>Ga0007801_10000169_pt1 | contig 20220 bp, 17 predicted proteins | sample CryBogmetaGMA2M_FD_60372 | JGI IMG/M metagenome (GOLD analysis project Ga0007801, IMG submission 60372) | Freshwater microbial communities from Crystal Bog, Wisconsin, USA - MA2M | ecosystem: Environmental > Aquatic > Freshwater > Lake | place: Crystal Bog, Wisconsin, USA | collected 2009-07-06
GGGCGGATCAAAAGAAATGACGCTGGGCGGATCAAAAGAAATGACGCTGGGCGTCATGGGCGGCGGCCAGTTGGGCCGCATGTTTGTGCACGCGGCCCAGCGCATGGGCTTTTTCACCGCTGTGCTGGACCCGGATCCACTGAGCCCGGCCGGGCGCGTTAGCCACCACCATATCCAAACCAGCTACACCGATCCGGTGGGGCTGGAGCGCCTGGGCCTGCTGTGCCAGGCCATCACCACCGAGTTCGAGAATGTGCCGGCACCGGCGCTGGCCGAGCTGGCCAAGACCCGCCCGGTATCACCAGCCGCCGCTTGCGTGGCAATAGCACAGGACCGCGCGGCAGAGAAGGCCCACTTTGTGCGCTGCGGCGTGCCCTGCGCGCCATACGCCGTGATCGATACAGCGGAGCAACTAGCGAGCGTGGGTGCCCATCTCTTTCCAGGCATTTTGAAAACCGCCCGCATGGGCTACGACGGCAAGGGCCAGGCGCGCGTGACGAACCGCGCCGAGCTGGCCGAGGCTTGGGGCCATATGCAGCAAAGCCCGTGCGTGCTGGAAAAAATGCTACCGCTGCAACTGGAATGCTCGGTCATCGTGGCGCGCGCGTCCAATGGCGACAGCGTGAATCTGCCTCTGCAGCGCAATCTGCACCGGGAAGGCATCCTGGCGGTGACCGAGGTGTATCCGGGCAACGTGCCAGACGCCTTGGCCGAGCGCGCCATTGCCGCCGCCAAGTCGATTGCCGAAGAACTGAGTTATGTCGGCGTGCTGTGCGTGGAGTTCTTTGTGCTGGATGAGGCCGACCCGGCGGCACTGGGCCTGGGCGGCCTGGTGGTGAACGAGATGGCACCGCGTCCGCACAACAGCGGCCACTACAGCATGGATGCCTGCGACCTGTCGCAGTTCGAGCTGCAGGTGCGCACCCTGGCCAATCTGCCGCTGGTGCAGCCGCGTCAGCACAGCCCGGCCATCATGCTCAATCTGTTGGGCGACCTCTGGCCCGAGGGTGGCGTGCCGCCCTGGGCAAAAGTGCTGGCCCTGCCGGGCACGCATTTGCATCTGTATGGCAAGTTGCGCGCAGCCAAGGGCCGCAAGATGGGCCACTTGAACATCACCGGCAGCACGATAGAACAGGTGCGCAGCACGGCCCGGCAGGCCGCACAGATTCTGGGCATCGACGCTTTTTAACAAGCCTTTTAACTTTTTTGAAAGGGCCGCACCATGATCGTGTCCGCCTATGTGTTTGCCGATGGTGTGGAGTTCGCGCCGGAGGCGATTGGCGCGGCCGCTCAGGCTCTGCGTGCCGGCAAGCTGATCGGCCTGCCCACCGAGACCGTCTACGGCCTGGGGGCGGACGCTGACAATGCCACCGCTGTTGCCGCCATTTTCGACGCCAAGGGTCGGCCCGCCGACCATCCGCTGATCGTGCATGTAGCGGCCTTTGACGGCGGCATGTCGGGCGTGGCGCATTACGCAGGTCGCGTGCCCTCGTTTGCCCAGCAGCTGATGTCGGCCTTCTGGCCGGGGCCACTGACTTTGATCCTGCCGCGCCGCGAAGGCGTGGGCGCTGTGGCGGCCGGTGGCCAGAACACCATTGGTCTGCGCTGCCCGGCGCACCCGGTGGCCCAAGCCGTGCTGGCCGCCCTGCGCCAGCCCACGGCGGACGAGCCGGTAGTCTGGGGCGTGGCAGCGCCCAGTGCCAACCGTTTTGGCCGTATCAGTCCAACCACGGCCCGCCATGTGGCAGATGAGTTTAACGATAGACCGGAGTTGCTGATTCTGGATGGCGGGCCCTGCGAGGTGGGCATTGAGTCCACCATCATCGACTGCACGCGGGGTGCCCCGGTGCTGTTGCGTCCGGGTGCCATCACCAGCGAACAGGTGGCGGCAGCTTGCGGCCGTAAGCTGATTTCGCCGGAAGAATTGGAATTGCTGGAGGCCCAGGGACAAGTTGCGCCGCGCGCCTCCGGCACACTGGAGTCGCATTACGCGCCCAACGCCACCGTGCGCCTGATGGACGCCCAAGCCTTGCAGCAGGCGCTGGACCTGCTGGGCAACGACGTAGGCAAGTCGGCCGCGCCGGGCAAGACGATTGCCATTTATTCGCGCGTGCCGCTGAAATCCTCCGCGTGCCAGATCGAGCTGCGCCGCATGCCCTCCGATGCGGCCGTGACGGCACACGAGTTGTTCTCGGTGCTGCGCGAGTTCGATGCCCTGCGCGTCAAGCTGATCTGGGTGGAAACACCGCCCGACGACGTGGCGTGGGACGGCGTGCGCGATCGGCTGCAGCGCGCCGCAGCCTGAAGATAAGTGCCCCCACGCTGCCACTTCGTGTGCTGCACTGCCCCCCACGGGGGTGCGTTTCGCCTTGGGGCGGCCCGGCGGCGAAATTCAGTTATCCCTCGCGGTCCAATCCACCAGCGTCTCCATCACGGCGCGGGCGGCATCGGTGTTGGCATTGGCGTGGTTGATCAGGGCCACCAGCACATAGCGCTTACCGCTGGCGCCGTCCACGTAGCCTGCGCGGGCCAGGGCGTTGCTGAGCGTGCCGGTCTTGAGATGGGCGCTCCCCACCGTTTTCGATTTGAAGCGCTTGAGCGTGCCGTCCACGCCGCTGATCGGCAGTGAACTCATCAGCTCCGACATGGTGGGCGAGCGCCAGGCCACTTGCAGCAGGCGTGCCAGGCCCTGCGCGCTGATACGTTCCTGGCGCGACAGACCGGAGCCGTTGTCCCATACCGGCATCTCGGAGTCGCCGATGCGCTCCTTCCACCAGCGTTGCAGCACGGCCTGGGAGGCTGTAAAGCTGCCGCTGCTCGGCGGTGCATCGCTTGCCGGAACTTCGCCATTAGCACCCATGGCGCTCGCTGCCACGACCCGCCCAAGGGTCAGGAACACCTGCTGCGCCATCACGTTGTTGCTGTATTTGTTGATGTCTCGGATGATTTCTGCCAGCGGCGCGGAGCTCACTTCAAACGCTGGTTTGCCCGCAGCCAGGGCTACAGGGACCGTGCCATAGCGCACGCTGCCGCTGAGCTTCCCACCCATGTCCAGCCACAGTCCCTGCACGGCACGCACGCCATAGCCGCTTGGGTCGGCATAGGCCACCGGCCAGATTTTTTCACCGCAACTCGCCGCATAGCTGCCACCAAAGCGGATGCGCTTGGCGTCCGAAAAATCAGCCTTGAGCGCGCCCCGGTAGTCTCCACAGTCGCCATTGCCCAAGGGCACGCTGGCCTGCATCTGCACGCCAAACAGCGGCGGGTCAAACTGCACCTGGGCGCTGTTGCCGCCACGGTCCGGAGTGAACGTCATCACCACCGCCTTGAAGTTGATCAGCAGTGCATCGGGCGCGGCGTTGTAGGGGCGCAGCGGCTCGCCGTCAAAGCTCGCCGGATTGGTGTCAGGTACTTCGAAGGCGCTGCGGTCCAACACGATGTCACCGGCAATGCTGTGTATGCCCATGCCCTGCAGCCGGCGCAGCAGCAGCCACAGCTTTTCCAGCACCAGCTTGGGGTCGCCTTGTCCCTTGATATAGACGTTGCCAGCGAGCGTGCCGCCCTGCACCGGCCCGTCCACATAGACCGGCGTGCTCCAGGAATAGGCCGGGCCCAGCAGGTCGAGCGCGGCAATGGTGGTGCTCAGTTTCATCACCGAGGCCGGGTTCATGGGCACCTGGGCGCGGTGAGTCAGGCGCGGGGCCGCGTTGCTCGCATCCGCGTCCAGCACCAGCAGCGCCACGGCTTCGCGCGGTATTTTGGCGCGGGCCAGGGCTGCATCCACTTCGGCAGGAATGGCGCTACCCGCTGCGGCAAACGCATGACAGGAGACCAGCAGTGCGGGGCACAGGAGTCGATACAACATGTGGCCATTATCCCGGGCGGCAACGCGCTAGCCCCGATAATCGCTGCATGTCACTCACCACCACCTCTGCCTTGCCCGGCGCCATGCCGCGCCTCTCACCCAAAGTGGTAGGTCTGCTGGCAGCGCTGGTGACGGTGTTGATCTGGACGGCCTTTATTGTGGTGGCGCGGGCCTCGGCCGACCCGGCACGCGCACCCACGCTGACGGCGTTCGACATCGTGTTTGCCCGATTGCTAGGCGCCGGGCTGGTGATGCTGCCTCTGGGCTGCTGGTTGACCCAAACGCAGCGTGCGGCGTTGCGTGATACCGGACAAATGCGCAGCGCAGGTTCGATGTGGGGCCTTTCCCCACTACCGCTGAACATCACGATGCTGACCGGGACCTTCGGCGGCATTTTGTACGGCCTGTTCGCCTATAGCGGCTTTGTTTATGCGCCCGCCGCCCATGCCTCGGTGCTGTTGCCCGGCAGTCTGCCGTTGTGGACCGCGCTGCTGGCCGTGGTTTTGCTGGGTGAGCGCATCAGCGGCAGCCGCGCCATAGGCCTGCTGTGCATTGTGGCGGGCGATCTACTGGTGGGTGGCGCCAGTCTGTTGCATGCATTTGATGGCAGTGGCATCTGGCGCGGTGATGTGCTGTTTATTCTGGGTGCCCTTAGCTGGTCCGGTTACAGCGTGCTGGTGCGAAGGCACAGTCTTCCGGCGGTGCACGCTACCACCGCCATCACCGTGTTTGCCTTTTTTGTCTACGTGCCGGCGTATGCGGGTCTGGTCTGGTCTGGCATCGTGCCCGGTCATGTGTTCACGGCGCCCCTGCGCGATGTGCTCTGGCAAATGCTGATGCAGGGTGTGGCCTCGGTGGTGGTGTCGGGCATCAGCTTCAACATGATGATCCGCACCTTCGGCCCGGTACGCTCCACCATGTTGACCGCGGTGGTGCCTGGGCTGTCTGCCCTGTCCGCCGCGCTGGTGCTGGCTGAGCCCCTGCCGTGGAATGTGATGACCGGCCTGGCCCTGGTGACCCTGGGCATTGTGTTTGGTGTGCGCCAGGCCGGAGCCAAAAAATCATGAAACTGCTGGCCTTTGATACCAGTACCGATGCGATGTCGATCGCCGTTTCGCGCGACGACGGCGCCGCTGCAGGCCTCTGGCAGCAACAGAGCGAGGGTGGCGCCAAGGCGTCCACCGGTCTGATTTCCGGGGTGCTGGAGCTGATGCTCCAATCCGGTCTGACCTTGAGTGAACTCGATGCCATCTGCTTTGGTTGCGGCCCCGGCTCCTTCACCGGCCTGCGCACGGCCTGTGCCGTGGCGCAGGGCTTGGCCTTTGGCGCGGGCGTGCCGGTGCTGCCGGTGAATTCGCTGTTGGCCGTGGCCGAAGAGGCGCGCCACCATGGTTTGGGCGATGCGGCGACTGGCCAGGTCACTGCCTTGCTGGACGCGCGCATGGACGAAATTTATCTGGCTACTTTCTACTTTGAGGCTGGCCTCTGGACCGAGTTGCAGGCGGCGCACCTGGTGAAGCCCGAAGCCGTGGCCTTGCCGGTACCAAGCGCAGGGGACGCGGTGGCGGCAGGCAATGCCTTTGCCGTTTATGGCACGCGCTTGACCGGTTTGGCCGAGGCGGCGGCGCGCATTCCGGCCTTGCCCCAGGCCACGGCCATGCTGCGCCTGGCGCCGCAGTTGTTGGCTACCGGCAAGGCGGTGTCCGCCGAGCAGGCCTTGCCCACCTATATCCGCGACAAGGTGGCGCAAACCACGGCCGAGCGCGCCGCCATCAAGGCCGCGCAGCTGGCCGCTGCCCTTTAATTTCATGAGCACCCCGCTGGAATCTGACCACGCAGAGGCCCGCTTCGAGCCGCTGTTGGCCGACCGCCTGGACGAGGTCTTGCGGGTGGAAAACCGCGCCTATGCCTTGCCCTGGTCGCGGGCCAACTTTATCGACGCGCTGCACAGCGGTTATCAGGCGCAGATGTTGATGGCCGACGGTTACTTGCTGGGTTACTTCGTTGCCATGAAGGGCGTGGACGAGGTGCACCTGCTCAACATCACCGTGGCGCCCGAGTACCAGGGTCAGGGCTGGTCGCGCCTGCTGCTGGAGGCGCTTGCCATTTGGGCGCGCGGCCAGGGCGCCGAGTGGCTGTGGCTGGAGGTGCGCGTGGGCAATCTGCGTGCATTGCACGTCTACGAAGCGCACGGTTATCGCCGCGTCGGTCTGCGCAAGGAATATTACCCGGCACAGCACGGAAAGCGCGAAGACGCCATCGTCATGAGCCTGCGGCTCTGAGCTAAGCTCGCACCCATGGCTCTTGAACTTGATACCCGCCAACGCGCCATGCTGCAGGAGATGGGCGTACACGTCTGGTTGCCTGAAACGGGTGTGGTCGTTCTGGCGCCGGCCGAAGCGCCGCCGCCAGTGGTGCGCCAGCCGCTAAGCCCGCTGCTTGCAGCGTCAGCTCCGACATCGACACCGATTGCGCTCGGTGTGCAGGTTGCGCCGATTGCCGCCTCACTGGACTGGACGGCATTGTCGGACAGCGTGCGCAACTGTCAGGCTTGCGGCCTGTGTGCCGGGCGCAGCCACGCCAGCTTTCTGGCGCCCGCAGAAGGCCAGCTGCCATGTGACTGGATGGTGGTGGGCGATGCGCCGGATGAGGACGAGGACCGGGCCGGTGCGCCGTTCGCCGGACCCGATGGCATGCTGTTGGCCCATATGCTGCGAGCTCTGGGGCTGCAGCGCGCCAATCCGATGGCGCCCAAGACTCCTGCGGCGGCGCTGGCCTTGCAGTCCGCATCGGCTGCGCAACGGGCCTACGTCACCAATGTGCTGAAGTGTCGCCCCGCCCATGGCGTGGTGCCGCAGGCCGCCGAGCTGGCGCAATGTGCCGCCTACCTGCAGCGCGAGATTGCCTTGGTGAGGCCGAAGATGATTCTGGCCATGGGCCGCTTTGCCAACCAGGTCTTGTTGGCCGAGACTCCCGCGCTGGCCGCCCAACCCTTGGGTAAGCTGCGTGGCAGCGTACACAGTTACCAGGGCACGCCCGTCGTCGTCAGCTACCACCCTAAGCTGTTGATGCGCAACGGCGCCGACAAGGCCAAGGCCTGGGCAGATTTGTGCTTGGCTGCCGCTACCCTCGAGACCTAGCGCCAGCCCTTCGCAGGGCCATAATCTTGCCCATGACTTTTATTGAACAACTGCGCCAGGCCGAGCGCACCAACGGCTCTCTTTTGTGTGTGGGCCTGGACCCGGAACCGGCTAAATTTCCCGACGCCATGAGGGGCGACGCCAGCAAGATTTACGACTTTTGCGCGGCCATCGTCGACGCCACAGCCGACCTGGTGATTGCCTTCAAGCCTCAGATTGCCTACTTTGCCGCTCACGGCGCGGAAGGCCAACTCGAACGTCTGATGGAGCACATGCGCCGCACCGCGCCCCAGGTGCCCATCATCCTGGACGCCAAGCGCGGCGACATCGGCAGCACCGCCGAGCAATACGCAAGGGAAGCCTTTGAGCGCTATGGCGCCGACTGCGTGACGCTCTCGCCCTTCATGGGTTTTGACTCGGTCCAGCCGTACCTGAAGTACCACGGCAAGGGGGCCTTTTTGCTGTGCCGCACCTCCAACCCCGGCGGCGACGATTTGCAGAACCAGCGCCTGAGCGATCTGCCGGGCCAGCCGACGCTGTTCGAACACATTGCGTCCCTGGTGCAGGGCCCGTGGAATCTGAACGGCCAGCTCGGGCTGGTGGTGGGTGCCACCCGTCCCGCTGAGATTGAGCGCGTGCGTGCCGTGGCAGCTACCGTGCCGTTGCTGATTCCGGGTGTCGGTGCGCAGGGCGGTGATGCGGTGGCCACGGTCAAGGCAGGGTACCGCGCAGCGAACGGCGAAACCACGGCGCCGATTGTGGTCAATTCCTCGCGCGCCGTGTTGTACGCCTCCGGTGGTGCAGACTTCGCGCAGGCCGCAAGAGCGGCCGCCATCGCCACACGCGACCAGTTGCGTGCCGCCCAGACCGCATAAGCAGGAACCCACACCCATGATCGATCTCTATACCGCCGCCACTCCCAATGGCCACAAGGTCTCCATCGCGCTGGAGGAATTGGAGTTGCCCTATACGCTGAAGATTCTGGACTTCGCCAAGAACGAGCAGAAGCAGCCCGACTTTTTGGCCATCAATCCGAACGGCCGTATCCCGGCCATCGTCGACCACGCGGAAGATGACTTCGCGGTATTTGAGTCCGGTGCCATCCTCATTTACCTGGCCGAGAAGACCGGTCAACTTATACCGTCGGACATGAAGGGCCGCTCGCTGGTGTTGCAGTGGCTGATGTTCCAGATGGGTGGCATAGGCCCCATGATGGGCCAGGCGAATGTGTTTTTTCGTTACTTTCCCGAGAAGATTCAGGCCGCCATAGACCGTTACCAGGGCGAAAGCCGCCGCCTGTTTCGCGTGCTCGACGGCCACCTCAAAGACCACGAATACCTGGCCGGTGACTACTCGATTGCCGACATCGCCAACTGGGCCTGGGTGCGAACGCACAAGTGGTCGGGCGTGGCGGTGGACGAGTTGCCGCATTTGCAGCGCTGGATAGGAGCCATACGCGCAAGGCCCGCCGTGCAGCGCGGCATCCTGGCGCCGCCCACGGCGCGGGACCTGACGCATAACGATAACGAAGAGCAGGCGCGCAAATTCTCGCTGGAAGCACGCAGCATGATCGAAATGGGACAAAGCAAGCCATGAAACTCTTTTCTTCTCACCGCGCACCCAACCCCCGCCGCGTGCTGATGTTCATCGCCGAAAAAGCCATCACCGGTATTGCAGTGAGCAATATCGATTTGAACGCTGGTGGCCACCGCACGCCGGAGTTTCTGGTCAAAAGTCCATTGGCCAAGGTGCCCGCGCTGGAGCTGGACGATGGCCGCGTGCTGACCGAAACCCGCGCCATCTGCACCTATCTCGAAGGCCTGTACCCAGAGCCGAATCTGATGGGTGTGGACGCCACCGAGCGTGCCTTTATCGAGATGGCAGACCGGCGCGTGGAACTGACCCTGATGGCGCAAATCGCCAACGCCATTCGCCACACGCACCCCGGTCTGGTGGCGCTGGAGCAGCCGCAGTTTTCCGACTTCGGCAAATCACAAGCCGAGAAGATGGTGGCCACGGCCACCGTGTTTGATGGCTTGCTGCAACAGCAGGAATGGATGGCCGGAGAGCGCTTCACCATCGCCGACATCACCGCGTTTTGCGGCCTGGAATTTGCACGCGGTCTGATGAAGTTTGTGCCCGCAGAAGCCGGTCTGCACGCCCTGCAGGCCTGGCGCGACAAGGTCAATGCGAGGCCCAGCGCCAAGGCGGTTTGAGTTTGTAAGCAATTGCAAAAGCGGTGTGGGCTGTCACTGTTTGCCCGTAAGCTGCGCTATCCCTTCGCTTCTGGAGGGTTCAGGGGATTGACTTGCAGGATGCAAAAGGCAACAGTGCCATTTCCAGGCCTGAGAGCGATGAGGTCAGCTGGTCGGGTCCGGGCATAGCCGCGCTGGCATCGACTGCGCTGGCTGCGTGTGGCGGTGGGGCTGGTGGCGCGCCCACCGCCGTCATACCCGGGGCCGCCGTGACTCTCAACACCAGCGGCTATACGCAACTGTCCTCGGTCACCGACGCGCAAGCCAGCCGCTTTTTATTGCAGGCGCAGTTTTCTGCATCCGACACCGAGATTGCCGCCGTCAAGGCGCAGGGTTATGCGCCCTGGATTCAGACCCAAGTGGCCACCGCATCTGGCACGCTGGGCTGGGACTGGCTCAACGCCCAGGGCTATGGCGACGTCAACAACAGCGCCAACTATTACGACAACAGCTATCCCGGCGACTACATGGTGTGGAGCCAGCTCATGGCCGCGCCCGATGCGGCGCGCAAGCGCATGGCGCTGGCCTTGTCGGAAATATTTGTGGTGTCCCTGGTGGGTTTGAATTTCAACTGGCGCAGCCATGCCGCCGCCCATTACTGGGACACGCTCAACAGCCATGCCTTTGGCAACTACCGCGACCTGCTGGGTGCCATCACGCTGAATGTGGCCATGGGCTATTACCTGAACGTCAAGGGCAGCAGGAAGGCCGATGGACGGGGTACCCAGCCCGACGAAAACTATGCGCGTGAGGTGATGCAGTTGTTCAGCGTCGGCTTGGTGCTGCTGAATCCGGACGGCAGTCCGCAACTGGATGGCAGCGGCAACAAGATCGATACCTATGGCGCTAGCGATGTCAGTATGCTGGCGCAGGTGTTTACCGGTTATGACCTGGACATGAGCGGTAACGTGAACACCGTGATTGCGCAAACCGGTGGTGGCACACGCACGATTTCCAGCACCGACTTTGCCCGCCTGCCCATGCTGCAGGTGGGCAACTACCACTCCACCGTGGACTCGACCTTTTTGGGCATCACCGTGCCCGGCACGGCCACACCGGTCGAGGGCCTGAAGCTGGCGCTGGACCGGCTGTTCAACCACCAAAATACGGCGCCCTTTATCAGCAAGCAGCTGATCCAGCGCCTGGTTACCAGCAACCCCAGCCCGGCTTACGTGGCTCGGGTGGCTGCGGTGTTTGCCAACAACGGTGCGGGAGTGCGCGGCAGCCTGGCTCATGTCTATGCCGCCATCCTGCTGGACGACGAGGCGCGCGGCACTGCGGGTTTAAGCGACCCGCAATTTGGCAAGCTGCGCGAACCCATGCTGCGCCTGGTGCAGTGGGGCCGAACCTTTGGCGCGACTTCAGCCAGCGGCAGCTGGAAGATGGGCGACCTGAGCAATGCCGGAACCCAGCTGGGCCAGAGCCCGCTGCGCTCGCCCACAGTTTTCAATTTCTTTAGACCCGGCTATGTGCCGCCAGCGACCGCACTGGGCCTGGGCGCTGTGGCGCCCGAGTTTCAACTGGTGAACGAAAGCAGTGTCGGAGGCTATCTGAATTTTTTGCAGTCGGTGATTCAGAACGGACTCAATAGCGGCGATATCAAGTCGGCCTATGCCAACGAGCTGGCGCTGGTAACCGACAGCGCGGCCTTGCTCAAGCGCATCAGTCTGCTGCTGTGCGCCGACCAGCTTTCTGCCGCCAACCAGACGCTGATCGTCAACGCGCTGAATGCCATGCCTTTTGCCAGCAATGCGCAGCAACTCAACCGGGTTTATGCGGCCGTGCTGCTGGTGATGGCCTCGGCTGAATATCTGGTGCAAAAGTAAGAAACACCATGCATTTGCTCCAACCCGACCTGCACTCACGCCGCGCCTTTCTCAAGCGCTCGGGCCAGCTGGCTCTGAGCGGCACGGCCTTACCCTTTGCCTTGAACCTGGCGGCCATGGGTGAAGCCGCCGCCTTTAACGCCCCGGCGGGAGACTACAAGGCCCTGGTCTGCATCTTTCTGTACGGCGGCAACGACTATGGCAACACCGTCGTGCCCTATGACAATGCCAGCTACGACCTGTACAGCACGATTCGCGGTGGCGGCCCAGCGCGCAGCGCCGGTGGCATCGCACTGGGCCAGAGCGCGCTGGCACCCACGTTGCTCGGCCCTCTAAGCGCGCCCCTGGATTCGCTGTCGGTGTCGCGCCAATTTGCCTTGAACCCCGGCATGACGGCCCTGGCCGGCCTGTTCAACAGCGGTCAGGCGGCGGTGCAGTTGAACGTGGGGACCCTGGTCAAACCGCTGACGCGCGTCCAGTACAACAGCGCCGACCATGTGAGCTATCCGCGCCCGCCCCAGCTGTTTTCGCACAACGACCAGCAATCCATCTGGCAGTCCTCTTCGCCCGAAGGCTCGACCATTGGATGGGGTGGCAGCATGGCTGACTTGGCGCTCAGTTTGAACACGGCGGCCACGTTTTCCTGCATGTCGGTGACCGGCAATGCCGTCTTTTTATCCGGCAATCAGGCACTGCAATACCAGGTGAGCACCGGTGGCGCCATCAAGATCAACGCGGCCGTTGCGGGCGCTTCCGTGTACGGCTCCAGCGCCGTCGGCGCCGCGATGAATAGCTTGCTGCAACAAAAGCGCAGCCATATCCTGGAAAACGAATACAACAAGGTCAGCACGCGGGCCTTGGCGGCCGAAGGCGTGGTCACCTCCGCCTTGGCCGCAGCGCCACCCACCACCGTCTTTGCCACCGACAGTCTGGCGCAGCAACTCAAGATGGTGGCGCGTCTGATCAAGGGTCGCACGGTGCTGGGTGCGCGCCGCCAAGTGTTTCTGGTGTCCATGGGTGGCTTTGATCTGCACGACAACCTGATTCGCGACCACGGCCCCTTGTTGGCAAAGGTCAGCGACGCCATGACCGCCTTCCATGCTGCCACCGTCGAGATGGGCATTGCCAAGCAGGTGACGGCCTTTACCGCGTCCGACTTTGGTCGCACCCTGGCCTCCAACGGCGATGGCGCAGACCATGGCTGGGGCAGCCACCATTTTGTGGTGGGTGGCGCGGTCAAGGGTCAGCAGTTTTATGGCACGGCCCCACCGGTCAGTGTGGCCGACACCAAGGATGCCGGCGGCAACTATCTGCCGCAAAACCAGTGGCATGTGGGCCAAGGCCGTTTGTTGCCCAGCACTTCGGTCGACCAGTACGCCGCGACCCTGGCAAAGTGGTTTGGCGTGAGCGCCAGCGAGATGGCTGGCGTGCTGCCGAGCATCGGAAATTTCGGTGGGACTGGTTATCCGGTGGACCTGGGCTTCATGGCTTAGCGCTGCAAACCGACAGCACCGGAGCATGAAAGTGCGCCTTCGTTACCACGGCCGCTTGCTAACTACGCGGTTCAGCCTAGCAACTTCGCCAAGTAGCGCCCGGTAAAGCTGGCCGGGTTGGCCGCAATGGTTTCTGGCGTGCCCACGCCCACCACGGTGCCGCCACCGGAGCCGCCTTCGGGCCCCATGTCGATCAGCCAGTCGGCGGTCTTGATCACGTCCAGGTTGTGCTCGATCACCACGATGGTGTTGCCGGCGTCGCGCAACTGGTGCAAGACTTTCAGCAGCAAGGCAATGTCGGCAAAGTGCAGACCGGTGGTGGGCTCGTCCAGGATGTAGAGCGTGCGGCCGGTGTCACGCTTGGAGAGCTCCAGCGCCAGCTTGACGCGCTGCGCCTCGCCGCCCGACAGGGTGGTGGCGGCCTGGCCGAGCTTGATGTAGCTGAGGCCCACATCGAGCAGGGTTTGCAGCTTGCGCGCCAGGGTGGGAACGGCCTGGAAGAAGGCATAGGCGGCCTCGACCGTGAGCTCCAGAATCTGCGCGATGTTCTTGCCCTTGTACAAGACTTCGAGCGTCTCGCGGTTGTAGCGCATGCCGGCGCAGACGTCGCAAGGCACATACACGTCGGGCAGAAAGTGCATCTCCACCTTGACCATGCCGTCGCCCTGGCAAGCCTCGCAGCGTCCACCGGCCACGTTGAAGCTGAAGCGTCCGCCGCTGTAGCCGCGTTCACGCGCCATCGGCACCTCGGCCATCAGCTCTCGAATGGGAGTGAACAGGCCGGTGTAGGTGGCCGGATTGCTGCGCGGTGTGCGGCCAATCGGCGACTGGTCGACATTGATCACCTTGTCGAAATGCTCGATGCCCTCAATGGCCTCAAACGGTGCCGGTTCGTCATGCGCCCGATACAGCTGGCGCGCAACGGCCGTATACAGCGTGTCGTTCACCAGCGTGGATTTGCCGGAGCCGGAGACTCCGGTGACGCAGGTCAGCAGGCCGACCGGGAAATCGGCACTCACGTTTTTCAGGTTATGGCCGCTGGCGCCAATGATGCGGATCGCCTGCAGGTCGCCCTGGGTTGCCAGATGCGCGGCATGGCGTTCGGCCCAGGCCAGGGCGGCCTTGCTCGGTGCGCCCTTGGCGACGATTTTTTTCTCGGCGGCGGTGATTTGTACCGTCGGTAGCCAAGGCGTGCGGCGCCTGGGCACTTCGATCTTCAGCGTACCCGCCAGGTACTGCCCGGTGAGCGATTCCGGCGTGGCCTTGACGTCGTCAAACGTGCCTTGTGCAATCACGCGCCCACCGTGGATGCCGGCGCCCGGCCCCATGTCGATCACATGGTCGGCGGCGCGCATCATGTCCTCGTCGTGCTCAACCACCAGCACGCTGTTGCCGATGTCGCGCAGGTGCTTCAAGGTTTCGATCAGGCGGTCGTTGTCGCGCTGGTGCAGGCCGATGCTGGGCTCGTCGAGCACATACATCACGCCGGTCAGGCCCGAGCCGATCTGGCTGGCCAGGCGGATGCGCTGCGACTCACCGCCGCTGAGTGTCTCGGCGCTGCGGTCCAGGCTGAGGTAGTTCAGGCCCACGTCGTTCAAAAACTTCAGGCGCAGGCCCACCTCGCGGATCACCTTGGACGCAATCTCGCCGCGCGAGCCAAACATGGTCAGGGTGTTGAAGTAGGCAAAGCTCTCACGCAGGGTGGCGCGGCTGATCTCGTAAATGGCGCGCGCCTGATCGCCTTCGCCGATTTTGACGTTGCGCGCCTCGATGCGCAGGCGGCTGCCATCGCAGTCCGGGCAATGCTGGGTGCTGCGCAGACGCGCCAGGTCTTCGCGCACCAGGGCCGAATCGGTCTCGCGGTAGCGCCGCTGCATGTTCGGGATGATGCCCTCGAAGGGATGCTTCTTGGCCAGTTTCTTGCCCTGGGATGCGCCCGAATCAATCACGTAGTGGAACCTGATTTCTTCTTCGCCCGAGCCATGCAGAATCGCCTGCTGCACGGCTGGTGGCAGCGTGTCAAAGCCCTGGTCGATATCAAACTTGTAGTGCTTGGCCAAGCTCTCCAGCATCGAGAAGTAATAGCCGTTGCGCCTATCCCAGCCCTTGATGGCGCCGCTGGCCAGGCTCAGGGTGGGGAAGGCCACCACGCGCTCGGGGTCGAAAAAGTCCTGCTGGCCCAGGCCGTCGCAGCTGGGGCAGGCGCCCACCGGCGAGTTGAAGGAAAACAGGCGTGGTTCCAGCTCGCTGATGGAGTAGTTGCAGACCGGGCAGGCGAACTTGGCGTTGAACAAATGCTCCGCCTGCTTGCCGCTTTCCGCGTTTTTGGGCGAATCCATTTCCAGCGCAATGGCGCGGCCCTGGGCCAGGCGCAACGCGGCCTCAAAGCTCTCGGCCAGGCGCTGGCGCAGGCCGGGCGCCGGGGCGGCGGCCGGGTTGAGTGCGGCGGTCAGGGCAGCGGTGGCCGTCACTGCTTCGCTGCTTTGGGCATCGGCCACCACCGTGTTGCGCGCTTCAGGCCGCACCTTCACGCGGTCTATCACCACGTCGATATCGTGCTTCTCGGTCTTTTTGAGCTTAGGCAGGTCGTCGTATTCAAACACCGCACCGTTGACCCGAAAGCGCACATAGCCCTGGGCCTGCATCTCGGCAAACACATCCAGGAACTCGCCCTTTTTTTCGCGCGCCACCGGGGCCAGAATCATCAGCCGGGTGTCTTCGGGCAGCGCCAGCACGGCGTCCACCATCTGGCTCACGGTCTGGCTTTGCAGCGGCAGCTGGTGTTCTGGGCAGTAGGGCGTGCCGGCGCGGGCAAACAGCAGGCGCAGGTAGTCGTGGATCTCGGTCACTGTGCCCACGGTGGAGCGTGGGTTGTGGCTGGTGGCCTTCTGCTCGATGGAGATGGCGGGCGACAGGCCCTCGATCATGTCCACATCGGGCTTGTCCATCACCTGCAGGAACTGGCGCGCGTAGGTGGACAGGCTTTCCACATAGCGGCGCTGGCCTTCGGCGTACAGCGTGTCAAAGGCCAGGCTGGACTTGCCGGAGCCGGAGAGTCCCGTGATCACCACCAGCTGGTTGCGCGGGATGTCGAGGTCGATGTTTTTGAGATTGTGCGTGCGTGCCCCCCGGATGCTGATGCTTTGCTGCTGCAGGGCGCGGCCCAGGTACGTACCCTGGTCGGCGGGATCTAGAGGGAGAGCGTCGGTAGGAGAATTCAAGGCAATGACCGGGTGGGAGACAACCGTCCATGATAGTCAGTCTGCAAAGGCAGGATAATCTCCTCCACATTCTGGAGAAAAACATGGCATCCGTTAACAAAGTCATTCTGGTCGGCAACTGCGGCCGCGACCCCGAAATCCGTTACCTGCCCTCAGGCCAGGCCGTGGCCAACGTCAGCGTGGCCACCAGCAGCCGCCGCAAGGACAAGAACACCGGCGAAACCATTGAAGACACCCAGTGGCACCGCGTCACCTTTTACGACCGCCTGGCCGAAATCGCCGGCGAGTATGTGCGCAAGGGCCGCCCCATTTACGTGGAAGGCCGCCTAAAGTACGGCAAATACACCGACCAGGCCGGCGTGGAAAAGAACACGGTGGACATCGTGGCCACCGAACTGCAGCTGCTCGGCGGCCGTGAAGGCATGGGTGGCCCCAGCGATGGTGGCGACGGTGGTGATGAGCGTTCCGCACCCGCGCCGGCACGCCGTCCGGCCCCGGCACCCCGCTCCGCAGCGCCTGTCGCCGCCCGCCAGGCTCCGGCACCGCGCCCGGCCAGCGGCTTTGACGACATGGACGACGACATCCCGTTTTAGGACCTGGGAATGCGAAGGGTGAGCAAAATATATTTCTAAATCTGTTCAATGGCGAACAAAAGTGCGGATGCGTAAGCGCATTGCGGAACAAGCTAGGGCATTAGCTGGCGAGTAAACAGTTCAGGCCCAGTTTTCAATCTTTTGAAGCCATTTGATGTCAACGAAATTCAGCTCACCCCGGACTTTGTCTGTCGAGTCACAGCAGGCGATAGTTCTACTGGAGAAAATCAGTGAAATACTGAAGTTGCAGCACCGCCACTTTGACGATGCGGTGGTGACCCATTGCATCCGTTTGATTCATGACTACGTTCAAGACAAGCTGAATGACTCCGACTCCGAGCATTTAACGGGTGTCGGCCTCTAGTTGCCGCCCACCAGCCAGGGCGTGTTGGCCGAAGGGAGTGTGGCTCTTTAAGCCGGTTCGCCCTGGAGCTCTTTGAGTATCTCCTCAAACGAAGGGTTCATTTCGTTGAGCTTTCTCTCCCGCTGCTTTTGCGAAAATTGGTGCCAGTTGGGCAAGGACAAGATTTCCAGCTTGCCGTAGGAAATTTTTAGCCAACCGGCGACCGCGAGCTTTTGCACGAATTCAGAAAAAATGGTTCTGGAAACGCCGCACAGATCGGACAGCAGTTTTTGTTTCACCGGAATCTCCACGCCTTGGCCAAAACCAATCGTCGGCGGTCGGTCCGAGTGGTAAAAAAGCGCTTCGGCAAACTGGGATAAGCCCATCACAACCCGTAGGCAGGGATTGCCGAATTTCATCAGCATCAGCATCTCAGACGTTTTTTGCACCCGCCAGGCCATCAGGCGCGTGAGGTAGAGCGCAAACGTCGGTTGCGTTTCCATCAGTTCCAAAACGATGTCACTCGATATGCTCATGACGTCGGTGGAAGCCAGACAGACAAAGTCTGCGTAGCTGGTCTTCTTGTTGATGATGGACTGCTCTCCAAACCACGATCCTTCGCCGTAGATGCTGATGGGCATGAGCATCCCACTGGTGGATTCGATGGAGGCCGCGACCAGACCGGAAATAATGAATTTCCAGGAATCGATCTTGGAGCCCTTGGACCAAATGACCTGACCTTCCTCAAAAGAGGAAATCCGGATGAAGGCGGCCATCTGCAGTGCTTTGTCCTGCGAAATGCCCACGTTCCTTAGCTGTTGGTATTTGAAATTTCCGTACATAGTGGTTGCCGCACGCTAGAGAACACCCCGCTGCACTAAGCGCCTTGAATCGGGACGGGGCTTGAGTACACCGCTCGAACGGTCAGGCAATCGACGCTGCGTTGGCTGGCTTCTGGTTCGAATGGGCATGGGCGTCAACTATGGGGCATTGATAAAAAGCGCGACGGTGCAATTGTTTGCCAGTGTACAGAGCATGCGGCGTTTCGTACACTGAAAAGCACAAATATGCCTTCCCGAATGCCGTCAGTAGTGATTTTGCGGAATCACACAGCACATTTCCGGTGGTGGGGGTGACGGCATGGAATCCTTGCGCTCTTATTTTGGTTTGGTTTTTTTGCCTAGGCGAGGGACGTAAAGAGCCTTTGAAAAAAATCAAATTTTGCAGCCTTTGCAAAAAAATTTCGCTCAATTGTCAGTGAGTGAACAAACGGCCCCGCCCGTTTTCTCTCGCCGCCAGATCATTCACCCATCAGCAATCAACGGGGTGAATTTTATGCGTATTACTTCCAGTCTCAGTCGCAGCGCAAGCAGTCGAATTGCATTGCGGGGCGGCCGATCCTCTTTCTTCGCCGTGGGTCAATGGCTGCGCAGCTCTGCTGTGTTGGCCTGCTTCCTGGCTGCAGGATTGGGCTCTGTCCATGCCTTGGCCGCGGATGCAGATGCTGTTTCCGTAAGTGCAAAAGCCCCCATCGTTGTCAGTCTCAAGCAATTCAAGGTGCTGAAGGATCCAAAGGGAGGCACCCAGTTTGTGGACGCCGCCCTGGTGCTGCCGGGCGATGTCATCGAATACCGTGCCACCTACTCCAATCGCAGCGCCACGGCCATTCCGGTCGTAGCTACGCTGCCCATTCCTGAAAGCACGGAATACATCAAAGACAGTGCCAAGGCCGCCGGTGAGCTCGCCCACACCGTCGCTCTTAAAGACTCCCAGTTTGCAAGCGAGCCGCTTATTCAGAAGCTAACAACTTCAGGCGGTGCAACTTTATCGCAGCCCATACCGTATGCATCGTATCGGTACGTGCGCTGGGATCTCGGCAGGTTGGCCTCTGGCAAATCGATCGAGGTGAGTGTGCGTGCCAAGGTTGCGCAAAACAGTGAAGTCGATGCAAGCGCTGGAGACAAGGCGATAGCCATTGGCTCTTCCCCCATCAAAAACTAGCTACTAAAGAGCACTTTTAGCTCTGCGCAAGCGCAAAATTACGGACCTTGGCAGTCGGTTTGCTGGGGAACAAATTGGTCAAACTACGCCCAAGTGCAAGTGAGCTTTACGGGAACTGATTGTGGCTCGGATTACCGTTCCAATATGACGGTAAACGGTAGCACTATGGCAGAGGTTGGTAACGGCTCCTGCAATAACGGCTCTGTGACCGTGAGTGGCTCATCAGGAGTGAGCCTGGGATGGGTTTACGTTGGCCACAGCCAGAATTGGCCATTTATTGCCGCTTGGAACCCATCAATAAGCTATAGCTGTAACCCTGTTTACGAAGACACCGGGCGTGCACCTACTGAAGGGTATTTCAGCTTTCAGGTTCGTAGCATACTAAATCCAACGTTGTCGGTCAGCAAGTCTGCAAACCCCTATACGCTAAAGGTGGGGGCAAGCGGGCAGTACTACTATATATATATTGGCGTGAGCAACGGGCCGACGACGGCGGCCATCAGCATTGCCGACACCCTGCCGTCCGGCTTTACTACCAGTGGAGCCATCTCGGCGACAGGAGGAACGATTTACGGTTGTCCTGCGGCTAACGCAAGCAACCTGTCGGGCTGCACGATTGCAGCGGGCGCCTATGGCCCCATCACCATCACCATACCTGTCAATATTTCATCGGCAGCAGGCAGCTACGCCACCAACTATGCCTATGTTTACGGCGGCGGAGATCCAAATTGCAATGGTGGCTGCGTAGGTGGCACCACCAACCCGGTTGCGCCCTCCAACCCGGCTCTGAGTCTGACTAAGGCGCTGGGCGCAAATGGGCGGGTGAACACCGGCGATCAGTTCACGCTCGCGATCAATACCGGCGGCGTCAGTGGCACCGCAGTGGCCAGCGTGACGACCACAGGTACAGGCACTACCGCCACAGGAATCGCAGCACTGAACCCGGCCATCACGGGCACGACTTACACCATTACCGAGGCGGCTTCTGGTGGCGCGAACCTGGGGCAATACAGCAGCACGCTGAGTTGTACCGACAGCGCGGGCCTGCAAACCGGTCTGCCCAGCAACGCGGCCTTCGTTGCTGGTACGGGCTATACCCTCACGCCTGTGGCCGGAGCACAAATTAGCTGCACGATCACCAACACGCCTAAGCTGCCCTCCATCACGCTGGATCAAACAGTCACTGCGGGCCTTGCGTTGCCAGCCTCATATCAGTACGCAGCCAACAACGGCTGGGCGACGCAGAACGTCTCGAGCACAGTAGCCGGCGCGCCTGGCCCTGCTACAGCGGTGCAAAACCTCACGGCAGCGGGCGTGGCCACTACCTTCAACATCACCAATCTGCCCGCCGGTTTGGCGGTTACCAATGGCTGGTGTTAGGCTCTATGCCGTTTAGTGTGGAACTTGACCTCACAGGCACCGATGCGTTAGCCGGCCGCCCTGCGGCATGGCCGGCTGCATGGGGTTTGAAGGCAAGTGCTTG
>Ga0007801_10000171_pt1 | contig 20138 bp, 17 predicted proteins | sample CryBogmetaGMA2M_FD_60372 | JGI IMG/M metagenome (GOLD analysis project Ga0007801, IMG submission 60372) | Freshwater microbial communities from Crystal Bog, Wisconsin, USA - MA2M | ecosystem: Environmental > Aquatic > Freshwater > Lake | place: Crystal Bog, Wisconsin, USA | collected 2009-07-06
GGGCCTTGATGACGACCACGCCCCCATCGGTGATACGCTGGTCATTCAGCGCCAGAAGCCGTTCTTTGATGATTTCAGGGAGGGACGACGATGCCCGAATATCAAAACGTAAATGCACCGCACTCGACACTTTGTTGACGTTTTGCCCACCCGAGCCTTGGGCGCGTATCGCACTAATTTCGATTTCGCTGGAAGGTAATTCAAAAGCGGATTGATTGGATTTTCGGAACATGGCGGGTTAGAAAATAGGGTGAATTCCTTAGGGGCTGTTAGTCCAGCGGATTTTGCGGTAGTTTATAGCATCAAACGGTTTTATTTAATATTGGCTAAATCACAATAAGAGGTTTTGAACATGACCCACCCACAATTTTATGTAATAGCCTGCCTGGCAATAGCCATTTCTGCGCCAGCCGCCAACGCAGCCCCCAGGGTTGGCCACCACGGGGGGCTTATCTTGGATTGCAAGCCGCCGCAATTCTTTGACCAGACGCCTGGCAAAGACGCAAAAGCGACTTCCATTCAGGATTTCTCGATAACCGCCTCGGACAACACTGACCCGGAAACCGTCAAGGCATGGGCAAACAGCGAACCCGTGGAAGTCAAGGTTACCCAAGAGCGTAGCGGAAGTTACCTGATTAAAGGCCATTTGAAATCACCGGTCACCATAGGCAAAGTTTGGTTTAGGGTCAATGCAGAATCAAATGACGGCTGCGACGAAAACAGTTCTTGGAATGTTTTTGCCGGGAGAGGCTAAAACAAACCTGATTAGGAATTGATGTTCCGCACCGTACCATTGAATTTGAGCATTGTAGCCCGGATCAGCAATTCTCATTGTAGCAATGGCATCGGGTTACCATGAAAGTACGGATAACATCCCTGGGAGGGATGTTATCCGTGGGAGGGATGTTATCCGTGGGTTACGGTGCGCCACAGGGCCAAAGTAGGCGGCAAGTTTGGGAAGGGCAAAAAGAAGGTCTCACGTAAAGCTCGCAAAGGCGCAAAGAAGAGCGATGTTCTTTGCGCCTTTGCGTGAAATTTGCTTTTTGGAATTGTCGAGCATTCATGCGTACTGACAAGTATCGCCACACTTGTGTAATCGCGGTAGGACGGCCAGCGATGTAGGGCGCGTCTCTTTGGCGAACGCCCGACGTTGGAATGTCGGGCAACGCAAGAAGCTGTTGCCCGACCTACACAACTTGCTAATCAGGAAAACAAATGCTTCACCATTTCCCTTTCTGCCAGCAACTCGTTCTCGGTCGCTCTCAGTCGTTCTTGGCTAAAGGCATCAATCGGCAAGTCTTGCACGATGGCATATTCGCCGTCTTGAATTCTGACCGGGAACGAGAAGACCAGCCCCTCCGCTATGCCGTAGCTGCCATCGCTGTAAACCGCCATGCTGACCCAGTCGTCCTTCGGCGTACCCTTAACCCAACTGCGCATGTGTTCAAGCGCTGCGTTGGCGGCGGAGGCGGCACTCGATTTGCCGCGCACGGCAATGACCTCAGCCCCGCGTTTTTGTACGGCGGAGATGAAATGTCCGTGGAACCAGGCTTCTTCCACTGCATCCAAGGCCGGTTTTCCCTTGACTAGGGTATGGTGCAAATCGGGGTACTGCGTGGTGGAATGATTCCCCCAAATGATCATTTGCCGAATGTCGGCAACCAGGCAACCACACTGGGATGCCAAAAGGCTAATGGCACGGTTATGGTCTAGCCGTGTCATGGCGGTAAAATTTCTAGGGCTAAGATTGGGGGCATTGTTCAACGCAATCAAAGCGTTGGTATTAGCCGGATTGCCAACCACTAGAACTTTGACATTCTTTCCGGCCACCTCGTTAAGTGCGCGGCCTTGGACCGAGAAAATTTCCGCGTTGACATGCAGTAGGTCTTGCCTTTCCATGCCGGGGCCGCGAGGACGGGCACCCACCAGGAAAGCGATATCGGCATTTTCGAACGCTTCGTTTGGATCGGCTGTAATGACCACTCCAGCCAATAGAGGCGAGGCGCAGTCGTCCAGTTCCATTTTAATGCCCTGCAAATCTTTGATCACAGCGGGTATATCCAATAAGCGCAGCACGATGGGCTGGTCTGGGCCTAGCAGATCGCCCGCGATGATGCGAAAAAGCAAGGCATAACTAATTTGCCCTGCGGCTCCTGTAACGGTAATATGTACCGGGTTATTCATCAATTCACCATTTAATGTTGTAATATAATAAAATTAACCGACTTGAAAGCCTTTGGCCGAAATTCTCCGGCTTATGGCATCCAGATCGGCCTTACCTTCTTCGTATTCGATCTCTACACTGTTATCCCTAAAGTTCGGTTGCACACTGATCACACCCTCGCAGGATTTCACCGCCTCCCGGACGGAAGTCTCGCAGCCGCCGCATTTCATGCCTTTAACGCTCAATACAGTCTTCATCGCTTTTGCCTCCGACTTTAATCAATCAACTTTAACTGCTGCTAGTCTGCCTATCCAAAAATTCCGCAGCAGCTTTAGTGTAACCATTATACAATTTTCTAGACCATACGCCTTTAGACAACTTTACTGTGACTACCCATGAATTTGAAAGCATCGGAAATTTTACAACGCTTTAAAGGGCAGGGGCTCGTTTTGGACCATATTGGCCCTGACAATGCCATCAACCGCTTCGCCCCCATTGACGAGTGTGTCGCTGGCGACTTGGTTTTTATTGATAACGTCAAATATCTCCCGTTATTGCGTGAACGCAAACCGGCTGCCGTGATTACCAACGAAACGATTGCCGCTGGTCTTGGGGATGAAGCTGGTCTTGCCATCTTGTTGACAAAGAATATCAGACTGGCTACGGCTCTGGTCAAGCAGGCTTACGATGATCGCGATTTCTACCATACGGAATGGCCGCGTATTCATCCGTCGTCTGTCATCCACCCTAGTGTCCATATTCCCGACAACGCGGTGATTGGTCCTGGCGTGGTTATTGGTGCGAATGTGGAACTGGGGGACCGGGTTGTATTGATGGCCAATGCCGTGATTGAAAACAACGCCCGTATCGGCCAAGGAACAGTCGTCCATCCGGGTTGTGTGGTAAGCCATGGCTGTGAGATAGGTGCCGACGTGATGCTCAAGTCAGGTTGCGTCATCGGTTCAGAAGGGTTCGGTTTCGCCCAAGACGAAAAACGCCGCAACTACCGTATTCCGCACACTGGCAAAGTGATTATTGAGGATCGTGTCGTGATCGGGGCCAACACTACCATTGACCGTGCCACCTACGGTGCCACCATCATCCGTTCCGGCGTGATTATCGATGCCCTTTGCCATATAGGCCATAATGTCGAAATCGGCGAGGATTGCATTCTCTGCGCCCATACGGGCATTTCCGGTTCCAGCCGTTTTGGCCAGAGGGTTATCGCATCAGGCCAGACGGGCGTGCTCGACCACGTCACCGTAGCCAGCGATTCTGTGCTGCTGCATCGTGCGGGAATCAACCGCAGCCTCAAAGAACCCGGCATGTATGCGGGGGGGCCGGCACAGCCTCTGCAACAGTATTTGAAAAACATCGCCATCATGCCCAAACTGGCTGAAATTTGGTCGCGGCTGAAAAAACTGGAAAAGAAGGTCGCTGAACTCACTGGCCCTTGAGTCAAACCGACTCGGTTTATCGAGTGCCATAATATCGCTTAACTTAAAGAACTGATGTTACGCATGACGCCAGACGTAGGCCGGAATAAGCCCACCCCGGTGGGCGTTTCCGGTAAAGTAAGCCGCACTTGTCCGGTTATGCTCTTGCCGGAAACGCCCGTAAACGGGCTTATTCCGGCCTTGGTGCATAACATCAGTTAATAATAGCCTATGGTTTGTAAAAATTAGGATCGTATAGAATGAGCAAGCGACCATTACCCTCCGAAGAGAATAATTTTCTTAGCCAGCATGTCGCCCTCCTGCGGCATAGCTTCCGTCACTGGACCAAGCGGGAACTGGTTGCCCCCCGAATGAGCGACCAAGACGCGGCCCGCTTTTTGTTCCAAGCGCGTTTTGCCGTGGTTTCGCATGACACCTCCAAAGACCCGATTTTCAATTATGCCAACCAGACCGCTTTGAGCCTGTTTGCAATGAGTTGGGAAGACTTCACTTCGCTTCCCTCGCGCATGTCGGCTGAACCCATGGAACAGCCGGAACGCCAAAGGCTCATGGATGAAGTCACTGGTAACGGTTTTATCGACAATTACAGTGGGGTGAGAATCGGTCGGCACGGGCGGCGCTTTCTGATCGAAAACGCCGTGATATGGAACTTGGTGGAGCCTTACACGGGAATCTACAAAGGCCAGGCGGCGTTAATCAAAAACTGGAAGTTTTTGTGACGGTAGGGGCGGATTCAATACGGTTGACACAGCCGTCATTCCGGCATGGACCGCCGGAATCCAGATTGCAGGGATGCCAACAATCTATGCCATCCATGGAGCCTAGGTTCCGGCGATCCCTGCCGGAACGACGAGTTTACACACCAAACCTACTCGGTTTTTAAAACCGAGTAGGTTTTGCTTTCATCGCGAACCATGGCTTCTAACGTTCATTCCTTAGGTAATCACCGTCGGTTTGTCCATGCCGCTGCGCCGCTTCACTTCGCCCAAGCTTTCCGCCAAGTCAATCAAATCCTTCAGCACCGTTTGCGTATCCTGCCCGTGCTTTTGGGGATCGCGTTCATAGCGTTCAAAATAAATTCGTACCGTGGCACCTTGGGTACCGGTCCCGGAAAGCCTGAACACAATCCGCGAGCCGTTCGTAAATACGATGCGCAAGCCTTGGTTCTCACTGACACTGCCATCGACAGGGTCTTCGTAACGGAAATCGTCGGCAAACTCAACGGTGTAGTCGCCAAAAACCTTGCCCGGCAATTCAGCCAATTGGCCGTTAAGAAGGGCCACGATGCCTTCCGCCGCAGTGCTGTCGACCCCCTCATAGTCATGCCTGGAATAATAATCCCTGCCAAACTTTTTCCAGTGGTCGCGGACAATTTCAGCAACAGTTTGTTTTTTGACAGCGATCAGGTTCAGCCAGAATAATACCGCCCAAAGGCCATCTTTTTCCCGTACATGGTCGGAGCCTGTACCGAAGCTTTCCTCGCCGCACAGGGTGATTTTTTTCGCATCCAAAAGGTTGCCGAAGAACTTCCACCCCGTGGGGGTTTCGTAACAGTTGATACCCATTGCTTTGGCTACCCGGTCTAGGGCTTGGCTAGTGGGCATGGAGCGTGCCACGCCCCGCAAACCCGACCGGTAACCCGGCAACAAATGCGCGTTGGCCGCCAAGACAGCGACACTGTCACTGGGCGTGACAAAAAAACGCGCACCCATAATCATGTTACGGTCTCCGTCGCCATCAGAGGCGGCACCTAGCATGGGTGCGCCTGGCGACATCATCAATGCAGCCAACTCATGGGCGTAGACCAAATTAGGGTCGGGGTGGCCGCCGCCAAAGTCTTCCAAGGGAATGCCGTTGATAACCGAACCGTGTGGCGAACCTAGTCTGTCTTCGAGAATCCGTTTGGCATAAGGCCCGGTAATTGCGTTCATGCCATCGAAGCAAAGAGTAATGGAGCCTGCCTTCAGTGCCTGGGAAATGAGCTTGAAATCGAACAGATGTTCCATCAATTGCGCGTAGTCATCGACCGGGTCGATGATTTGCACCGTGGTTGGACCCACAGAAAACTCACCTATGGTATCCAAATCAAAGGCGGGAGATTCGGTGATAAGATATTGCGAGATTTCCCTGCTGCGGGCGTAAACTGCATTGGTGAAGCTTTCCGGGGCAGGTCCGCCATTGGTCACATTGTATTTAATGCCGAAATCCTCGTCCGGTCCGCCGGGATTGTGGCTTGCGGACAATATAAAGCCGCCATGGGCATGGTATTTTCGAATAACGCAGGAAGCCGCAGGTGTCGAAAGAAGCCCTCCTTGCCCGATCAGCAACCTGCCAACTCCATTGGCAGCGGACATTTTAATGATAGTTTGTAAGGCTTCTCTGTTAAAATAGCGTCCATCTCCGCCTAATACGAGCACTTTCCCTTGCACATCACCGAGAACGTCGAACACCGACTGGACAAAGTTTTCCAAATAGTTCGGTTGCATGAAAATCTTTACTTTTTTCCTCAATCCCGAGGTGCCGGGTTTCTGGTCGGGGTAAGGTGTGGAGTCACGGGTTTCTATTTGCATCGAAAGGTAGTCCTAAGATGGTTGAAAAGGTGCGCCTATTCTAATGTATTCGGCTGTTATCCAAGCAACTTTATGGAGCTTGAAATATGAAATTGAGACAATTAATCTTTTTTCTTGCCTTTTTGTCGGGTGGATCGCCTGCTTTTGGAGAGATGCAAGACATCTGGGTGCTGGTGGATACGGGGCCAGGCATACTTAAAGTGATGCAAGGAAATGATGAAATGGAAGTATTCCCCCATGTGGCAATAGGGCAACATGGTGCGGATTTTGAAAAAGCGCGAAACGACAAGAAAACACCCTTGGGCGAGTACCGCATTGGCTGGGTAAATGAAAATAGTAAATTTCATCGGTTTCTTGGCCTGACCTACCCTAACATTGAAAATGCCAAACGTGCTTTTCTTACCGGTTTGATTGGGGAGCAAACTGTAAGGTCCATCATGCGGGCTGAGATGGATGACGGTGTACCCCCACAGAATACGCCGCTTGGAGGCCAAATTGGCATCCATGGGCTAGGGCCAGTGGAACGCGAATTTCATCAGGTTTTTAACTGGACTAGTGGTTGCATAGCCTTGACCAATGAGGAAATAGACCGGTTGTCGAAATGGATTAAAAAGGGCACGGTCGTGGTGATTCGTTGAACCCGGTAAAATAATAGTGGAAAGTGCCGCGATTTTACGGCAAGATAGTGGCTGGGTTCCGTCTATCCCATTATGGGTTAGATGTTCTTGTTTAATCTTTCATGATAAAAAGGAAAGAAACGTATGATGAAAGCTACCAAGCTCGCAGTAATTCTCCTCTCCGCCGGCCTGACCGTCGGTTGTGCGTCCAAGAGCGACATCACCAACCTACAGACTCAAATCGACGGTCTGAAGGCTGAGGTATCCTCAGTGAAGAGCACCGCCGATGAAGCGTTGTCCTCTGCCCAACAGGCTGAGGGTACCGCTAACAAGGCTCTTGCCACCGCTAACCGTACTGCTTCCGACGTCGATGCCAAATTGAACGCCGGTTTCAAACATCACCAACTGAAATAATTCTCGTCGGGTGAAAGCCCGTTGAGAAATATTCAGAACCCCGGTTGGATGCAAGTCCAACCGGGGTTTTGTTTTATGCGTCATTCCGGCAGGGATTGCCGGATAAATCGGCAGGATAGCCGATTTGCACGGCTCCGCCGCACGAAGGGTGAGGGACATGGATGTCCCGAATGCATCCAGTAGCCATGGAGGGCAAACTAGATTCACCTCCCTGTGCTTTGGATACCGGCATCACGACCGGTATGACGATGCCTTTGCCGCTAGCCGAAAAATTTCCCTAATCAGGTTTCGGCATGGACCACCGGCATCCCGATTGCTGAGCCTGCCCCTGCAAGGATCGCCGGGGATTCCACCAATTAATGCCATCCAGGAAGCCTAGGTTCCGGCGATCCCTGCCGGAACGATGAGGAATACCTGTTTCAACAGTATTGCCATCGGGTATGAAGCTAAAAAGCGTCTTCCGAGGCAGTTTTTTGCAAGAGAAATTCGGCAAGTAGGCCGTAATCGCCCAGGCTTAGCCTTTCTGCCCGTGTACCAGGGTCAAGCCCCAAACTTTCGATCTCGCTGCTTGTGAACAATGTGCCCAAGGCATTGCGCAAGGTTTTGCGGCGTTGCGAGAAGGCCGCCGCCACCACGCGGTTGAGAATATCCGGTGCGACGCTCACTGGCTTTTTATCATGGGGTACGAGGCGGATGACAGAGGAGATTATCTTTGGCTGTGGATTAAAACTTTCGGGATAAACATCCATCAGAGGTTCCATGTCGCAATAGTAACGCGCCATGACGGAAAGCCTGCCATATTCCTTTTCGCCGGGTTCGGCACAAAGGCGTTCCACCACCTCTTTTTGCAACATGAAGTGCATATCTTTGATGCAAACACTCTGTTCAAACAGATGAAACAAGAGTGGGGTTGAAATGTTGTAAGGCAAATTGCCGATCACCCGCAGTCGGCGGCCTCCGTCTCCTAGCGAGGAAAAGTCGAATTTCAACGCATCGGCGGAATGAATGTGGAGTTTTTCCTCGGCGGCAAATTTTGCCCTTAACACTTCGACCAAGTCGCGGTCCAACTCGACCACGTCCAGCCTTCCGCATTCTGGCAACAACCAACGCGTCAATGCGCCCTGCCCAGGGCCAATTTCCACTAATTGTTCGTCGGCTCGGGGCGAAATGGCTGATACGATGCCATGGACGACGCGCTCGTCGGTCAGGAAATTTTGCCCGAAACGTTTACGGGGCTTATGGTTCATATGGAGTTTTCAATTTCAAATGGTTACTTGATTTCGCGAGGCACATGCCAATGGCTGTGTGGATTGCGTTTTCCAAGCTACCCGTGTCAATCTGGCCGGTGCCAGCCAAATCGAGGGCGGTGCCGTGGTCTACCGACGTGCGGATGATAGGCAGGCCGAGTGTAATGTTCACCGCACTGCCAAACCCCTTATATTTCAATACTGGAAGACCTTGGTCATGATACATGGCTAACACCGCATCGGCGCGTGCTAGGTATTTGGGTAAGAAAAGGGTATCGGCAGGTAGGGGACCGTCCAACTCCATTCCTTCGCATTTGAGTTCGGTCAGAACCGGAACGATGACATCTATTTCCTCTCTTCCAAGATGACCGCCTTCCCCTGCGTGGGGATTGAGTCCGCAAACTAGGATTCGTGGTTTGATGATGCCAAAGCGTTCGACTAAATCATCGTGCAAAATTCGGATCACCGAGGCCAACCGTTCCTGTGTGATTGCTGCACTCACGTCTTTAAGGGGTAGGTGGGTGGTCACTAGGGCAACCCTCAACCCTTCTGTGGCCAACATCATCACCGGATGCCCACCGGTGATCTGGGCGATGTACTCCGTGTGTCCAGTGAATGCAAACCCTGCGGAATTAATCACGGCTTTGTGTACGGGCGACGTTACCAATGCGTCGAAACGACCTTCCAGGCAGGCACGGACTCCCGCGGCAATGGTGTCGAGTACCGAGGGCGCATTGATATTGTCAAGTTCGCCGCAAACAGGCGGACTCAAACACTTCATTGGCCAAACATGCAACTGTCCTGGCTTGTGTCGTTTGGCACTTGCCCCATTGTCATCCAACAAGGTCAATTGCAAGCCGACGCCTAACATTTTTGCACGTTCTTCCAACACGCCAGGGTCGCCAATCACGGCCAACGAACAAGGGAAGGGTAATTTTCCGGCCAAGACACACAAATCAGGGCCTATGCCGGCCGGCTCCCCCGAAGTCAATAGGATGCGGGGTAAAAATGTGGGTTCGCTGTCATCAGCCACTTTCATTATCGCACGGTCATTAATTAAGGCGTATCTCAACGTAGGCTTCGTCCCTGATTCTGCGCAACCAGAGTTCGGTTTCCTCCTCTGCCTTGCGTTTAAAAATTTCCTCCCGCGCCTTATTTTTTTCGAACTCTTCACTATCGTTAGATTGCTGCCTTTCAAGGACTTGGATCAAATGCCACCCAAATTGCGTTTGCACCGGCTGGCTAAGCTGGTTGGGGGGCAATTCGTTCATGACAGTTTCAAAGGCCGGCACCAATGCGCCCGGTGGCACCCAACCGAGCTCACCACCCTTGACGGCAGAACCCTTGTCGTCCGAGTTTCCACGCGCGATTTCGGCAAAATCTTCACCATTTTCAATGCGATGCCGTAAAGAAAGCAATTTTTGCTTGGCTTCCTCATCGGTTAAAATTTCGGTGGGTTTGATGAGAATATGGCGAACCCGTGTTTTAGTGATTAAATGTTCGCCACCGCGCTTAATCCCTAGCATTTTAATGATGTGAAAACCGCTTGAACTGCGAATAGGCCCCTCGACATCGCCTTCTTTCATTTTTTCTGCAAAATCAACAAAGATTGAGGGTATCTGGCTTTTTTTCCGCCAGCCAAGGTCGCCGCCCTTCAATGCCTTTTCATCGTCAGAGGAACCCAGTGCCGCCTGTTTGAAATCCAAGCCTTTCTTGATGTCAGTAATCAACTTGTCCGCCTTCTCCTTGGCATTCTGCACATCGGAAGGCGATGCCGCACGGGGCGTGGAGATTAGAATGTGGCCCAACAAATATTCTGCATCCCCGCCGGAGTCGGTACTTTTGGCTTTTAGATAGTTCTCTATTTCGTGGTCGCTGACTTTAATCTGACTATTGATTTGGCTGCTACGCAAACGGCCAATCACAATTTCATTGCGAATCTGTTCCAGAAAGTCGGCATAGATAATTCCCTCCGCATTCAGCGAATCGCGAAATTCATCCATGCTAAGCCTGTTGCGTTCGGCAATTGACAGGACAGCGGAACGAAGTGTTTCTTCGTCCACCTTGATGCCGGCTTTCTCGGCAAGCTGCGCCTGGATTTTGTCGATTATCATACGTTCCAATACTTGGGGAATTAGAACCTTGTCTGGCGGTAAAGGGGTATTGTTTTGCCTGAGCCCCTTTTTGATCATAATTACTTTCTCGCTTAGTTCGCTGGCTGTGATAACCCCGTCCTCAACCACGGCGACAATCTGATCCACGGCCTCAGCGGCATCCGCTACGCTAAAAACAAGTGCTAGCCATAAACCACAGGCATATAGCGTTTTCAACATAAAATGATTATTTAATAAGGCAAAGGGTTGTACTCGATTTTTTTTAAAATCAGAGGTTGTGTGGATATTCATTATTAGTTGGTTTTTAAACATGAAAACGCTGAGAAGTAGAATTTGTGTATATTCAACACGGATGAAGGTGGAATCCGGTTAGTTATAAGCCTGTTGGGGTTGGGTATACAGTCCAGGCAGTGCATAATCCGTCCTGTAACCGCTAAAGTTTTGCAACAGCAGATTATCAACCTGATCGCCGAAGCTGCCCAAGCCCTTAAGTTCCAACTGGAAGTAAATGGCACTGTTGGTGGTGATAGTGTTGGAGGTAGTGACGATGCCCGTCTGGCTCGCTGAACCGTTTTGGTAGCGCAAACCGAATAGACTGAAACGCCAACAACAGGTTTCCTTTTCCAAGCCCGCCAAAGCTTCCACAGTGATATTGCTGACCAAGCTGTATTGCCATCTTCCAATGGCGTACCACCCTCCCCAGATGGGTAGGCGGGCGTTAATATCGGTCTGGTTGATCGTCCTTGGGTTATTTGGATTGACCGGATACGGGATAGTCGATCCCTCGTAAGGATCGCGGCGATATCGGTAAAATAAGTTAAGTAGATTATTGGAAAAATTGTTGTATTGCAACCCGAGCTGCAAGCGATCCAGCCTGTCATATTGGGGATTGTACTGTCCAGTCCCGGTAAACGTCCAATATGGGTTCAGCTTTGAAGAGATTTCGCTTATGAGATTGTTTTTGTATGTGACCTGCGGTGCGTTGAGAGTCATGACCACTTGTGGGTCGGTTATGTAAAACACTTTGCCCACACTTAACCGAAGACGCTCCAAGCCGGAGTCTTGGCTGATTAACCGAGTGGTCAGCGCCGGCGTTATGTTGTTGGCATCGGACAGACGGTCTACGCCGGCAAAGCGGTTTTCGCGGAACAATTGGTAAAAGTTAAAATCGTACTCGGCGGCATCGAAATTCAAGCCTTGATACCCTAGCAAAGCCCCTCCATTGCCATTGTTTATAGCGACACCGGGTCCGTAATTGTAATAATAAGGCTGGTTGACTTTGGGTACATATAGATAAAACAACCGTGGTTCCAATGTTTGCTGCATGGGCGAGTCAAACAGCTTGAATTCATTGTCAAAATATGCGCCACTGTCGATGGAAAAAATCGGCGCAGTCCGAACAAAAGTACTGGATTCTTTAGTCGGAATTGTAATACCTGAGTAATTATAGCTTGTTTGAGTATTATTCAACCAATATTCCGTGTGCTGTACCGTCAAACTCGGTGTGATGAATCCTGCCGCATCTTTGAAGGGGTAAAAAATCCGGGGGCGAAGATTGATGCGTTCGCCGGAGACCTTGTAAGGTTGGTTGAAATTAGTCGCCTCCACATTCGTTTGGAATTGCAGGCCAGTGTCCCCCAACGGCCTTGAATAATTCAGATTAAGTTGCGGCCACCGCCGGTAAGGGTAGTTGGGAGCGGTGACGGCTTCGTCCAAGCTCTGGTAATAGTCCACCAACATGCTCGCCGAATAGGAACCTCCCAAAAAATTTCCGCCATTATAATTGACAGTGCCATAACTGCGAAGATAGGTGCTGTTATTAATGGCGAGCAAATTGCCCAACTGTTGGGTGTAGAGTTTGTCTGACACCAAATGCAAGTCTACTTGGGAATTCAACTGGTCCGTCCACTTGGCCTTATCCGCCCAACCTATTTGGCCGCGGGTTTCCTTTTGCAATTCATCGTATGGCACAATATCGGCAAAGAGCCGACCCGCACCTAACTCGGTCAAGTAGCGAAAATCGCCGCGCAACATTGGGCCGCGGTTCATTAGATAACGGGGTATTAAGCTCAAGTCATAATTGGGGGCGAGATTGAAATAATAGGTTGCGTATATGTCGAAGCCATTTAACTTGCTATAGCCAATATTGGGTGACAACCACCCGCTCTTACGGCGGCTATCGACTGGAAATGACATTAATGGGGTATAAAAAAACGGCACACCCTTGAATTCCAGCCGTGCTTGTGTGGCGATGCCTTTCCCTGTTTCCTTGTCAATCGTCACGGTATCAGCGTGCAACAGCCAGTCTTGGTTGCCGGGGGGGCAAGAGGTATAGGTAGCAGTTTCATAGCGGGTTTTTTTCTTACTGTCGATATGGGTCACGCGGGAGGTGCCGCGTGCGGGCACTGTTTCGACAATAAACTGTGAATTCCGAATCACCCCTTCGTCGCTATTCAACTTCATGAAGGCCGTATCGCCGGAAAATGACAAGCCTTTTTCCCGGTAAATCACTTCGCCCTGGGCGTTAAGGGCCCCGCTCTTACTGTTATGGGTGACGAAATCACCATAAAGCCTTTGGTCAGCCCTCATCAGTTCCGCCCCCCCTTGGTAACTGGAAGTTTCGTTCTGTATAAGTTCGGCGCGATCGGATGTTATTTCCAAAGGCGATTTTTGGCGCAATATCTGGTCGGCATCGGACAATAGAAATTCCGAGGGTGTCGACCATTCCGTTTGGTCCTTGCCACAGCTTAAAGCCCATGGATTGGCAGGCATATGGGCCAGTATGTTTGTGAAGCGTTGCTCGTCCAAGTTGGTCATATCGGTGGACTTCGTCCAGTCGGGGGCAGCCTTTCCACCATTAACAACATGGGGAATGCCACGCGGATCGGAGCCAGACAAGGAGCAATTCCATTCATTCCCTGCTTCCGGGCGGCAATTCCAACCCGATTTGGCTTGGGGTTGCTCAGGGTTGGGCGTTGATGTTTGGACAGACTTAGTGGGTACCGGCTTGGCTTGCGGTTTTTCAGCGGTTATTTGAGATTGAGCGGCTTTTCCGTCAAGTGAGTGATCGGTTGGGCGCGAGGGCTTAGGTTCGAGCTTTTTTGCCCGCGCCAAAGGCTTTGGTTCCCCGCCAGACATTACTGGCTTTTCAGTTTGTATTGGGGAGGCCGTTTCGCTAGGTTGTGCTGTTTCCTCAGCCGGTCCTTGAGTGGCCTGTAGGGGCGGTTGCTGATCCTCGAATGTGCTAGTTTTGGCCGCCTTGGGCGGTTGCGGAGCCTCGAACGTGTCGGGGCTGGACTCCTTGGGCGGTTGCGGAGCCTCGAACGCGCTAGGGCTGGCCTCCTTGGGTGGTTGCGGTGACTCGGCAATGTTTGGGAGGGCTTTTTTCAACGTTGTCGGTGGCTTTGCAGCCTCGTCCGGTTTAGCTGACTGATCCGTTTCGGTGGGTTTGGCGGACTTATTCGTACCCGACACGCAAACCCATTCCTTGCCGTCCCCGTTACGTTGGCAATCCCAGCCGTCGGCAGCATAAGCATCGCCTAGCCCTAAGGCAAGGATGACGGATAAAACAGTTTTCTTCCTTTGTGGAAGGTTCATCTTCGGCAACCGTCGGCAATCATGCGGAAAGGCAAAACAGGGAAAGCCTGTCTATTATTGGGCTTACGGTTTGGCATAATTGGGGAGGCAGGAAAACAACAAAGTCTGCCTGGACAGGGGAAAAACAAGGACGGCATATCTTAAAGACGCGGTTTTGTGGTGAAATATTCCGATTGATTAGACATCATTCTAACGCATCATCCACACCAATTAAGCATTTTTCGATCAGGAATATTAGCACACATGGCAAATTTACCCGATACTCGCTTGGTGGCGCTGTCCGCATGGCTCCACCGAGACTTAAAATTGGACGTTGAAACTATCCGTCCCGCTTCTAGCGATGCCAGTTTCCGGCGTTATTTTCGCACGAAGATAGGCGAAGACAGTTTCATTGTAATGGATGCCCCGCCTTTGCATGAAGATGTTAGACCTTTCATCAAAGTTTCGCAGTTGCTTCGGACCGCAGGACTCCAGACACCGAAAATACATGCTCATAATATCGAAGACGGTTTTCTGTTAATGTGCGATTTCGGCAACCTTCCTTATCTTGACAGCCTTAACGGGGAAAATGCGGATCAACTTTACGGTGACGCAATGGACAGCCTGATACGGATGAAACGAGGTGTCGATGTAATGACATGCGAATTGCCGCCCTATGATGCAACCCGGCTGCGTGCTGAAGTTGACCTTTTTGGGAAATGGTTTTTGGAGCGTCTATTGGGAAGGGAACCCACTTCAAACGAGCAATCCATTTTGGACAGAACCTGGCGACTTTTAATAGAGTCCGCCTTGGAGCAACCTACTGTTTGTGTGCATCGCGACTATCACTCCCGTAACCTGATGATTACTGCATCTGACAATCCGGGTGTGCTGGACTTTCAGGATGCTGTCATAGGCCCGATTACCTACGACCTAGTATCACTGCTTCGCGATTGCTATATCGCTTGGCCAGAGGAGCGGGTTGAAAGCTGGGTGCGCCATTATCACCAAAGGCTTTTGGATGAGGGATTGGTCAACGAAACCAACGTCGAACGATTCCTGCGCTGGTTTGATATGATGGGTCTGCAGCGGCATGTCAAGGTCTTGGGGGTTTTTTCGCGCCTGAATTTGCGTGACGGCAAAGCAGGATACCTCCGGGATATTCCAAGGACATTGAACTACATGGTTCGAGTCTGCGAAAAACACCCCGAAATTGCTGATTTCAGAGCATTTCTTCAAGACGGCGTGATCCAACAGACTTATTCACTTCTTGGGCAACCATCATGAAAGTGCTAATTCTTGCTGCAGGCAGGGGGGAGCGATTGCGCCCTTTTACAGACAGTATTCCAAAACCGCTCTTGCAAGTAGGGGGACGCCCCCTTATTGAGCATATAATCGCCGACTTGGCGCGAGCGGGATTCTGCGAGATCGTGATCAATCTCGCACACCTTGGCGGGAAAATTCAAGACAGGCTTGGAGATGGGAGGCGTTTCGGCATAACTATCGCTTACTCGCAGGAAGGGGGTGAAGCCCTTGAAACCGGCGGTGGCATTCACAGGGCATTGCCACTATTAGGAAATGAACCGTTCCTAGTTGTCAATGGCGATGTTGCCAGCGACTTCCCTTTTGAGAATCTGCAACGCCACCCGGATGGGCTTGCCCACCTAGTACTTGTTGAGAACCCCCCCCATCACCCGCAGGGGGACTTTGCGCTGCTGGGCGGAAAAGTAGTGGTCGAAGGTGAACCCAAACACACGTTCAGTGGCATTGGCGTGTATCGCCCGGAGCTGTTTGCGGGTCGCAAACCTGGTAAATTTCCCCTCGCTCCCTTGCTGCGTGAGGCGATGGTTGGGGGCTTAGTCAGTGGACAAATACACGCGGGGTTCTGGATGGATATTGGCACTGTCGAAAGGCTGCGTGAACTGGATGAACGCTTGACCGCTTTGAGCGTCAAACCGGGTGGATGTTAAACAAAATTTCCAAGGCAGCACACTAATTACCAGCGGAGGCTATCCATGATCAATGAACCGCAACAATCCGAAGAAGAAATCAGGGCTTTAAAAAAACTAGCTACCGTGGTTTATTTGTTACAAACGGCTACCATCCCTTTGGTTGTCACTTATTTTATCGCGCCTTTGCTTGTTTATTGGAAGCGAAAACGCGCCAGGGGTACTTGGCTTGAATCGCATTTCCGTTGGCAAATCAATACGTTTTGGTTCGGTCTTGCAGGTTTTGCAATCGGCGTTCTAGCTTTAAGCATATTCTTGCAAGTTGGCAGTATCATATTAGCTGCAACGTTGTTGTGGAGCGTTTATCGCATTGGTCAGGGTTGGACGCGACTGAGCAGGGGGCAGGAAATGTTTGCTGTAACTGGCACGGACAAAGCAGCTTAGTTGACAGTTGGCTTCGACAACAGTACTTTTAGTCGTTTATATGATGTTACGCGCCTGTGTAGACCCTAGCCGGATGGAGCATAGTCTAATCCGGGTTTGTGGCTGCGTTATCCCGGATTTTCGCTCGCCAAGCGGCTCCATCCGGGCTACGATTGGTATTCAACGGCACGGTGCGTGATATTAGTGACAAAATAGTCCGGCTTCCCGCAAGTTGCCGTCCCGGCAAAGGCTTGTCACTGTGACCAGCCAGACCCCTAACCAATCATTAAGCCAAAAGAGCCCAGGATGGAAGAGTTTCAACGCATTAAACGCCTGCCCCCCTATGTCTTTAACATCGTCAATGATCTGAAAGCTAAAGAACGCGCTCAAGGGCAAGACATCATTGATTTCGGCATGGGCAACCCTGACCGGCCAACCCCGCAGCACATCGTAGACAAGCTGGTGGAGGTTGTACAAAAACCATCGGCACATCGTTATTCGGTGTCCAAAGGCATACTTCGCCTGCGCAAGGCGATTTGCAACTGGTATCTGACCCGCTACAACATCGAACTGGACCCGGATTCCCAGGCAATCGCCACGATTGGTTCAAAGGAAGGTTTGGCGCATCTGATGTTCGCCACCTTGGGGCCGGGTGATGCGGTGCTGGTGCCCAATCCGGCTTATCCGATACACCCTTATGGTGGTGTCCTGGCCGGTGCCGATGTCCGGCATGTGCCTTTGGTTGCGGGGGTGGACTTCTTTGCCGAGTTGGAAAGGGCGATTAAATTATCTTGGCCCAAGCCGAAGATGCTGATCCTTAATTTTCCCGGCAATCCCACCACGCAATGCGTAGAACTGGACTTCTTCGAAAAGGTGGTTGCAATGGCCCGCGAATATAAAATATGGGTCGTGCATGATCTGGCTTATGCAGACTTGGTTTTCGACGGGTATGTCGCCCCCTCAATCCTGCAAGTGCCGGGTGCCATGGATGTTGCAGTGGAATTCTTCACCCTGTCAAAGAGCTATAACATGCCGGGTTGGCGTGTCGGTTTCATGTGTGGAAACCGCGAACTCGTTGCAGCCTTGGGGCGCATCAAATCTTACTTGGATTATGGGACGTTTACGCCGATCCAAGTCGCGGCCATTACTGCACTTGAGGGACCGCAGGATTGTGTGGCGGAAATTCGCGAACTCTACCGCCAGCGCCGTGATACCTTGTGCAAAGGCTTGAACGATATTGGCTGGGAGGTGGAAAAACCCAAAGCCACTATGTTCGTTTGGGTTCCCATCCCTGAAGCCTACCGGGCAATGGGTTCTTTGGAGTTTGCCAAGAAACTGTTGCTAGATGCCAAAGTGGCTGTTTCGCCTGGAATCGGGTTCGGTGAATTCGGTGACGACCATGTGCGTTTCAGCCTCATTGAGAACGAACATCGCACTAGGCAGGCAATCCGGGGCATCCGCCATATGTTCCGCCATGACAACCCGGTATAATTTGCGGAGAATTAAACCATGAGGATAGTATTTTGAAACCCGTGAAAATTGGCCTGCTAGGTTTAGGCACCGTCGGCGGCGGAACCGTCAACGTGTTGCGAAGAAACGCCACAGAAATCAGCCGCAGGGCCGGTCGTGAAATACAAATCCATCGTGCGGCGGCGCGTGGAAAAGTAACCTGCGATACCGCCGGCATACCGCTGACGGAAGACGGCTTTGAGGTTGTAAACGACCCTGAAATCGATATTGTGGTTGAACTTATCGGTGGCGAAGAACCTGCCAAACAACTTATTCTCACTGCCCTCGCCAACGGAAAGCATGTGGTGACGGCCAATAAGGCATTAATAGCCAAGCATGGCAACGAAATTTTTGCCAAAGCCAGCGAGAAGGGTCGGATGGTTGCCTTTGAAGCCGCCGTAGCTGGGGGCATACCTATCATCAAGGCGTTGCGCGAGGGACTTACCGGGAACAAGATCGAATGGGTGGCCGGTATCATCAACGGGACCTGTAATTTCATCCTTACTGAAATGCGCGATAAAAGCCGTGATTTTGCCGATGTGCTAAAGGAAGCCCAGGCCAAAGGATACGCGGAAGCCGATCCGACTTTTGACGTTGAAGGCATTGATGCTGCCCATAAGCTGACCATTTTGGCTTCCATCGCTTTTGGCATTCCCTTGCAATTCGATAAGGTCTATGTCGAAGGCATATCGGGTGTGACCCGGTTGGATGTATCCTACGCTGAGGCACTCGGGTATCGAATTAAATTGCTAGGGCTTGCCCGCCGGACCGAACAGGGCGTGGAACTGCGGGTCCACCCGACATTGATTCCCGAACGCCGCTTGATCGCCAATGTCGATGGCGTGATGAACGCCGTGCTGGTCAAAGGCGACGCCGTCGGACCCACGCTCTATTACGGTGCCGGGGCGGGTGCCGAACCCACCGCCTCAGCTGTGGTTGCCGATATTGTCGATGTCGTCAGGACACTCACCTCCGACCCGGAAAACCGTGTGCCACATCTGGCTTTTCAGCCGGAGTCCATTTCAGACATTCCAATTTTGCCGATAGAAGCGGTTAGAACCGCCTATTACCTGAGACTGTCCGCCGAAGACAGACCCGGTGTGCTGGCCGATGTCACTGGCATCTTGGCTAGACATCATATCAGCATAGAGGCCATTCTCCAGAAGGAGCCACACCTAGGTGAGAGCCATGTTCCCATCATCATGCTTACCCAGAAAACCCAAGAGCGTGAGTTGAAAGCTGCAATCGCTCAGATCGGGGAATTGTTTTCTATTAACAAGCCAGTGAAGCTCATTCGGCTGGAAACTTTGGGGTGATGAAGATGGAATGTGATCCCCCCGTTGAGGAACAATACTGTTGAATTAAGGTGTAGGTCGGCATCCCTATGCCGACTGGGCTTACGGTTTGTCTCGGCGGCAAAGGGTTGCCGCCCTATGATTTGGTGCGTGAGTGTGCTTGATTCTACAGTATTGAGGGTATGGGTGGGTTCCTGAGCCCGTTGAAATTTAAAACTTAAAGAGCTGACGATGAAACTTTATTCTGTGTTGCGTTTGGGGTTAGTGTTATTGGCATTGGGGGCTGGTTTGATTGCCTGTCAACAGCCGGTTGTGAAACCTGCCCCTCAAGAAACTGTGCAATCGGCGATGCAAGCCGCCAAGGATGCCTACCAAAGGCAGGATTTCAGCCAAGCCGCCGAGTGGTTCCGCAAGGCTGCCGACCTAGGTGACGCAAAGGCGCAATATAACCTTGGAGTTGCTTACAATGAAGGCAAAGGCGTGCCAAAGGATTTTGCACAAGCTGCTGAGTGGTTCCGCAAAGCCGCCGTGCAGGGCATACCTCAGGCGCAAAACAACTTGGGTTTTCTTTACCAGCAAGGCCAAGGGGTTCCCCAAGACCTAATTCAATCCACCGATTGGTTCCGCAAAGCCGCTGACCTAGGGTATGCCCAAGCCCAACGCAACCTAGGCCGCGCCTACCGGGATGGACAAGGCGTAACGCAAGACCGGGGGCAAGCCGTACTATGGTTACAGAAAGCGGCGGCGCAGGGCGACGAGCAGGCACTTGCGGACTTGAACCAACTGAAACCCCCTGCCAAGGG
>Ga0007801_10000175_pt1 | contig 20069 bp, 8 predicted proteins | sample CryBogmetaGMA2M_FD_60372 | JGI IMG/M metagenome (GOLD analysis project Ga0007801, IMG submission 60372) | Freshwater microbial communities from Crystal Bog, Wisconsin, USA - MA2M | ecosystem: Environmental > Aquatic > Freshwater > Lake | place: Crystal Bog, Wisconsin, USA | collected 2009-07-06
ATGACAGACAGCGCTGATGCTTTCGGAATGGCAGGTGACGCATTTCGTCAACTAACAAAGGCTGCGGCCGGTTAGAATTACCTTGCCGCGAATGGGATGCCTTATTGGATCAATTCGCCGCAGTGGCGTAAAAAGGCCAAACTAGAGTTTGTGCGATTAGATTGAAAAATTTTGATGATATTTTCTAAAAATTCAAAAAATATATATTTATTAATAGGTTGATTCAATGTACCTAGTAGGTAGATTTGAATAATTAGGCATGGTTCAAATCAGGGTAACATAGGCACAGCGAATCCTGCCCCCAAATGGGAAGGGAACAGACCAAGCAGAAAGGGCGGGGGAAAACCTTGTCGTCGGCATTGGCGGAGATGCGCAACGCCGAGACCGTCGCACTAGGCCTCGCCAAGGATGTTAAAATTCTGGTCGTCTGGCTGGAACGGGACATCTTGGCTCTGGCTGGCCCCAGTCTTGATGACAGGCGCGAACTCCCGAATTCGCCTTAAGCCTTCGGTTAGACGCCCCAACGAGGCCGTGTAGGCAAAACGCAGATGGTGTTGCTGTTCGTTCAGGCCGAAATCCTTGCCCGGTGTAATGGCGACATGGGCTTCTTCCAGCAGTCGCCAAGCGAGCTTGAAGCTGTCATCGGTCAACCGGCTGCAATCGGCATAGATGTAAAATGCGCCTTGAGGCGGGACCGGAATGCCGAATCCTAGGCCGGGCAGCTCCCGCAACAGAAAATCACGCCGGGTTTCAAACTCGCGCCGCCGCCGTTCCAATTCCGCCAGATTGTCCGGGCTGAAAGCCGCCAACGCGGCCATTTGCGAATGCGTGGGGGCGGAGAGGAACAAGTTTTGCGCCAGCCGCTCTGCCAATACGATGAAGGCTTCCGGGACGACCGCCCAGCCCAAGCGCCAGCCAGTCATGCCGAAGTATTTGGAAAAGCTGTTGACGACGAAAGCACGGTCGGAAAACTCAAGGGCGCTGCGGGCCGGTTCGCCGTACACCAGCCCGTGATAAATCTCGTCGGACAGCCAGAACCCGCCGTGTGCATCAAGAAATTCGGCGATTTCTCGTAAAGTTGCGCCATCGGCCATCGTGCCAGTCGGGTTGGAAGGCGAAGCCATGACCACGCCTTGAGCCTTTGCTGTCCAGTGCCTGCGGAGGATTTCTGCGTCAAGTTGGAAATTCGTTTCAACGCCTACTGGAACAAGGCGCGGTTCGCCGCCGAGCAGCCGCACAAAATTGGGGTAACAGGGATAACCCGGATCGGACAGCAATACTTCGCCGCCCCGTTCCAACAAGCCCGCCAAGGCCAACAACACCGCCCCCGAAGCACCGGGGGTGACAAAGATTCGACTGACCGGCACTTCCACGTTGTAACGTTCCGCGTAAAACCGGGCAATGGCTTCGCGCAAGGCCGACAAACCGGCTGCGGGTGTGTATTTCACCTCGCCTTTGGAAAGAAACTCTATCCCGGCATTCACGACCAAGGGCGGCGTGGGGAAATCCGGCTCGCCGATTTCCATGTGGACGACATCCGCGCCGGCCTGTTCCAATGCCTTGGCGCGGTTTAGCAATTGCATGACGTAAAAGGGTTGTATCTTATCGAGCAGGTTCATGTCCGGCGAGTTGATTGTAAGAAGGGTTTCCAGCATTCGCATTCCAACCATCAGGCTATTTGATCAATCTGTGTGATCGTTCAAATCGTCATATCCTTTGCAATACATACCAATAAGTGAGGTGATGAGGATTGCTTGCTTCCAGCCGGGGCGATGCAGATTTTAGCTCAGCCATTTGTTTATTTTCACTTTGGTCGAAGGGAAACAGATGACGCAACCCAGTCCGCCAATAGCCTAATCCTTGGTCAAGCCTTATCTCCCAAACTGCCCCGTCCGACCACCTCAGCATTAAAACCCGTGCATGGGGTAAATCGGCATTGGCCTTTTCGGAATAATTGAATTGTCCCAAGGGATTGAACAGCGCCTCGAATGCAGATCGACGGTGTGTGCTGTCGCGCCAATCTTGATGCAGCCATCGCGGGTCAAGCAAATCGTTCCGTTCTATGCGGCTAGTGACAATGCTCAATGTTGTATCCCTTGCTAGCCCGCACGAAAAGTGGGTGAGCGGCTGAATCAATTCATAAAGTAGAATAACTGCCAAAGGCGAGCGAAGGTAGCGGTCTGTGTAAGACAAATCGACCAATGATGTACCCGCCTCAAGCCTGGCTTTCAGAGCAGGGGCTTTTTCTAATAGCAAACGCCAGGCCTTTGGCCCGAAGTCTTTGCGGGGAACATTCAGTTCTTGGCCAATGCACAATTCCGCCATCTTATCGGCACTTGGTCGCAAGGCATCGACTTGAAGGTGAAACCAGTGTTCGGGAATAGGCTGCAACGTTTTCGAATCGTTGAATCGGACAAACTGCGCACCCAAATCGCCGCTACCCCAGAGAGAGGAGGGTGCTAAGGCATCCGCTTGACTACAAGCCCAAAGGCTACTTCCATGATCGTGACCAAGGGCCAAGACCAGTGGCAAACCGCCTCGCATTTCCAAGCTAGGTGAAACATGCACTTCTGCCCCTGCTACCGCCAGCAAGGCTGCCAATTCGCCGCGCTGGGCATCATCCAAGGTATCCGGGCAGGGTCGTGGCAAGATGATGCGCAATACTATGGTGGTATCTTTGAGGTTTAAGAGTTCATCGCGTAACCGCCACGCCAAAGGCTCCCATTGCTTCACGTCCCCACCAAGAAAAACCCGTAGTTCGCTCGCCGTGTGGTGCTGCAATTCCCTGAGTAAAGCCAGCCCCAAAGGTTCCATTTCCAGGGTGGTTTGGGGGCCGAAGGCTTGCAGATAGGCGGGCAGCTCCAGCGCATTGAGGAAAGCCTCGTCCACGATGGCCAACGCGGCTTTCCTATCCAAATCATCGACATGATGCTGGGTATCATAAGTTAGCAAACAGGCTTGGCAGGCGGCATCGCAGTCGCGGGGACATTCCAGAGCCTTTTTAGCCGACACAAACAATGATTTCAGGCCATAAACGGCTTGTGTCGCATAACCCGCACCATCGCTGGCCGTGTCATACAGATAAATGGACTGTGTGGCATGGCCTGCGCCATCAAGCCTAGCTTGTACCGTGCATCCAATTTCCCGCTCCTCAATGCCTAACTGCTGGGATAAGGCAGTGCGCAAAGCCACAGCCAGAGAGTACGCGGCAATGCGCTCGATAGGACGGCCCGCAACGTCATGCAATTGCAGTTCAAACACATCCGTATGTGTCTCCAGCCCTAAGCGAACACTCTGTTTGATTGCCCAAGGCTCTTCGTTGCCGGGGCATTCCTGTTCACGGTCGTCATTACGCCCGCCGCGCAAACGCTTATGGCCGACCAGCGTGTCGGGCAAGCTGCGGTCGGCCTTCATCGAATCGGCAAAACCGCAACGTAGGCAGAGGGCATAACCTTCTCCGTGCAATCCGTCGGTACGGTGAAACAAAGCTCCACGTGAACTGACCCGGCAACGGCCCAAGGCGGCGGATGGCAACGCCAACCATGGCGCACCCTCCAAGGAAATCAGCGGATCGCGCACCGGGATGTATTGTGGGGTCGTGATGTCATTGTGCGGCTTGCAGCGAATATCCACTGCGAAACCGGCGGGTTGCAGGTATTCGTAACGGGTCAGCTTCTGCGAGTTGCCTTCACCGCATTGTGGGCAACTCGCAGGCATAGTCGGCAAAGTGCCATTGCCGCCGCAAGACTGGCAACGCCACACCCAGCGAAGGGATTGGATTTCTGGCCCGGCATCCGCCTCGGCGGGAATCTGCCAATTCAGCGTCACCCCGCCGCTGCGGTACACCCGGCCATCTAACACAGTATCAGTGCCGGGAGCGTAGTCACGGATTGCCAAGGCCAAATCGCGGGAAGGCGAACCGGCACGGCGGGCGCGGTTGTCTTCCCGTTCCGGCCTGTCTGGTGGCCTTCGTATGTTGAAATCATCCAAGGTAGACGTGAGCAGGGAAACTATGCCAGTGGGAAAACCATAACCGGGCAAAAAACCCCGGTTTGCCAATTCACCCAGCAGATACTCCCGGCGAATCCGTTCCAGTTGAAGACTGATTGCTTTCTCCGGCTTGCTGCTCCCGGCAGGCGTTTTTACAACGTCGAGATTTTCCAACAAAGCAGCCAGTTCGTTTTGCCATTCTTCACGCACTTGCTCGATCATTGAACCGGCATTAGCCAATACGAAATGGGCTGACCTACCCTCCAAGCAAGTTCGCCGCAACAATCCTTGGATACCTTGCCGAAGGTACTCATCCTCTCCCGTCGTTGCCAGCCACTGCTGAAAAATGGCCCAAGGCGCACTCTGATGCTCGTTTGGCGGTTCGAAAAACCAACCGGCCCGTAAGTGAAGAATATTATCCGGTGCGCGTGTGGCAAGGAAAGCAGCCAAGCTAATGGCGTTTATATGACGCTGAACTATGCGCTGGCTTTGTAGCGAAACCCGAGGCATAGCCAATGCAGTTGTGAAAGGCCATAATGGATTCCTAAACACGGCTTCGCCGTGTGGAGTACTTTTGCATAAGGTAAAGCTGACAGCGGCTGTTTCACCCCGTCGCCCGGCACGACCGGCCCGTTGCAGGAAATTAGCTGGATGTGGTGGCGCGTTGTTCATCGCCACGCCCGACAAGCCGCCGATGTCCACACCCATTTCCATTGTGGTCGAGCAGCTGAGCAGGTTGATTCCGCCTTGTTTGAATTCACTCTCACGGCGGGTTAGTTGCCAACCGGGGATTTGGGCAGAATGCTCCACTGAACGGAAATAAGGGCTGAATCCGGCTATGCGGTCGTTCAAGTCTGTCCACAAACCCCGCTCCCGTAAGGTTTGTATGGCCGGATGGTTTTCCAGCCAGTGTTCGCGTTCACCGGTTTCCGATTCGTTCCAAAAGGGCATTTCCAACTTGGGCAGGTCGAATTTTTCACACTCAGCCAACGATTTATCGGGCGACTCCGGCAAATACGGAGTGATGCCTCTGAATGTCACGGGTAGCAACCGGCGCGTCACTGGGCAAGCCCAAGCCTCCCGTACTTCGACAATACTGGTTTGCAATCCCAGGTTAAGTTGGTAGGAATTGCTCTCTGTGGAGTTTAATAGAGGTTGGATGGCCCGCCATATCGCAATCAACATTTCCTGGATATAAGCCCGGTCTTGTTCCTTTTCCATATCCAGTTTGAAGGCATAGGTTAGCAGCCTCACCAAACGGGCGCGGCGGGTTGTGGGGGTGCGAGTGGACGGCCAAGTGACTTGCCCGCGCCGTTTTTCTTGGTTGGGTGGGATAACGGTTGTTGGTGATCCGGGATAGCCAATCCAACGCATCATGTCGTAGGGTATGGCTACTGACTTTCTGCCACGAATAAGGAAATCGAGAGTGACCTGTAACAGTTCCCGCCATCCATCGACTTTCAAGCTACGTTGCGCAAAGACATCTGGTATTTGGGTTATGCTGTTTAAGCCGCTGTAATCGAGCCGCAACAACCCCAAACCTTCCATTGAGAATTGACGTTTCGGGCGAAACAGGAATTCCCGCCACAGGCATAGTTCAGCGAGGGAACGTTCACCGACTCCAAAGGATTGCTCTTTCAGTGGTGGTAATAGCAGTTTGGTAAAGGTGTCTCTAGCAAGCAGCATGTCAATTGCTTCACACCATTGCAACCGTCCTAAAGGAACCGTAGAAAGCTCCGTTAATTGTTTGCGCTTTTCTTCCAGAGTATTACCAAGGAGGTCTTTAAGGGATGGGGTTATAACAATTGCCTGCTCAATTTTTGAGATTTCTTGGTGCAATTCTTCCAATCGTTGATGGCTGATGGGCCGCGCCCGATCCGCAACCGCGTGATAAAGCAAACTACGGACATAATTGCGCTCGGCTTCCTGCTGAAGCTTTGCGGCAAAGCGGGCCGTGCCCTGGCGACTATCGGTGAAACTGATGAGTCTGCGACCTTCCCAAGGCAACACTTTTTCGCTCTTGCCAAAGGGTTTCATTTGACCCAGCAATACAGGGGTTGCAGTTTGCAGGAGAAACGGTGCGCCCAAGCGCACGGGTTTGAACAGATGCCGCCCTGAGCGGTCGCGTTCCTTGCAGCACGCGCAAACGAGCAAACTCTCATCATCTGGGACTTGTAAATAAACAGGTATGCCGTGTTTGCCTGTCCAGTTTTCCAGCCTATGGTCGGGCCACAATTCCATCTTTGCGCTATATTGGTTGTCATCCGCTCCCAGTAAACGTGGATATCCTCGTCCAGTTTCTTCGTCTATCCCGATTTCGCCCTCTTCGTCTTCTGATTCCTCATCCTCCGCAGGCTCCAATTCCTGCTGAAATTCATCCTCGTCTTGGCGGTGTAGTTTTGGTTTAAGTTTGTCGATACCCTGTTCGGACACTTCCACAGCGGATAAATACTCAGCCCCGCACTCGCCACATTGCACCAGTTCAAAAACCGGACTACCGCAACCCTCAACATTACAATGTTGCCGCCGCTCAAAAAATAACTTGCCGAAAGACCAACGCGGGTCATCCAGCAAGGTTTCTTTGCGCCCCGCACACTCTCTATTGGCGCAAGCCCATAAACCATCTTGGGCGCGTTGGAAGAAATGCCCACGCAATGGCAAGAGCGGTTCCTTCTGACCCTTGGGTTTTTCCAACCAAGACTGGGAACACAAATCCAGCAAATCTATAGTCTCGCGTCGGGCAGTTTCCGTATCGTTGTCGAAGGCTAACTTAGCCAAGTTGGATGTCAACTCGGCTTGGCTAATCAAGCGTTCGCGAATTTTGCGAACACACGGATCGGCGGCTAGGGTTTCATAACGTTCTCGCGGGGGTAACGAATGCAGTTTTTCAAGACTAGGGCGAGATTTGTTCAAACGAGTTAAGGATTTTGACAATTCTGGAACTTCGCGCTCGCCTATGACGACATGGACTCGCTCCGTTCCAACTCCGGCAATGTCAGCTAAAAACTCACGCAGGGCATTTTTACCGTCATCGCCGCTCCCGGCAATCGTTGCAGAGGTGGCGATGAAATGGACATCCTCGGCACGGCGGCCGAAGGCATGAAGCACACGGCGTAGCAACAAAGTCAGTTCAGCCGCTTGCGAGCCTATGTAATTATGGGCCTCGTCAATGACGATCCAGCGCAATAGACCCTGTGATTGTCGTAAAACGGGCCGATCCTCGGTACGCACTAGCATGTATTCCAACATTGTGGCGTTGGTGACGAGAATCGGTGGTGAATTACTCCGTAATTCATTGCGGCCCAGCACTTCACAATGCCACTCACGCGCCCGATTTGGCGGTGAATGTGGAGGCGTTTCGCCGTTATAAAGGCAATAGCGGATTTTGCCTTTGAATGGTTCCGACCAGGCTGTGAGGCGGTCGCGCTGGCTTTTGATAAGGGCATTCAGCGGATAAATAAACAAGGCCCTGACTCCGACCAACGGCCCAGGGTGGCTGTCAGTCTCGTGGGCCAAGTCGTTCAGGATAGGGATTAGGAAACACTCGGTCTTGCCGGAACCCGTGCCGCTGCTGACCAGCACAGAACGGGGCGGTTCCTCTGCCAACGCTGTCCACGCCTCCATCTGGTGGCGGTAGGGTTGTTGTCCACCTACCCAAGGGTCGATGAGATAATCCCCTCCTTTATCTTTGGCCGGGTTTTCCAGCGCATCCACTAAAGCTGGATGCAGCAAATTTCCAGACAACTGACCCAATGTTTTATTGACTGTTTTCCAGCCAAACATCGCCTCAAACACCGGGTCAGCTAAAAACGAATGCCTTGTTCCGGGCATACCTTCAAACAAACTACGTAAATGCTCGCGCAAAGGGTCGTTGCGAAATCCTAATAGCCCTAAGGCTGCTCGGCTGGCCCCCCGGTTTAGTTGCGTGGCGAGGGTGGCGTAAAAAGGTAGGAAAGGGGCTGTCATCGCGGGTTTCCTATATTGGCGAGTTGGGCAAGTCCCAGGCATAGCTCGATAGCGAAGGCTTCATCGAACCATTCGCGGTCAAAATCACGCAGTTGGCGGAGTTCAAAATGCAGGTCTTCCGAGGATTGGTTTGGCAAGCCTGAATGTGTGGCAAGCCATGCGCCTGGCCCGGTTTGTCGATCGAAACTACTTCGCCCCTGTAAACAGAGATGCGCGCCGACAAATGGAGCGCAACGTACCGCCTTAAATGGCTTTTCAAACTTTGCATAACACCTTGTCACAGGAAACCCCGGCTTCTGTGTGGCTTCAATGGTTATTGGCCCCATTGTCCAGTTTTCTCCCTCGGTATGGCGGCTTTGTAAGTCCTGCTCTGCTGCTTTGATCTTCTCCTCAAGAATTGAAGGCAGTCCTCTGGCAAGGCTTAACTCGCTTCCATTTATGCCTGTTTGTGGAAACAACCCTTCCCGCATCCAATCGCACAAAGGGGTGAAAAATGCTTGGCGGCTCACGGCTCTTTGGCGAAACCCATTAAAAAGTTCCAGCAGCATAGCATTGTTGCCATCAACATCTTTCAATGCAACGCGGAGCCATTGAAAATGCCGTTCAGCGGCAATCCACCAACTCCGCACCGGCAGCAGATGCCAAGAAAATGGCAGTTGATGGGCCAGAGTCCAAACCGCCTCAAATTGATCTTCCGAACTTCGGATTAGGGCCAAGGCCATAGCTTCATGGGAGCGAGTCAATGCCGACAACAAATCCAAAGCACTGGCCGGATAGGTTTGGGCGAGTTTAAAGTACTCAAACACTCGCCCCCAATCCGGGTGTGCAGGATCATTGGCTAGAGCCTCTACCAGAACACTCATCCGTTTCGTGCGCGATTCATTGCGAGAGCAAACAGCTTGCTCCAAAGTTGGGGCGAGCGAAGCTTCATCTTTGTTGTCTTCCCCTTCTGTCCGCACAACCCACAACAAGGGACGAAAACGCGCCCAATCACCGTCATATCCTAAAATCCACCAAGGGCCAGGCCTCAAGCCAGCAGGGAGTTGCCAAGCAGAGATGTTTTCCTCGCTGACCCTCTGTAATTTCCTGGCCTCCTCAGCAGGATTCCAAAGCGGGATCATGTTCACGACCACCCGATTTTGCCAGTCTTCCTCCAATCGGCTTACTTCTCCAGCAGAGAGAATCACCCAACCTTGTTCTTTATCAGGCGTAAATTCCACATCGAAACGAGCCACTTCGAGCTTGTCAACTAAGGTTCCGGCTCGAGAGTGAATCTCCAAGCAAGCACTGGAATCCAGCTTGCGGGTCATTGACAACAAAGAACCGAGTTGCTCTTGCCAGCGATGCAGTTCTAGGTGCGCCCGCCCATCTCCCGATGGCTTTAAAGTTCCCCGCAACCACAATTTTCGTTGAAGGTTGGATGCTTCGTCTGATTTGACGGTAGCCTCTAGCCAGAAACCGCTGCTGTTGCCAAGGGTTTGAGCCACGGCGACAACCGCGCCCAGTCGACCCAACGCGATGGTTTGGCCTTTGCCAAGGACTTGACCGCCCCGCATAAAGGCAGCACCTTGGCAGGGAAACGGCAGTTCTAACGCCAGCTTTCGGCCATCCGGCCAGCGTAATTCCAATAGAAATTGTGCGATCATCAGTCCTGAACCAGCAAAGCAAAGGAGTTCATGTGTCCCGTCCTCCTGTTGTTCCAATTCGATACGGCAATTGGGCAGATGTGGCAGGAAGAAAGTGGCGTCTCGCAGGCCCGATAAACGGATGCGGCCTGGTTCAGTATGGCTTCCGATCCTAATCACATCTATTCGCGCACCGGCTGGCAATACATCGGCTTGGCGGCGAAAACACAGAGTTTGCGTAGCGGGATCAAAGGCGCGGAGCCATACTGTCCCGGAACACGCCGTGAATTCTTTGTTCCATTCTCCATTGGGTGCGTCCACAGATCGCCACTCCAATGGTCTGGATTGGCCGACAATGCGTTTGCCATCTGAGTTGATTGCCCCAAGCTTTGGCATTCCTAGGAAAACCGGACGCAGGTTAAAGGCAATGGCGAGAGTATTCCCTTCTAACCGCCACTCATCTTCGCTTTCTCCATCCGCTGTACATTGGAACAGACAGGATTCGCCCGTAGCTAGGTCAAAACGAATCTTGCCCTGTATGGCATATAAAGTTCGATGAAATTGTGGGGCATTACCTTTTTCTTCGCAAAGACCTTCAATCACACTGAACGAGCTATCCGATGAGGCTAGAATCCATGCTTTGGATTCCTTGGTTCGCCCGGAACCTTCCGCTGTCCATTCTTTATCCTCGCCTCGCTCGACGAACATCCAGGGCAGTTCGCCCAATTCAATCTCACCGGTGGAGGATAATCTCGTCTCTGTATCGCCATCGCTAAGCCAGATTGTAGGGGCTATTGCCGCAGCCCGCCCAGTGAATCGGATGCCATTGTGGCGCAGCACTTCCAGGCGATAGCGTGCCGAATCCCCCTCGCCTTGGGTTCTGGTCAGGCGGGCTACGGTTTCCATGCCTTCCGTACCTTGCAGGAGTAACCGCAGGCGCGGGGGGTGCTTGTCCCGGTTGGTCCATCCCCGCAAGCTTGTGCCGGTCACGCTGCTTGGCAGTTCCAAACGGCTCTCCAGCGTACAGCCCTGAGCTTGAGGAATCAACCGCCTTCGCCAGCGCAGCCGTTGTGGGCCAACTTGGGCCAAGTCTTTGGCTTGGCGGATCAAGCCACGCAGCAAGGCTTTTACAGTGTCGTCTTCCAATGATAAAGGGAGGGTTTTTCGCCAAGGTTCTCCCGTTTTGTCTAACGCGGTGATGGGATCGGCCCCATCGGCGACTTTGGCTTGCAAGTTCACGATAGCCTGGATCAACTCGCCGCTGAGGCGGTAGACGATTTCTTGATGCAGTGATTTAGGCAGGCGCAAAGCGGCGATTTGCCGGGCCAGGGCGGTGATGTCAAACTGTGGGCTGTGTTGCTGGCGATGATGCTCGGCCAGCAATTCCCGGAAGTATTGGTTGAGGCTTGCGCTTTCCTGTTGCAGCAATTTCAAGGGCAAACCGCCTTCGCAAGCGATGGTGATGAGATATTCTTTGTCACCTCCGTGGCTGTGCAAAATGTCCCGTTTCCAATACTCCAATCCTCTGCGTACCCACTCTCGGATGATGCCTTGGTTTTCCGGTGTCGTGCAGTCAATGGACCCAAACACAGTCTCCCACTTCCAAACCCCGCCGTCATGATTGCGTCGCCAAGTCTCGGCGGCATACAGGCAAAATAAGGCTTCAAACAGTTTTGGTGGACGGTTTCTTAAAGCGGGGCTAATGCTTTGTCGAATTTGGCTATGCAATTCTTGGTATTTTCCTTCTGTGCATTTGTAAGCATAGAGCGCCCTCCCGTCTGGCTGGGTTTTTCTGACATGAATGAACAGGAAATGTATCAACCACTTATTTGGATCCATGGCTTTCTCCTAGGCCGTTTTATATTGTTCTAAATTCGCAAATCATCAAGAAATTCGGAAGGTACGTCACCGCTGGTCACCAGCAAATGATCCCGTGCGCGGGTGCAGGCGACGTACAGCAGTTGGCGTTCGGTGTCATACACTTCTTCAAGGTCGGCATCGTCGGTGACGGTTTCGATACGCTCTTGCGAGGGGATGACCTCGTCATCGCAGGCCATGACTGCCACGGCGCGGAATTCCAAGCCCTTGGCCAGGTGCATGATGCAGACCGAGACATACTCTGTCGTCGTTTCAACGTGTTCGTCCAGAAGTTTGAAGGCTAGTCCTGATTGCACAACGGCTGCTTTGGCGCGGTCTAACTCGACTATGGATCGGACGATAACGCCAATTTCATGGGGCCTGATGCCTTCATTGGAGAGTTGAGAAAGCCACTGGGCAACTGCCTGGATTTCCGCTTCCGGTGTGTCCAGCATCAAAATTCTAGGCTCTGACCCGTTGAACAAGGAAACCGTGCCGCGTCTTTCCTCTGTATTGCCGTCAACGTCGGACATTTCAGGCCCCAGCAAATGATCGGCGTGGGTTCTGATCTGGTGGGATGTCCGGTAATTGATGTGCAAAGTGCGTGAGCGACCGCGTATGTCAATGCCGAGAGCTTTCCACGAAAAGGCTTGTTGAAAAATCCGCTGTCCCAAATCCCCGGCGAAGAAAAGGCCGTTGGCACGGCCCACCCCAAGCGTTGCAAGGAAACGCAATTGGGCCACGCCTATGTCCTGTGCTTCATCGACCACGGCAAAATCGAACGGCGGGGGTTTGCCATTGGCAAGGTGGTGCGCCAGTCGTGTGAACATCTCGGCATGAGTGATCAGGCCAAGATTTTTTAGACCGATGCGAACTTGGTCGAAGATTGACCAGAGCAATCGTCGTTGGGGTTCCGACAAGCGGGTTTTCCGTCCTAGGCGTTTGACATCGCGGTAGGATTCCCAATCGCCCAATTGCCAAGCATCCACAACCTGTTCCCACTCGGTTCGCAAGAAACGCAGGCTGAATTTGTGGCCTTCGACAAGATTGGACGCTTCGTTGAGTAGTCCATGTACTTGGGTGTTGGAGGCCAGCTTTGCCTTGCCAAAGTTAAGCTCATAGAGCCGCAGACCGATGGCATCCATCGCATGCACTTCAAGCCTTTCGCCAAGTCGTGGTTCGTTGCTAATGAGTCGTTTGAGCTTGGTGCGCAAGGCATTCGCCAAATTTTCGGAGAATGTGGTGAGCAGTACCCGAGCTTCTGGGTTGGCACGGGTCAGGGCTACGGCCCGGTGCAATGCCACAATGGTTTTGCCCGTTCCCGCCGAGCCGGAAACCCTTGTTGGCCCGCTGTAGTCACGTTCGACCAGTTGGCGCTGTGCCGGATGGAGGAAAACCGTCCACTTTTCCCAAGGGTAGTCAAGCGCCCGCGCCAACTCTTCCACATTGTTCATGACGCGGAACCGCCGCAAGGCATCGGGATGCTGGAATGGATCGGTTTCCCCTGCAATGGCTTGGGTCACTTGCGGGGTTACGCCGACGGCCAAATCCAACAGGGCTTCGGCGGCTTCGCTGGGCAGATGGTCGGCCAGCTTCAGGATCGAGTCTTCGTCGGCATGGCGGACATCCTCCAACCATTCGATAGGTACTCCGTAGCGGAGCAATTCATCGTCAGATCGGTGTGCGAACGGTAATGGCTTGGCAGGTTTAGGTGACTGTACCTCAATATATTTGGGGACAACGATTTCCTCAACCCGCTCCCGGATTTCCACCCACTGCGCCGCGCCGGTCGTTGGGTGGGTTTCTAATTTGCGCCGCTCGGCCCATTGATAGGCTTTGTTGTGATGATCGACATAACACAACAGCAAGCTGGCGCTGGTTTTATGCACGATCAGTCGCAGGTCGGTGTTGACCCGCACCGACCAGAAATTCTTGTCTTTGGCTTTGTCGAGTTTGTGGAAACTTAGGCCCGGATTGGCCGGGTTCAATTGCAGATCAAAGGCCGTGGTTTTCACGACCTTTTGTTCCTCGCCAGTGAGTTTGGCTAGGCTGTCGGTGAAGGTATCGGAAATGCGGAATTCCATGGGCCACTCGGCTTTATTGCGAGATTGTTAAGGCTTCTCGAATGACCGTCTCAATATCAGGGCGGACTGAGGCGATTACCTCATCATTCGGCAAATGCTTGTGATGTGGAAAACTTGGAAGATCGGGGAAATGCGGGGTACTGTCATAGCGGAATCGCAAATGGTTCTGCCCATCCTGGCAATGATAGCGATAATCCAAGTGAACTAGGATACCTTGTTCCATAGCCACCGCCTCATGAATTTCCAGCAAATGCCCTTGTTTTGTACGAAGCCGAATTCTCAAATTGACACGCTTAGGGGTTAGGATTTCTTCGATATATCGTTCTACATACGCTTCTCCGCCGCATTGTAGAACGGCTTGTTCGATGCCATCCAGATAGTTTTTTAGGGTGTCATGCAGCATGTTTCAACTTATCTTCCAAATCTTGGCGTAGGCTGAGATAATGACGGTAATCGTTGGCCCATTCCACATGCTCTGCGTCATCGGAAAGCTTACCCATACTATATTGATGGAAAAACTCTTCAGAATCCATATGTTCCTGCATTTCGCGTAGACTGAGCCGTTTGGTCACTGCAATTAATGCATCCAGAGATGATAAATATTGTATTGTTTGTTTTTTCATGCTTGTCAATTTAGCTGTTTACAAATCAATGCGACCTAATATGAAATGAGTCGGATATGCGGAATTCCATCAATAGCACTTATAGCTACATGTAATACTTAAATTGTGGAAGTGGATCTAGGTTACGAGGAACCTCTTTCATGATTTCTCCTACTAGTTTTGAAAATCTTAAGGTAATTGGTAGGAGTCCACCAAAATTGGCAGAGTTCCAGTTCATCTTTGTCAGCACCATCAACTCATTAAGGATTGTTGAAATTGAACTATCGCCGATATGATCGGTTAACTTCAGTGGTAAGGGTACATGACCGTGAGGAAATACCTGTAAGGAACTGATATACCCGGTTGTGTATAGCAAATGCATTTCACCCAATGAGATATGACTTCCACGCAAAATTGGATACAACGCATCGCGAAAAAGACGAACGCTATCTACAGGTCGGACTGCAACGAGATCAAACTGATCAATCCCTGCCAACGCAGACATCAATCCTTGACGTTCTTCAGACCAATACTCGGTTGTCTTGTGAATTATTACACGTCGTGGAGCTTGCTTCAGTTCATCTTTGTAGCGTTTTAGTACATGTGAGATGAGTTCCTCTGCGATAAGGGCAGGCATGTGTGCAGAATTTCCATGCTTACTCACATCCCAAACGAAATCTTGTCCTCGAAGAACAAGACCGTTTCCCTGTTCATCAAATGCTTGGGCTAGGCCAGTAAAATAGCCGGAATTCTTTGATCCAGGCAATTGATGAAAACTTACACCTACATAGCAAGTTCCATTGCTTAGTCCTGAGGGAATCCAAGGCACACCTCCTGTTTTATAATAAAGGCCTGTAAAAAAGTTCCAAGCACATTTTGATAAGTGATCGACATCTCTGCTGTCAGGGTTTGCTTCTGTTGTCCTTTGCAAAAGGATTTGCGTCGGAAGCCGATATTTCATCGCCGATGCCTTGATTGCGCGCCGAAGATCGCGATGAACCGCACCATCCTGCTTGTCAATGTAATCAACTCTGCCTTGCGCCTTGACCAAAGCTTTAGGTAAAGCGAGCACGACATAATCTGGTGATCTGTCGCTTTGCGAAAGTAGGCGAAGTTTGTCGTCCAAAAGAGAAACTGTTAATTCAAATTTTTCCTTCTTGCTCCTAGGGATCGTTATGCTTTCAAGTTCCCGTATGGTTAAATTCTCAACCATCTCGCTATCGAACGACAGTTCACTGAAGAATCCACGATCTGCTTTACAGCCGGGGAACCGATAATTTGTATCGTCACCCGGAACTCCTTCGGAGCATAACTCTATCCATCGCCTTGCCTTATCTATGGTTTCACCAGTTCCAATGAACCCAACACGGATAATTTCTGGGTGTCTATTTCCCATATCCAAGGATCGAGGACCAAAAATGCTAATGCCACGTTTGGGACATAGATGCAGCCTGGCCGAAGCAAATTCTAGAGATGGTTCGTCGAATAGCTCACATCGAACGGCTGCGGTGTCAATCTTCATCTTGTAGTTCATCCTCTATTTCTAAGTCGTCCGAGTCATCGTCAAACTCGTCGAATTCAGTTATGTCCCGAAGATCGGCGAGAGTGAAGAGATCGTCCTCATAGCTCGCTGCCATCCGATTGGCTTTATCTCCTCTAATCTCTGGCCACCTGATCTTTTTATTCATCAATGAGTTGTCGATAACGAGACCGTCGTTCCCAAAGTTACAGTTAATTCGTGGCTGGCCTTGGGAGAGAAAATCACGCCAAAATTGAATTTCCTTGAGAACGTCGAAGTTATACATCCGCGACTTCCGTTTTGTGCTTTTCTTACCAGTCGATTTACCCTCTAATGGAGTGAATCCATCTGTCGTAAATCTGCGCTCGGGACGAATCGAAAACCCCCACAACATACTACCAAGCCGATGAAAGCGGAGAGCGACAGCCAAGTGTTCCCAATAGTTTTTAGGCATTTCGTTATATTTGAAGTGCGGATTCCATGCAACATTACGCTCTGATCTAACTCCACCGACAGATTGATAGGTGACGCGCTTCACTCGTCCGCACTCGTCTGGTTCAAAGAAGTAACGGTTGTGCAGTTTGTCGAGCTTGAGTCCTAAGCGACCAGTAATCTTGTTAATCGTGCGGTTTAGTAACTCGACATACCAGCGCATTTTGTCTGGGTTATCCTGCCACTCCTGTGGTCCATGACGTTGTGCAGATACTGGATCAACGACGGTTGAAAACGGGGATTCATAGTCGGTTAGGTTATTGAATGCATAAAGTCGCTCGCCCCGAATTATGAATGGAGTTAGAATCCGTTCATCGCTAGGCCATTGGATAAATTTCTTAACTTCGTTCTCAGGAATTGTGCATTCCGTCGAATACATGTAACGGGGTATATTAGAGACCGGCAACATATTCGAATAAACGGTTTCGGTAACCATCATTTCGGGCCGAGTTAGTCCTTCATACTCCTGCTCCTTTGATAAGCGGGAGCGAACCCATTCTTCGTGATCCGTTTTGAATTGCTGGAGTTTCTCCACCGGGTATGTATGCGGCTGCTGATCCACCAATTCATGATGTTCATGGCAGAGCAATATTAGGTTATCGTAACCATCGATGTTGCCGCCCGGCACTGATAGCTCAGCGCGTGGCCCTCCCTTGCTTTGGGCTACTATGTGGGCAATCTCGCCGACCACAACTTCACGATCTTCCTGGGTTCCTTCTCTCACGAGATTACGGCGACAGCTAGGGTATGAGCATGTAGCGCCTGCTCTGCCCCAAAGAATCTGTCGGGTGCGGTGGTCAATAGACATCCATCACCTCAGCTTAAAAACCTTCATAACCTCATCCCCCAAGTGATTAATCACTTTCACCGCAATCCGTCCCGACTTTGGCTTATCAAATGGCCGCGAGGTGTCGCTGTTCAAACTAGCCCATGCCTCTTCGTTGATTTCGGCCTTGAGTGTGGTTTTCAGGGCTTTGTAAGGATCGTTGGCCCCAAGGAAATAGGCGTGGCGGACGAAGAAGCTTTCTTCGTTGTAGTCGGTGTCGATGAACCAGCAGGCGATGCCTTCGGCACCGTCGCTGCGGACTTCGCCGGTGTTGGGGTGGAATACATCAACACCGTTGACTTTGACCTGAACTTTGCCGTCTTCGCTGTCCAAGATGTCTATGTCAGGCTCGCCGAAAATGACGAACAAATTGCCCTTGCCGGTGTTTTTGAGGTCGTCGGCCATGTGCAGATCGGCGTTCATGCGGGCCTTGAGTACGCGAATGCGGCCGAGTTTGTCGAACTCGGAGGAATGGGCATCGTAGTTGAAGGCGCAGGGGATGAGTACGTCGAAACCGGCATCCCCCGCTTCGCGGGCGGCGGCGACCAGATCAGGGCGGGAGACTGTGCCGAATTCCGGGCCTATGAAAATCGCTGCCCTTTTTTCGACAGGATTAACAGGATATGAAGAAGCGTTGTTGGTTTTATCCTGTAATTCCTTTTCATACTGTCTAAACCGTCCTTCCGCGCAAATCAATTCGCCGGGCCAGGGAACCAGTGAAGTGAAGGTGATTTTGTCTTCCTTGTGCGCTTGCTGCACCCCCGAGGTTTTCAGGTTTTCCAGAATCATCTGGTTGAAATCCCGTTCTTTGCCGTAATCGCTCTGCGGTTCTGCCAATCCATCAATCAGTTCGTCGTTTTCGTCAACAGCCATCACACGGTGGGGCGAAAGGCTTTCCACGGTGAACGGCCCGGCGACGCGGACTTTCTTTTTGTCTTCGTAGGGTTTGTCGTACAGGTATTCAAACTCGGCTTTGGCGGCGATGGAAGCGTCAATTTCTTGTTGGCGGGCAATACGGGCTTGCCACCAATCAGCGTGGAATTGTTGTGCGGCTTCGGGCCAGGGATCGGCAGGGCGTTCGGGCAGGCTTTGCAGGGTGTAATCGCGTTTGAGGTTGTGGTTGATGGCCTGCAAGCACTTGCTCAGTTTTCCTGGATTTGCATTCTGGCCGCGAGCCTGTTCCGTCGTTAATTCGTAAAAGAGCTTTTGCGTTGCGGCATCCCAGGGGTCTTCCGCTGCACGGGGAATTTCCCATTCCTCAAGGCAGTGGTTAGTGGATAGTGAAGAGTGGTTAGCGATCAGTTTAGTGATATCTTCGCGGATTGGTCGGAGTTGTTTTTCATGTTTTTCCCAGATTACATCGATCTCGGCGTTGTTGGCGATGGATTTCAGTGTGATATGGGGAACCCGTTCATAGACGAAGCCTTGCTTGAGTGAATAGTGGCTAGTGGTTAGTGAATGAGCAGTGGATAGTGGATAGTTATCAGTGGATAGCGAAGAGCCTTTCTTGCTATCCACTGCTCCCTCACTATCCACTATCCCCTGCCCACTATCCACTGCTCTACCGGCTTCTTTGATTTGTCCATCGCGGCTGTCGGCCAACAGGTAAAACGGGTATCTCGCACCCATCAGGCGGGCGCGGGCCAAGGCGAGGGCGACACGGGACGTGTCAATGGTGATCCAGCGCCGCCCCCATTGCTCGGCGACATAAGCGGTCGTGCCGGAGCCGCAGGTGGGGTCAAGCACAAGGTCGCCGGGGTCGGTGGTCATTAGCAAACATCGTTCGATAAATTTAGGCGCTGTTTGTACTACGTAAACCTTATCCGCTGCGGCTGGCGCATCAGTCCAAGAGTTTTCAAATTGAATTAGCTGGGCATCAGAAGCAAACCGGCGGAAATAAAGATTCTCACCAAGGGAGAATAATCGTCCTCCTTTTGACAAACGCTCCATTCCATCGGTTTTCGTCCGCCAACTTTTCCGTCCAAAAGGCTTGAAAATTCGTCCTTGATAATTAAAACTAAAAGTACAGCTTGGTGTGTAGCCGGATGATGTGAGCGTCGATCTTCGAAATAAACCAACATTGTTTTCTGGACGACGATCTGGACTACCGATAACACGAAAACCAAGAGGTTCACTAGCATCAGCTACAAACTTGTATTCAGCGTCACCTTCAAAATCTTGGATTCGATAGATGGGGCGAAACTTCATTGCTGACTTGTCTTTCGCATACCATATCAAGTAGTCATAAACATTCGGAATATCGCTTTGACCTAGTGCCCCCATGCTCTTAAAGTTGATCTGGGAAACGAGATTGTCATCGCCAAAAATCTCATCCATAACCGCTCTAACCCGATGCACATTCTCATCCCCTATCTGCACAAAGATCGAGCCGGAATCGGTCAACAAATCCCGCGCCACGGTGAGCCTGTCGCGCAGATAGGTCAAATAGGAGTGAATGCCATCCCGCCAAGTATCCCGAAACGCCTTCACCTGTTCCGGCTCGCGGGTAATGTGGTCGGTGTTGCCGTCCTTCACATCTCGGCTGGTAGTGGACCATTGGAAATTGGAGTTGAATTTGATGCCGTAAGGGGGATCGAGATAAATACACTGCACCTGACCGCGCAAGCCTTCGCGCTCGGCCAACGAGGCCATGACAGCCAAGCTGTCGCCCAAGATCATGCGGTTAGACCAATTACCCTCATGCTGGTAAAACTCAGTCTTGTCCGCACCTTCTGGGATGCCGTTAAAGTAAGCGAAAAGGTCGATTTGTTGCCCATCGCCCCAACCCTCTCCCCGTGTAGGTGTCGTTTTAGATTGGGATTTCTGCAAATCATCAATCAACACCTTGGGGTGGATCTTCTCCTGAATATAGAGAGGCGGGGCGTGAACCACCAAGTCCGACCAATCCTGTTCGTCTTTGCCGCGCCAGACCAGTTGCGGGTCTAGGTCGCGGTTGCGCTGTTGCTTTTCTTGCTCGACCCCGGCCACGCCACGCTCGTAGTTCACCCGGATGGGGTTTTGTTCATCTTGGCGCATCACCGACTGGTATTCCGCCGTGGGGATGTTCTTGCGCGTGGCCTCGTCGTGGGTCAGGGTTTCGACGCTGAG
>Ga0007801_10000177_pt1 | contig 19792 bp, 23 predicted proteins | sample CryBogmetaGMA2M_FD_60372 | JGI IMG/M metagenome (GOLD analysis project Ga0007801, IMG submission 60372) | Freshwater microbial communities from Crystal Bog, Wisconsin, USA - MA2M | ecosystem: Environmental > Aquatic > Freshwater > Lake | place: Crystal Bog, Wisconsin, USA | collected 2009-07-06
TCCGCCTGCCCTTGGCCGGAAAAGGGCCCACAAGCCACTATTCCACCCCGCGCCCAGTCGGCCCATCAAATGGCTAACCTGGTCTACACCAACATTCAACGCCGACTTAAAGGCTTGCCGCAGAAAGATTACGTCTATACCGATTACGGATCATTGGTTGCGTTAGGAAAATTCAGCACGGTAGGCAATCTGATGGGCAACTTATTGGGTACGGTGATGATCGAAGGGGTCATCGCCCGTTTGGTTTACCTGTCACTTTACAAGATGCATCAAACCGCCCTGTTCGGGCCTTTCCGGGTTGTCCTGCTGATGATTTCAAACTTCTTCCGCAGCCGGTTGCAGCCGAAGATTAAGTTGCATTAACGGATTACATCCTTAAGGAGGGATGTAATTCGTATAATGAGAACATCAGTACTCAGGAGAATGTTTGAATGACGCTAACAGCCATCATAGGCGGCACGGGTTTGACCCGTTTGCCAGAATTTGAAATTTCGCACAGAGAGAAAATGCCCACCCAGTGGGGTGAACCCTCCTCTGACCTTATCCACGGCAAACTCTATGGGGCGGAAATTGTTTTTATTGCCCGGCACGGTGAAAAACACACCATTCCGCCGCATAGGATCAACTATCGAGCCAATATCAAAGCCCTGAAAGACACCGGTGTCGATGCCATCATTGCCGCTGCTGCCGTGGGAGGCATTCGTCCAGACATGGGGCCGGCCAAGATTGTCGTTCCCGGCCAAATCATAGACTACAGCCATGGCCGTGCGGGTACATTTTTTGAGGACAACCTTGACCATGTCACCCACATCGACTTTACCCATCCTTATACGCCAAGTTTAAGGGAAAAATTACTGGATGCCGGTTTCCAGGCTGGGATTCGGGTGGTTGATGGCGGTGTCTATGCCTGCACTCAAGGGCCACGCTTGGAAACGTCGGCTGAGATAGTGCGCATTGAGCGTGACGGCGGGGATTTGGTCGGAATGACCGGTATGCCAGAGGCGGCCTTGGCCCGCGAACTGGAAATTGATTACGCCTGCTGTGCCATTGTCGCCAACTGGGCAGCGGGAAAGTCCGCCCATGAAATAAGCATGGACGAGATCGAACGCAATCTATTGAAAGGCATGGCAGATTTTGCGAGATTGTTGGAGTGTCTGTTTAAACCTTGACTTGCAGATCACTCTCAATTGTTTTAATCAAACCTTGTACGGGCGGTGTGCCGAGTGTCAGCGTCAATTCCCATTCTCCCTGCAGGTAACACCGTGCCGTGCTGCGGTATAAGGGCTTGTCACCAGTCACGGCAACCCGTTCCAATGTACGAATAGCGGCCATTGGCTTGAGTAGGCGCAGGATGAACCCCGCGGCTTCAAGACGGACAAGTTCCAAGCGGTCCAAGTCGGCAAAAACGCCCAGTACGGCGGCAAGGCCGGGGGCTAGCAAACCGTCCGCCAGTGTCATCTCACCCGCCCAGGCATGGATTTCCAGCGTAGCGCGGCAGGGCGACAGTTCTTGATAGCCGCCGGCCTTCGCGCCCTTCAGCAGTGCCGTAAACCCACCCACAGGGGCTTGGTAAAAGCGCACTGTATTATTTTCCAGCCAATAATCGTCGCCGTGCCGTGCCAGCCGACCAGATGCCAGTTCGACTTCGACAACATATCCTGTGATACCCGCCGGTAAAGAAAAATCCTTGCGTTGACCGTTCCCGGATAGGGCTAACCGTTGGGTGAAAAAAGCGGGTTCGCGTTTCCTGTTTTCTATGTCGCTTGCCGGATATAGCGGATGCAAGGCAGTTGCCGCAACATTCACCAACGGGACTTGGTTGGCGGCGGGTTGCAGAGTCGGCCCCGTAATCAACGTTACATGCTGCGGCAGCGCGGGACGCAATGCATCGGTCAAATAGGTTTCAAGTGTGTTTAACATGCAGTTTAGCAACCTGATTAATAGGGTACGCTGTGCGTACCATCACATGCTTATCATCGTAGGGTACGCTGTGCGTACCATTACAAATCTTTTGCAAAGAGGGGCAACCATTTTGGAAATCACCTAACTTCAAAACACCGTCCGTAATTCCCGCAAGGTGATTTGACCGGCGGAAGCGGCCTGAAAACGGATATCCAAACTGGAGGACTTATTGCCATTCAATGCATCCAACGTCGCTGCATCGGCCCTAACCCGGCCATCCGGGGATATTGGCAGGTTCACTTGAACCCTACCCCGTTGCACGGTGACGGTGTCCGGTGCCGCTGGTACTGCCGCCTCCACCCTTAAGCGGATTTGTGGCCTGTCGTTGCCACCTCGGTTTAACCAAGAGCCTTCCCCTTTGCGGTAGAGGCAAGCGCCGGATTCCTCTTGCAAAGGGATGCCGGGGCTGCTTGGTAGGGTACGCTGCGCGTACCGTAGGGGGCTACCCAGTTCCCACAACGCCTCGCCTTCATGCACAGTCAGCACTGCCCAGCCGTTTTCGGATGGAAATTGAAATGAGCGAGGCAAGTCCAACTTCAACCAACCTTCCGCATCAACCCCGAACAGCCAATGTATGGGCAACACCGCTCCCGCATAGGGTGTGGGGGCGGGGTAGCCGAATCCATCCGCATGCAAGGCCAAGGTGGCTTGTAGCTCCCCGTTGCGGGGTCTCAGCTTGATATCCAAGCCGATCAATGGTGGTCCTTGCGGGTCGGTGTCGAACCAAACAGCCACGCCATCCATGGCCCTTGCCAGTTGCGCACGGCCCGTTGCCGAAGCGGCGAACGGGTATTGCAAGGACTCGGACAGCAAATTCACCTCCACGGCAAAACTCAGTTCGCGCAATAAGGCACCGCTGGGGATGGCCAGGTTGGCTTTGGCAGCACCCGCCAGCCCTTCCCACACCAAGGGCAACACCCCGTCCGCAGGGGCTGTCAATTGCCGGATCACGGTGACGGCAGCAGGGTTGAACGCCAGATTCAGTCTGCCCGACAAACCCGCCGACAGACGCAACGGCACGGGGCGGAGGGCTTTAGGGCTGGCTAGATACGCATTGACAGCCTCGGCGAAGCCTTCCACTGGCACACCCGTCACCGGCAACAGGCCGGGGGCACGAAACACCGGCGTTTGGCCCCCCACCGCCAAATTCAAGTCGCCGGGAAAAGTCGCAGCCAGTAAGTTCAAGCCGGTGATGATCGCCGTCGCCGGGTTCCACAAGCCGGGATATTGACCGGCCTGAACTAGTTCAATGAGCAATTTTTCGGCCACCACGGGGTTGATGGCTTGCACCGTGCCGGTGGCGATCAACTCTATGGGGTACAGCGGCATCCAAGCTCCCTGCCTGAACACCTTGATCCGCGCCTTGCCGGGAGTCGCTGCCTTGACTTCGATGGAGGCTAAGGGTCGCTCCGTTCCCCAGTCCGCCAGCAACCAAGTAATGGGTTTGGCCGTGGGAAACCCCCCCAAATCGCAGCTTGTTTGAGCGTTGAGCGTGTCCATCTGCGACATCCCGAAGACCGACTCGGTTTTGGAAACCGAGTCGGTCTGGTCTGGTGCAGTCGCCGGATTGAGGCGCAAGCTGCATTCGGCAGCCAATTCTTGGTTTGCCGCCAAACTTAAGTTCAAATCCAAATCGCCACTCGTCAAAGACAAGGTTTGCCCTGCACTGTCCTGACCGTCGGGGTACAGCAAAACGGGAAGTTTAGGCGAGGTTTTAGCCATGACGAAAATCACTCCTGTTGTGGTTCATGCTCGATGGGCGCATCCTGCAACAACTCCTCCAACACCTTGATGGCCCCGCTGATGCGCAGCAGCGTTTGTTGCAAGCCCGTTTGCTTGTCTTGCAATTCACCCATGACGCGCTGGCCTTCGGCGTATTCGTCGCGGAGTTGGTTAAGCCGGATGATGATTCTCTCTTGCATGCGTAATCCAAAAATAATGTAGGGTACGCTGTGCGTACCATTTGCCCAATCCAAACCATCCAAGGTACGCACCATGCCCCATGGTACGCACAGCGTACCCTACGACTGAGCTTATCTCAGCGCGACAACATTCAAGCACGGCGGATTACAACCACACTTCTTCGGCTTCTATTGTCCAACGCGAATTGTTCCATCCAGTTATAGCATCACCGCTAGACGTCGAAACCCAGACACCAATGACATGGGTACCGGCCATGATCCCCGTCGCATAACCCAAAATTGCCGCAGGCGCATAGTGACTCCCACTACCGCGGTTACTAACACTAATACCCATCGGAGCAATAAAATTAGCAAAGGCAACACTACCCTGATCATATTTTTCTTGGTATATTGCCCCGCTCGGCGGTAAATTCCCGTCAATGCGGATTTCCCAGCGAGCCCTGCCTTCAGCGTCGCTTCTATGGACTCTGAAATTATCACAATAGTGAATTCGGATGGCTGTTTTGTCATAAAGCTTATTGAACTTCAATATTCGCGAGGCAATTTGACCATTTTTAGTCGATTCAGCAGGCCCCAAGCCTGTCGCCATTTGCACTTTCCTGATTAACGGGCCTTTCACGTCTAAGCTGCCGCCGATTTGAACGTCCATGGCAAAGTTTACCGATTCGCTTTGCACGGCTTTGAAGTGGGCGAGGAGGTCATCGACCCCAGCGAGTATCAGTTTGCCGTTGACTTTCAAGTCGCCGTTGACGGTGGTGTTGCCGTTAACTGTGGTGTTGCCGCTGGTGGCGAGGGTTTTGATCGACAAATCGGCATCGGTGGCGATGCTAGATCCTGGGATTAACGCGCCATCGCCACCGCCAGTATGCCGGTGGTTACGCAATTCCTCGCGGGCGCGGATTTGCAGTTCGTTCCAATCCCCACTGCGAATGATATCGCCGGGGTCTTTGCGCACATAAGCATCGGGTCGGTCAGCCATGATAAAAACACCTCGTTAATTTGATTACACATTTGGGTACGCTGTGCGTACCATTCCAAACGCCCATACACCGTAGGGTACGCTGTGCGTACCGTTTTGAACGTCAAAACACAGCAAGGTACGCACAGCGTACCCTACGCCCTATTGCACGCACAGCGTACCCTACAATTTTATGATGTAGGCGAGGACGTAAAACGGTGGCATGTTTTCATGCGCTGCCCCTCCGCCTGCGGCATGGATGTTGATGCCTGTGTGTCGGCGATCGGTATTTATACTAACCCCGTGGATAGTACCTTTATCACCTCTGGAAAATTCTGTAGAATTATTGTGGTCATCGGTTCCAGCCATTTGACGGCTTGCACTCCAATTGTGATAGTGACCAGGGTCGTAAACGGCATGGTTATGGTTAGGCATTTCTTCAATTTTCAGCCCATGCCTTTCCACGCCGCCGATTTCCCCTTTGTTGCGTTTGGTCAGCCCACCTCCACTGCCTGCCCCCAACACAAACCTGCCGCGCAAATCCGGTGTGCCATTGCTGCCATCGCACAAAGCCCAGCCGGGGGGCGGGACATTGCCCGACCACATGATGATGCCCCCCTTGGGAACGGTGAAATCCTCGGCGTTGTCTGGCAGCAACTTGCCCTTGACTCTTAAGTCGCCGCAGACCGTGGCATCCCCGCCAGTGGTGAGGGTCTTGACCGTGACCTCAGCGGCAGGGTCGATGCGGCTGCCATCAATGGCGTTGGGTTCGATGCCCAACCTAGCGATGGGTACACCCTGATCTTTGCCGGTATGGCGGTGGTTGAGCAATTCCTCGCGCGCCCGGATTTGCAGTTCATTCCAATCCCCGCTGCGGATAGGGTCGCCGGGTTCTTTGCGCACATAGGCATCGGGTCTGTCGGTCATTAGAAAAGCACCTCCCAGGCCAGGGTCATTTCGAGGTTGCCGGTGCGGGTAATGTCGGCAAAATTCACCCGGTTGTACATCACCGGCGCTTGATTGGGAAAGCGGATCAGGATGCCAGCTTCGCGCAGGACTTGGCTTTTGTCGCCAGCCGCAAGTGCCGGTAAGGTGGCCACCACGCCAACCACGGCCTGCTGGGCGCCGTCTTCGGTTTCCAGGCGAATTTCTCGGGTAGCGGCGGGTATTTGATCGACCCAGTTACCCAGTTGGGTGTCGCCGGGTTGCGCAGTATCCGTGCCATCGCCGATGGCGATCAGCAATTCTGGCTTGCCCGACACCTCGCCGGCGAACAATTGGGCAACCAGAGTCCTGCCGGCCGTTGTAATGAGGTTATCGTGCCGCCGCCGCTCAATGACGCGTCCGTCGGGAGTGCGCAATTCGATGGTCAAACGACCGCTTAAGCCTTGTTTTTCGTGTATTGCCATGATTGACGTTTAACCTCGTTTTTAAGTTATTGTTCCGAAGGGTACGCTGCGTGTCCCGTCCCATGCCGTAGGGTACGCTGTGCGTAACATTCCATGCGGTAGAATCCATGGTACGCACAGCGTACCCTACGGGCTGGGTTCGTCGAAATGCGAGCCATCCAGCCGGGTGTAGTCGAAAACGCCTCGAAAAGTCAATCCGCCATCAGCCAACGGATGGTTTTCCCGGATACGGGACTGTAACTGCCAGTGTGGTTCGCTGACTTGGAGTGGCTGCGCCTCTTGCCATTGTTGCCGTGTGCCTAGCATCAGTTGGTCGCCTAGGCTGGGGTCTTCGCGCAATTGCGGTTGCGGAAAGTCCACCCAAGCAGCGACACCGGCCGCTTTGGCATGCCGCACCCAGTGGGTCAATAGCGCGGCCGCGCCACGGGTTTCTGCCTTACCGACCCAAGCCGTGCGGGGAATGCGCAGACGAAAGGTGGCGGGGGTGCATACCCACCACGACAGGGTTAGCATGACCGTTGCGTCGCCTTGCGTGGACGGGGCGTTGTCGAGCAAGGCTCCGTTTTGGTAGGCGACAATCGCTTCAATGTCTTGCCTTGTGTAAATGCCATAACTCCAGATGTTTTTACCCGGCAACATCCTAGGAGTACGCACACGCTGGCTGTAATCGCCAAAACGAGCGCATACTTCGCTGTCCTCAGCGGTGAAAACAGCACTAAGATCAAAGATATCACCTTGGTTCAGGGCATCGGCGAAACGCACTCCCTCGGTATCCCCCATGCTGGCAAAGCGGGGGGCGTCAGCCGCACCTAGGGCTACGTTTGCCAGTGGAAATTTGGCACCGCTGAGGGAGTAGATGTCTGCGCTAACTGGCTTTATGCGGCCATCCACCCCGATCAAGACGGCACTGCCGGATGGATATTGTTTGCGCCAGACATGCGGATACACGGGTTCGTGGCTGATGTAGCGCCGGGTTTCCTCCGCCTCGACTTGCGGCCATAGGCTTAGTACCTCGCCGGGTTGGATCGTCCCGGCATAAAAAATGACTTCCCCGGTGGCTTGGTTTTGCAGATAAGGATATTGGACCGCTTGATCCATTGCTTTAAGCCGCAGTTCCGGCACGTCTTCGTCCAAGGCGGGGTTATCCACGCTAATTTGCCCACCTGGCCGCAATGGCTTATCCCATGCTAATACCCGGCGGTGCGGGGGATTGTCGGTAATCCAGGCATCCAGCACCTGTTGACCGGCATAGGGACAAGGACCGGGACGGCCTGTGCCACAGACCGGGCAGTGCCGTAACGTCCCCAACGGGAATCCAAAGGCCAAAGTGGCATCCCGATGGCGCTTTTGGCGCGGACAGGGTTCCGCGCCCAAGGTGGCGATGGCAAGTTCCAGCAAGGCGCGCGGCGTGGTAAGCCCCTGCGTCAACACCCTAGCCGTCAGTTGCAAACGCTGCCGATAGGCTTCGATTGCTTCCTCTCGGGTTATTTTGACCGGGTTGCCACCGGCATCGTTTGCTGTTTCCTCCCATGTCAGACGGGCAATCCCCAGTAATGCGCCTAAACGCTCCAAGGCACTGCCGTCGCCAGTAGCCAATTTTACCCAATGGTCGCGTTGGGTGCGGGTTAGGCTTTCGTCCAATTCGGTCAAACTGACCGCCATTGCCTCAATGACCGTACTGACAGCGCTCGTTTCCGGCTGGCTGGCAAAAATCGTTGGCAACAGGGCCAGCAAGCGGCGGCGGCGTGGGCCTGAATCAGCCATGTTGAACTCCCTTGAGTGACATCAGTTTACCCACTCAATATTGCCGACCAGCAAACGCTCCCTGGGCCTTAGTATGTCACTATCTGTGGCCTGGTTCAGTGCAACAGCCAGATTGTCTTGACTATGGACGATGCGGAAATTGACCTGTTTCAGCGACTGGCCTAATACTTCGGCAAGTTTTTCATAAGTGACCAAGGTTGGCTCTGGATCGCCTTTCTGCTTCGGTTTGATGGTGTCGAGCAGCACTTGCAAACTATTGCGGATAGAACTCTCATCCGGCCTTGAATGTCCTTGGGGCAAGGCTGCACTAACATCCACCCAAACATCCAGTGTGGGCGGTTCCAAGCTCAACAGCACTGGTAACGCCGCGACATTCAGAACAGCACGTTCGTTTGCGCCAATGGCAATATCCCGGTTGCGCAGCAAATGGCTGGCACTGGCATCCAGCAACTCGCCGGGGCGACCCAAAAACGGTCGTAAAATGGCAGCCTCCGCGGTCAGGGGGCTTAATTCTGACACCTCCACAGGGCTGTTAAGAATGGCACTGACTTTGGCCCAACGCACCCGTTCGCCGATTTGCAGACTGCCAACATAGTTTTGCAATTCTTGGATAATGCCCTTGCGTATGGCGTTTTTTCGTTCTTCTGGAAAATCTTCTCCGAGTATCAGGATGGCAGCGATTTGCAGGAACACCCTACCGGTGGCCCGTACTTTAACTTGAACACCGGCGGGGCGAACTTCCTGCACCGCCGCGTTGGCTTGTTCCAGCAAGTCGGGGGAAATGTCGGCATCCCCCAACACGACTTCCACTACACCGGGCCGTTGTTCATCCTCACGGACGATGACCCGCGCAATGCCTAGCGCACGCACCGCTTGTTCGATGGCGGCGGTAGTGCCCAGATTGGCCTTTTGCAAGGCATGGCGGGCGCGTTCGCGCAATTCCGCATCGGTTTCCTCACGTTGGCGTGGTAATAGCTCAACCCGGTTGGCGATGCCCTCAACCCCCCAGATTGGTCTAGGCATCAAGCATAAGCTGCCAACTTTGACGGTTTCGCCGCCAGGTTCCAAAGAGCGCACTGCCACGGTGACTTCGCGCTGGCCTTTGGGCAGGAATGCGTCTTGGGTGGTTTCAAATACTGGCACCTCACGTCCGGCCACCCGTGTGCCGGGCGGCACGGGAATGTCCTCCGGGGCTGGTTGCGAGCGTGAGAAGGTGACACTGCCTTCGATGTGTCCTGCTTTCTGCCGTCTGATGCCCAGCAAAGCCACCACATTGTCCAGTGCCACGTTTTCAGAGGTATCGAGGTATCCATATTGATAGACTTTCCGTAGTTGCTGGTAGCAAACCGCCAGTTCGCGGGCAAAGGCTTCTGCCAAGGTACGCACCACGCTGCCTTCGGTATCGTCGGTCAACGGTGGGCGCCCACCCGCTCCAGAACGGAGGGATTGCAACAAGTCCGCCGTCAAAGTGGCGAAATCTTTAGTGTCAAAAGGCGTTTCAACTGACATTCAAGCTTACTCCGATTTGCATGGATTCTCCGCTAACGGCCTGGACCACGGTCTCGACATTGACGATGCCGGGTTCGTCACGCCGTGCCTCCACCCGCACATTGACAACCTCGGCGACACGCGGGTCGCTCATGAGCGTTTGCCGCACATAACGGCGCATCAGTTCCAAGTTGGCTCGGTCGAGGTTGGCCCCCAGCAGTTCGCGGATGCGACTGCCATAGTGGGGGTGGCCCAAGTCCGTCAATTCGCCTTGATCCACCAACAGGCGCACAGTCAAAGCCTGCGCCAAGTTATCGATGCCGCTCACGCTTTCCAAAGCATCAGTATCATGTGCCAAGTCGATGGCATCCGATTGACCAGAGCGGGGCAGCACCAGACGCAGATCGGTTTTGAACACGGCATCTGTCACAGCAACCTCCCCGGCGCGGCAGTGGCACCCGGCGAGCAGGCAATGCCGGGGGCAACCTTGGCCTGAGCCGCCAACAGCGTCAAGGCTTGGGCAATGATTTCGGCGATGGCACCCGCCAAAGCTGGCGCGTCTTCGCCGCGTAGGCCATTCTGTTGCATGAAACCGCCCACTAAAGGTTGTAACTGGGCTTTGCTGGGGGCCGGCATCAGAGTAGACTCCCAGGGCTGGTCGTAGAGAACCCCGCAATACTGATGCCGGGGGCAACTTGCACTTGGGCGGTGAACATTAAAATGGCTTGGGCTAGGCTGGCAGCGATGACTTTGGCCAAATCGACGGCGTTTTCACCGCGTATGCCTTGGCTGTTTAAATCCGCCAATGCCAAGCCTTCAAGTTGCGCGGCCACTGGCCCACCAACCGGCGGCGGCATCAACATCCCAGGGCCTACCGTGCTGCCACTGCCCGGTGACGGCGGGGCAACCGCCGGGATACCGGGCAACACCATGGCCTGATTCAGAAATAGGGCCAAGGCTTGCGCGGTCGTTTGCGCCAAGGCTTTGGCTAGGCCTGGAGCATCCTCCCCGCGAATGCCAGCATTATGCAGCGCACCACTGGCGATACCTTCAAGTTGTTGAGCGGTCGGTGCCGGCATGGTTTACCCCTTGGCCTTGACTTTTTTGGAACCCACCAGCGCCTTGCCAGTGAAGAAACATTTGTGGGTGTCTTCAGTGATGACACCCGCCCCGCCGCTGCCTAGTTCCACATCGCCGGAGGCATCCACCTTGCAATCCTTGCATTTCAGGCTGACATTGCCCTTTACTTCGATTTTTAAATCCTGTTCGCCGAGGATTTCCACGCTGCTGTCTTGGCGCACCGTCACTACGGTCTTGCCCGCCGTCAGCAATAAAGCACCGTCTTTGTCGATGGCAAGCGAGGTTTTGCCTTGGAGCGGCGCTTCCACCCGCCATTCATTTTCTTCGTGCAACGGAGGTCGCTTTTCGTCCGAATACAGCCGACCGATGACGATGGCACGGTTGGGATCGCCGCCCACATAGCTGAGCAGCACCATATCTCCCACCGCTGGCGCACTGACCAAGCCAATGTGCGGCGTTGCAATCGGGACTTTGCGCAGTTCTAATTCACCTTCACGCAGTTTGACGTTGCATTCGTAATTATGCGTGTCACTGTCCCCGGCATGAGGGAACACGCTGGTGACGACGGCAATGTCGCCGAGCCTAAGGCTACGCAATTCTTCCTTAACAATAGCACGGATAATAGCAACAGGGTCGTTCATAGTAGTCCATTCGGGTCACGGTACACGCAGCTAAAGTGGTACGCGCAGCGAACCCTACTTGTGGTACGCATAGCCATCGTAGGGTACGCTGTGCGTACCTTTCGGGTTGTGGTACGCATAGCGTACCCTACAGGGTTGGCTTTCATCGTCAAACGTGTGTCAATACATTGACAAGATTAAGCGTTTTGGGTGTCGTCGAAACCTTGCGGCAATTCGCTGGCATCGAACGGCTTGGCTCTCTCTAGCGTCTTGGCATCAAAATTAAGATGCATCAGACGGTTCAGGGTTGGGTTGTCCAGCTTGCCTGTGACCGTCAATTCATTGATTTTCTGGAACCGCCGCAGCCGACAAGCCAAGGCATCGTCGAAGACTTTCTTTTCAATCACAGCAGGCTCCACATAGCCTAACTTTTCCAATAGGTTGTTGGCCTCTTCAATGTCTTGACCCACAAGGGCGAATTCGTACAGGGTTTCGGCATCGCTGCCTTCACCCCAAAGTCCCAGTGCCTTGGCTGGCAATTCCGCCGCCTGCCAGACCCGCCGACTACCTAGGAAGGTGATGTCTTGCTCACCCGACTTCTCCTTGCCTAAGCCACGGATGGTAATCGGTTTGCTCAAAGCCATTTGCAATAAACGAAGCTTGCCGGAAGTCGATATGTTCACATGGTTTTCTGTGGAACTGCCGAGTCCCGCTTCGTCCAAAGGCAGTTGCTCCACACACAACAGGCCATATAATTCTTTGCCTATCAGGTCCAAGTCGGCAGGTTCTGGAATCTTATCGACGAAGCTAATCACGGTATCAATGGAACCCCCCGCAACGGCCAACGGATTGGTCACGCCTTTCTGACCGACTACGTCCGCCAACGACTTGGCAAATTCATCCGTAGTGACGACTTTCAGCATCTCCCCAGACACCTCAACCAGTGCCTTGGCTGCATCCGCCTGGAACAGCAAGTCCCTAGCCATAAGGGTTAGATGGCTAAGATAGAGGATGGTGTAAGCCAGCCCCTTGTCCACGGCGGGGATCACCGCCTTAGAGATGTAATCGGTTTCACCCTGGTAGCCCCGGATGCGAGCGATTCTAACCCAACGCGGTGCTTGTCCGGTGTTCTTGATGCCTTCCAGCGATTGCCGCACCGATTGCAGCAGCAAGGCGATGGCCTTGAAAGGATTGGCATGCGACTCGGCTGGCTGCGGGAGATTGGTTAGTTCACTCATGGCGAGTTCCTCTTGTGGTTGAATGGGTTAGCACGGAATGCCATAAAAGTGCGGCATCCGTAGGGTACGCTGTGCGTGTAGCCGGGTATGTAGGGTACGCTGTGCGTACCAAGGTATGACTGGTGCGTACCTCCCAGAATTGCAATGGTACGCACAGCGTACCCTAGAGTTTGGCTTGCATTGTCGGAGGGCAAAGATATTTTCATGATTGTTGGGCCGTCGCAGCCGAGAGCATCGGCTTGGTTTTTAGCTTTTCCAGCGCGCCGCCCAGTTCTTTCAAACGCCTGTTGATGTGGGGCAAGCTTTCTGGGCTGGGGAGAATGTCGGTCAAGCCCAGTCCCGCCACGAGAAATTGATGGCTTTTGGCGATGTTGGCCACTAGCGGGGCGAACGTGTTGGCGGGTAAACCGAAAAATAGGCTCAGGTCGCTGAAAGCCTCGCCCTTTCCAAAAGCCCCCAGACTGTCGGCGATGATTTCGAATTCGGCCACCACCGTGTCCGCCTGCACCAATGGTCCTCGCAGTTTTTCCACGCCGCCGGCCAGTTGGTTCAAGCCGCTGATAAAAAAATCCAATGCCGTGTCAAGTTGGGTCTCTGCACCCAATTCACGGGCAATTTTGGGGGCATTCTTGGCGAAGTCCATTGTCAGCAAATCGTGTACGCTATCGAGCAAATCATTCAAATCGTCGAAAATGTCTGCCGTTGTACTCATTGCAGTTCATCCAATAAAGGTTTTAGCGGAGCCAACGGGTCGAAGCCCTTAATGTCTTGCAGCAGCTTCTCGGTGCGCAGGCCAACTTCCTTGAGTTTTTTGATGAATTCCAGCCCGTCGTTGAGTGCCCTAATTAGCGTGCCGGCTTTGCTGAGGTCAACCCCCGTCAGATCGGTGATGAAGTCCAGTCCCTCGTCGGCATATTTCAGCAAGAAATCGCCAAGGCTATCAGCATCGCGCACCGCTTGGATCAACGCCAGTGCCTTGAGCGGGTCAACCTTGCTGACCGTCTGTAAAATGACGCTGAAATCCGCACCCTTCAGCAGAGTGGCATTTTGGGCGATGCTCGCGCCCAAATCCCCTGCACTGAGGTGATTCAGCAGACCAGGATTTTTTCTCATAGCGGCTGACAGGCTGGCGGGGTCTTGTAACACTCGGGTGGCAGCCAGACTGTCGGCCCCCCAGGCATCGGCGTCTGCCGCCACACGATGATTGACGGATGACACAGCGGCATTGGCCGGTTGCGGCGGCGATTTGTATTCGCGCAGACGCAGGGTGTAGCGGTAACGGTGGGGGTATCCAGCGACTTGGCGCACACGGACATCTTCGATCAGAACTTCCGTGAGTTCCGTTCCCACGACCACATCTGCTGCAAACGGTAGCGGCTCGGCCTTGATCTGCGCCTCACGCAAGCGTTCCAGGCCAGATAGTGCCTCAGTGCTGAACAACAGCCCGTCAACGACAACCGTGACCGGCTCCCTGCCAAAATCCTGGAGCACACTGCCTTGTAATTTAGGGACACGATGCTCGACCAGGTTGCGGGACTCCTCCGTCAACAGTTCTTGCACTCCTTTCAGTTCAATAGAGCCGATGCGAACCGTCATGTCAGAATTCCAAGCAAGTCAAAAAACCGCGGTTGAGGCTGAGGAAGTGGCGAACCTGACGGACACGCAAGGTGTGCTGGCCTTGCAAAAGTTTGGCAACGCTGTGTCGGGCAGGAACACTATTAATCTTCACATGGTCCCCCGGAAATATCTTGGGCATGCCGTAAACCTCCACCCGCCCACGCAACCAACGCGCAGATAAAGCCCTCATTTGCGCCTCTGCCACTTGTTGTGCCGCCTCGCCTGAGCGCACCGCACCCAGTTTGAGAAGGCGGGGACATTTGCCGATGCGACCGGCAGTCACCATGCCTTGCGCATCAATCGCGGCCTTGCCGCTAACGCCTGCCATGTCATTGGCCAGCCAATGAAACTTGTCCGCGCCTTGGCCGGCTGCCGCACCTTCGCCGAACACTTCGACACTATCGTGGATCGGCGGCGTGGCTTGGAGTTCTAAGCGCAGCACATTCTGGCCAAATTCCAATAGGTGTTCTGCGCCTTGTTCGGCAGGTGTGGTGAAATGCGCCTTGCCTGCACCGTCGGTGTACAAGTCAGCACCGCACCAATCGGCCAGTTCCAGCACCTGACGCAATGCACCGGGGTTTTTGACTATTGCGTAAGATACCAATTTAATACCTTTTGCCACGCGCCCGACGCTTACCCCTGCTTGTTGAAGCAGGTCCTTGACCACAAAATCTACATCAACGTTTTCATAACTGGACTCCGTTTCCAAGCCGACCAGTTTACGCAGACTGTCATAGGCGGTTACGCTCTGGCCTGTGATATCCACCCGCACGGTGTCCACAATGCCGGTGAATACAGTTTGCGCACCTTCGCCGACATTCAATTCCACGCTGAGGGTGTCGCCAATTTGTGGCGGTACGTTTTCCGGGTCGCCTAACAACAGTTCACAAACGCCTCCAACGCCGTCCATGCCAAGCCTTACATCCAAGTACAACAGCAGACGCTCATTCCCGGTAGCTTGATTGCTAATGGTAAGCGCACCGATGCGGATACAGTAGGCAAGGCTACCGGTCATCGCTTAAACCTCCAAGCCATGGCGGCGGGCCGATGCGCGTAAAATGTCAGTCAACGCTTCTTCCAAGACTGTCCGGTCAATGTCTTCGGGGCTTTGTTTGCCATTCATGACAACGGTGACATTGAATGTATTGCGGACCAGACTTGTCGATGGCTGTTCCTGAATGACCAAATGGGATTTTTCCAGTTGGGCCTGGGTAAGTTGGTAAGCCTGTTCGAAAGACGGTTCCATGGCAACCGTTAGCCGTGAAGCGGTTGCCTGCGTTTCGGACGGAGACAATATTGCTGCATTGACACCTTCGCCATCTAAAAGAGAAGCTTGTGATAGTGGTGAAATACCATAAGGCACTACCGAAGTTTTAACTTGGTTTGTTCTCAAAGGTATCAAAACCGGTGCTAAGGGGGGGTTAACCGGTAGCCGCAAACCTACGGCATCCATTAGGGGTATCTTGGGCGTACCTGCTGGAATTTGAATGGTACGCACAGCGTACCCTAGGGCTGGGCTTTCATGGCTGGCATGCGCAGCGTACCCTACGGTTGGGTTTTCATGGCTGGGACGTACAGCATGCCCTACTGCTGGGCTTTCCTGACTGGTACGCACAGCGTACCTTACGGTTGGGTTTTCATGGCTGGGACGTACAGCATGCTCTACGGTTGGGTTTTCATGGCTGGTACTCACAGCGTACCCTACGGCTGGTTTTTCCTGGCTGGCATGCGCACCGTACCCTACGGTTTGACTTTCATCGCTAAGGTTGCCCCCGTCCGCTATAGCAGTTTCGGCATTCAACTGTCTCCGCCCCCCTTTTCCAAGGGGAGATGAATTTCCTTGGGAGCCAATTAATTCAACAGCATTGGCAGCTTCTCCAACAGTGCCTTCTAATCGGTCAATGTCGATTTCCATTTCTAAGAGCTTTCGGGCATCGCATAGCACCGCTTCCATAGGAGCTAAAAGCATACTTTCAAAGTCGGCCAGATGGGCGAAAAAGTGCATCAGTCATCCTCGATGCGGATCACCACTGCGTCCGGGTGTTGCGCCAAACCTTGTTCACGGATCGGTACGTGTGCTTTTTCCCCTTCATCCCGGTCTAGCAAAGCCAACACACGATCCAACTCCGGGGCTGGCATAGCCCAAACTTGACTCGGAGTCCAACCTAAGGCTTTGCACAGTCGCAAGGTGAGCCGGTTGGATTCCAGCGTGCTAGGAAAAGTGGCAGCCTGGGTCTCCGGCGTGTTCAAAGCAATGACTGCATTCAGCAGAGACTGGGTCGCGGAGGAATCCAAATCGGTCAAAGGCTGAGTGGGTTCCAATGCGACCACGCTTGCATCCAACATTAGCCCTAGGTATGCGCTCAAATTGAAACGCTCGCCAGTCTCATCGGACAACCGACAATGCGACAAGGCCATAAAACGCTCCCCTGCATTCCAAGTCCGTAGTCTTGCCCGCACCGTGGCACATTCGTACCAACCATCGCCTAGATTTTTCGGCATAGCCCCACCGCCGCCCGCCCACCATAAGGCCAAAGGTGCCAAATCTTCGTGTAGGCATACTGAAACTCGGCTATGCTCCAAGACCAGGCGACTGAATGCAGGTACATCCAAGCCCAAGCCCTGCCGAGTCGGGACGACACACTCGGAAAGCGCGGACAGGTGCGCCCACAAAGGCCAAGGCTCTAACTTGGCCTGCTCTCCGGCTGACGTGTACGCCGTCATGGGCGTGTCAAAGCCATTAAAATCAGTGGCATAGGCGATGCCGTCAATGTCGATGAGAACATCTGCAGCCCGCACTATTCTTCGCGTAAACGAGTGGCAGTGAAGGCATAGGTACTGACACCCGAACCGCCAGCATCCAGACCAAAGGATTTACCCTCAATGTAACAATCATCAAAGGACAATGTGCGTTTGGGCGCATCCGCCGACTGGTCTTTCTTGAGGTTTGCCACTAGTTGAAATTTGGATCGCTCATTCAAGTGGTTATCCAACTCATAATTGGCAGACTTGACTACCAACTCCCCTTGCACCGTGCGCAAGCCGAAACTTACGTCTATCCGTTCATTGATGCCGACGGCGCGAATGTCTTCGCGCTCGGTGACGACGCGAAAAACTAAGGATTGCAAACCTTCCACCGCCGAGCCATCAATCAAGACGGTGCTACGGTTAGCGATAAATACCGTTGCCATGACGAGTCACTCCTCAAAGCTGGACGAAAATAGTGGCGTAGATAAAGTCGATTGCGCGTACCGGACGTACGGCAACATCGACCCGAACGATGCCGAGGGCAAAATCGGCTTGGGAAGAAAATACATCGACTTTGAATGCCGGATCCTTGCCATCGGTTGAAGACACCAAGGCCCCCTCCCTTTCCATTTGCACCAAGAATTCGTTGAGCTTCTGCTTTAAGGCACCTCTCCCGTCCTCGTCATTGAGTCGGCCAATAAACAATTCACCTAGCATCCTGACACCGCGCACCGCTCGGTCAGCGACCCGGCGAACGCTAATTTGGTCACCGTCGGTGGTAAGCCCCCGCAGTATAATGACACCCCGCCCAAGCTGGTTGACGATAGGAACCACATTTTCCTTCAACAAACCGCTTTGTTCTTCCAACGGTATGGCCCGACTCAACTTGGAAATGCCTGATAAGGTTTTAAATGTGGGGGACTGGAAATAATCCAAGCCACCGATGCGCCCTGCCACTGCACCGACAACACCGTGCGGCGCGAGCAGGATAAAGCGATCCGATATCAGCGGTGTGAGCATGCGCGTGGCATCTTGGATCGTCGCGTTTGGTGCAACCTGGCCGAACCCAATGCGTCCTTTGCTATCCGCGCTCATTAGTTCGCAATGACTAATGACTGCGCTATAAACTTTAGTGACTTTTTCAGCATCGTTGAAATCCTGCAAAGCCGCAAGCACCATATCGACATCGGGTTCGTCTTTGAGTGCCTCTAAAGCATTGACGTAGTCAGTATCACTCGCATCTCGGCCTCCCGCCAATAAATATTCGCCCTCTTTGGGCCTTTTTGGCGGAATGGTGGTTTTGTCGACACGTACTACGGCAGAAGCTTTTTCAAGAAAATCTGCGACGGTTGCAGGTTCTAGATTACGATGCACCTCCAAGGTGTCGCCGTCTGGCAGTTTAATCTCCAAATCGAATTTTTCGCCGCGATGGCTGGCTTTCAATTTAAAGCCGTTAGCCCAAATGCCAGGCGCACGCGCTTCAAATGTGAAATTGTCATTATCGCCGTTAGGCAGGCTAACAACAGCCTTGGTGGCTACCGATGAAGCCAAAGGAACTATGACGAGTTCAAACACGCCGTTCGCTAGTGCCAACCGCGCTTCCGGCATGCTATAGGCCGAAGCGGGACCACAGACTTCCAGAAAACGGCTCCAACTGGAAGCCCGTTCGGTAAATTCCAAAGTTTTTTCTGTCAAACCGACTAGCCCTAATACGCCAGACGGAGCTAATTGAGGGGGTGCGACATCCTTAACGACTGTGACTTGTACTCCTGGAATGATGCGTGCTGCCATCCTTCTATCCTCCAATTTTTTAGTAGGCTAACATGAGCCAGTTAGGCCTAAACCAACCTTAGCCCACAAAAATGGAGTCTTTTACAACACACACTTGAATGTAGCGGCAAGAGATAGGTTGATTTTTGCAAGACCTTATACACCCTAAGAAATCCCCCGTCAACTTTATTTCTCCTTCGGGTACAATTCATTACTTTTCGGTGATAATATCCGATACCTTCGCCAATCGGCATGAGTGATTTTGGGTTTGGCCATCATCCGGCAAGGCTTGCTATGGCATGGCATCAGGGGGATTCAACGATGGCGGTGGAGGGAACGATGGCAAAGGCGTAATTGTTGTACAAGGACGGGTGGTCAGAAAAGGTAGAATACCGGGGGGTTAATCACGACGTCCTGCATCCAAACCGAATCTGACCATGAAAGAAATCATAGCAACCCTAAGCACACTGAGTCCACACTTGAATCGGCGCACGCTAAACCAATTCGCCATTATCGTTGAAGCCGTACTGGCGATGACGGGTCGCGTCACCCTGCTGGGCCTGTCCCGCTGGGCCGAGAAGGGTGGAAGCTACCGGACGGTGCTTTGATCACAGAACAACTGGTGCGCGAAGAGGTCAAGGAAAGTGCGCCGAAAGCCGTCAAGGAGAAACACGGCAAGCGGGGCAGGCCCCAAGGGCAGCGTCAACAAAAACAGGAAGGATGTGGGGCCGTCCCCGTTCCAAACGCAGTTGCAAGGCTGCATCCGTGCCGCATTGAAACTGGCAGGGGCGGATTTGGGCATCGTCGTGTTGTGTACGACGGCGCATTGGGGAACAATGCCGGCCTGCAGGGGGTTACGCAAACGGGGTTGCATCTAATCTCCAAGTTGCGCCATGACTCCAAGCTGTACTTCCCCTTTGCTGGACTGGGGGCTTGAAGATTTCATGAACGTCAAGGAGACGCAAGTTGGCACAACGCCAACTTCTCGCTGTTCATGGTGACCTTTTCGCAGATATTGTCTGCCAAAATGGAGGGCCTGGCCAGAGGCAGTATGCTGGATTTGAAGACCATCTTCAGGGCGCGAAAATACACGCGGCGGATATTAAATTCGCTCGGCAAAAATGGCGAGGCGTTTTTAATCGACGACAGTATTTTCCAGACCGCAGAAATCGGCAGGATTCATGCAAAAGCGGCGTAACTTTTGGCGAAGGTATTG
>Ga0007801_10000179_pt1 | contig 19754 bp, 18 predicted proteins | sample CryBogmetaGMA2M_FD_60372 | JGI IMG/M metagenome (GOLD analysis project Ga0007801, IMG submission 60372) | Freshwater microbial communities from Crystal Bog, Wisconsin, USA - MA2M | ecosystem: Environmental > Aquatic > Freshwater > Lake | place: Crystal Bog, Wisconsin, USA | collected 2009-07-06
AATTTGTATATTGGCTCCCGTCTCGATTGAGTCGATTTTACGGGACATTCGATGCCTCTACTTGGTTTGTCGGGATTGCACTAAGCGGTGCGGGGATCGCATTCTATTTTTCGGCTCTGGCATTGGGTGGGGCTCGGATCCCATCTGCCGCAATGGGTGTGTTGTTTGCATTACTCCCCTATGGGTTTGTGAGGAACGTCGAACACCTCACGCTGACGCTCTATTTTGTAGTGCCGGTTTATATTCTCTGTGTGGCGAGGCTCTGGGGACCGAAGGGGGCGACCCGATCAACCAAGGAGATCATCCTGATGGGGCTGGCTGTGCTGATTTGCAGTCTGTTCAATCCCTACTACTGGGCGATGTTTCTGGTGCTGTTGGGATTCGTGGGACTCGGACATCTTGCAAATGGGAGTTGGAGGGGAATATCGGCCGGCCTCATGCTGGGATTTTCAGCCTGTCTGGGGTTTGTGCTCCAGAATTTCGACACATTCTATTTTCGGTGGGTGGAGGGAGCAAACAAGGCGGTAATTTCCCGGGATTTGTGGTGGATGACTAAGTTCGGACTCTACCTCCCGGATCTGCTTCTTCCCCCGACACATCGGTGGGAAGCCTTCCAACAACTGGCTGGCAGGGATTATCATTGGAAAATTCCGATTCAGCTTCAGGGGGAAAGCCAGACTGCCTATATCGGCATCGTCGCGGTGCTGGGACTTGGCATTCTCATGGTAGGGGGACTGATCCGCGCAAGTGCAGGTCGTAAGTCGCCGCAATCTCCGCTCTTTTGGTTCGCCTTGCTTATTTTCTGTTTTGCTGTTGTCGGTGGGGCGAACTATCTGCTGGGGGCACTCGGATTTCAGATGCTCAGGGCTACAAACAGATACTCCATCTATCTCGCAGCAGTTGGATTGCTTTACGTTGTCGTCCTGCTCAGCAGGCTTTCTGACAAAAAAATTCTTTTGGCCGGAATCTGCTGTATCATCGTTCCCGTTGGTATTTGGGATCAGATTCCCAAAGTACCCGAGTGGCTTCGGAATCAACGAAGCGAGGCCATGGATCGCTTTCACATGGATAGCGAATTCTTTCCCTTGATGGAAAAATCACTCCCCGCAGGAGCCTCGGTCTTTGAGCTTCCTGTGATGCCGTTTCCAGAGAATGGACCCATCAACAACATGGGTGATTATGAGCACTTTCGTCCCTACCTGCACACCAAGGCCATGAAATTCAGTTATGGAACAGTGAAGGGTCGCCAGCATGGATTATGGCAGCAGGAACTCACGATCGATAAACCCGCAGACCTGCTTGCTGTGCTGCGAAATAAAAACTTTGATGCCATTTTAATCAACCGGCGTGCGTATCCTGACGGGGGAACCAAGTTGGAAGCTGATCTTGAAAAAAGTGGTGCAAGTAAGTTGATGGAGAACAGGGATTTTTATATTCTAAGGGACCGCTAATTAAATACTTGCTCGATTGAATGGCAGCTAAAATCCAGAAGTATTCTTATTTTGTATCCTGTCTGATCATTGCCGTGATCTTTACGGGATATGTGGTTTCATGGTCATCCCACTACGGCAAACTTTCCGTCCCTCCTGATTATGATGACAGTCACAGTATGGTCGAGGGGGGCATTCGGCTTCTGAATTTCCAGGCTGACGGATTTCAGGCTGCCTGGGATGAATACCGTTTGAGGAACACGCATTCCTTTCTCCACTATTATTGGCCGGCCTTGCTCTACTCAGTTTTTGGAATTCACCAGAGTGTGGTTTATTGGGGAAACGCCCTTTTTCTGCTTGGAGTTATCGTCTCTTTTGGCTCGATGCTACCGCGAATCAATGGCCTCTGGAAGCTGGTATGGATTGGGGCCTTTCTGGGATTTCCCGTGTCATTTCACCTGATCCATGATTTCCGTTCTGAAGTCACCATGGCGGCGCTCCTATTCATGGGGTGTGCATCGGCTCTGTTATGGGCATGGGAATCAGAACGGAAAACGCTGCACTTTGTGACTACCGCAGTGAGTTTTACCCTTGCGCTGGGAATGAAGCCCGTGATGTTCCCCTACACGCTGGGGATGCTGGGACTCTGCTCAATGGTTTATCTGCACTGCAGCTTGTTCCGAAGGAACACATCCGATGCTGCTCTTCAAGCGAATCGTGGCGAAGAGCAATTCAGCCTGATCGTTAAGTCTTTCGGCTGGGTGACCGCCCTTTGGGCAGCGGTTATCCTTCCAAATCTCCTGCATTTTTACCTCTATAGCCGTTTCATTATTGGATACATCAAGAGTGTCGCATTCGGTTCCGATTTCTACAAATTAAAGGATACTCAAGGGGCCCAGTGGGCTTTCCACTGGCTTGGCTACTCAGGCGTTTGGCATTTGAGTGTCCTGAATGTCTTTCTGGTCATCATCATGACAACCGGACTTGTTGCCTGCATGATTCCCCAGTTGCGCAAATACGCACCAGACGGAAAATGGTTGTCACTGGCATTCATGACATCGGGGGCGTTTCTTGGAATAGCCATCAATTCAGTTCACCAGCCCTTTTTTGGGATGACGTTTCAACTGCTTCTTGTCGCCACGGCATTGTCCTGCCTCGCCCACTTCTTTGCCAAGTCGATACCGTTATGGATTTCCGTGGCTTTTGTTGCACTGTTTGGATTTCTCTATATCAATCCGGCCTTGAACCGTCCGATCACTCTCCCTGCGGTTGTGATCATCATCTCCCTGGCGTTAGCCTCGTATTTTTCAGGTCTCCATAAGAGACTTTGGATCGCGTTTATCTGTTCCGGACTCGTCGCAATGCTTTGTTGGCAGACAACGGCAATTGCGCCGTATCATAATTATGTCGAACGAACGGTTGCCGAGGCTGGAGAGTCAGGTTTGGAGTGGCGTCGGCAGGGAGCAGGCAGGGTATTTGATCTCATCAATAGTTCATGGAAAGCTGATCAGGGGGCATCGAACCCGATCGTCTGGTGTTCCTCCTATGGATGGGTGGATGGGAGAACGATTGCTTGGGAGGCAGTAAAACGAGGCAGGCGGTGGTTGGTTTTCAGCGAACTGGAACTTCCCAAACCGATCAAAACATCATTCCCTCCGTATGCCGATTATCTCGTGATATCGAATCCTGGCGTCCTTGGCTCAATCCAGACCCCCCATTCCACCGCGGTCATCCCTGATATCAAAAGGTTTCTTGATGAAAACAGAATGATGGAGCTGGTCGGTGAGGTCACTGATCCCAAGGGCAACAAGATGACAATTCTAAAGAACAACGATCCGGAAAAAATGCTGAAGGCAGGGGAGGAATACCCTGATTGGTTATTGGCAAAGATCCATCGTATGAATTTTAGCAAGAGCGAAGAAAAATCACTTTAACAATAAGTTAAAAAGCATGAGTCGTACCTTCCGTTTCTATTTGCCCATCCTCCTCATCTCGTTATTTTTCACAATAGTTTCAGTTATTGTGATCAAGGGAGGTTATGTAAACCCTGAATTGTACGACAGGATTCCCCACCTGCTTTCCGGCAAGAGTGTTGCAGAGCGTGTCTTTGATCCCGGGGCGATGGACTACAACCTTTATCAGGCTCGCGAGCTTAGTTATCTCGTGGATCAGATCGATGTGGCCGTGATCTTTGAAATGATTCAAAGGGGGGTGCCCAACATGATTTCCATCATGCATTATCTCCTCGGTACGATAGCAGTGCTGATCCTGTACGCTTTTTGCAGAAGGGATCTTGAACTCGGATTCAGAACCTCCGTTCTGATGACGATACTCACATGGAGTGCTCCCTGCATGATGTTCGGCGGCAGTTATACGAGGTCGGCAAAAATCGGAGCGGCCACAACATTGGTAGCCGTCTTTGTGGTTACCTACAGACTATTAAGGAAATTACGCTTGGGTGAACGCCCTGCCCTCTCCGAACTATCCCTTTTGGGTGGTCTGACTCTCCTCATGACACTTTGGGACAGACAGGGGTTTTTCACGGCTATTTCCCTTTTTGTCTTTTTAACGATCATCGGAGTTCTTACCAGTGAATCAGGAATTTGGAGGCTGGTGATAGCGGTGCTGGTCGCTCTCTCTGCCTCCATGGTTTATAATCTCTATCTGGGGCCTTGGATGATCCACGCCCTGAACGGATACTGGCCTGATTTTAGTTATCAACGCCTTCCCTGGAAGGAGATCAGAGAAGAATACTCCGCCTACATGCTTGAAGGGATGGGAATGCTGCGTAGGGCGATCTTCTACAATCTCGGTAACATGATGTCATGGATCATCGTCGGCATCTTTCTTGTTCCGGCCGCCATTGCCGGCAACCGTGCATTGTCACGCAAAGTTGATTATCGGCAGGCTCTCTATCCTCTCGCTATATGGATCGGACTCTTGACAAGTGCAGTTCTTATGCCTGTGGTGATGAATGCCTTGATGCGGGCCAGACACAGCGGGGTCAATATCCCGGTCTTCCAGTTCTACTACTATCCATTGGTCACAACCTACCTCTGGATATGCCTTCTCGCAGTCGGTCTATCCAGAGTCCGGAATTTGGGGAAGTATGGTTCCCAAGCAGCTCAACTCCTATGCCTTTTGCTGGTCATAGGCAACCTTCTGGCCTTTCCCAAAAATCGAGATGTTTATTTCAACGGGTATCTTAAGCATTTCATCGATCCCACCGTTGTCTATTTTAAAGCACTCAGGGAGGTGCAGGAAGGAGGAATACCCTCGGAGGAGGCACTGTGCCATGACTCTCTCTTCAGGCTTTTTGCACATAGAATGCACCATGACTTGCCCAAGGTAGAATCAGACAAGCGCTTCATTCCCTACTGAGGGGGCCAGTAACAAAGACACTCAATATGAAAATCTCTATTGTGATACCCTGCTATAATGAGCGGGATACGATTTTAAAAATCGTCGATGCGGTGAAAAAATCCCCTGTTGAAGATAAGGAAATCATCATTGTTGATGATGGATCAACCGATGGGACTGTTGAGGAGCTGAAAAGTCTGGTTTCGAAACCATCAATCAAGGTGGTCTATCATGAAATCAACCAAGGTAAGGGCGCGGCTCTCGTAACGGGCATCTCGGCGGCAACTGGTGATATCGTGATCATTCAGGATGCCGACCTGGAATATGATCCCAGGGAGTATCCGAATCTCCTGCAGCCGATTTTCGATGGCCATGCCGATGTGGTCTTCGGTTCCAGATTTATGGGAGGAAGGCCGCACAGGGTTGTCTATTTCTGGCACATGGTCGGCAACAAGCTCCTGACGTTATTTTCCAATATGTTAACAAACCTTAACCTGACGGATATGGAAACATGCTATAAGGTTTTCAAGCGCGAAGTTATTCAGTCTATCTCCATCAAGGAAAAAAGATTTGGTTTTGAGCCGGAAATTACGGCAAAGCTTTCGAAAATGGATATAAGAATCTATGAAGTTGGGATTTCCTATTACGGTCGAACATATAAAGAAGGGAAAAAAATCGGATGGAAAGACGGCATCAGGGCGATCTATGCGATATTGAAATACAATCTGATTTACTAAGTGTTTCTCAACTTCTTGAAAACGTTCCTTACCAAATATTGCAAATCAGAAATGCTATGGCTTGGTGCCATTGCTGCAATAGCCACATGGGTCATCATCTCATGGTCGTTTGAACGGGGGCGCCTACAGTATGAAATGGACTACGAGGATATCATCACCCATATCGACGGATTGAATCGTTGGCGTGATCTGAGTGAAGGAGGGACGGGGCAGTTCTTGATCAAGTATGTGAAATCCCCCCCGCATTGCCCGATTCATAGTTTGATGGCGACTTCCGCTTTCATGCTGTTCGGGGTGAAGGACTGGGCTCCCTATGTGATGAATGTTTTTATGCTATTTGTTTTTCTGTTGCTCGTTCGCCGCGAAACAAGAGCATTCGGAAACTGGCCGAGTGCATTGGCTGTTCTTGGAGCACTCTTTGTTCCTCTATCTTTCCAGTCCGTCCATCAATTCCGCCCCGATTTTCCCTGTGCCCTGGCAACGCTTTGGGGGATGTTGCTCTATCCTCGATGGAGAGAGGAGGGGTTCGGGAAAAAAGCCGCATTTTCAGGTGTTCTGTTTGCTGTCGCCCTGCTATCCAAACCCCCATTTTTCCCATACACACTCGCGATGGGGGCGTTACCCTGGATGATGGCTGTGTGGGAAGGGATTCGTGAGAAAAATTCCGCAAAGGGAATCTGGGGGCCAATTCTTCAAAGTTGGCCCTTCTTTGCGGCGACTGCTTTGCTTGCCGGTCCCCACTACCTGGTGGCATGGAGAAAAATCCTCGAGTATATAGAGCTGAATCAATTCGGGGAAAATGCCCATGTCTGGAAAATGACCGGAGGGCTCGGTTTTCAGTTGGCCTATCATGTATTCGGCTACAGCGGAACTTTCATGCTGGGTCATGCTGTAGGGATTCTGCTGGTTCTTGTCGGGATAGGAGTTCTCCTCTCAATGATCCGGTGGGGCTCTGATCGTAAGGAGAGTGCTCACTTTCTCAGGCTCGCTGTCTTTACCCTGTGGGCATGGCTGTTCATCGCTTGGAATCCGCACATGAATCCGTTTTTTGGCCTTTCGTTCCAATACGGTCTTGTTCTCAGCGGTATGGTGGCGGTTGCATGGATCCTGAGACTTTCCCTTGATGCCTCTCCTCTGTTCCGGATTGCGGCGATCCTGCCGATCGCTTCGGTTGCAGCGGTGATCTGGCTGGCTTTTCCGCTTCCAGACTACGATCCGGGTTTCACCCGTGCACAGCCTGAGATCAAGGCATTTGCAAAAAATATGCCATCTGATGTTTACCGCAAACTCACTGCCTGGAGGCCGTTTTCCGATGGCGGATATACGCTTCTCTCTACCTACGGGATCGTCTCTTCACATCGGCTCCAGTGGTTGGCAAACAAGGACAGGCGCGATTTCACGTTCTACGGAGTCCCATATTGGCCACTTGAAAAACTGATTCACCTCTTCAGGCAGGATCCCAATGCCATTCACCATGTCGATTTTGTGATGGTGACGGAGCCGGGGGCGGAGGGGGTTTTTGAGGAGCTACCTAATTCCAAGACGAGCGGCGGACTCATGGAGTGGCTGAAGAAGAGTGAATCCTATACCCAGGTAGAGACGCTCCTGACCCCTTCAAAAAAGAAGTATTGCCTCTTCATGGCCACGCCAAACTTCAGTGTGTTTGATTCGATGGAAGGACTTGGTCCCAAATCCGATCCGATCAATATCGAGGGCAAACCCATCGTTCGTCCTGCCACGACCAGCACGGTGATCCTGAACTTCGATTCTCCGGCAACAGGCGTGGGAAAGCTCGAACTCTCCCTAAGAGGTCAACTGCCGATTTCAGATGTAAAGATCACATGTCACGGAAAGGATGTCGGCATTTTCCCGGTGACGCCATCCAATGATCTCTCGGAAAAAGATTTTCCGATCCCACTTGAAAAAGGTAGGAACAGAGTCGAGATGCGGATCATGGACAGCAAGGGAGCCCCTGTCACAACGCCCTCTCTTCAGTTCGGGAGAATCCGAATCACGCCTGCCGGCGACGCTTCACCGATGGCCGATATTCTCAGGAAGGCCAAGGATGAAGTCCAGTAATGGTCTATATGGGAAGAGTTAAAACGGTTAATAGGTTGAATGGTTAAAAGGGGGGGGGTACTCGCGCTGAGCAACTAAAATTGTGCTCATGCAAGGGATGTTTTTGAATTTTTTACCACAGAGCCCTTTGTCCCAAGGAGGATCCAAGTGGGAACCAAGACGAGAAGAGCAGAAAGGCATGGGCTCTGTTGGACAGAGCTAGATTAGCCTATTGTTTACTCTTGCAAGCTAGCTTGCAGAGATAAACTCAAGGTCAATCCAAATGCCGCTCTTCGATCGGCATCCATGCCTGACCATCGGCCAATCTTCCTGTAGCCCTTTTTGGGAACCTTGGCTGTTTCCTTTGTCGGTCCTTAGTGGTAAAAAATGCAGTAATTTCCCTTGGGACGAGGAGCTCTCTCTCCATCTTCTTGCCTCAGTTCTAGAATCCCCGGCAACTCGCCTCGCGGGGACTTTTCAGACAGGCTCTGAGGGAATTGTTTATCTCAAGGCTGGGAATTTTCAAATCCCTGTGCAATTCTCGTTAGCTTTACCTCTCATCTAGATCCAGGAACGCAGAAAATTTATGTCAGTAACTACAAATCAACCAGCTTCAACACCAACTGCCGGGGATTGGAGTGTGGTCATCAGTTCGGAGAAACCCTTTTTCCATCTGCCATTCCAGGAACTCTGGAAGTGTCGGGATCTGATGTATCTGATGATTTACAGGGATTTTGTGACGATGCACAAGCAGACAGTCATGGGGTTTCTGTGGTATGTGATTCCCCCCGTTCTCCAGACGGTTGTCTATAATATCGTATTTGGAAAAATTGCGGGGATTTCAACGAACCAGATTCCACCGATGCTCTTTTTCATGAGTGGAATTGTCCTCTGGACCTACTTCTCGGCATGTCTCTCCCGTACATGTTCCACTTTCACCTCAAATGCACCGCTTTTCAGAAAGGCTTACTTCCCACGGTTGGTTTTGCCACTTGCTGCGTGCGTCAGCAGTCTATGGCAATCACTGGTGCAACTCCTCATTTTTGCAGGATTTTATTTGTATTTCCTTTTCCTGGGGGCCCCGATTCACTTCTCTTATCGGATCATCATCGTCCCGTTTTTGATTCTGCAACTAGCGGTATTGGGACTTGGAGCCGGATGCTGGATTTCAGCACTGACGACACGATTCCGTGATCTCCAATTGGCAGTCGCTCCCGTCATCCAGCTCTGGATGTATGCCAGTTGCATCTTTTATCCGAGATCCAGCGTCCCTGAAAATCTGCAATGGCTCATGACGATCAACCCGCTTGTGCCGATCATTGAGGCATTCCGATTTTCTGTGATGGGACAAGGTCAGGTTCAAATTTCACAGTGGATTTGCAGCCTGGTCATCACGCTGATCGTTTTGGTTGTCGGCCTGATGGAATTCGGTCGGGCAGAAAAGACAATGGCGGATACGATCTGAGATGAGAAATGATAGTCTCACTCTTTCCGATTTTCTGTAGCTCCCTGTGCTCACCTTTGAGTACTTCCTATATTCCGATTTGCTTATCCGAAGATCTTGACTTAGTCAAGATCTAGTCTATTTTTGTTTCATGGTGGTCACTATTCATGAAGCAAAAACTCATCTATCCCGCCTCTTGCACAGGGTAGAGGAGGGAGAGGAGGTCATTGTTTGTCGCGGAAAACTCCCAATAGCGCGACTCGTACCGGCTTCACTTCCCAAGCGCAAGCGCCCCGCCGTTGGTGTGACGACATCAGTAGCATTCAACATTCCTGAAGATGCATTTGATCCCATGTCGAATGACCAGTTGAGGGAGTGGGGTGCCGCATGAGTATACTTTTGGATACATGTGCATTGATTTGGCTGACCAGCACCCCTGAAAAACTAGGGGGTAAGGCAGCAGATATACTGGATGACATCCATCAGGAAAGATTCCTGAGTCTCGCTTCAGTCTGGGAGATTGTCCTCAAATACCACATAGGAAAGCTGCCTCTGCCACAGAGGCCCGAGGAATGGATTGAAGAACAGATACGGCTTCAAGACATCACCATCTTGAATCTTGAAAGAGAAGTAATCTACAAATCAGGAAATCTTCCACCAGTACACCATGATCCCTTCGATCGTATCATTGCCGCCGATTCGCTCATTCACAGGATTCCAATCATTTCGCCAGATGCGCCGTTTGGTGATTATGGCTGCAAGGTTATCTGGTAGATTTTTCTGCATCGACTTGGACGGACTTTGTGAGAGGGAAGTAAGAATGAGTAAGCGTGAGTCGTGTTGGCCCGATGACATACTTCACGGTAGCTTCCGTCTTGCTCGATATAGCGTTTGACCCTAGAAACAGCCATGGGAAAATTTAGACAGGATTAACAAGATGAATAGGCTTTGTTTTGTTAGCACTTTGTCTTCAATCTTATAAATCATGTTCATCGGTCCAGTTCCAGTTTTTAGGTTGACAGTCCTGAGTCGGGAGGGTAAATTGCCATCATGGTAAAAACCCAAGTTCAAATCCCTGACATGCTCTTCCGTGAAGCAAAGCGATTGGCGGCAGAGAACGAAATGAGCTTTGCCGAGGTGGTGCGGCGTGGATTGGAGGAAATTATTCGTCATCATCCTCCCGGCAGAACCCAGGCTGAAAGTTGGGTGCTGCCGCAAGCCCATGATCTAGGCACGGCTTTGGTGCCTGAAGAGGAGTGGACGGCATTGTGTCACGAATAAATCGATTTTCAAGTGACCAGCTTTGACACCAATATAGCCCTTTATGCGGCGAATACTGCCTCTCCATGGCATCAGGCGGCATGTGGTTTCATCCAATCACTCTCCACTCGAAAGGATGTGGCAATCTGCGAATTGGTTCTCGTGGAGCTCTATCTGAAGCTACGGAACGAAAAGATTTTTCCACGCCCTCTCAGTGCCCCTCAGGCAGCGGCGGTTTGCCAGACATATCGGAGAAATAGAGCTTGGACACTGATAGAGTCAGGCCAAGTGATGGAAGGTATCTGGACAGAGGCGGCTCAACCCGGCTTTGCCTTCCGCCGGATCATCGACTTGCGCCTAGCCCAGACTCTGCGTCACCATGGAATCACGGATTTTGCTACCTCCAACGAGAAGGATTTTCAGGGGCAGGGATTTATTAAGGTCTGGAATCCCCTCCTTCCATAGAAATTTTTTGTTCTTATTCTGAATTGACATTGTGATGTAATGATGGGCAAGTGAGAACGACTCTTGAAATAGAAGACGATGTTTTGGAGGTGGCAAAAGATATTGCCAGCCACCAGTGCTTGAGTCTTGGAAAGGCCGTCTCTCTCCTGATTCGTAAAGGTATCCAGACACTCCGCCATCAGGCAAAAGTGGTCACACTCAATGGACTTCGTGTGGTAGGCCGAGCTCTAAATGCATCGCCTGTGACATTGGAAATCGTCAATAAGCTCAGGGATGAATAAGCCACAAGATGAAATATCTCCTGGATGTAAACGCCCTCGTCGCCCTCTTTGACGGGGCTCATATCCATCATCCGATCTTCCCCTTTTAGCCTTTAGCCTTTAGCCTTTTTCTAATCATGTCCGACGCAATTTCCATTGAAAATGTCTCCAAGATCTATCGTTTGGGGGAAATCAACCGATCCCAGTTTTTCGGTGACATCGGCCGATGGCTCCGACGCAAGGTCGGGCCTCACCAAGGTTTCGGCAATCCGATGGATGAAGATGGGAAAGTTGTGGAACCCGACATTTTTTGGGCATTGAAGGATATCAATCTGACGATCGGCCAAGGGGAGACATTGGCAATCATAGGAGCAAATGGAGCGGGCAAATCAACCTTGCTGAAAATCATTTCAAGGATTACAGCACCCACAAAAGGGGTCGTGCGTATCCGCGGCAGAGTGGGCAGTCTGCTGGAGGTGGGAACTGGCTTCCATCAGGATCTGACCGGGCGTGACAATGTGTTTCTTAACGGTGCCATCCTTGGGATGAACAGGAGTGAAGTGAAAGCAAAATTCGATGATATTGTCGGATTTGCCGGAGTGGAAAAATTCATCGACACACCGGTGAAACACTATTCAAGCGGCATGTATGTCCGTCTTGCTTTTTCCGTCGCCTCATATCTGGAGCCGGAAATACTGATTGTCGATGAGGTGCTTTCCGTGGGGGATCAGAAGTTTCAGGATAAGTGTATGATGAGAATCAATGAACTGATCAAGGATGGAAGAACGCTGATTTTTGTCTCCCATGGGGCTGAGACCGTCGCGAAGATTTGCAGGCGCGCGATATACTTAAAAGAAGGAAAGCTCGTCTATGATGGTGATGCCATGTCGGCTATCGAGGAATATTATGTTGATCACTTCATTGACCTAAAAAATCTTCAGGCGTTGGAGAAAAATATCGAAGTATTTGGCAAGTCATTTCAGGAATAAAACTTAGGGAACCTCTGATTATGATCATTCACTTTGTTGCCTATCCTAATTCCAAGGATTTCCTTCTCCTTCAGGCATTCTATAAGCTCTTCGGAATTCCCTGGTTTGAAGCAGATATTGCAGATCAGACAGATCTTGTGGTTTCCGAAGAGGAGGAACTTGGCGGTTATCGATCAGCAGGAATGCCATGGAGATTTTTTTACGACAAGCACAACAGCACAAAGAACTCCTTGATCTTTGCCAGAACACGACGATTGCCCGAGGATAAGCTTCCCTTCGTGTATGTATCGCGCAATCCAGCGAGTATTTTTTTGGAGGTGGCCCAAAACCGAACACCCGATACCGCGTTATCTCAGGATGCGTTGCTTCCCGAAATCCTTGGCATCGGGGAGCAACCGGACTGGAGTTCCTATTACCGGATATGGAAGGAGCATGGCAAGGATGTGTCCGCTTCACACTTTGTGCGAACCGAGGATTTCTGCACAGATCCTCTGCGCACGTTGATCAAGATTGCGGTTCGACTCTTCCTTCCCAAACCAGCGTCACTCGGCGACTACGACTGCCCGCTTCCTGCGGATAATCTTGAGAGATTCAATGAAGCGGATTCGGCCATCAAAAATCTTTTCTTTGCTCTCCACGGTACAACAATGCAGGAGCTCGGCTATTCTGTTCCTGCTGCGCAAGCTGGGGATGATGAACTCGGTAATGTACCGGCAAGCTTTCTTGCAAATGCACTCACTTTGCTCAGGGCCGAGTGCAATTCCAGCAAACAAAAAGCAGTCGGAATCCAGGCGATGCAAAGTTATATCACTTCCTTGGAGAATCAACACGAGCGAGATACCACCAGTCTGCTCTCCCGAATCAACAAACTCAAGGAACTCGAAGCTCAAAACGCCGAAAGCTCTTCCCCTGCTTGAGATGGGTGAAGGGGGATGGAAAGCTAAACTCCAAGTGATCCGATACTGGTGTGGAGTTGTCAGGTATCGTCTGACTCATCCAGCGGCATATCGGAAATATCTGGAGAATGTCGGGGCATTATTCGCACGAATTGAAGAGGCGTTGATAAACCTTCATGGAATGCGACTTGGTGCCTACAGGCATCACGACCCGCGACCTGCTTACAAGGAAAACTTTCCCGTCCGGAACTCTCTCCGTGCCGGGCAACTTTCCTTCGCGATAGTAACCCCGAGCTTTAATCAACGGCAATATGTGGGAGAGACGCTTGCCAGCGTTGTGGGGCAGGAGCACCCCAATCTCCAATATGCCGTGATGGACGGCGGATCCAAGGACGGGAGTCAGGATGTGATCGCGAAGCATGTCCAACATCTGAGCGTCTTTGTAAGTGAGCCTGACAAGGGGCAGTCCGATGCAATCTGCAAGGGATTTTCCAAGGTGAGCGGGGACATCATGGCGTATCTCAACTCCGATGATATGCTGATGCCTGGTGTGCTTCGGTATGTGGAGGAGTATTTTCAGAATCATCCCGAGGTTGATGTGATTTATGGTCACCGCGTTATTGTGGATGAGCACGGGATGCAGATTGGGCGCTGGATCCTCCCTCCTCACTCGAACCGGGAGACCGAATATTTCGATTTCATTCCCCAGGAGACCATGTTCTGGCGTAAACGTATTTGGGAAAAAGTGGGCGGGATTGATCCCTCTTTCCAATTTGCCATGGATTGGGATCTGATTCTGCGTTTCATGGCTGCCGGGGCAATGTTTCGTAGGGTGCCGTATTATCTGGCCTACTTCCGAGCTCATGATTCTCAAAAATCGCATCTGGAATATGGAACCCGCGGGCAACAGGAAATAGAGGCCCTTCTGGCACGGGTCCACCACGGAGAGGTTGATCGGAAGGAATTTCACAGGTGCAGCAAGTCATTTCGCCGCAAAGCAATTCTCTGCACATTGCTGCTCGATCTTGGAATACGGCTTTGAAGTTCTCAATCTGGGTCCGTAAAATGGAGATGCCCGCACTGAAAATAATTTTATGAAAATCAGCATCATAACCCCTTCGTACAATCAGGCGGAATTCCTCGAATCGACCCTTCAGAGTGTTCTTTCCCAGACAGGGGTGGAGTTGGAATACATCGTCGTGGACGGTGGTTCCACAGATGGCAGCAGGGAGATTATTGAAAAATACAGCGACAGGCTGGCATGGTGGTGCAGCGAACCAGACGGGGGACAGTATCAGGCGATCAACAAAGGGTTCGAGAAGGCTACGGGAGATATTCTGGCATGGTTGAACTCATCTGACATTTATCTGCCATGGACGCTCAACACAGTGGCTCGAATCTTTCAAAAATATCCCGAAGTGGACTGGTTGGCAGCAAATCATAAGCTTTGTCTGGGCGAAAAAAGCGAATTTGCCGGCTACCAGAAACTGCCCGGTTATTCCAGGAATGCATTTTTCAAAGGGTTGCATGGAAGCCGGGCCAACCCGAATTTTATCCAGCAGGAGACCTGCTTCTGGCGTCGATCGCTTTGGGAAAAAATCGGAGGGAAAATTCCCGACACATACAAGTATGCCGCGGATTTTCATCTCTGGGCGCTCATGTTCGAGCACTCGGCCCTAACGGGAGTTGAATGCCCGCTGGCGGGATTCCGTTTTCATGATGAGCAACGGAGTAAGGTTGATGGATACATGAATGAAGTGGAGGACATTCTGATGGAATGTAGAAAATCCACACTAATACCGCCTCATCATGCGAAGATGCCGGTGGCCTACCTCAAGCCATCTGGTGAGGAGACCGGGGAATTCGGCAACTGGGTACTGAGTGTCATGGAAAATGATAACTTCATCTTCGAGGTGGATAATGCGGAGGCGGCACTTCAGAAAAAAGAGCGGGTCATTGAAGAACTCAACGAGGCATGTATCGCGCGACTGCAAATCATTGAAAAAATGAAGAGCGAATTTGCTGATAAATCAAAGAAGGAACACAACCTCCGTTTCCAACTGGCAAAGTCGTTCAGGGAATTGTTCCGTCGGTAAATTGAACCTCAATGGGGCATGCACGGTATAAAACTCCGTCACTATCCACACAATCCCAATTCGATTCATGAACCTTCCCGAACTGACTCTGCTTTCCGTGGTGATCCCAGCGAGGGATGAAGAGGGGTGTATTGCTTCAACGGTGGCGCATCTTCACCTTGAGCTGGCCCTGCGTGGAGTACCCCACGAGATCATTGTTGTCGATGACGGAAGTACAGACCGCACATGGGAAATTTTGAATGATGAAAAGCAGAAGCTGACGGAATTACGCCCCATTCAAAATCCAGGTCCCCATGGATTCGGAAGAGCGGTCACCTGCGGGCTCAATCATTTTTTAGGAGATGCGGTGGTCATCATGATGGCGGACGAATCCGACGATTGCAGGGATGTTATCCGCTATTGGGAGGAACTGAACAAGGGGTTTGACTGCGTCTTCGGAAGCAGATTCATGCGGGGTGGCGGGGTCATTGACTACCCGAAGATCAAATTCATCCTCAACCGGATGGCAAATTCATTCATTCAGGCTCTCTTCCGGCACGGACTGAATGACACGACCAATGCCTTCAAAGCCTACCGCCGAACCGTGATTGATGGCATCCGCCCAATACTCTCACCCCATTTCAATATCACGGTGGAACTGCCCCTGAAGGCCATCGTCCGGGGTTATTCGTTCACAACCATTCCCATTACCTGGCGAAACCGCCGACATGGTGAGGCAAAGCTGAAGATCCGGGAGATGGGGAGTCGTTATCTTTTTATCTGTCTTTATGTCTGGCTCGAAAAATATTTCAGCCGCGGCGATTACAAAAAAACATCTTCAACATGATTCTTGCAAAGATTGCCGATCGGGTTGCCAAGTGGCCCCAACTCTATCTCTTCCATTACCGGCGAATACGCTATCGGATCGAACATGGCAAAATCAGGCCCTTTGATCCTCTATGCTACTTGCAGTCAGTCCATTGGATGCAGCTTGGGAAGTATCATCATTACAAGCCGAGAACCGTAGTTTTTGATGAAATTCCCAAGCTTCCATTTGCAGGAGAGCTGCCTTCAATCTCCATAGTAACGCCCAGTTACAATCAGGCCCAATACTTGGACGAAACCATCACAAGTGTCCTTGATCAGAATTATCCCAAGCTTTCGTATGCAGTGACCGACGGTGGCTCCACCGATGCGAGTGCTGAGGTGATCGAACGGTATAAGGATCGTCTGGCATTTTCAGTCTCAGAGCCGGATAAAGGACAGTCCGACGCCATTGTCAAAGGGATGAATCAGGTGAGCGGAGAGATCCTGGCTTATCTGAATTCAGATGACATGCTGGCTCCGGGTGTCCTTCAATATGTCGGGGCATACTTCGCGGAGCATCCTGAAGTCGATGCCGTCTATGGACATAGAATCATTGTCGATGAAAAGACCCGTGAGGTCGGAAGATGGATCATGCCCGCTCACTACGAGGAATCCACCATGTATTTTGACTACATTCCTCAGGAGACACTTTTCTGGCGGCGGGGAATTTATGAAAAGTGTGGCGGGATCGACCCGGACTTTCACTTTGCCATGGATTGGGACTTCATCCTGCGGCTTCAGGAGAACGGAGCACGGATCAAAAGGCTTCCCTATTTTCTAGGATGTTTCCGTGCTCACGGTGTGCAAAAAAGCCAAGCCGGTTCGGATATAGGCAAGACGGAAATTGAGGGCTTGATGAAGCGAAACGGCGTGGAACTACCTTTGGGACGTGATTTTGAAAATGCGGATTGGAAATTCAAGAAAAAGGCTTATCTGACCGCTGTGCAGATAGCCATGGGGATTCGCAGATAGGGCGAACCGAAATCAAATATACCGATCAATCTGTAGGCTCACCAAAAGACATCTTGAAAATAAAATGACACTTATTGCATCAAAGAGAAACACATTGATCCTTCTTGTGCTTGCGTTGCTTGCGAGCGTGTTTTTCACATCTTATAGCCTGGATCTTTCACGAAAAATCGGACGCCTTTCAACCGTCCCGAATTATGACGATGTCACATATTTTACTAAGGCGTCTGAAATTTATTTCAAGTTTAAGGAGAGCGGATCGGCTTCTGGTCTCAAACTTCTGGCGACAAAAAACCTGCATGCTCCTTTTACATCCCTGAATGCACTTGCCGGATTTGCGGTCTTCGGTTTTGACCTTGACCGTGTTTACTACTCACAAATCGTTGTCCTTTTGGCATACCTTTTTTTTGTGGGATGGTTCTCGCGGAAACTGAATCTCGTATTCAGGGCCTCATTGCTCATTGCTTCCCTCGCCCTTCCGTTTGCCTCGCTCTGCGTGATGGTATTCCGTCCCGATCAGATGAGCGGAGTCGTGGTGGGAGGCCTTGCCGTAGCGATTCTCACATCTGAAGATCTTTTTGAAAAACGATGGTCGGGATTGATTGTCGGTTCCGTTCTCGGTTTGGCCCTGCTTGTCAAGTCAACCACCTTTGCCCTGATCCTGCTTGTTGTGGGTGGTGCATGGTTTCTGGCGGCAATGCGGATGCTGATTCTTAAAAAATGCACGGTTGGGGCAGCTGTGCTCAACGCCCTTCTGATACTGGCATCGACAATGCTCGTTTCGGGGTGGTATCTGTCACAACATTACCGGGAGCTTTGGGCTTACTTCATCGATAATAGCTTCGGAATAAATAAGGATGTCTGGAAGCTCCCTGGTGGGATTTACGAGCACTTATCTTATTATTTTCATGGAGACACACTGCAATCCAGCTTGGGATTGTTTGCCACTCCCATTGTTTGTTTGTTCGTGGGTGGATCACTGTATGATCTCCTGTTAAGCCGACGATTTGACCGAAAGCTGCTGGGGGCAGAATTCCTGTGGATGCTAGGCTGCATCAGCGTGGTTTATTTTCTTCAGGGAATTAAAAACCAATACATGGGCGGGGTTTTGTATATGTTTCTGCTTTATGGCGCATTGTTCTATCTGGAATCCCTATTGTTAAAATTCGAGAGTATTCGTTTTGGAAAGCCGATGCTTGGCTATTGCGTAGCAGTCCTCCTTGTCGGATTTTCTTGGTGCCTCCATCGTTTCCCCGAAACGGAACGGGCCAACGGGGTCTGGGCTGCAAATTCCAAGTCAATGACCTTGGGTGTGACGGGGGATCTGTCGAAGCAGATCGGATCAAAACCCGTGCCGGTGCTTTTTACCCAAGGCATGCCGATTATCCCAGAGGATGTGATTATGGCTCTCAAAGCCCAATCCAAGGAACTTGTTTATGGTTCTGCGGCACTGACCGCGCATTTAACGGATGTGATTGCGACGCTTCCCCGGTACGAGTATGTGGTGCTTCAGGACCGAGGGGTCGAGGGAAGGCCGGGATTCCCGATGCCCCCGGAAGAGTGGGAGGAAGATCTGAAATGTTACCTTGATAAACAACCCGAATGGACTCTGGTCGGAGCCTACCCCTCACTTGAGGGGAAAAAAGGATATCTCTATGGCAGGACTTCATCGTTGAAATCCAAAGCAACGGGCAATCCTTAAATGTAATGAATTCAACGATAGTCATCGGTGGCTCCGGGTTTATAGGACGGCATGTCACCCGACTGCTTTGTGAATCGGGGCGGGATGTGACGGTTCTTGGCAGGAGGCAGAATAATGATTTCTTTCTCACTCCCAAGATCCGCTTTATCAGCGGGGATTATGGTGACAGACCCCTCTTGCGTTCGATTCTGAAAAAGGGATGCGAGGTGATTGATCTCGCCTATTCCACTGTACCCAAGACGAGCTATGACGATCCGGTTTTTGATCTTCTCTCCAATCTTCCTGCGAGCGTGGGTCTCTTTCAGGAGGCCCTCGCAACCGGTGTTCGCCGGGTGCTGATCGTCTCATCCGGCGGGACGGTTTATGGCCCACCCGAGGAGTTGCCTCTCAAAGAAACTCATCCGACCAGGCCTGTGAGTCCGTATGGCATCACAAAGCTTACAACCGATCGCTATGCCCTGATGTTTCATCGAAATGCCGGACTGCCGGTTGTCGTTGTCCGTCCTGCAAATGCCTATGGTGAGGAGCAGCGCGCTGGAACCGGGCAGGGGTTCATCGCCGCTGCAATCGATGCCGTGCGTTCGGGGAGGGAGATTGAAATCTACGGAAAAGAGGGAACCATCCGAGATTATATCCATGTGGTCGATGTGGCTACCGGGATCCTTTCCGTCCTCGACCATGGAGAGGATGGTGAAATCTACAACTTGGGAACCGGGATCGGCACTTCAAACCTCGATATTGTCAGAATGCTGGAGAGTCATGCTGAAATTAGGAATATGCCTGTCCGAACCAGGATTCTTTCTGAGCGCCGTTTTGATGTGGAAGCCAATATTCTCGACAGCTCAAAATTAAGAAACAGGTCAGGATGGTCTCCGGAAATCCCGCTTCATGCCGGCATTCAAAAGATGTGGGAAGTCAGTCATTGATTTGGCCAGTTTTAGCGGATTGAAGACCGTTTGGGTGATATACACTCTTGATCCTAAAAAGGAGAATGAGGATTTACCATGAAGAGTATGAAGGTCATGAAGATGTGGAACTTGCAGAAGAACCAAGCCTCTAGGGAATCGCTGATTTAGTCGCATCGAGACTGTTGCGGCAAGCCGTAGCGGATGCGAAGCAACGACCGGGCAAGCAATGGGCCGCAGGCAAGGCGGCTTCGTGCGCGCATCCCCATGCGGGCTGTAAGCACGAAGCCAACACGGCCTCCGGATCCATTATCGCCGCAACCCTTTGGGCTGTACC
>Ga0007801_10000181_pt1 | contig 19691 bp, 9 predicted proteins | sample CryBogmetaGMA2M_FD_60372 | JGI IMG/M metagenome (GOLD analysis project Ga0007801, IMG submission 60372) | Freshwater microbial communities from Crystal Bog, Wisconsin, USA - MA2M | ecosystem: Environmental > Aquatic > Freshwater > Lake | place: Crystal Bog, Wisconsin, USA | collected 2009-07-06
AAATCAACAAAATTAAGGTACTTCCTTAAGATTCCATTTTCAACCATTTCGGAAATGATGCTTTCTGGCAATAATCTTGGTAAAATTGTAGTCTTAGAAGGCACTTTGCCATATAATAAGCGAGAAGAAATGGGCTTGATGAAAAAGGCCTTTTCAAAAAGTAAAATAAAAGACAAGGAAAATAAGCTATTTATTGCCTATTCTATGTTTGAGTCAACTGATATACTCAAAAGTTGGGTTAGGATAATAAATAAACACTTCGATATGGTGGTTGTACCAGCTGAATTCCTGATTGAAATATATGAAAAAGCAGGAGTTAAGGTTCCAATTTTTGTTGTTCCTTTAGGAATAAAAATAGATTACGAGCTAGCTCAGCCAATAAAAAAGCATCGAGGAAAAGTCTTTAGATTCGGAAATTTAGGCACTCTTCATGATAGAAAGAATCAGATTGTACTTGTCAAAGCCTTTGAGAAATTATTCAAAAATAGGGATGATGTAGAATTAATATTAAATGCACGCAACGCCGAAAAACAAACATTAAAAATATTGGAGGACTATATCTTTTTGAATGATATTACTAATGTGCATCTTAGCGTAAAGCCACTAACGCAAAAAGAATACCATGAGCTCTCTAAAACTATAGATTGTTTCGTCTATCCCTCAAAAGGAGAGGGGTTCTCAGTGATGCCAAGAGAATCAATGGCTCTCGGTATCCCGGTAATTGTCAGTGATAACACAGGTCAGAGTACCATTGCCGCTAGCAATCTAGTCCGAAGTGTCAAATCTGAAATTTTAAAGCCGGCGCTTTATCCTGCTTTAGGAGATGTGACACTTGGATATAATTTCGATACTAAGCCTGAAGATTTAGAAGATGCAATGCAAGACGTTTATGTTAATTACGATTCATATTTAAAGAAATCAGAGCAAATGAGGGATTGGGCAGCAGGTTATCAATATAAAAACTTAAAGAATCTATATAAGAACATGATTAGGCCTAAGAACTTAATATTGGGAAGTAAAAATGAGATTTCAAATGATTATCTGATGACTAATTCTACTAAGCTATACAATAAATATAAGGCAATATGGAACATGAGTGAGTAATGGATATGGAACCTATTCTAAAAAAAACTTCATATTTGCTGATTCATTTTATTAAAAATCACAGAAAACTAAGCCTGCTTCTGATCTCAATAACTTCAATATTCTTGAGCTATTTATTTTATTCAGTTTATGTCAAAAGTTACGATGTAACTGTTGTAGGCAATGTTCGTAAGGCAGATGGTATAGGAAGTCAGTCTATAAATTTAATACAGGCGTTGAAGGGGCACCTTTCAATAAATTTTATTAAAACTTCTAAGCCAGACACTACAGAGATTCCGCTAGACATCATGAAGGTGCTAAAGTTGACTAACAATAAGGTTAGTCCATTTTTAATTTTTGAGGACGGTTTGGTTCATGATAGTTTCGATGAGCTTCTCAAAAGATTGTCAAAGAAGAACAAATGGATAAATGTCAATGCGTCTGAAAGAAATGACCAAATATGGATTGCATATACTATGGTAGAGGGCTCGCTAGCATATCCTAGGCATGTAGAAAGAATAAACAAATATTTTGATATGGCAGTGGTTCCTGATAAATTCTTGGAAAAAGTTTTCAAGGATTCTGGTGTTAAGGTTCCAATTTTTACTGTGCCTCTTCTTATTGATTATAAATCTCACTTAAAAACAAAATTAAAAGCAAAGGCAAATAAGGTATTTGTCTTCACTAATTTATCATCAATTGATTACAGAAAGAATCAACTAAAGTTAGTTAAGGCATTTCACAGAGCATTTATGAATAGGCAAGATGTCCGCTTGAGAATAAATGGCAGATTTAATGATCATTTTGCTTTGGAGTTAACTGACACACTTAGATATATTCATGATAATAATATTTCAAACGTACATATAACGGTTAGAAAATTAAGTACCATAGAATATAATAGATTGTTAGACGAAACTGATTGCCTTGTATCGGCTTCTGTTGGAGAAGGTTTTTCCATAATTCCGCGGGAAGCTATGGCTAGGGGAATACCAGTGATTGTCTCGGATAACACGGCTCAAAGTACTATCGCTTCTTCAGGTTTTGCTGAGTCTGTGAAGTCAGACATTCTTATCCCGGGTTATTATCCCTACCTGGACGATTATCCCATCGGTAATATGTACGATCTTAAAGTTGAAGATTTGGCACAGGGATTGTTAAATGTATATAATAATTACGAAGAATATTTAAGAAATGCTGAGGGTGCAAGAAAGTGGGCAGAAAAATATAGCTTTGAATCCCTTGCTCCAATGTATCTTGGAATCTTTAAACCTAAGAAAGTGATTTTAGGGGATAAAAACGAAATAACCCCGGAATATCTAATGACCAATTCAAGAGTTCTCTTTGATAAGTATAATAACTTATTAGGAAAGTGAGTAATAACAGATCATGCATAAATTTCAAATTTTAATTATCTCACTTATATTTGTGTTTCAATCATATTACGCACATGGAGTAGCAGTCTTAACACTAGAAGATTTAGAAAAGGAGTACCCTTTCTTGGTATCTATAAGAAAGGATTTAGAGGAAGTTTCTCCCACTATTTCGAAGAAGAGCTTTGATGAAATTGATAAATTATCTGCTGACGAAAAGAGGGGGCTTGAGTTAGTTCGCATCCAGATTGTGAATAATAAGTTATATTCTGATGGACCGGATGATGGCCGCATAGCTCATACAAAAAAAATATATAAAAATATTTTAACTAGAATATTTAAAAATTACCATGTTCCTAATCTTGATCTTGTTATATTAGCTGGTGATGGGGCGCCTGTACCTGAAGGTTCTCATAAATTCCTTTATTCTATTCCGGCTCATGTGTTTGGGAAGTATAAAAATACAAAAAGCTTTATTTTAGTGCCAGATCTATACATGATGGATATACAAAAATGGATTGATTTATATGGTGCGATGATAAAAAAGAATCAGGAGCAACAATGGGGCAGCAAAAAAGATATCATCTATTGGAGGGGAGCTAATACAGGAGGTGTCTATAATACCAAAAATTGGAATAACCTAATGAGACTCAGGCTTGTAATCCTATCAAAAATGTTCCCAGGAATTATCAATGCTGAATTTAGCAATATTACAGAGAATCAATTTTCTTCAGATCAATCAGGAGAGGATATGAGGAATATTCTTAAAGAACTTTTAGGTGATAGCTACAACTCAGGTGATGTAAAGGAGGTCGATCATATACTATACAAATATCTTATCTCCATAGATGGTAATTTTTCTGCGTGGAAGAGGGTTCCTTGGATTATGCTGTCAAATTCAGTTTTTATAAAGCAATCAAGCGATATGGTGCAATGGTTCTACCCAGGTCTTGTAGCCAACGAAAACTACATCGAAGTAAAGAGAGATTTATCGGACATATTTGAGAAACTTGATTGGTTAAAAAATAATGACAAGGAAGCTGAGAAAATATCAATTTCAGCAACAGAATTTATAATGAAAAACTTAAAACCCGAAGATATTGAGAAGCATTTACTCTATGCTCTTTTACTTCAGCATAAGCATACAGATTATACATTGAAGGCTCCAACTTTACCTTTGTATTGATTTTTCGACCTGCCCAGATCAGCTTTTAGGGCTTCATTTTAAGTATTTATATAATATACTTTTCTAAAATAGAGCAGATTTTCTCTAAATTTTTTCTAATTAACGCCAGTTAATTAGAAACCCGCAAAAAAAATCGGTGCACGTGTCAATCCCAGATCTGAGATTAGTAAACATATGCTGCTCATATTACTTCGCCAAGAACAAGGATGGCCTCCTGGGAGCTCGTTTTTAATTACCTTTAATCTAGAGCTCACATTAATTAGAATAATACCAAGTCCCACATATGAATAATACCAGAAGAACAAGTGGTGAGGTAGATGAGCCTAGGAAACCTAGATGACAGAGTCTAAATCCCGAAGCACGACAAAGTTGGGATTATAAGTGGGGCTTGGCATAGAGATTTTATAAGGCAAAATCAGATAAATATTAGCCTCATCAACAATTTTAAAAAAATATTATAAAAAAGCAAAAATAATGTTTGACAATAGTCGGGAGTGATCGTATAACTACCACTCTGTTCGGGAAAACAGTTTTGAAAAAAATAACTTCCTCAAGCTTTAAGCTTCTAAGAACAGACATTGTTTTACATCGTAAATAGAATCTGATAAATGTCTAACACAAAAATTTAATGTGCTGAGAACAATTTATTAATGTGCAGATTTAATTCTGCATATGACAGTATCTCAAGTGAATTTAAGTATATAAGGGCATTTGGTGGATGCCTTGGCGCTAGAAGGCGATGAAAGACGTGGTACGCTGCGATAAGCTTCGAGGAGGTGCGAACAACCTTTGATTCGAAGATCTCTGAATGGGGGAACCCACTTACTTCGGTAAGTATCTTTTTTGTGAATACATAGCAAATGAGAAGCAAACCCGGCAAACTGAAATATCTAAGTAGCCGGAGGAAAGGAAATCAACCGAGACTCTGCGAGTAGTGACGAGCGAAAGCAGACCAGGCCAATGGCTTGTAACTAAAAACTAGAATAGTCTGGAAAGGCTAACTATAAAGGGTGATAGTCCCGTATAGGTAAAAAAGTTATAAGTCTTCGAGTAAGGCGGGACACGTGAAATCCTGTTTGAACATGGGGGGACCACCCTCCAAGCCTAAGTACTCTCTAGCGACCGATAGTGAACAAGTACCGTGAGGGAAAGGTGAAAAGCACCCCGATGAGGGGAATGAAATAGTCCCTGAAACCAAATGCCTACAATCAGTCGGAGCGGAATATAAGTTTTCGGACTTATCTTCTGTGACGGCGTACCTCTTGTATAATGGGTCAGCGAGTTAGTTTGTTGAGCAAGCTTAAGCCGTTAGGTGTAGGCGAAGCGAAAGCGAGTCTTAATAGGGCGCTATAGTTCAACGAATTAGACCCGAAACCAGGTGATCTAGCCATGGTCAGGTTGAAGGTGCAGTAATATGCGCAGGAGGACCGAACCCACTAATGTTGAAATATTAGGGGATGAACTGTGGCTAGGGGTGAAAGGCCAATCAAACTTGGAAATAGCTGGTTCTCCGCGAAATCTATTTAGGTAGAGCGTTGTATGTTTACCACCGGGGGTAGAGCACTGGATAGGCTAGGGGGGCCCAAAGCCCTACCAAACCCAACCAAACTCCGAATACCGGTGAGTTTAGTACAGCAGACAGACTGTGGGTGCTAAGATCCATGGTCAAAAGGGAAACAGCCCAGACCGCCATCTAAGGTCCCTAAATTATTGCTAAGTGTGAAAGGATGTGGAAGGACCAAAACAACTAGGAGGTTGGCTTAGAAGCAGCCATCCTTTAAAGAAAGCGTAACAGCTCACTAGTCTAAATAAGTTCTTCTGCGCCTAAAATGTAACGGGGCTAAAGCAATATACCGAAGATGCGGGTGTACACTTAGGTGTACGCGGTAGCGGAGCGTTCTGTAAGCCTGTGAAGGTAACTCGTGAGAGTTGCTGGAGGTATCAGAAGTGAGAATGCTGACATGAGTAGCGACAAAAAATGTGAAAAACATTTTCGCCGAAAGTCTAAGGTTTCCTGCGTAAAGTTAATCTGCGCAGGGTTAGCCGGCCCCTAAGGTGAGGCCGAGAGGCGTAATCGATGGGAATCAGGTTAATATTCCTGAGCCAGTGGGTAGTGACGAAAGATGTATATTGTACAAACTAATTGGATTGTTTGTGCAGTGAAGTTTTTCCAGGAAATAGCTCCCACTTATTGACCGTACTACAAACCGACACAGGTGGACAGGTAGAGTATACCAAGGCGCTTGAGAGAACAATACTGAAGGAACTCGGCAAAATGCACCCGTAACTTCGGAAGAAGGGTGACCATTTAGAGGGCAACCTTTAAGTGGTGGCACAAGAGAGGGGGTAGCGACTGTTTATTAAAAACACAGGGCTCTGCAAAATCGTAAGATGATGTATAGGGTCTGACGCCTGCCCAGTGCCGGAAGGTTAAGAGGAGGAGTGCAAGCTCTGAATTGAAGCCCCGGTGAACGGCGGCCGTAACTATGACGGTCCTAAGGTAGCGAAATTCCTTGTCGGGTAAGTTCCGACCCGCACGAATGGCGTAACGACTTCCCCGCTGTCTCCAGTATTGACTCAGCGAAATTGAATTCTCCGTGAAGATGCGGAGTTCCCGCGGTTAGACGGAAAGACCCCGTGCACCTTTACTGCAACTTTACAGTGGTATTAGGGATTGAATGTGTAGGATAGGTGGGAGACTTTGAAGCCGTGACGCCAGTTGCGGTGGAGTCATCCTTGAAATACCACCCTTTTAGTCCTTGATATCTAACCATGCTCCATGAATCTGGAGCTGGGACCCTGTATGGTGGGTAGTTTGACTGGGGCGGTCGCCTCCCAAATAGTAACGGAGGCGCGCGATGGTAGGCTCAAGCTGGTCGGAAATCAGCTTTTAGAGTGTAATGGCATAAGCCTGCCTGACTGCGAGACTGACAAGTCAAGCAGAGACGAAAGTCGGTCATAGTGATCCGGTGGTTCTGCGTGGAAGGGCCATCGCTCAACGAATAAAAGGTACGCCGGGGATAACAGGCTGATGATTCCCTAGAGTCCATATCGACGGAATCGTTTGGCACCTCGATGTCGGCTCATCACATCCTGGGGCTGGAGAAGGTCCCAAGGGTTCGGCTGTTCGCCGATTAAAGTGGTACGTGAGCTGGGTTTAGAACGTCGCGAGACAGTTCGGTTCCTATCTGCCGTGGGTGTTGGAAATTTGAAAGGATCTGTCCCTAGTACGAGAGGACCGGGATGGACATACCTCTGGTGCACCAGTTGTCACGCCAGTGGCACCGCTGGGTAGCTATGTATGGAAGGGATAACCGCTGAAAGCATCTAAGTGGGAAGCCCACCTTGAAATTAGATTTCCCTATCAGAGCCGTGAGAGACCATCACGTTGATAGGCCAGATGTGTAAGTGTAGTAATATATTTAGCTTACTGGTACTAATAGCTCGATTGTCTTAAATTTTGATACTGCATATGCAGCATTAAACTTGTACGGCAATAATAATATCAGATTCTATAACGATAAATCGTAAATACTTGTTTAATTGACTTGGCGGTAATAGCATAGGTGAACCACGCAATCCCATCCCGAACTTGAATGTGAAATCCTATAGCGCCAATGATACTGCATCTTAAGGTGTGGGAAAGTCGGACGCTGCCAAGTCTATTAAGCAAGTATTTGCGATTTAAACAATTAAATCCTCAAAAACTAAACTCAAACCATTCAATTCACTATTATAGTTATTTAGTATAATTAAATATTCTTTAGCCGATATGTAGGTATCTAGTTTATTGTCACTTGTCATTATATATGTATCATCAAGTGAGCAATTTCTGCCGAACTGTAATGTTGTATTTCTGTTATAGTCGGAAATGTAAGTAGTACCGTGCTGGTTTTTAAAATTTGCAATATATACGATATCGTTTCCACCATTGCTGGTGAAAGTATTTATGGTAGCATCGCCTGGAACAAAAATATTGTCTCTTTCATCGCCTATAAAGTCTGTATCAGCATCTCCAGCAATTAAGTTTACAATATCCTTTTTAACATTTAAGGTGATATTATTTTCAGATTTTATATATAATGTCTTCGATAGTAGATTTAGTCTCACCTCATAAGATAGTGAGGCTGCATTTATATGCTTATGTTTGACATATTGAGTTTCATTTTTCCAAGGTCCTTCCAAAAGTTCTAGTGGGATGTAATTAATTTCATCATTAATATAAATGCTATTTCCCGGTTCCTTTCCATATATAGTAATATCAATAGTAATATCCCTGACCTGTAAATTCGATGAAGATTTAAGGGTTGAGTTATTATTCAGTTCCAACAGCCATATACCGTCAGTCTTCTCACCTCTAAAATTACAGCTGCCAAAGACTACATCTAGATCTCGATTATCACGAATCTCCTGACTAGGGTACGAGGATACGGGTTTAGGATGGTCTATAATAACATCAGAATTTGCGCTTGGAGATGTGAGAGTAACTATCATATTATCTAAATTCTTCGATAGCCCCCTAATTTCTAGCGTAACATATTCAGCTTCTATTCGATCGTTTATTAGAATATCAAATTTATGAGTTCCTTTCTTAAAATATCGCTCTTCAATTGATATCTGAGTGGGATTGGCAGAAGTTAATATCATCATATTTTGACTTGTTTGCTGATGTATCCAACTTCTTGCCAGTTTGACTGCTGCAAATCCATCTACCTCCCCATAACCATATTCCCTGCTATAATGCATGCCTATCCCATTTACATGCAAAGCTCCAGTAGAGGACCATAAACCTCCCGTTACCTTACTATAATAATCTTTATTGTCTGACTCCTTAGTAGATGTAGTATTAAAATGCTTAAAATCATTATTTTTTAAGTCACGATAGATGCGATGGTCGGAATTTTTAGAAACTATTCGAGCTGAAACAGTTAAAATATCTTGTATATCTCGCCAACCAAGTTTTGGATTAGCTTCTAACATAAGAGCTACGATGCCACTTACTAAAGGACATGCAAAGGATGTTCCATCTACATATGATGAGCTATTATCAAATGTAAACTGCATGGTACCATCAAAATATGCATTTTCTATTGCTAGAGTAAGTATATTTGATGCTGGAGCTGAGACTAAAACTACTGAACCGCAAGAAGAAAAATCTTCTATCAGAGGTTCCAGAGATAATTCATGATATCGTTTGTTAATTCCACCAACTACGGTAACATAAGGAGAGTTTAAATATAGATTATCGTTTGCATCGGAATTATAATTTTGACTATTGCCAGCTGCGTAAACAATTGAAGTACCAAGACCACCCCTCCCATCATAGGCAGCAATTTTGTAATGATTGTGAACCAGATCCTGTTCCTTAGAAAAAGAGTTATCATTGAATAGATATAAGGAGTCTCTGACGCCAAGACTAATTGATACAATATCGTAATTTTTAAAAAAGCTTAAGTCAGTTTCATATCCATGAGAGGAGAAATCAGCTTGATAGCTGGCTGCTTTTGCATCGTAAGCGGCGCCTACCGGTCCCTGGTCATTTCGTTCTGCTACAATTACCCCAGCAACTCCCAGTGCATGAAAATATTGATTATCTCTAATCGTGGCGCCAGCGCTGACATAAGCTTTTTGTGGTACGCTCAGGAGATTATTTTTTATATCATCGTGTAGTGGGATCACACCTCTGTCATAGACAGCTATGGTTATATTCTTTCCAGTAGCTATATTCCATGCCTTTGGAATATTAGCATGGAATAAATACCATTGATTAACAAAGTCAGGGTCTTTTGGCATGTCATGCGACCTAAGATAAACAGGAATATTGCTATAATTTATCATTCCACTTGAATCCTTGATAGAGTAAGTGAAAGATGCAATACCTGAAAATTTTGGCTCAAGTGTTACGGTAATTTCCCCAGATGCTTCTTTAACCACCTTACAATTCTGGGGATTATTTACATCTCTTACAATTAGTGTCTTATTATGAATATTAAAGTCATTTGCAAGCAATTCTTGTTGCTGAATAGTAATTTTTTCACTTCCAGGATAGATATCAATTATGTCTTGTACATGAATCGGTTTAGCCGAATCAATTTTATAATTTTTAATGTCGCGGAAATTAATATATCGCACTTCACTTTCATTAAAATGAAGATTTAGCTTGCGATCAAATATCTCCAATTTGTTTTCTTTGTAATCTCTGGAATTATAATTTGTAAGGGTTAATGTATAATCAGCATATCCACCAGGGAAAGTTATATGACCAGTATTTTTGTCAATTTTGTAGGGTTTAACAGATAGTGATTCGAAAGGATTGTACTTAACCATGAGCGATGCCTTAATTAAATTACATCTATCTATACTACCAATAGTTGAAAAAACTGTCAATTTATAAGTATTTAGTAAAAATTGGAATGACTCTTCCAATATATTTGTTCTTCTAGGGTTTCCCAGTTAGATATCTACTCTTCTCCAGTCCATAAAAACTTCACCCTATTTTGCATTCCTGTTAAAATATCCCAAACTATGTTAGCCGTATTTTCTACAACACGCTCGATAGGTAAGCCGTTACCCCATAATATCACATGGTCACCAATCTTAGCATCTTGGCAAGGTCTCAAATCTACCGCTATCATATCCATAGATACTGCACCAATAAGCGGGCATTCAATATTGCTAACAAGTATTGGTGTGCCATTTTTAGCCGTTATGGGGTAGCCATCTCCATAGCCAAAAGCTATTATTCCCACTCGCATATCTTCTTCACATTGATATTTAGCTCCATAACCAACGAAATCACCTTTTTTCAATGATTGGACAGAAATTAAAGTGGACTGAACAGTCATTACCGGCTTTAGACCAAGCTCTTCTCCAGTTATGCCTTTTATTGGGCTGACTCCATAAAGTAAAATTCCAGGACGAACATAGTCATAAATACAATCAGGAAAATGCAGGATAGAGGCTGAATTTGATATGCTATACTCAGTATCGTAATTTTTTATAAATTCCCTGAAGTTTTCGATTTGTTTTTTGTTATTGGGGTGGTCTTTATCATTGGCGCAGGCAAAATGCGACATAATTTTGATTGGTTTGTGGCAATTTTTATGGGAAGTTAATCTATCATGTGCTTGCTTAGCATCTTCTAAATTAAAACCAAGTCTTCCCATACCGGTATTTATTTTAATCCAGGATGTCAAAGGGGTAGGTAAGGCGCTTTTATCAAGCCAATCTATCTGAGTTTCATTATTAAAAACCACATGAAATTTCTCTACTGATGCCAGTAATAATTCATTCTCTTCAAATACACCTTGCATCAGAATAATATCAGCCTTTACTCCAGATTTACGAAGTGCCAGAGCTTCATCTATCGAGGCAACTCCAAGAAGGTCAGCATATTTATCAAGCCTTTTTCCAACTGAGCGAATACCATGACCATAAGCATTGGCTTTGATCATGGCAATTATTTTTGCTTTACCGACTTTTTCTTGTATAAATTTGATATTATGCAATAGATTCTCAGTTGAGAGTACTGCGATAGCTGATCTGCTCATTATTATATTTAATATTGTTATATTGTTGGAAGAGTCAAGTTGACAATAGTTCCTTCTACCAGAGTTACGCAATTTTGTAAAAATATATTTATTATTATATTACATAAAATTATGATAAATTAAGGCGCTATTAAGAAATATATAATATTCTGGACATACTATAAACAAGGAATAAGAAAATATGGCCAACCAATTCTTACTTTTAAAGCAAAGAAAATTTTTACCCCTATTCATCACCCAGTTTATGGCTTCGTTTAACGATAGTTTATTTAAATGTTCTTTAAGTATATTTTTTGCTTATAGATTTGCTGATAATGAACTCGGTGCATTGTTAATTATGATTGGTGCTGGATTGTTTATCATGCCTTTCGTCTTATTTTCGCATATTGCAGGGCAGCTATGTGATAAGTATGAGAAATCTTCTGTAATACGATATCTAAAAATCTTTGAGGTAGTGATTGCAATATTAAGTTGTGCTTCACTTTTTACTGAGAATGCATTTTTACTATTGCTCGCCTTGTTTCTTTTTGGAACACAATCAGCTTTTTTTGGTCCGGTAAAATATTCTATTCTTCCTTCACATTTGCGCGATGATGAGCTGATAGCTGGCAATGGCCTCATTGAATCAGGTACCTTTATTTCTATTTTGCTGGGTACAATAATTGGAGGACTAATCCAGTTAGATTTTACTGGAAAAGTAATTGTTACGGTTATCATACTCGCAACTTCTGTGATCGGGCTAATTGCAAGTTACTATGTTCCTTTCTCAAAAGCTTCAGACCCAAAATTAAAAATTAATCCAGCCCCAAGCTTTATTAAGCATGAATTAACTGAAATTGTAACTAATAACAGGGCTGCTTTCCTATCCATACTTGGGATATCATGGTTTTGGATGATAGGTAGTATGTTAATCACAGAAATACCTGTTTATGTAAAACAAGCGCTAAACTCTGATTCACAGACATCTACTTTTCTTTACTCTATCTTCTCGCTGGGGGTGGCGATTGGAACGATCATGTGTAATCGGCTGATGAAAGGCAAGGTTAATGCGAATTATACACCTGTTGTCGCATTTGGCATGTCAATTTGTATATTTGATTTAAGTGGCCTGTCTCTACCCGATCAATCAGGTTTATATGGCATTACAGAATTCTTTAGTTTTTTTACTGCTTATAGAGTCACATTTGACTTATTTGCACTTGCTATATGCGGCGGAATTTACATAGTGCCTCTCTATGTTATTTTGCAAAAGAGTGCTATTAAAAATACCTGTTCTCGGATTATTGCGTCTAATAATTTTCTAAATACAATTTTTATTTTTGTCTATTCGGTATTTATCGCCATTTTGATAAAAATAAATGTGAGTCTAGGTAATCTTTTATTTATAACGGCCTGCCTCAATACTCTCGTTACATTTTATATGTGTAAATTATTGCCTGAGAAGACCATCAAATTTGTACTCAGGCAGATACTAAATTTTTTATATGAAGTTGAATTGAAAGGGACTGAAAATTATCAAGATAATGATAAAAAAACGCTAATTATTGCTAATCATACGTCATTTCTAGATGCTTTATTAATTGGAACATATTTGCCAGGCAAAGTAACCTTTGCCGTCAATACTCAAATTGCCAAGAAGTTTTGGTTAAAACCATTTTTTGCTTTAGCTGATGTGTTAGCATTAGACCCAACAAACCCCATGGCACTAAAATACTTAATTAAGGAGTTAGATAATGGCAAGAAATGTGTCATTTTTCCAGAGGGGAGAATTACAGTAACCGGTTCTTTGATGAAGGTTTATGAAGGTGCGGCAATGGTTGCGGATAAAACAAAAGCAAACATAGTGCCAATAAGAATTGATGGTGCCAGTTATTCGCCTTTTTCAAAATTAAAAGGTAGGGTAAGAATTAGGCTTTTCCCCAAAATTACTATTACTATTTTGCCAAACGAAACTATAAATCTTTCCGATAATTTTGTTGGCAGAGAAAGGCGCGCTAAGCTTGCCCTAATGATGTATGACCTCATGTCAAGCATGGTATTTGCTGCACATAATTATAATATTACATTGTTTGAATCATTGCTTGAAGCTAGGAACATAAATGGAGGAAGTCATAAAATTATTGAAGATATCAATAGGCAGAGCCTAAGTTATAATTCGGTAATTGGAAAAACTTTTATCCTCGGAAGGTGCTTATCTAGAGTTCTAGAAAAAAGAGAGTATGTAGGTATATTGTTGCCTAATATGAATAACAGTATCGTCACTTTTTTTGCTCTGCAATCGAGAGGCTGCGTTCCGGCAATGCTTAACTATTCCGCAGGAATTGCAAATATAATATCGGCCTGTAAAACTACTCAGCTGAAAAAAATTATCACCTCAAGACAATTTATTGAAAAGGCCAACCTTCATGCTTTAGTTGAAAAACTAGGCAGTGAAAAATATGAGCTTATATATTTAGAAGATGTAAGAAGTGAAATTTCCATAATTGATAAAATTACTGGTATGTTGGCTTCATATTGTCCTGGTTTGTATTATAAAATTATCTGCTCGGCAGCAATAAGAAATGCAGATAACCCATGCGTTATATTATTTACTTCAGGATCTGAGGGAATTCCAAAAGCTGTAGTACTAAGCCACAAAAATATCGCCACAAATCGTGGGCAATTATCGAGTAGAATAGATTTTGGGCCAACTGATATTGTCTTTAATGCGCTTCCTATATTTCATTCCTTTGGTCTTACTGCTGGGACTTTATTGCCGCTATTTGCAGGGGTAAAGATATTCTTTTATCCTTCTCCACTTCATTATCGCATTGTTCCAGAGCTAGTCTATGATACTAACGCAACGATCATGTTTGGGACTTGTACCTTTCTTGGTAATTATGCTAAATATGCCCATCCTTACGATTTTTATAGCATAAGATATGTGTTTTCTGGAGCCGAGAGATTGAAACAAGAAGTTTATTATTTGTGGCTAGAGAAGTTCGGCGTTAAAATCTTTGAAGGTTATGGCGCTACCGAAACCTCTCCTATAATTTCTACCAATACCCCAATGCATAGTAAGTTTGGAAGTGTAGGGAGAATTATGCCTGGAATGACTTACGAACTAGAAACTGTTCCTGGAGTTTCTGAAGGAAAAAAATTGCTAGTTACCGGTGATAACGTGATGCTTGGTTATATATTGCATAGCGATCCTGGTGTAATTGTACCCCCAGAGAATAAGAAATATGATACAGGGGATATAGTTGAAATTGATGATGAAGATTATATTTATATTAAAGGTAGAGCCAAAAGATTTGCAAAAATTGCCGGAGAGATGGTATCGCTTACTTCAGTCGAAAACCTCATTGAAGAATTATGGCCAAACTGTTTTCATGGTATTATTAGTGTTGCTGACGCTAAAAAGGGTGAGCAATTAATTCTAGCTACAACAAATCAAGATGGCACGAGGAGTGATATAAGTAATTATATTAAAGAGCGAGGTTATAGCGATTTGTCTTTACCAAAAAAGATAATTTATTTTAAAAAATTGCCTTTGCTTGGTTCAGGAAAAATTGATTATGTAACGCTTAAGGATGAAATACTAAAATTAGAAAATGGCGAATGAACGAGGGCGTTGTTCTATTACATGGAATTTTGCGAACTAACAGATGTATGTCTGGATTAGCATCTTTTTTGGAGGGGCAAGGTTATAAAACTTTAAATCTAGATTATCCTTCAGCAAAATATGACATATCTTCAATAGCAGAATTAATACATGGGACTATTAAAAAGTTTGCTGACAAGCATAGTAAAATTCATTTTATTGGTTATTCAATGGGTGGTCTTGTTATACGGGCATATCTACAGAAATATCGATTAGAAAATCTTGGAAAAATAGTGATGATAGCAACTCCCAATAAGGGAAGTGAAGTAGCAGATTTTTTGCAAAATTTTTGGCTATATAAAAAACTTTATGGACCGGCGGGGCAGCAGCTTATAACTGATCAACAAAGCTTTAAGGATATTTTGGGTGATATATATTATGATTTAGGAATTATCTCAGGAATAAGCCCTTACTATTTTTTTGGAAACTATCTTATAGGCAAAAAAAATGATGGTAGAGTATCAATCGAAAGTTCTAAAATCGAAGGTATGAAAGACCAGGTAACGATAAAATCAGGACATACTTGGATACCATCCTATAAGAAAACGTGGCAACAAGCAGCTAGATTTATAGCAACAGGTAAATTTGAGTATGAGGTATAGCCCAGACCCTTATTATTACTCAGCTTTGCAGTGTGAGGAAAATAATTTTATGAATTTTCTTGTTTCAGCCATATTAAGTTTTAATTGCTTCTTTTCGAGATATTTTTTATGTAGCCCTGATAAACAATTATTTATAGGATCATTAGGAAGAAAACTAATATCCGAGTTGAGTGTTACTGCGAAAGGTTTATCGTTTTTATAGTGTGCAATAGCAAACTGACAGATTGCACAATCATTCAAAATATCAAAAGAGTTATGCTTTATTTTTTTCTCTGAAAATTTGCTCATGAATAATTTAGCTGTGAGCGATATATCATAAAGTAATGTTCTTTGATCTATTTTTGCAGAAACAATGCCTCCATTACTTCTGTCACCTTCAGGTCCTAATTTAATAAGCTCGAGCATATTATTAGCATGCGAAATTTTAAAATATCCGATATAATCTAACCGAGAGATCTTGCCACCATGCATGAAGGCGTGAACTATATGTGCGTTTCCTATTTTACCCAAATATTCATAACTTATATATCCAGGGAAATTATTTTCTAGATTTATGTATTCGTAGCCAACTAAGTTATTTTTAGTGATATCTTTAGTGATCCTTATCTCTTTGCCCTTGCTACATTCCCCTAAGTCAACCTTCTTAGAATTAGCACTCTCTAGAATACAATTGGGATCGATTGGTTTCTCGTGATAAAGGAAATCAGCAGGAATTTCTACTGCTAGTGCTATATTAGAAAATATCGATAAAATGAAAACATGGAGTATATTTTTAATCATTTTTTCCTCAGAAGCTAATAAGACATGCTATTTATTTTTATTAGATATTTATTCTTGAATCAAGTGTAATATGGGAGGAGCATTATGAATTCTATCCCGAAGTATTACGAACCATGAACTCAAATAACAAGAGGATTATATGCTAAAAGATTATTTTATAGGAATACTAAATATTTTTTATAGCGATCATCCTTTTATGATGATGCTGAACGATATAAGAAAATTTACAGCATCGATCTGGAATTATTCAATTTATACTACGTTAGATAAGCAAAATATTTTTATAGGTAATGTTGTTATTGCCATAATATTATTTATATTTGGCTTTAAGCTAGCGCGAAGGCTCAGCAAGCAAGTTAAAAAGAAGCTACCTCCTACGCTCGACAAAAGCACCGTAGTAACCTTAGAAAGACTCTCATACTATTTCTTTTTAATTGTGATCACTTTTTTTGTTTTAGAAATTGCCAAAGTACCACTTACAATTTTTACTGTAGTTGGAACTACCCTTGCACTCGGAATCGGTCTTGGTAGCCAGAACATGGCTAATAACTTCATCAGTGGTCTGATTATTTTGGTTGAAAGGCCAATTAAGCTTGGAGATATTATTGAAGTTAAAAATATAATTGGCAGGGTTACTAATATTGGAGCCAGATGTATAAGCATTAAAACACCGGAAAATATTATTATGCTAATTCCAAATAGTCATATTTTACAAGATATAGTTATTAATTGGACCCATGAAGATTGTATGCTCAAAGTGGGTTTAGTTTATACTGTAACCAGGCAGAAAAATGGGGTAGAGAAATTTGAAAAAATAGCTCTAGAAGTTCTATCTAAAAATGAATCTGTAATAAAAGATCCGGCGCCTAAAGTTATCCTTAGAGCAATATCAAAAGAAACCCATATAATTGAAGTAGAATTTTGGCTTCATATAGAATCCAGTGAGCAAACTAAATATATCTTTGGCGAGCTTAATAGATCTTTTGACAACGCATTTGAAAAAAATGAAATTCAGATAATAGAGCAGCATGAACAAAGGCGTGCAACAGTTCAAAAAGATTGAGTTATCAAGTCTTGCTATCATATTTTGGTAATAGAGAGCTGGATTAAAAGCTAGTAAATTAGTGAAGTGAGGGCGTGTCATCTCGGCCATTAGTCGAATTGCTAAGCGCAGCGAAGCTTATGAGACTTGCGATCCGTGATCCACATTTTACATGATTCTGGATCACGGATCGCAAGTGTCGCAAATCCAAGCAAAGCTTGGGCTCCACTAGCGTCCGATATGACACTCCCCTCACATTATTACTGGTTTCTAATCCAGAACTGTCGTTAGTAGTGAGAGCAAGGTTCTTTCGGTAATATACTTCAGTTCTTCCAAGGTTGAAAAATCAGTATTTAGAGGTAAAAGCCAATAAATAGTATTACCGAGTGGCCTTATAAATGCTCCAAGTTCTATGGCTTTCTTATAAAACAGGGAGCCTATTTTTGGATTGCTACTTATAATGTCAGCGGCAACAATTGCACCAATAGTTCGCACATTTGTTATTATTCCTGTATTTCTTTCTATCTCCTGCATTTTGTTTTTCATGTGGATACCTAAAATTTCCGCTTTTTGGCAAATATTTTCCTCTTCATATATTTTTATGGAAGCCACAGCTACAGATGCTGCCAGAGCATTTCCTGAAAAAGTATTAGAATGAAGAAAAGCTCTGCTTTCTGAGTCATCATAAAAGATATTATATATTTCAGTGCTGGTAAGGACAGCGCTCATAGGAAGAAATCCCGCAGTTAATGCTTTACTCAGACAGATAAAATCTGGTTCTATTCCTGCATGATCAATTGCGAGCATTTTCCCAGTCCTACCAAACCCAGTCATAATTTCATCAGCAATTATAAAAACTTTATTTTTTTTACTCCAATTACTCAAGCGAACAAGAAAATCTTTACTATAGATTTTCATAGAGCCTGCGCCTTGCACAATAGGCTCAAGAATAATTGCAGCTAATTCATCTTTTTGCTGATCTAAAAAAATTTCAGCATGTTTCCAGTGTGATTCACAAGTTTCCCATAATGGATCATTAACGCTATTTACATAGGGAATAGAAGGAATAAAATTTACATCAAATAACATTTTCTCATAAGGTGCTTTAAATCTTCCCAAATCACTTACGCTAAGAGCTCCTGAGCTTTCTCCATGATAGCCGTTGCTAAGAGCAACAAATTTGGTTTTTTGGTAGTTTCCTAAATTTTGATTAGCATGAAGTGCCATTTTGAGGGCTATTTCAACGCTATCAGAGCCACTACAGCCGTAAAATACTTTATTCAGATTAGGTGTTAACGAAGCTAATTTTTCAGATAATAGGGTAATAGTTTCGTTGACTACTCCTGCGCCAATTACATGTTCTAATTTATCTAATTGCTCTATCATGGCCTCTTTTAATTTAGGATGACCATGACCTAGAGATTTGCACCACCAACTTGAGATCGCATCAATTATTTTCCTTCCATCGCTGAGTTCCAAATAACTCCCATTAGCGCTGCGCACCATGATTAATTCTAAAGATTCATAATCCTTCATTTGCGAGCATGGCATCCAGAGATTTTTTAGCAATTTATCCACTTGTAAACCTATATTTTTATTTTGGTTGACTAATCTGGTTTTGTAAGATATTTCTCCTTTCTTTGCAAGAAAATTATTAGGAACATAATGACAAGAAGAATATGGAACGAAAAAGAAGTACAAGAATTATTTGCTTTACCATTCTTAGAATTAATATTTCAAGCTTTGTCAATTCATAGACAAAATTTCCGCAGCGATGAAATTGAACTTTGCAGCTTGCTCAGCATAAAAACAGGGGGCTGTCCTGAGGATTGTGCTTATTGTCCGCAATCAGCGCATTATAAAACTACAGTTAAGAAGGAGGCTGTTTCCCTTGATGAACTTAAGACCCAAGCTGAAGCAGCAAAAGCTTTGGGTGCAAAGAGATTATGCATCGGCGCGGCCTGGCGTAGTCCTCATAAAAAAGACTTACCAATTATTTTAGAGATGGTAAAAATCATCAAAGAGTCTGGGCTGGAAGCTTGTGCTACTCTTGGCATGATAAATGAGGAGCAAGCCCTTCAGCTAAAGGAAGCTGGACTTGATTATTATAATCATAATTTAGATACATCACCCGAATATTATAAGAAAATTATTACTACGAGAACTTATCAGGAGAGAATTGATACCCTAAAAAATATAGCAAATTCTGGTATCAATGTATGTTCTGGAGGAATTATTGGTATGGGCGAAGAGAGAATAGACCGAATTAATTTGTTAATCCAGCTTAGCCTACTAAAAAATATTCCTAAAAGTATTCCGATAAATAAGCTAATGAAAATAGAGGGGACTCCCCTCGCTCACGCTAAAGAGATTGAAAATATTGAATTTGTAAGAACCATTGCAGTAGCCAGAATTATGTTTCCATCATCTGT
>Ga0007801_10000188_pt1 | contig 19232 bp, 14 predicted proteins | sample CryBogmetaGMA2M_FD_60372 | JGI IMG/M metagenome (GOLD analysis project Ga0007801, IMG submission 60372) | Freshwater microbial communities from Crystal Bog, Wisconsin, USA - MA2M | ecosystem: Environmental > Aquatic > Freshwater > Lake | place: Crystal Bog, Wisconsin, USA | collected 2009-07-06
GCTTCCAGCAGTTTCTTGCGCAGGCGCGCGATCAGGATTTCAACGGCGGCCTTGGGATCTTCAGCGCTGTCTTTCTCCAGGATTTCAATCAGTTGCCAGGTCTCCAGACGGCACTCGGCAGCGCGGCCGAAGGCGGCCAGCAAGGCCGACTCCTGACTGCTTAGCTGCATCTCGGTCTCATTGGTGCAGTGCAGGATGTGGCGGCGCAGGTTCAGCGTCGGTCTGGTCGCGGTCACAAGCTCAGGTTTCAGGCGATGCGACAAGTTCTGGATCGCTGCGGTGAGTTCGTCCAGAGCCACTGGTTTGGTCATGTAAATATCGGCGCCGCAGGCATAGCCGCGTCGTTTGTCCGTGGAGAGTCCGCGCGCGGTGACCATGATGATGCCGATGTCGGGCTGGCTAGAGCGTAAGCGCTGGGTCAAGGCCAACCCATCCTCGCCGGGCAGATTCAAATCCACCACCATCAGGTCAACACGGCGCCAGGATGCCTGTTCGGGCAGCGCTTCGGCGCAGTCCAGCCCCAGCACCTGATGCCCTTCAGCGCTCAGCGCATCGACAGTGGCCTCGCGCAGTTCGTCGTTGTCCTCGACGACGATGATGTTCAGGCCGGCATCCACAGGCTGAATTCCACTTGATCACCGTCGACCCGATACGACAGCTGTGCGCCCAGCAACTGTGCGATGCTGGAGCTCAGGTACAAGCCCAAGCCGGAGCCGCTTTTGCTGCGCGCGCCGGGGCTGCGGTAGTATTTTGAAAAAATTTGCGCGGCATCGGGTACCCCGGCCGGACCGATCTGGTTGGCAATGGCTACGACAAAGCCGTTGACCGCCGCGACCGTCTGCGGCCGAACCCGGACTGTGATACTGGAAGCTGCAGGTGAGTATTTCAAGGCGTTGTCGACAAGGTTGGCTACGCAAATGGCAAGTAGCTGCAAGTCTGACTGAAGCGGCGCCGGGTTTCTTTCCAAAACTTTCACGCGCTCGGGATCATCGCAATCGGCAATGCACTCGTCCACCAGTATCGTCAGGTCGCACGGCTCGGCCCGCGTCAGCAGGCGCTGGTGCTCGATCTGGTCGGTCATGCGGCAGCGATCGATGATGGCATTGATGTTGAGCAGCGCGCGATCGATGCGGTCGCGCTGCGTTCCCATCAACTTCGACGCACCCAGGCTGATGCGTGCCACACCCAGTGGCGTCTTCAGCTCATGCGTGAGCATCGAGAGGAAACGCTCCTGCTCTGCACGCTGAGCCCTTTCGTTTTCAGCAATCTTTTCCGTCAGCCGCAAATTGAGCACGTTCTGCTGGTGGTTTTTTTCCATGTTGCGAGCGCGCAGGCTGAGCAGCACCGTCATGAGCAGGCTGGTGAAAAAGCCAGCGAACATCGGGGAGTTCAGGGTCCACTCGGTGCCGTTGATGCTGCCCACGCTGGGCAAGGCGGATGTATAGACAGTGGACAGAATCGCCACGGTGAAGGAAATCAGCACCCAGCGCGGCAGCAGCGGCGGAACTGGTGCCAGTTTGTCCTGCCATGCTCGCGCACTGACAGCAACAAGCAGGAAGCCGAATGCAGAGACGCTTCCGATGATCATGTTGATATACAGGACAAGGCGTATCTGCTCCTGCCAGAACAGGAAGGCCATGGGCAGATAGATCAGCAACAGGGATGCAAATAGCCACCACAGCCAACGCACGGGCTTGAATTCGCGCAGCAGCAGGATCATGAATACGGTACCCGACAACATGTAGGCCAACACCAGGGCCGAGGTGATATGGTCCATCGCTGGAGCCGACAGCCATTCGCCGAAGGCCGTGGGCAGGAAGCCACAGATTGCCACGGCATGGGCCAGCACGAACGCCTGCTTGACGAGAAAGACCCCAATCAGCGGCTCCTTGATTGCCAGCCATTGCAGCAAGGCCCAGATCAGGAACGCCGTCAGCAGCCCCAAGTAGATGCTGGAGTACAGTTCCTGTCGATGGTCGGCAGAGCTGGCCTGTGTAACGGTGAGCGCTTCTGCATAGACCAGCATCGTGCTGGTGCTTTGCAGCCGCAGATAGACGTCTCTGGGGTACTCGCTGCCTTGGATCGTGAAGCCGTGATTCAAGGACTGGTAATCACCTCGCGCGTGCGGGAATCGGTCTCCGCTGAACCGGGGCGTCATATTGCCACCGGATTGCTCCAGGGGATCAAACAGTTCAATATGGTCGATGTATGCTGGCCGGATGCGCAAGATCAGTTTGGCTTCGGTCGTAGGCGCGATGCTCAGCCTGATCCAATAGGTCGACGCGGTATATCCCCGGGTTAGCACACCATCAAAGGACTGAAACGCTTGTGCCTGCGCCTGAACCTGAGGAAAAGTCAGCGTTCCGGATTTATCTTCAAGCCACCCTCTATGGCTGATATACCCTGCGGCATCAGCTGCAAAAGGCCAGGCACAGGCGGCGCCCAGCAGCAAAACAACAAGATACTGCCGAACTGATTGAATCCATTTCATGGCTGCGGGTTCCGCAGGTTTGGACGGCACATCCGTGGGTCCACTTTTCATGTTGTGTCTCCTGCAACTCGCTTCGATCAATAGTCTTGAACTCGAAGGCATTGCAAAACTGCAGACCCGGCTACGAAATGAGGTATTTCTCGGGGCAACCCAGCTGCCCCTGCAGTCATACTGCCATCGGGCCTGTAGCTTTGCGTATGCAGATTCCTCCGCATTTGCCTATGTGACACAGTCTGACAGGTATTCCTCGATAAAAATGTGCAAAGTGTTTTTGTTAAACAAATCGCACTTTGTACGTCAAATTCAGCGTGTGACCAGCAGACCAATGTAGTAAAGGTCCGTCGCCCATCGGGTGGCTCGGGAGGCCCACTACGATGTCCGTTCTGACGCCGAATCTGCCTGATCTTCCCAGCACGGCGTAACCGGGGTGAGCTTGGCCGCCGCAAATTGCGCGGCATCCGCGTTGAACTCCAAGCTCTCAATTGACCGATTTTTTGGAGAAATTCAGTCGGAGTCTTCAACGTCTGGTATCGGGCGGCCATTTCATGAAATCGGTTGTCGGCAAAGGGCACCAATCTGCCCACAACCAATGTCAGCAATAAGGCATTTCCAATGTTCAACCAGAGTTGACTATTGGCGCGTTAGGTTCACAGTTGCTTTCCCCTTCAACTTAAGGAGAGCATCATGGACAGTGAAATCAGTTCACCCGCCAAGGTCCCATGGAACAAAGGGAAGATTGTTGGTCAGAAAGCGCCGCTGAAGCTAAAGGACATCTGGGCCATTCGGATACGGCTTCAACTTGGGCACAGGACAAGAGAGCTGGCGCTCTTTGACCTCGGGTTAGACAGCAAGCTGAGAGCATGTGACCTAGTCCGATTACGTGTGCGAGATATTTGCCATGGCGACCGCGTCTCTACGCGGGCGATTGTCTTGCAACAGAAGACATCCCAGCCGGTTCAATTTGAAATCACACCGCCAACGAGAGAAGCCGTTACCGAATGGATCAAGAAGGCGGAATTGGCAACGGATGACTTTCTGTTTCCCAGTAGGGTGCATGACTCTCCGCACTTGGGGACAAGGCAGTACGCGCGCATATTGGATTCTTGGATCGAGGAAATCGGTCTCGACCCAACAGCCTATGGCACCCACACAATGCGTCGCACCAAAGCGTCCTTGATCTACCGCCGCACTAAAAACATTCGTGCTGTGCAATTGCTCCTCGGGCATACCAAGCTGGAAAGCACTGTGAGATACCTTGGCATCGAGGTTGAGGACGCCTTGGAGCTTTCGGAGCAAACAGAAATCTGAGCTCATCTGAAAGACCGGTGACATACGCCCAATTGAGCGTCCCGTTACCGGTCATTCACGAACTACCGCAACTGGCCCAAAGTGATTTCTGTAATGGGCCTTGGTGATTGACATTGAAACTGAGATTGCCCTGCCGGTATAACTGCACGACCCATCCTGCGCTGTGCGCCCGACGCAGGTAGATCGTTTCCACCCTGTCCTTAGCTAGTGCACCCCCATCAAGTCCTTCAAGCGGTCCAGCAAGTCCAGGTCGATGAAGCGCACGGCCGCATTTCCCTGGAATTCATCCCACACCCAGTCGCCCTGTATCTGCGACACAGCCGCAGGCTGCGGCATCTGGTAAGGCGGCCTGCCTTTTAGCGCCACCGCCATATAGTCCATCCAGATCGGCAGGGCCAGTGTGGCGCCGAACTCGCGCCCACCCAAGGACTGGGGATCGTCAAAGCCCATCCAGGCGACTGCTGTGGTGTTGCCGCTGTAGCCGGCAAACCAGCCGTCCACCGCCTCGCTGCTGGTGCCGGTCTTGCCCGCCAAGTCGTTTCTGCCCAGCTTCTGACTGGCCGCAGCAGTCCCACTCACCGTTACCTCATGCAGCATGCTGGTGGTGACAAAGGCATTGCGCGCATCCAGCACGCGGTCCGCTTCTTGGGCCACCGCCTCGGGCTTGGCTTCAAACAGCACTGCGCCGCGTGCATCGCTCACCCTCTGGATAAAGTACGGACTCACAGCAAAGCCGCCATTGGCAAAAACCGAATACGCCCCCGCCATTTGCAGCGGTGTGACCGAACCCGTGCCCAAGGCCAGCGTGTAGTTCACTGGGTGCTTGGCAGCATCAAAGCCAAAGCGCGGCAAAAAGTCGTGCGCGTACTGCGGCGTAATGGCGCGAAGCAAGCGCACCGCCGCCACGTTCTTGGACATGGCCAGCGCACGCCGCAAGGTGATAGCGCCGTCGTACACATCGTCATCGTTCTGTGGTGTCCATGGCTGGCCGCCCGTCTCTGTACTGCTCAGCATCAGCGGTGCATCGTTGACCTCAGTGGCGGGCGAAAAGCCTTTCTCCAAAGCCGCCGAGTAGATAAAGGGCTTGATGCTGGAGCCGGGCTGGCGCCAGGCCTGCGTGGCATGGTTGAACTGGCTGGCATTAAAGTCAAAGCCACCCACCAGAGCGCGGTAGGCGCCGGTCTGGTTGTTAAGCGCCACAAATGCGCTGCCCACATTGGGCAATTGGCTGATGCCCCACTTGCCCTTGGTGTCTTGCGCCACGCGCAGGATGGAACCGGGCCTGATCTTGAGCGCTGGTGCGGCCTTGGTTGCCAGGCCCGCTGCGGCCCACCGTAAGCCCTCGCCTTTGAGGTCAATCTGATCGCCATTGGATAGCGCAGCGCGCACGCTTTGCGGTGTGACGGCGAGGGCCACGGCAGAAAGCAACTTGTCGCTGGCCGGGTGCTGCTGCAGCGCGACTTCGATGCCCTTCTGGCGTTCACCGGCTTTGGGCACCAGCTCCACAACACCCTCAGGCCCGCGGTAGCCATGGCGCTGGTCGTAGGCCAGCACATTGCTGCGCAGCGCGTCGTAGGCAGCGTCCTGCTCGGCTGCGATTATTGTGGTGGTCACGTTGATGCCGCGCGTATAGGTGTCGTCTTTGAACTGAGCCACCATGCTCTGGCGCACCATCTCCGCCACGTACTGCGCCTTGGTGCTGAAGCTCTGTCCGTCCATGCGCACCTTAAGGTCTTCGGCTTGGGCCCCTTGGAACTGCGCGTCGGTGATGTACTTCAGGTCGTGCATGCGTTTCAAGACCAGCATCTGCCGGGCTTTGGCGCGGGTGGCGTTGACCACCGGATTCACCGTGCTGGGCGCTTGCGGCAAGCCGGCCAGCATGGCAGCTTGGGCAATCGTCACGTCCTTCAAAGCCTTGCCAAAGTAGATGCGCGCCGCACTGCTAAAGCCATAGGCTCTCTGGCCGAGGTAGACCTGGTTCATGTACAACTCCAGGATCTGGTCTTTGGACAGAGTGCGCTCTATCTTGTAGGCCAGCATCACCTCGGTGAGCTTGCGCGACATCACTTTTTCTTTGGTCAGGTAGAAGTCACGCGCCACCTGCATGGTGATGGTCGAAGCTCCTTGCTTCATGCCACCCGCCAGGTCCGCAATCAGTGCCCGGGCCACACCTTTGAAGTCCACACCGCCATGTTCATAGAAGCGCGAATCTTCTATCGCCAGCAGTGCCTGCTTCTGAATCAGCGGAATCTCCTTGATGGCGACAAACTCTCGCCGCTCCTGGCCAAATTCGCCAATAAGCACCCCATCGCTGGTGTATACGCGCAGCGGTATCTTGGGCTTGTAATCCACCATGGCGCTGAGGTCGGGCAGGTCCAGGAGGGACGCGGCATGTGCGGCAGGGCATACCAGCGCAGTGGCCAGCACTACCGAAGCCGACAACCGCGTGATGGAGCATAGGCTGGTGGCTGATCTAACGAACGTCAAATGATGCAACATGGAATGGGTGAAGCCAGGGGGTCTTGTAGGGCTCAATTGTGTTCGCGATGGCAGAGGTGCTGTTTTTCTGGGTCAGTTTTGTGAACATGGACAAGATCACACACTGCAATCTGCGGGGCGAAATTGTGGAATGGCAGAGCCAAACGCTGTCCTTGGTGGTGGCTGCCATGTAGTCGCTGAACTGGCAGCAACTGTGCCCGCCGTCGAAGCTGTGCTTGCCGAATCACGTCAGGTGGAAAACGCTGCACACCAACTTTACGGGGCAAGCAGCTAGATATCTGTCTACGCACGGCGAAGACGTACGGTCAACGTCACTGTAAACGAAAGCAGTGTCGGCAACCATTGCATCCAAGTCAATTCGGAAACCGTATTGACGCCGGATCTCAACCCAAGATTGGCCTCTTGATACCTTACGTTGGCAAATGACTGTAACTAACCATGGTGAATGTAGACGGTCTAGCAAACACATCCGACCAAGTGATAGAGGCTCCAGGCCTATTGACAAGGTCCAAAACGTACGCGGTAGGAGCCATCAATTCCGGATCAATCGAGAAAATGTGGGAAGCAATGCCAATCATCAGGTTCAACCCCGCGCCGGAATAGGCTCTCCATAGACAGATCAGATTCGGGTATGGAATAATTCTCGGACTACTCATCCCTAGAGGTGTCATTTAGTTGACTCCCTCCTGGGACGGAAAAGCCGCTCCATCGGGGCGGCTTTTTCACATCTGGAGATCCAATAAGTGGAGCAAAAACAAAGCACTCCCCGGCGTACATCCGTGTACGTTGACGACTACAACCTCTACTATGGGCGGCTTCGCGGGACACAGTTCAAATGGCTCGATCTGGTTGCCTATTTCGATGCGATGCTAAAACGGCGGGATCAAAACGAAGTTCTGACCAAGGTCAACATCTACACGGCATGGGCTTTCGCGCGATTTTCCACACATGGTGAGGCCAGCGCACAAGCGCAAAGTGCATGCCATCGCGCCTTGCAACACTGTCATGGTGACAGGTTGTCCATAACCTATGGGACGCACTCTCTGGATGAGAGCGTTTCGTTGCTTCTCACATTTGTCGAGGGTCAATCGTATAACCGAAACGTTCGTTCGAGCTGGTATCAGTTGGGCCGAGATTTACGGTAAAACGTATTTCTGCTCACGCTAATCGGCAGTGGTATTCAAGCCGTTGCTGGCGTGCGTCTCATCTGCAGCCTTGCATGACGGCGAACATACCGCATGCGATTTACCAGCGAAACTGCGCGTAGCCATCGTGCTGCGCAGACGATGTTTTCCGCACAGAAAGCACGACATTGTTGACGCACCGAAGTAAGAGACTCCATTGAAAGGCGAACCACTCACCTTCGACTGGTAGCGCAGTCCATCGTCAAGAATCTTTGTTTTGGTGGCAGGCTTGGACATGACCAATTTTAATAACTCGGCAGCTGTCATTCGCTCAGGGTGTGACGAAGCCCTGGGCTTGTGACAGTCTTAATCACTCGGTGTTTAGTCAGAGGAACCACGATGCTTTTCCTGCCACGTGGCAAGTTCTAAAGGTCTGATTCCGAAGCGAACAGCATTACCGGGATGCAGGGCGGCAAACTCTTCCATAACCAATTGGATGAAATGCTCTCTGTCCGACTCTGCCACAGTGGGCGGCATCCTGGCGCTAACAACATCCCGATTCGCTGCTTCATCATTCTTGACGATGGCCGCGACAACTTCGGTCAAGGCTTGGCGATAGCGCAGGCGGAAAATATCCGGGGGTACGAGGTTCTGTTTAACCGCCACATACTGCTGACAGGATCGCTCGTAAGCCCATACAAAAACGTCACGCATGAGTTCGATGCGGTTGAGTTCATAGACACCGATCATGGCGTCTACATAGGCCTGTTGCGGAACGTCGATGAAGGACAGCGGGCACAGGTTATGGCGAATAAACGGAATGTTGGCGGCCAACCGGGACACCCGCTTGTTCACATCTTCAAAAGGCTGAAGATAGGGCAAATGCACCATCAAGAAGAATGCTTGCTCGAATGGGTCCTGAATTTCCGCGGCCATCTGGACAACGATGCCAAACAACTCCTCCAATCGCTGCGGCAACGCCACGGGCATATACACACTGCCACCGATCTCGACCGCTCTTCGGCGAATGCGGCCCACTGCTGCAGAATCGGCCATCAAGCCATCCGACAAAAAGGCGTGCAGCGCAATGATAGTGTCTGGCGTCAGCTGGGCGTGTGCCGGATCGAGCACCAGATATTCAATCGCCTGCTTGTGGTTCAGGATCATCTGGGTCTCCAATGCGCCTTTGCCTTCGGCGGCCTGGCCAAACTCAATCAGCCGCTCGGTGTCCAAGCGGCTGTAGGTGTTGCCCTCCAGTTGCGACGATGCCCAAGACAGGTCGATGAGTAAGCGATTGAGTATGTCGCGTGCAAATGTTCCTGCCGGTGTCTGGTCCGCCGGGGAGCGACCCAGAGCATGCAGCTGATCCCGCAGACCCGGCGACAGGTAAGCGCTATGGTTGGGGTGGTATTGCTCCAGGAACTCCAGCTTGTATCCCACTGGCGGGCGCAGCGCACGCGGCAGGCGCACGTAAGCTTTGATCTCTGCTCCTTCCGGCGAAGTCGCCACATAGACCTCGCCCACAGCTTGCATCGTGTCGCCCAGTTCCCGGGCTGCCAGGATTCCTTGAACAGTCGGCGGCGGACGCACGTAGCGCACTGATCGTGCTTCGCCCTGCATCTGAATCCGGCCTTGTTCAACCAGCAATGCCAGCCGACGCTGCAAAGTACGACGCAACAAGGTTTGGTTCAGTCGCTGAGCAATTGCATCTATGCCAAGGCCATCCTGGTGTTCAGCAATAAGCTCTACCAGTCGGTCAAGTTCGGTTTGGTGGGTGACTTTCGGCATGAATTTAGTCTTTCAGTGCTGGAGCCACAGTATCGCGTCACTTTAATTGACGCGCAATGGGTATTACGACAAATAAAGTGACGCGATAAGAAATGACGTTAACTGAAAGGCAGCGCCCAAGGACGCTTTGCCAAAGATTTCCGAGGGTGCCGTGCCCGTAATGCGGTTCAGTGCCACACCGCCCGTGGGCTGCACAAAGTTGACGCTGCCCGCGCTGCCGATGCTAAAAGTGTCCCAGTTGGCAATCATGCGCTGCGGGTTTTGCGTGACCGTCATGGCGTTGCCAGTGGTGGCAATGCTGCCATTGGCCGCACCACCCACAATCGAGCCACCCGTGGGCAACGTGTTGGACGGTGGTGCCGCCCATGCCAGACCGGAGCCCGCCAGCAGGCTCACCATCAAGGCCGTGGCCAGGCCCTTGCGGGTGCTGGAGGGTTTGCCTTTGCTCTTGGCATGCTCGTGGGTAACGACAAACGCGCCACGCACGGCGCTCCAGACGAGGTTGTAGGTGTGGTTCATAGGGATGCCCTTTCGCAGGGATTTGAGATTCGATGCAGGAGGCTTGAGATTTCAGGCCTAGAATGATTTGAATGTTCAGCAACCGATTCCACCGCAAGGTCGTCTTGACCCGTCATGCACGGGACCGCATGGCCGAGCGCAACATTACGGAATTGATGCTGATGGACGTTATTGATTTGGGTGAAACGCGATACCGCGACAGCACGCATCTTTGGGCTTACAAGGAATTCCCGGAGCGAAACGACAACTTGCTTTGCGCAGTGCTCGTTTTGGAAGATGCGGTAGTTGTCAAAACGGTTATGCACCATTTTTCTTTGATCTAAGGAGGCCTCATGCGCACGACGTACTACGACGAAGACGACATCATGGTTATCCATTTGTCCGACAAACCTATCGTCCGCGAAGTCTCGCAAGACTGGAACACCCACATAAGCTACGCAGCAGACGGCTCTACCGTCGAGGTAGTGGTGCTGGACGCGCGAAGCAATGGCGCTTACCCCATGGCAGTTGAACACGCGCTGGCGGCCTGATCTCATCGTCAGTCTCACTGCGCTTTCTTGGAAGAGCGTTTAGTGGCGGCTTTGGCAGGAGCCTCTGAGGGTGCTGCACCCTGTGCGGGTTGCGCAAACACATTCCCCAGGCTACCCATAGAGAACATTTGCGCATTGACCAGGCCGAGCGCGTCGGCAGCCATCAACTTTTGCAGAGCGTCAGCACCCAAGCCGCGTAGCTTGGCCTCGCTCACCACCAGAAAGCCCCCGATCTTTTGCGCCTCGCCGCCACCGTTGGGCTGCAGCTGCACACCGCCTTCTTCCAGCACACCTGCGTCTTGCAGCGCCTGCCCCATGGTGTGGGTGCGCTCAGCCAGCTGGCGGTACTCCGCCTGAAACGCCATGATGCCTTTGAGCTGTTCGGTCGACTTGCCGTCGGCATCCAGTAGCAACTGGCCTGTGGGTGCATTGAAATCTGCTGTGGGTCCAGGGCCAGCACAGGCTCGGCCTGGGCACTGGCACGCACACTGATGAATGGGTAGCCCCGCACATAGGCCGGTATGTAGGCTCCTGCACGCCATTCGCCCTTGGCATCCACAAAATGGTTGCCGCCGGGCTGCAGGTCCGTCAAAGCCACCAAGGCCAAGGCAGTAGGTATCCAGTTGGCTTTGGCTGATAGGAGTAAAGAAAGACACCTTCCTCCCCTCCCTCCGAACCGTGCGTGCGGTTCGCGTTGTGGCTAGAACAGGTCAATTGGCAGACCAGTCGACGCCTCTTGTCTTTTTCCAATGCAGTCGAGCAAGTGCCCCTCGAATCATCGGATTTTCCCAGTCGCCCGTTTCGATGCGAAAAATCATTCGAGCCGCCCACTTTTGTTCAACAGCGTACGCCAGAAGCTCGGTTACAAGCGCACTCCTCTCTTCGGCTGACAAGGCCGCGATTTCGCCTCTTGCAGTTTCGAGTTGACTGGCACTTTGCTCTGCAAGAAGAGTCTGCTTTGCTTGGACTGGGCTCAGTTGTTCAGCCGAGTCATTACCGACTCGGTCAGGTTCATTGGACCGGTCCGACTGACTGACTGATTGCTGTTTTTCATCCGATACTGAGTCTTCCGCCAACCCGTTTTCCAGGATTGATTTCAGATACGCGAGCTTGTTACCTACCGGAGATGTGAGTTGAGTAAGTCGCTGCGCGAGCTTATTTAATGCAATCAAAAGCGCTTTGTCGCCATACTTGCCGAAGTGCTCGTCTGCAATCTTCGCAGGTATTCCCATCTTCTCCGCTTTCACAAGCGAAGCGGCGCTGACAGGCCCTTTAGCCTCTTCAACCTCCTGCTCGACCAACCGCGGCTTCTTCTTTACTTCAAATTGGATATTCGTTACCGACTTGCCCGCCTTAGTCTCGCGCAGCGTCACCGTGATTTCCGAAATTTCATTCACTTCCGCAATAGCTTTGTTGAGCGTGTCGCGTTTGAATATTCCGTACTCGATAGAGACCCCCGGCTTCATGGGCTTGCCTCGCAACACAGGGACCCACCACTCCCAGGGATGGGCGCTAGTTAGTCCTGAGGGCACATCCTTGTAGCGCACACAGTTTTCGTAAAGGGCAAGCCCGGCGTGGCTCTTAGCTTTAGAAATGGTAGACCGCTGTAACTGCGCATACCGCTGAGGGTTCAATAGCTCATGGCGGAGGTTCGGGGCGTAAGCCCAATAAACGTGGTTCTCCCCTTTGACAATTTTTATCTTTGCGCCAGCAAGCAAACTGCTTGCATTCCACTCAGTCGCCTCACCGTCGGTGGGGGACTGCCATTCGATGACACTCGAAACCATCGAGCGCAAAGTTGCTTTCAATACTTTCATCGACTCCTTATTGCCGTCGAAGCCTTCAATGATGGAGTGGATGGCGGACGAGAACATTCCCGTTTCAGGGTCTTCGGCCGTTTGCTCTCTCGCGGACATCAACATCACGGCGTACGCCTGGCGCCCAAGCCTAGTGATGGAGCCCGTCTTCGGAATGATGGCCAGTGTTGACACCGGTTTGTTAATTTTTTGCGGGGTTTCCATGTTTGGCCTGGTTACCAGTTTCTCCCGAAGATGAGAGTTTTATATTTTAGACTCATCTTTATTTTCTACGCGGCCGGTTTTTTTCTCATGATACCCAATTGTCTTAAGAAGGCTTAGTCAATCAAGGTCGGTTTTTTTCTCATCTTCGCGTTCCATCTAAGCTGCAGACTCTGAGCATACCGCTCATCATGACGCGCAGCGAGCACCGAACTGTCAAAGCATACTCGATTAGTAGATACATGAGACTAAATCGGACTTTCCCTCATCCATTCCGGTTCAAATCTCATCTAAGTAGGTTATTTACTCATCAATGTCGGTTTTTTTCTCATCTGAAATCACGTAACTGGATGATTTCCAATAAGAATTCGCGACGTAAAGTCTTAAAGTTATTAAAGACTATTAAAAGAAGAAGGTAGCTCCTCTACAGAAACTGTGGACAACTTGAGGAGGATGACGACGATTTTTCAATATGTTTGCGTCAAAGAATAGACACAGCGGCATTACGTTGAATGTTTCACATCTTTGCTTCAAGTTCGCATTTTTTCGACCACGACCACTACAATTGATACAAGTGCAAATCTTAACTACCAAACCGCCGTTATCAAATGAAAAAACCACCGCAAGTTGTTACTCCTAGGCTGAACTTAGAAGACTTGAAGACACTGGGCAATCGAGCCAGGGATATTGTGTCCGGTGTGAGAGAGAGTCTGCTAGAGCCTGACTTCGTCAAGCCAGCCCCTACTTTCACGTCGTCGCAGTTGGGTTGGTTCTGCGGCATGGACGACAAAGAGGTGTTGGCACGCATTCGCAAAGGTGACCTGCCGGGACCGAAGGACCCGGAACCAGGTAAGAAGCGCAGGATGTTTGACTTAGCCTCGCTGAGGACCTGGTCGCGCTCAGTTCTGAAAGAGAATATGCGTCCCGAGGGAGCTGATGCCATAGTGGTAGGTGTTTGTAATTTTAAAGGAGGGGTTAGCAAGACAACAACTGCGGTCGCGCTTGCACAAGGGTTAAGCCTGCGGGGTCATCGAGTTCTTATCATTGACCAGGACCCACAAGCTTCCGCGACCACTTTGATGGGCGTAGAAGATGTTGCTGATGAAGACACCCTCCTCCCACTGTGCTCTGGTCATGAAGAGTCAGCTGCTTACGCAATCCGAAAAACATACTGGGATGGAATAGACCTTATCCCGTCGACTCTGTCGCTGTATGGCGCTGAGTTTGCCTTGCCCGCTCGGCAGACTCAGGATGCAAAGTTTGAGTTTTGGAACATGCTGAGTTACGCGCTGGATGAGGTGCGCCAGAATTACGACGTCATAGTTATCGATACATCCCCTGCCCTGTCGTACATGACCATCAATGCCATGCTTGCGGCGGACGGTCTAATCATTCCGGTGCCGCCTAACAATCTTGATTTCATTTCAAGCGCTCAGTTCTTTAGCCTGTTCAACCAAGTTGCGGAAACGCTGGTGAGCAATCGAGGAAAGAGCAAAGAATTCGACTTTGTAAACATTCTTCTGTCTCGAGTCGATTACAACAGCGCGTCTTCGACAGCCGTTCGGGAATGGATTGGCGGCGCTTATGGAGACAAAATTCTTCCAGTAGAAATACCGGAGACGAGTGCTACGAAGGGGGCAAGTGCATCGTTCGGCACCGTTTATGACATTGCCCCTTCCGAGATAAGCACGAAGACTTATCGCAGAGCATTTGATGCGTACGAACGGTTTGTGGAGTTGGTTGAGGGTCAAGTCTTGGCAGCCTGGACCAGACAGCTAAATGATTTTAAGCGCGTAACGCAGAAAGCCTAAGAGGTTACTAGCCATGTCAATCAAAGACAAACTTTCCAAAGTTAACCTGGGGAAAATCGTCGCAGACGGTGAGGCAAAGCGAAAGGTCGGAGCTGTCCCTGAAGCCCCGAAAACTGCAGTCGGTTTCCACGTCGAGAGCATTTATAGCGACCGTAAGATCGCTGAAGACAACGAGAAGTTACGTGAGGAACTTCTGGTGTTTAAAGACTCTGAGGTCGCGAAAAGGCTTGACCCCAAATCAATCAAGGCTAGCCATTGGGCAAATCGAAGTGAGGCCTCATTTCTTAGAAAAGACTTCGACGGGCTCAAGTTGGAAATTGAGTCGGCTGGCGGGAATGTTCAGCCAATAAAGGTGCGGCCGGTGGCAGGGAAGCAGGGCGAGTACGAAATTGTTTTTGGTCATCGTCGGCATCGCGCGTGTTTGGAACTTGGTATCGATGTTCTTGCGCTCATCGAAGAAATTGACGATGCAAGACTCTTTGCTGAGATGGACAGGGAAAACAGGCAGCGTGCGGATTTGCGGCCATACGAACAGGGCGTTATGTATGCCAGGGCGCTGGACGAGGGGTTGTTTCCATCGAACAGGAAGCTTGCAGAAGCGCTTGGCGTCGATGTCGGCGGCGTAGGGAAGTTGATAGCCCTGGCAAAGCTTCCGTCGGATTTGATTGACGCTTTTCCTTCATCACTTGACATCAAGTTTGACTGGGGAGCGCTACTCAATGCGGCTCTACAAAAGAACCCGGATTTCGTGCTGAACAAGGCAAAGGAACTGGCGAAGGCTGTACCGAAGAAGAGCGCAAATGAAGTGTTTCAGGCGCTCATAAGCGAGGGGGTAGAGTCACTCTACCCCTCGGTCAAACCGACGGTGTTGAAAGGCAAATCAGGGATTAAAGCCAAAGTTGCATATGACCCCGCAAAGAATTTCGTTGACGTTCGCCTGGCCGGTGTGAGCGCATTTCAGGCCTCACAGTTCGAGCAACTCGTGAAGTCGTTTGTCGAAAAGTAGACAATCCGCTCTTCGCTTAAAACTCGAAGGGCAGGGGTAGAGTCACTCTACCCCTTTTCCATTTGGAACTAAAAGTTCTTCCATGGCGTCCGCCAGAGCCTCGTCATCCTCAACAACATACCGCCCAGTAACCGAAATACTGGCGTGCCCAAGCAACTTCTGAACCCCGTTGAGCGGTACTTTTTTCAAGGCCTGTACCGCACAGGAATGCCGAAGCCAGTGCGTTGACGCGTCCCTTAGTCGAGCCGCAGAAATGGGCTCGTGCGTTTCCAGTGCCATCGATTTCGACTCCATGTGAGTCTTAAGAACCCGGTGCAAAGACTGGTAGGACATGGCAGAGGTGGGTGTAGAAAGCACCTTGCGACCGTCAATACCGCGAGCCCTACGCCCTCTCTGTGTTCGCAGAATTGGCTGAACTGCCTCGCCTTCATCCAGGCCAGAAGAAGCCCGAATCACAAAGTCCAACGAAATCCCAATGGACGCCATGTAATGGAGGAGGGCGTTTTTCACCGGAGTCGACAAGGGAACTGAGCGCAACTTGTCTCCCTTGCCGATCACGTCCAAAGCCCACCGTTCTGGCGTGATTTTGAGGGAGTAAAAGGTAAGACCAAGCATCTCGGATGAACGCAGTCCACACCCAAATCCCAGCCATAAAATGAGGTTAAGTCGAGCCTCGATCTCATCCTCCAAGTCCAAGCCAGATAACAGATAGTCCCTTTGCTCCACCGTCAGGCTGCGGCTGGTGAACTGGTTGTCCCGCGCTCCAAACGGAGCACTAAAATTTCCCTTACCCATCAGCAACCAAGGGTTGCCATCCACAACGCGCCCCTCATGCAAGAAGTTAAAAAGGGACCTCAGAATGGTTAAATCTTGTGCGATCGAGGTCTTCGCCATGGACCCCTCAAAGGGCCTCCAGTCTGCCGAATCCCGCGGGATCCCACGACGCCCGAGCCATTGCTGAGCCGGTAGCTTCCACCCAGCCTTGGCCCATTCCTCGGGAGTCTTTCGGCCAAGGTCGGTGAGCCACGCTCGGTAGTGGATGCAGTCTTCCGCACGCATCTGTGCGAAGGTGATGCCTCGCTCCAGTTGGCACCACAGCAGAAGGCGTTCAGCTGCTCGTCGGTAAGATCTTTGGGTGTTGACGTTGTCCGGTGCTCTTGCGCCAATCCACAGTGCAATGGCATCCCCGTCATTGCTGGCTCCCAAGCGATTTTGAGAAGCAGGGTAGGGCGACCAAACCTGGCCAGAGTTTGAGGACGTAGGCGAGGGCAGGGCGGGGAGCACTTCCAATACACCGTCCGGGACCAACGCCCTCGAAAGACCGGCACCCGTAAATGGCGAAATTGCGCCACCGCTGGCCGCTGATATGAGAAAAAAACCGCCCTCCGGCTTGACCACAATGACGTTCTCGTCCATCCACCGTTCAAGCCTGGAAGCCCACTTTTCCCCGATGCCCGGGACTTCGTCCCAACGGGCTGTCCTTCGCTTATTGAGTGCGCCACGGACATCGGCAAGGGAGCGCATTCCCACCGCATGAAGGTGTTCAACCAGGTGGGGAGCAAGCCATTGCCCGATGGGGTCTGATGCCTTGGGTGCCCGGTAGGCAGCCTTGGCCAGCAGGTCAAAAGCTTGCCTTAGCCTGGCTTGGAGCCGGGAGCGCCGCTCGGCCGCCCGGTCGATGCCGTACTTCTCTCTGTAGAGCTCCAGCATCTCGGACTCAGAAAATGCCTCACCGTCAGCAAACCCGGCTATGAATTCATCCAGGGAGGGCAGGGCGGTGACCTTGACCAGGTCGGGGTCGCGTCGAAAGAGGCCGACCAACTCGGGGTGACCGGCCGACATGCAGGCCGCGATGGTCGTCTCACGTATCCACGCGACCGTGGCTTTGGCCAACGCTGGTGTGTACTCATCCTCCTCAAGCTCTACGTAATCCCAAGCCCGGCGCAGTTCGACGCCTTCCATTGCTGCCCTGAAATAGGTGATATGGCCAGGGGTCAGGTAGCGAGTGCGGCCAGCAGGAATGGCGAGTTTGGACATTGGTTTTGGGTGTTCTTCACTCGAGGAAACGTGTTTTTCGGCTGAGGTCGTTGAGTTTCAAAGGTTAATCGGTATATGTAGATTATTGTACTTATCTATATATTGTTTGGGGTTGGGAGCAGGGGAGGGCACAAGTTCAGCGAACACACAAGTAAAGTTGACCCTACTTTTGCAATTAAAGTTGACCCTAGTTCGGGTCGCAGATCCCAGCTGACCGTTTTGGCCAGCCCATTTGCTGCGTGGGCATCTAGCTCCACCAGCAAAGAGATAACGCGAAATCGCGCTGTTGCCCCACGTTTATAGTCAATGTGCCCGGGAATTGCAAATCCCGGTAGTCGGCCAAACGGTTTCTACTTCAACTTCTGCAGCTGTTAGCAGCTCCAAGAAGGTCGTGGTGAGCCTTGGCGGGCGAGTGCTACGAAAGGCCGCAGCTGATCAACGCAGCGCTTTGGGGTAAGTCCTCTCATAGTGGGCGTAAGCTGTTCGAAGCAAGGAAATGGTTTTCCCCGGCGTTTCTTCTCGCACCTGAAGTGCGACATTCTCCAGCCGAGCGGCAAAGCCGCCGTGCACCGGGTAAAGCCAGAACTTGGGTCGATTCTTAAATGGGCCCCACAACGCGTTGCGGCTGTAGCGCAAGAAGAGTGGCGATAGCGCCATGGAAACACGCCAGCCACCGTGCTGACTCCAAGTGAGACATGGCCCCTTGCACGAATCTTCAAAGGCCCGTGCCCTTTGCAGGACCATCGCCTGGCGTGCATGAATACGCTCCCATTTGGGCGTGTGATGGCGTACCGGAAGAATGGATGTGTTCTGCCTGTGGTAAGCAAACACTACGGATCCATCAACCTCAATCTTGGCCGCCCAAGCCCAGTCGGGCAGGCTAAACGCCTCTGTGGAATGCTCAGACACGTCGGAAACTGCCACTTGTTTGCATCGCCCCTCGTAGTAGGCCCAAACGCTCAACATGCAGTAAGCGGCCCAGTGGTACTCAAGCCAGATCCTCACGGGGCGGTCCAAGGATTGCCAGTCAGGCGAGTCAAACAGCTTGAGCTGCCCAATGAACTGGTGCTGGGAATCTGCCCTTGGGTCGCGATACGGCCATCGTCGCTCACGGACGTTTCGCTCCAGGTGCATGGCCCAGCGCGCCTCAGTAAATGCGGCGGCCAATTTTGGGTCGTGCGCAACCTTGGCGATGATGAATGTGCAGTCTTTGGGAACAGCAAACTGGGTCCCCAAGAGCGAGTTCGGCCGGGCGAAATGGCGACGAAGATGTCTGCAGATGGCGCGGTAGGTCCAAGTGGACGGGGAATCCTCCTTCCAATAATTGTGAGCCGTCTTGATGGCGCCTTTCAAGGGAGCAGATGCGCCAATTTTGAAGGGACCGCCTTTGACGATGTGGAGCAAATGACGTTGCGTTGCAGATCTGTTCAAGTGCCTGGGATACCGGATGCCAAAAACATCGCACCACTGAGCAGCATCGAGTCGAATTGGGTTCACTACGTCGGCATAGTGGGCGCTTGGGTTTCCCAGCGGTCTGATCAGCGTGGACATCTCATCGAGCCAGGTGGCAATGCCGTCCAACGACTGGGTGAGTTCGAATGGAATTCGAGGGATGCGACAGTTCTCAAGGCCAATGCAGTTGGGGGTGTGCGATGCGCAGCGGCAAAACTGATGGAAACGGCCCGACGAGAGTCTATTGCCAATGACGCTCCCACATGGACAGCAGTCATCCAACGGCTCGTTGTGAATGGGGCATGCAAGAAGCAGTTTTAGCGAAAAAAGAGACGTGTGATAGCCCTGCGAGAAACAGCTTCGGCAGAAGCGAAGATGCTTGGTAAACAGGGAGCGAACCCAAGGTGAGAGACCTCCGAGATGTGACAAGCGCAGGCTAAGTGTGGGTTCACCCAATGCAGCGGCCAGCCCATGTGTGTCAATGGCATTTATCTCGTTGAACAGGGGGTACCAGCTGCTGCGAAGAGCACGTTTGGGCTGATGGTTTGCAGCATGTTCGGGCAACTCGGAAAGGGACAGGCGGTTCAGTGCGCCAAGTCGTACAAGGGTATGCCAAAGGGACGCGTAGGGTGGGATGCTTCCCTGGTAC
>Ga0007801_10000202_pt1 | contig 18776 bp, 14 predicted proteins | sample CryBogmetaGMA2M_FD_60372 | JGI IMG/M metagenome (GOLD analysis project Ga0007801, IMG submission 60372) | Freshwater microbial communities from Crystal Bog, Wisconsin, USA - MA2M | ecosystem: Environmental > Aquatic > Freshwater > Lake | place: Crystal Bog, Wisconsin, USA | collected 2009-07-06
GGAGGGCTGGGCCTCCTGGGGAGGCACGGTCTCGAGGGCCGGCGGAGGCTCGACGGGAGCCACTGCGGCGGCCGGCGGCCCTGAACTGACCTGGCCCTGCTGCTCGGCCTGCCGGGCAGCCTCCTGCTGGGCCTTGAGCCGGGCATAGGCCTGGCGAGCCCATTCCAGGGCATCCTCATCAACGCCACTGCTATCGACGGCGGCGGACCCGGGGGAAGGCGGCGCTGGGGCGGCGGCTGCTTGCGGAGCGGGCGATGGTTCCGGGGACGACGCGGCCTGGGGCTGGGCCGACGGCTCCGGGGGAGACTCGGAAGCGGGGTCGGCGAGCGGCTCCGGGGGCGAGTCGGCGGCGGCCACCGGCAAGTCCTGGGGAACCGCACCACGTTTAAACCAATCGAACACCATGGCCCTTACACCTTCGCCGTGGTGAAACGACGCAGCACGCCGTTGATCATGCGGCGGCCCTGCTCGTCGCTGTAGCGGTTGGCCAGTTCCACCGCCTCGTTGCAGGCCACGGCAGCGGGTGCATCAAAGTGGTCGAGGTCGACCACGGCCAACCTGAGGATGTCGCGGTCGATGCGGGGCAGGCGGGTCAGGCGCCAGCCCTCCATCACCCCATCGAGGCGGGCGTCGATCGCGTTGCGATCCCGCAGCACCGCCCGGGTGCGGTCGATGGCGCCACGGCGCACGGCGTCCTGATCCGCGAGCATCAACAGGCGGGGTAGCTCAAGGCTGGCCGAGAGTCGGTTCAGCGCCTGTTCCGCGTGGGAAAGGCCGTCCTGCAGATGCTGGCGGACCCGCGGCAACTGCTGTTCACCCTGCTCCTGCAGCTCGCTGTCGAGCAGCTGCTGCTGGGCCTGCTGCAGATCTTCAGCGGAGCGATCCAGGGCATCGCGCACGTGCTGGCTGAGGCTGGCCAGCGCCTGATGCAGCAGGCTCTGCAGGGGGGTATCCGCCAGGGAAGCCGGAGTGGCGGCGGCGCCGCGGTCGCTGACCTGGCCGAGCATCAGCAGGGCCAGTTCGCGGGCAAGGGTGCGACTCTGCATCAGGAAAGCTGGGGAGCCCGCAGCTGGGCCAGCAGGCTGGAGAAGCTGCGGTTGGAGGTGGGCTCACGTTCATCCGGACTGACAATGCCGGCCGAAATGATCGTGCGGAAGGCATCCTCGACACTGAGATTGAGGTCCTTGACCGAACGCTCGGGAACCACCGCGTACCAACCGGTGGTGGGGTTGGGGGCGGTGGGGATGAACACACTCAGCATCGGTTCGCTGAAATCGGCCTGGATCGATCCGCCGATCACACCGGTGACAAAACCGACGGCATAGAGACCCTCACGGGGGTATTCCACCAACACCACCCGGCGGAATCTGGTGGAACTGCCCTGCAGGAAAGTTTCCAACAGCTGCTTGAGGGTCTTGTAGACCGAACCGGCCAGGGGGATCCTCAGCAGAGTGCCTTCACCGAACTCGAGCAGCCAGCGGCCGACGATGTTGCGGGCCATCAGGCCGATCAGCAGGATTCCCAGCAGGGGCACCAGCAGACCCACCCCCACGTTGATCAATTCCTGGAGAAGGGGATTGAGGGTGTTAAAGGGGTTGAACTGCTTGGGGATGGAGGTGAGGAACGCCAGCACGAAGCGACTGACGGTGGTGGCCAGCCAGATGGTGGTGGCCAGCGGGATGACCACCAGCAACCCAGCGATCAGATCGTTCTTCAGATCCTGCTGAAGGCGGTTGCCCAGGGGATCGTCTGTTCTGGGACTGGAGGAGACCAAGGGTCGGTGCAGACGCTTCCGGCATCCAACGCTAACCAGCCGACGGTCCGGGGTGGTCGCGACCTGGATCGCGACCCGCCGCGGCTCAGAGGACGCTGCCGAGGCAGAGGATTGTGAAGGCCACGATGAGCACGATCGCGCCCCCGGATCCGGCGAAGCGCCGCTGGTTGAGGCCCACCTTGGCGGTCTGCTCGGTCTGCTTGAGCTGGCCTTCGAGCTGGTCAAGCTGGCGATCGATAAAGGCCCGGGCCGACTGGGTCTTCTGAGCCTCGGTGGCGCCCGGGGGCACCTGGCCGGCTCCCTCGGCCTGCTTGATCACCTGCTGGAGCACGGCAGGATCCTTGCTCTGCTGACGGGCCATCTCCAGCTGTCCTCGCTTGGCCGCCAGCTGCTGATCGGCCTGCTGGGCCATGATCTGGTCGCCACTGAAGGCCACCGGCAGGGCCGCGGTGAGGAACACCGCCATCAGGCCGCTGACGATGCAAACGGTCCAGAGAACCGGCGTACGGTCCTCACTGCTGTCCTCCAGCCGTGAGGAGAGATACATCAGCACCAGGCCGATCAGGGCCATCGGCGCCTGGTTGATCAGCCGCTCAACCACCAGCTGGCGGAAGGGCTCCTCGGCCCAGTCCCACAGCACAAGCACAGCAGTCAGCTGCAGGACGGTGAGCACCACCAGGGTGATCCCCATCCAGCGCAGAAGTGGACTGAACCGGGTGATGGAGCTGGATGCCACGCGCGGAGCCATAACTGGTGCGGACTCTACCGACCCTTATTGCAGGCGCCAGTGAGTGAAGCAGTGCAGCCAGAACTGGAGGGGATCGGCCAGGAGCTGCGCCAGCGGGCGCAGCAGCTGGGCTTCGATCCGGTGGGCATCGCCGCCGTGCCCGGCGGCGAGCGCCTGCAGCTGCGCACGGCGGCCCTGCAGCGCTGGCTGGCGGCCGGGCACCAGGCGGATATGGCCTGGATGGCGGCACCGCGTCGCCAGGCGATCGAGACCCTGCTGCCCGGGGTCCGCAGTGTGCTGGCGGTGGGACTCAATTACTACGTGCAGGTGGAACGGGCCCGCGGCAGCCTGGCGGTGGCCCGCTACGGCTGGGGACGCGACTACCACCGGGTGATCGAAAGCCGTCTGCGGCAGCTCGGGCGCTGGCTGGAGGGTACGGGGAGCGGGGTCCGCTGGCGCGCCTGTGTGGACAGCGCTCCACTGATGGACAAGGCCTGGGCCGAGGAGGCCGGACTGGGCTGGATCGGCAAGAACGGCAATCTGATCAACCGGCGTCGTGGCTCCTGGCTGCTGCTGGGCCACCTGCTCAGCAACCTCGAGCTGCCGGCCGATCGGCCGTCGATACCCCTCTGCGGCCGCTGCAGCCGCTGCATTCCTGCCTGTCCCACCGGCGCCATCAGCGAGCCGTTTGTGGTCGATGCCCGCCGCTGCATCAGCTACCACACCATCGAGAACCGGGAAGCCGAGCTGCCGGCCGCCATCCGCAGCGGCATGGGCCCCTGGGTCGCCGGCTGCGACATCTGCCAGGAGGTCTGCCCGTGGAACGAAGGCCCCCTTGAAAGCAGCAGCGACCCCGACCTGCAGCCGCGGCCATGGCTGCTGGCCCTGGATGGACCAACCGCCCTGCAATGGAGCGACGCCGACTGGGACGAACGGCTGCGGGCCTCGGCCCTGCGGCGTCTGCGGCCCTGGATGTGGCGGCGCAACATCCAGGCGGCCATGGGTGAACGAGGTCCCAATGCCTAGGGTGGATCGCATCTGGAATGACCCTGTGGCACGGCGCCGGTGGCCCCTGTTCTCCTCCCTGCCCCTGGCCCTGGTGCTCGGCATCGGCAGTGGCCTTGCCCTGATCAGCCCGGCCCGGGCCCTCGTGCCCTATGTCTACGTGCCCCAGAGCCAGGAGCTGGAGGGGGTAGGCCTCGGCATCGCCCAGGCCGCTAGCCGGCTGCTGCGGCTCGGCCAGGCGGAAGACGCCGCCAGGCTCGCCGAGCTGATGGTGCAACTCCTGCCCGATGATCCGCGCGGCTGGGTGCTGCTCGCTGAAGCCGAGCTGCGCAGCAACCACACCGCCAAGGCCATCACCGCCCTGAGCAAGGCCAAACAACTGGACCCGCGAAATCCAGGCATCTGGTTCGCCGAAGGGGCCCTGGCCCTGCGCAACGGCAAGCCCCAGGAAGCGGTGGGGCTGCTGCGTCGGGGGCTCCAGCTTGACGCCCGCAATTCAGGCGCCTACTTCGACCTCGGCAACGCCCAGCTGCTGCTCGGGGACAGCAGCCAGGCCCTGGCCTCCTATGAAAAGGCCGCCAGCCTGCGCAAGGACTTCTGGGAAGCTGTCAACAACCAGGCCCTGGTGCTGTTCGAATCCGGCAGACGCGACGTCGCCATCGACCGCTGGCGGCGGGTGCTGAAGATCAAGCCGGGGGTGCCGGAACCCTCCCTGGCCCTGGCCGCAGCCCTGCTGCAGGCCAGCCCCAGCCATCGGGCCGAGGCGGTGCGCCTCACCGAGGGGGCCCTGGCCGAAGAGCCCAGCTACGTGCTGGACAGCTACCAGAAGGACCAGCTGTGGGGACCGAAGCTACGCGGCGCCACCCGTGTCTTGCTGACGCTGCCGGAACTGAAGGCCGCGGTGGAACGGGCCCAGGCCAATGCCTCTCCGGGTGGCGAATCCCAGGAGTGAACCAGGAGGCGCCCGATCGGCATCTGTAGGCTGAGCGCCAACTTCCGCCCTCAGACCCCAGCACCGGATGGCCGAGGAGCGCCCAGAAGACCCCAACTCCGAATCGAACGCCCAGCGGATCGAGCCGATCGCCCTGCATCAGGAGATGCAGCGCTCCTATCTCGAATACGCGATGAGCGTGATCGTGGGGCGGGCCCTGCCGGATGTGCGGGACGGACTGAAGCCGGTGCAGCGCCGCATCCTCTATGCGATGCACGAGCTGGGGCTGACCCCCGACCGTCCCTATCGCAAGTGTGCGCGGGTGGTTGGCGACGTGCTCGGCAAATACCACCCCCACGGCGACCAGGCGGTTTACGACGCTCTGGTGCGCCTGGTGCAGACCTTCGCCAGCCGCCATCCGCTGCTCGATGGCCACGGCAACTTCGGCTCGGTCGACGACGACCCACCGGCGGCAATGCGCTACACGGAAACCCGGCTGGCGCCGATCGCCAATGAGGCGATGCTCGACGAGATCGGCAACGAGACCGTCGATTTCGCGCCCAACTTCGATGGCTCCCAGCAGGAACCGACGGTGCTGCCGGCCCAGCTGCCGTTTCTGTTGCTGAATGGTTGCACCGGCATCGCCGTCGGCATGGCCACCAGCATCCCGCCCCACAACCTGGGCGAGGTGGTGGATGCCCTGATCACCCTGATCCGCAAACCGGAGACCAGCGATGAGCGCCTGCTGGAACTGGTTCCCGGGCCCGATTTCCCCACCGGCGGTGAAGTGCTGGTGGGCAGCGGCGTCCGCGACACCTACCTCACCGGCCGGGGCAGCATCCCGATGCGGGGGGTGGCCCACACCGAGGAGGTGCACCTGGGCAAGGGGCGCCACCGCCGCAACGCCGTGGTGATCACCGAGCTGCCGTACCAGCTCAGCAAGGCGGGCTGGATCGAGAAGCTGGCCGAGCAGGTCAATGACGGCAAGATCGGCGGCATCGCCGACATCCGCGACGAGAGCGACCGGGATGGGATGCGGGTGGTGGTGGAGCTGCGCCGCGACAGTGATCCCGAACGGGTGCTGGAGGAGTTGCGCCGCCGCACTTCCCTGCAAAGCAATTTCGGCGCGATCCTGCTGGCCCTGGTAAACGGCCAGCCGGTGCAGCTCAGCCTGCGGCGTCTGCTGCAGGAATTCCTCGACTACCGCGAACTCACCCTGATCCGCCGCACCCGCCATGCCCTGCGGAGCTGCGAGGAAAGGCTGGAGGTGGTGGAAGGGCTGATCAAGGCCCTCGATGCCCTGCGCCAGGTGATCGACCTGATCAGCGCCGCGGCCGATGCCGCCACCGCCCGGGCCGGCCTGCAGGTGCAGTTCGACCTCAGCGAACGCCAGGCGGATGCGGTGCTGGCGATGCCGCTGCGACGGCTCACCGGCCTGGAACAGGAGAGCCTGCGCAAGGAGGCGGAGGAACTGCGGCTGGAGCGGACCCGCCTGCGCCACCTGCTCGAGGATCGCAGCACGCTGCTCGATGCCATGGTGGCCGAATTCCGGGCCCTGAAGAAGCGCTATGCCACCCCCCGCCGCACCCGGTTGGTGGAAGGGGGCGACGAACTGGTGGCGCAGCGGGCTGCGGCGGTGCGTCCGAATGCCGAACTGCAACGCCAGCAGGCCTTTGAGGCCCTGCCCGGCGACAGCCGGCTGCTGATCCTCAGCGATGGCAACGTCAGGATCTTGGCGCCCCAGGCCCTGGGCCGGCTGCACCTGGAGGAAGAGGCCGAGCTGGGCGAGAACCCGCCACCGGCCATGTTGATCCTGCCCATCGCCCAGCAGCCCGCCCTGCTGGCCTTCACCGCCGATGGTCGGGTGGCACTGCTGCGCTGGGAATTCGCGGCCCAGCAGCCCGGACGCCTGGAACGCTTCCTGCCGGACAGCCTCGAAGGCGCAACGGTGGTGCAGGTGCTGCCCTTGCCGCTGGCGGGAAGCGTGGGCCTGCTGAGCAGCGATGGACGCTTCAAACGGCTACCTGTGGTGGATTTCCAGGAGCTGTCGGGCCGGGCCGCCACGGTGCTGAAGCTCAAGGAAGGCGTACAGCTGCAGCGGGTGGTGCCCTGCGACAGCGATCAGGAGCTGGTGGTGGCCAGCAGCACCGGTCGCCTGCTGCGGCTGGAGGTGAACGAAGCGAATCTGCCGTTGATGGGTCGGGCAGCCCAGGGACCGGTGCTGCTGCGGCTGCTGCCCGGCGAAGCGGTGGTGGGGGCCGCGGCGGTGGACCCCGGCGGAGATGTGGTGCTGGCCAGTCGGCTGGGGCAGCTCAAACGACTGGACGTGGCCAGCCTGCGGCTGTGCCGGCGGGGCGACCTTGGCCAGATCGGCCTGCGCTTCCTGGCCCGGGGCGACACCCTGGTGGATGTGCGCAGCGGCGACGGCCTGCTCAACCTGCTGGTGGGGGACAACCGCCACCAGCGCCTGCTGGCCGACCGACTGGACCGGCAGGACAGCGCCGGAGCTGGTGAGGTGGTGACCCTGCGGCCCGGCGAGAACGTGCAACGGCTGCTGCCACTGATCAACACAGCCGAAATCACCCAGTCGTGATCAACACGGCCCCGAACAGCGGCGCCGACTGACTCAGACCCTGGAGGCGAGCCCCGCCGGCTCCAGCATCAGCTTGCTGTTGCGCACCTCCTCGTCCATCTCGATCGGATAGCGGCCGTCGAAGCAGGCCGTGCAGAAATGCTGGGAGTGGGTCTGGGCCGCCTCCACCATGCCGGTCTTGCTGAGATAGGCCAGAGAGTCGACGCCAAGGTGCTGCTCGATCTCCGCGAGGGAGAGACGGGCGGCGATCAGGTGGTCCTGGGTGTCGGTGTCGATGCCGTAGAAGCAGGGATGGGTGACGGGCGGCGAACTGATCCGCATGTGCACTTCTGTGGCTCCGGCATCCCGCAGGGCTTGCACCAACTTGCGGCTGGTGGTGCCGCGCACGATCGAATCGTCGATCACCACAACCCGCTTGCCACTGAGCACATCCGGCAGGGGATTGAGCTTGACGCGGATGCCCGCCTCCCGCATCGCCTGGGTGGGCTGGATGAAGGTGCGACCGACATAGCGATTCTTGATCAGGCCATCGGCAAAGGGGATACCGCTCTCCTGGGAATAGCCGATCGCCGCCGGGATCCCGGAATCGGGCACACCGATGACGATGTCGGCCGCCACTGGGGTTTCCCGGGCCAGCACCTCGCCGATGCGCACGCGGTAGCTGTAGAGCGACTCACCGAAAAAACGGCTATCGGGACGCGCGAAATAGATCATCTCGAAGACACAGAGCTTCGCCGGCTCCTCGATCCAGCGCTGCCGAATCGGCTGCGGGTCACCCATCAGGAACTGGACGAGTTCGCCGGGCTGGACATCGTCATCGAAGCTGGCGCCGATGATGTCGAGTCCGCAGGTTTCGCTGCTCACCACCCACTGGGCCCCATCCGGCTCACCCATGCGCCCGAAGACCAGAGGGCGGATACCGTGGCCATCCCGCAGCGCGAACAGACCCTCCGGCGTGCCGATCACGAGGCTGAAGGCGCCGCGGCAGCGGGCCGCCGCCGCCCGGATCGCCTCACTCCAGCCCAGCCCCCCCTGGATGGCCTCCTGGAGGGCGAAAGCGATCAGCTCCGAATCGGTGGTGGAGGTGAATTCGCCAGCCATGTGGGCCAGATCGTGGCGCAGCTCGGCGGCATTCACCAGGTTGCCGTTGTGGGCCAGGGCAAGGGGCCCGAGGCGGGTGTTGAGGACCACCGGCTGGGCATTGCAGACCTTGCTGCTGCCGGTGGTGGAATAGCGGTTGTGGCCGATGGCCAGGTCACCAGGCATGCGGTCAAGGACCTCCTGGCCGAACACCTGGCTGACCAGGCCCATGTCCTTGTGGAGGCGCACCTTTGGCCCGTCGAAGACGGCGATGCCGGCGGATTCCTGGCCGCGGTGCTGGAGAGCGTAGAGGCCGAAATAGGTGAGGTTGGCCACGGCCTGACCAGAGGCCATCACCGCAAAAATGCCGCAGGCCTCCTCAGGCTTGTCGGGACGGTCGGACAACTGCGGACCGGAACCGGGAAGATCGGAATCGGGATCGGGCGGCCGGAGGCAATGGCTGGTCTCCGGCACGGCGGCAGTCTTCCTATTCCTTTCATCATTGCGCATGGCCAACACCTCCGGCGCGCTGGGGTGGGGGGGCGGTCTGGGGAGAGCTCAATGCTCGGGAGGGGGACCGGCCTCGGCGAGGCGACGGGGAATCCCCTGCTCGAAGCTCTGGCGAAGCTGGTTGATGGTCAGGTTGAGCAGCGGTTGATCGTCCTGACGGATCGTCAGCCGCGGATCCGCCAGGACCTCGCCGAGTTCCTGGGCGGGGATGGGCTCCGGGGCCGCCGCCAGGGCCTGCTCCCAGGCCGCCGCCTGGGCTGGGGGCACGGTCACGAGGATGCGGGCACCGCCTTCGGCGAACAACAGCCGATCCAGCCGGGCCGCGCCGCCAGGCAGCACCAGGCTGGCGCCCAGGGAAGCGGCGATACAGGCCTCGGCAGCGGCCACCGCCAGGCCGCCATCGCTGAGGTCGTGGGCGGAAGCCACCAGGCCGGCGACAATCGACTGACGCAGAAAGGCCTGCACCCGTTGCTCCAGGAGTAGATCCACGCAGGGCGGCCGGCCGCTGAGACGGCCATGGATCACCTCCAGGTAACTACTGGCCCCCAGCCCGACCCGGCCATCGCCGGCCGCATCGATGTCGAGCGGCACCCCCAGCAACCAGATGCGATCACCGGGCTGCTGCCAAGCCAGACCACACACCTGGCTGAGGTCGTGCACCAACCCGACCATGCCCACCACGGGGGTGGGATGGATGGGCTGCATGCGCCCATCAGGCAGACGGGTCTCGTTGTAGAGAGAGACGTTGCCGCCGGTGACCGGCGTGGCCAGGGCCTCGCAGGCCAGCGATAGCCCGCGGCAGGCCATCGCCAGCTGCCAGTAGCCGGTGGGGGTGTCCGGGGAGGGGAAATTGAGGTTGTCGGTGACGGCCAGGGGCTCGGCACCGACGCAGCTGAGGTTGCGGGCCGCTTCAGCCACCGCCGCCATGCCGCCCCGTTCGGGATCGAGGGCCACCCAGCGGTTGGGGCAGTCCACCACGGCAGCGACGCCGCGGCGGGCAGCCTCGAGCGAACCGGGACCCTGCTGGGGTCGCAACCGCACCACCGCCGCATCGGCTCCGCCCGGCGGCACCACGGTGTTGGCCTGCACCTGGTGGTCGTACTGGCGATAGATCCAGCGCTTGCTGGCGATGGTGGGATCATCCAGCAGCCGCAGCAGCACCTGGCCCCAGGAGAGGGGCTCGGGATCCTCAGCCCCAGCGGCAGCGACCACACCGCTGCTGGCGGCCTCCGGAAGGTCCTCCTCCCGCCACAACCAGTGGCGCTGGATCTCAGCCGGCGGCTCGGCCATCAGCTCGTGATGGTTGATCGGCGTGTCGTCAGCCAGGGCGCTGGCCGGCACCTCGGCGGCCACCTCCCCCCCCTGGAGCACCCGCACCACGTTGTCCGCCAGCACGCGACCCACCACGGCCGCCTGCAGACCCCAGCGGGTGAAACGGGCCATCAGGGCCTCTTCACGGCCCGGTCGGACCACGAACAGCATCCGCTCCTGGGATTCGCTCAGCAGAAATTCGTAGGCGGTCATGCCGCTCTCCCGGGCGGGGACCCGATCGAGGTCCAGCTCGATACCCAGGCCGCCCTTAGCCGCCATCTCCGAACAGCTGCAGGTGAGACCGGCGGCCCCCATGTCCTGGGCAGCCACCACGTCGCCGGTCTGGAAAGCCTCCAGGCAGGCCTCGATCAGGCCCTTCTCCAGGAAGGGATCGCCCACCTGAACAGCGGGCCGGTCATCGAGGGAAGCCTCGGTGAGCTCGGCACTGGCGAAGCTGGCGCCACCCATGCCGTCACGGCCGGTGGTACTGCCCACATAAACCACGGGATAGCCAACCCCCTCCGCCCCGGAACAGACGATGTCATCGGTCTCCATCAGGCCGAGGGCCATGGCATTCACCAGCGGGTTGCCGCTGTAGCTGGGATCGAAGGCCACCTCGCCGCCGACGGTGGGCACCCCCACGCAGTTGCCGTAGTGGGCGATGCCGGCGACCACGCCCTCCATCAAGCCGACATTGCGGGGATCCTCCAGGGGTCCGAAGCGCAGGGCATTGAGCAGGGCGATCGGCCGGGCGCCCATGGTGAAGATGTCCCGCAGGATGCCGCCCACCCCCGTGGCCGCACCCTGGAACGGCTCCACCGCCGAAGGGTGGTTGTGGCTTTCGATCTTGAAGGCCAGCCGCTGGCCCTCGCCCAGATCCACCACACCGGCATTTTCACCGGGACCCACCAGGATGCGCGGGCCGCTGGTGGGGAACTGGCTGAGCAGGGGCCTGGAATTGCGGTAGCAGCAGTGTTCCGACCACATCACCCCGAACATGCCCAGCTCGGCGCGGTTCGGCGCCCGGCCAAGCCGCCTCACGATCTCGTCGTAATCGGCCTGGCTGAGGCCCTCCTTGCGCAGCGCCTCGGGCACAGAGAAGGAGGAAGGGGCCACGACGGCGTCGCTGCAACAGGATTCCAGTATCCGACCCGGCCAGGCGGGCTCAGATCCAGGGGTCGTCATCCTCGTCGGGACCGCGATAGCGATCGGGGCGCGACGACCGGCGGGGAGGGGCGGGCTCCGGCGCGTCCCAGGGCTCCTCCGGCCAGGGGTCACCGGCTTCTGGCCGCTCCTCGGACCGCTGGTCGGCGCGGTCGTCAGGCCAGCGCCGCGGAGCCGTGCCGGGGCCGGACTCCTGCCAGGGTGGTTCCTCCAGCCAGCCCTCCAGCCGCTCCTCAAAACGGCCGCCCGCCTGCTGGAACTGATTCCGCAGCCGGGCCGTCTCCTCGCCCATCTGATCGCGCCAGCGGCGGGAATGGCGCAACCATTCCTGGCGGACGCTGGCCCGGGCCAGGGGCAGGTCGTCGAGATGCTGGAGGGCGGTGGCCACCCGGCCGGGTTGTTGATCGACGATCCGATCGGGGGTGAGTCGCCAGCGACTGCTGCCGGGCAAGCGGGGGTCGCTGCGACTGACCAGGTAGTGGAGGATGCGGCCGCTGCGCCGTTCCACCACCGCATCAGCAACGCTGCCGAGGGGCTGGCCGTCGGCGCCGGTGAGGGTGGTGTCGAGAAGGGTCGGCAGCCTCTCCAGGGTGGCCTGATCCGCTTCGGCGGGCGGCCCCTTCACGAAGGCCTCGAGCTCGCCCACACCCCGCAACTGGTCGAGCCGCCAGACCAGGCGACGGGCACTGAAGCTCGAGGGGCGGCTCGCCCAGCCCAGCAGGCGATGGACAGGGGGATGCATCCAGCCCAGCACCCCGGAGCCGTGGTCGAGGCCCTGGTCATCCCGCACCCGCAGGTGCAGCAGGTCACTCAGCAGCAGCTGTTCGGGGAGGCTCACCGCGTCAGCTGCGGATCTGAACGGGCATCACCAGGTAGGTGAAGGCTGAGGTGTCGTCACCGGGGGCAATCACCGCCGGGGTGGTGGGGGCGTTGCTCTGCAGCACCACCTGGTCACTGGTCATCGTTTTGAGTCCATCCAGGAGATAGCGGACGTTGAAGGCGATCTCGATCGCTTCGCCCTCGATCGTGGCGGCGAGATCCTCGGAGCCACTGCCCACATCCTGGGCATCGGCGCGGATCTGCACCCGGCCGGCAGCCGGATCACTGCTGATCTTCACCACGTTGTTGTGCTGGTCCGCCAGCACCGCCACCCGTTCCAGGGCCGAGACGAAGGCGCGGCGATCCAGCAGGGTGCGGCGGTTGAACGACTCGGGGATCAACTGGCGATAGTTGGGGTAGGTGCCATCGAGGCTGCGGCTGGTGAGCACCTGATCGGCCCAGAGCACCACCACCTGACCCCGGTCACAGAAGAGGCTGAGGGGCTCCTGGGATGGACGACTGGAGAGCAACCGCTCCAACTCCCGCAGGGAGCGGGCTGGCACGGTGACGGCGAAGGGGGCTTCGTCCTGGTCGGGGAGGGCCTCCGGCTGGCCGGCATGGGGCAGCCGCAGCACCGCCAGCCGGTGGCCGTCGGTGGCGGCGCACTCCAGCCCATCGGCATCAAGGCGCAGATGCACGCCGGTGAGCAGCTGCTTGGCCTCATCGCCGCTGCTGGCGAACAGGGTGGCCCGCAGGCCCCGCACCAGGGCCTCGGCATCGAGCCGGATCGGTGTACCGCTCTGCACCAGGGGTAGATCGGGGAAATCCTCGGCGGCCATGCCCCGCATCTGGTAGCTGCCAGAGAGGCTGGTGAGCTCCACCTGCTCCTGCTCTTCTGCGCAGCTGAGGGTGATCGGACTGTCGGCCGAGAGGCGGGAGACGATTTCGCCGAACAGGCGGGCGGGCAGGGTGATGGCACCGCTGCTCTCGACCATGGCCGGCAGGCTGGTCTGGATGCCGAGGTTGAGGTCGAAGCCGGTGAGGCTAAGCCGACCGGTGCCCGCATCGGCGGTGAGCAACACATTGGCCAGCACCGGATGGGTGGGCCGCCCCGCCACGGCGCGGCTGACCAGCTGAAGGCTGGTGCTGAGTTCAGCCTGGGAGCAGACCAGCTTCACGGGGGTGGGGCACGACGTTGGGCGGGCCCCACCGTTTCACAGGCCGGGCGAAAGCGCAACGGGCCGGAACCGACCCGCGGCACGACCGAGCCGTTTCCCCACCCCCGTTTACGACAAGAGTCTGAAATTCAGAAAAAAGAATTTTCAACCCGCAGTAGAAGGCGCTGGGGAATTGGTGGAAAAGCCGGTAGTTGCTCAGTGATAGCAGTCTTTTGCGGCCACGACCTCCGGGGAAATCTTCCGTGGACCAAACCACCAAACCACCGATTCCACTGTTTCCCGGTGCTGGGGAAAACGATGGCCTGAAGATGGCGCGGAGACCGGTTGGTTTTCCCCCTCTCTGGGGAGTGCTGTCCCCAGGCTTTCCCGGTGACGCTTCTGTGACTGGTTGTCACCGATGGTTCATCGGAAAACTCCCGGAACGGTGCCATCTCAGGGCCGTTCCGGGGGTTGGGGTTGGTGGGGATGGTCTGGCCGCCGGACGGTGCTGTCCGCAGCGACCGGCCGCTTAGAAGCCCATCACCTTGGCCACCACTTCCGTCTCCGGCGGCAGGCCGGTATGGAAGCTTGAATCGTTGTGTTCGATGGCCGTGGTTGGGTCTTTGAGGCCATTGCCGGTGAGCACGCACACCACGGTGGCGCCCGCAGGCACCTCCTCGCGGCGCTTGAGCAGGCCTGCCACTGAAGCGGCGCTGGCCGGCTCACAGAACACGCCCTCGCCCGAGCCGAGCAGCTTGTAGGCCTCGATGATCTCGGCATCGGTCACGGCCATGAAGTCACCATTGCTTTCGGCCCTGGCTTTCAGGGCGTTTTCCTTGTTCACCGGGTTACCGATGCGGATGGCGGTGGCGATGGTGTCGGGCTGCTCCACCGTGTGGCCCAACACCAGCGGCGCCGCCCCGGCCGCCTGGAAGCCCATCATCCGTGGCAGGAGGCGGCTGTGGCCGGCGGCCTTGTACTCGTTGAAGCCCATCCAGTAGGCGCTGATGTTGCCGGCGTTGCCCACCGGGATGCAGAGCCAGTCGGGGGCCTCGCCAAGGGCATCCACCACCTCGAAGGCAGCGGTCTTCTGCCCCTGGAGCCGGTAGGGGTTGAGCGAGTTGACCAGGGTCACCGGATAGCGGTCGGCCACGTCGCGGACGATCGCCAGGGCGCGGTCGAAATTGCCTTGCACCGCCAGGACCTCGGCGCCGTAGAGCAGGGCCTGGGCCAGTTTCCCCTGGGCCACGTAGCCATCGGGGATCAGCACAAAGGCCCGCATGCCGCCACGGCGGGCATAGGCCGCCGCGGCAGCGGAAGTGTTGCCGGTGCTGGCGCAGATCACCGCCTCCGAACCGGCCTCCCGGGCCTTGCTGATCGCCATCGTCATACCCCGATCCTTGAAGGAGCCGGTGGGATTGAGGCCGTCGTATTTCAGAAAGACCTTCACCCCGCGGCCGATCCGCTCGGCGATGCAGGGGGCCGGGATCAGCGGTGTGGCCCCTTCCCGCAAGGTGATCACCGGAGTCTTGTCGCTCACCGGCAACCAGGAGCGATAGGCCTCGATCAGCCCTGGCCAATCCTGCATGGTGGGCCTGGAGCCCAGGCGACGCAGGGATTGGAACAGGGGCACGGAGCTGTCAGCGGGGCTGGAGCGAATCTATGACTTGGCTCATCACGGCTTCGCCGCCGGCGGTGCTCCTTCTGCACCACGCAGGCCATCCAGGGGGGATTCAGAGAAGAAGCGCACCATCTCGCTGATCGAACTGGCCTTGCTCGCCAGGCCCATCAGTGCTGGCAGGTTCACTTCCATGTTGTTGGTCGGGTAGGCCCTCAGGAAGGAGAGTGCCGAGATCGTGCTCTTGTTGGGGTCGATCCCCAGCACCACTGCGGAGCGGAGGGCGGGCAGGCCCACCTCCGACGTTTTCAGGGGGTAGATGATCCGGGCCAGCCGCTGCAGGATCGCTTCGCCGATGCGGGTGTTCAGCAACCTGCTCACGAGCACGACCGGCAGGGTGGTGGAGGCGTTCAGCAGCTTCTTCACCTCCTCCGGCTTCTGCTTGCCCAGGGTGAGGATGTCGGCGAGCAATCCCCTGGCCTGGCCCGTGGCGGCGAGATGCTCGAGGTCGGCCACCGGGATCGAACGGCGGAAGGCACCGCTCACCAGCACCACGTTGTCGGCGGCCATGGCGGCCGGCGCCGCGACGCCGAGCCCCAGGCTCAGCAGGGCCGCTAACAGGTGCTGACGTTTGCGCAAGGGGATCACCACGAAGAGTTGAACTTCAATCTAGGGGCAGTCTTGGTTCGGCCTCGCTCAGGCCGGCAGGCCCACCCTGTCCTGGCGTCGTTCGGCCGGCACCAGCACGTCCCGCAGCAGGCGCACCACCCCCCGTTCGGCCAGTCCTCGCGCCATCTCCAGGCCCATGCGCTGAAGTTCCCGTTCCCCCAGCAGCCTCGGCAGGCGACTGATCAGCAGCTGGGGTTCAAACCCCGGCAGGCCCGCCAGGATCGCGCTGAGCTCCCGCACCGGTTCGAGGTCGAGCAGGGGACCGCTGCCATAGGCCTCCGCCGGCAGCTGCTTCCTCCAGGCGGGGGGCAGTAGCCGCGGCGGCAGGCGACGGCCCAGCCGCAGGCTGGTGCGCCAGGCGAGGTTGTCCATCTGTTCGACGGCCGCATCCACCAGTTGCTGGCGCAACAGGCCGCCATTGGCCGAGAACAGGAAATCGAGCACCTGGTCGAGCAATCCCTCCAGATCCAGCTGGTCCTGCAGGGAGGCGCTGCTGATCAGGCTTTCGAGCCGTTGCCAACGGAACTCGTCGCCGTCGTAGAGCATCTCCCGCAGGCTGCGCCGCAGCGAGGGATCCGGATCCTCCATCAGGCGGCGGGCGAAATAGGGGTAGGCGGCTCCGAGGATCTTGAAGTTGGGATCGACACTGAGGGCAATGCCCTCCAGGGTCACCAGCGAACGGATGATCAGCGCGTAGTAGGGGGGCACTCGGAAGGGGAAGCGATACATCACCCCCGAGAGGTCATCGGTGACCGCCTTGAAATCCATCCGGCTCACTCCCATCTCCAGGGCCTGGCCGAACACGGTTTCAAAAGCCGGCACGATTGGTTCGAGATTCACCTCTTCACCTAGGAATCCCAGGGCAACAAAATCCTTTGATAGCGCTGGGAAGTTGCGGTTCACAAGATGGACCACAGCCTGGATCAAGCCGGTGCGTGATTCACGCGAAACCTCGCTCATCATCCCGAAATCGAGATAGGCAAGTCGACCATCGGCAAGTGCCAGAAGGTTTCCGGGATGGGGATCTGCGTGGAAAAAACCATGCTCGAGGAGTTGTTGCAGGCTGCAGTTCACCCCCACCTGCACCATGTCGTCAGGATCAACACCGATGGCCTTCACCGCCTCCAGGTTTGTGAGCTTCACGCCATCGATCCACTCCATCGTCAGCACCCGCCGGCTGGTGGCGTTCCGGTAGATGCGGGGAACGGCGATCCGTTTGTTGTGGCTGTGAAGCCGGGCAAATGTCTCCGCATTGGTGGCTTCGTTGAGATAATCCATCTCTTCGAACACCCGTTTCCCTAATTCATCGATCAGGGCGACGAGATCGCTGCGGATCAGCCGCACACGCCGATTTAGCCAGGCGGCGATGTTGCGCACGATGTAGAGATCAAGGGTGATCTGCTCGCGCAGGCCCGGCCGTTGCACCTTCACCGCCACCCGTTCGCCCCCCTTGAGCACACCCCGGTGCACCTGGCCGAGGGACGCCGCCGAGATCGGCTGCCGTTCCAGCTGGGCAAAGATTGTGTCCACAGGGGCGCCGAGGTCCTCCTCGATGCAGGCCATCGCCAGCTGGGGCTCGAAACCGGGCAGCTGGTCCTGCAGCTGCGCCAGTTCCTCCAGTAGCACTGGCGGAATGATGTCCGGCCGGGTGGAGAGGGCCTGGCCGGCCTTGATGAACGCCGGTCCCAGGGTGGCCAGCAGGGTGGCGCATTCGTGGGCCCGCAGCCGGGCCTGCTCCGGATTGCGTAGTCGGCCGCTCAGCCGGTCCGCACTCACCGCCAGCAGGAACAGGCTGATCGGCACCAGGGTCTGCCACAGGCGCCGCAGTAGCCGGCGGGGATGGCCGGCATAGATGCGAGTGATCGCGGCGGGGTCGTAGCGCATCAGGCCGGCGGCCTCGATGAAGTCGCCGAGCTCCTCGCCGGTTCCGCCGGGACTGGCGTTCACTGGAGCGGCCTGATCGGCGGGGGCCTGGATCACCGGCATGGCCGGCGGCGGTGGCCCCATCGGATCGGTGCCGAAGACCGAAGCCCGCATGGCGGCGAGGGCCTGCTCCGCTGCCGTGGTCGAAGGGGCGGCGTCGATGGCGTTGTCGAAGGGGGTGACGGGGCGCGAGCGATCCATGGATGGCCGGGCCCGGGGGCGCCGCCAGGGGGTCCCCCCTTCTAAACGAACCACCGGTGTGCCCTGTGGCCGTTACGGTCGAATCCCGCGCCTGCCCTTGCCGTGTCCCCTGCCGTCATTCCCGCCCAGGACGGCCGCCTTGCCCTGATCACCGGCGCCAACAGTGGTCTGGGCCTGGAAACCGCCCGGGCCCTCAGTGCCAGTGGTGCCACGGTGGTGTTGGCCTGTCGCAGCCGCCAGCGGGCGGAGGAGGCCCGCACGTCCCTGCTGGCCGGGGCGGGGGCGGCCATCGACCTTCTGGAGCTGGACCTCGCCGACCTGAGCTCGGTGGCGACGGCGGTGCAGGACGTGCGCGAGCGTTATGGCCGACTGGATCTGTTGATTAACAATGCCGGCGTGATGGCTCCGCCCCGGCGGCTCACCAGGGATGGCTTCGAGCTGCAGTTCGGCACCAACCACCTGGGCCATTTCGCCCTCACCCTGGCGTTGCTGCCCTTGCTGTGCAGCCAGCCCATGGCCCGGGTCGTCACGGTGTCCTCGGGGGCCCAGTACTTCGGCCGGATCGCCTTCGACGACCTGCAGGGCGAACGGCGCTACGACCGCTGGCAGGCTTACGCCCAGAGCAAATTGGCCAATGTGGTCTTTGCCCTTGAGCTGCAGCGGCGGCTGCAGGCGGCCGCCGCTGGCCCCATCTCCCTGGCGGCCCACCCTGGCCTGGCCCGCACCAACCTCCAGCCCACGTCGGTGACGCTCAATGGCTCCCGCTGGGAGGGATTGGCCTACCGCTGGCTGGATCCCCTGTTCCAGAGCGCGGCGATGGGGGCCCTGCCCCAGCTTTATGCCGCCACTGCGCCCGACGCCACCCCCGGCGGTCAGTACGGCCCCGATGGTTGGGGTGGGCTGCGCGGCGGGCCCACCCCCGTGCGGATCGCTCCAGCGGCCCGCGATCCCGGCTGCGGCGCACGGCTCTGGGAGGTGAGCGAGGCGCTGGTGCGTCAGGCCGCTCCAGGATTGCTGCCGGCCGATACCGGTCTGGCCATCTCTTAGTGACAGGCCGCCCCCTTATCAAAGGTGCCGGCAGCCGCTAGCGTCGGGGGTACATCTGTATCCATCCGGAGGTCGGGGTGCTCACTGGTCTGCGCCTCGAGAACATCGCCCTGATTGAGCGGCTGGAGCTCAGCTTTGCTGCCGGTTTCACGGTGCTCACCGGCGAAACCGGCGCCGGCAAGTCGATCCTGCTGGATGCCCTCGATGCCTTGCTTGGCGGCGCCGGTTTCGCCGGTGAGCACCGTGA
>Ga0007801_10000204_pt1 | contig 18754 bp, 21 predicted proteins | sample CryBogmetaGMA2M_FD_60372 | JGI IMG/M metagenome (GOLD analysis project Ga0007801, IMG submission 60372) | Freshwater microbial communities from Crystal Bog, Wisconsin, USA - MA2M | ecosystem: Environmental > Aquatic > Freshwater > Lake | place: Crystal Bog, Wisconsin, USA | collected 2009-07-06
CCTCTCTTTTATTCATCGCCGGTGGATTTGGCTTATATCGCGCCTGGGTGTTGCCTGAGGCTTTATTAAAAGGCGGCTTCTGTATTTCTTAAATACAGGCAGTTAGGTTCGCGTTGCCGCCTTAATGCCCGCATCTAAGTTTGGTTGCAAGCAATCAGCCTGTAATGTTTTGATGAAGTCGCTACGCTCTGCCATTTCGAGAGGTTGATATCCTAGTCCACAGATGATCAGCTTGATATTTCGCGCCTTACATAAATGTGCGAGCTCTGCAATCGTATCCATGCCCGAGGTATCGATGTAGATCACATTTTTGAGATCCAGCAATAATGTTTGAGTCGGTAGGTTCTCTTCTATTTTTTCGAGGAGCTTTACGGCGCCAAAAAAGATTGCGCCATAAATGCGATAGGCATCAATTTGCCCCTGGAAATGCTGGAGCTCTGGAAAGTCGATTGTGCTGGCATTTTCACAGCGAGATAGGCTAGAGATGCGGTAGATAAAGGTAATAAAAGCCAGTAATAGACCCACCTGAACTGCAACGGTTAAATCTAAGATCACCGTTAAAAAAAAGACACTCAGAATAGTTGCCCTGTAGGGCAGGCGGAACTGTTTTAGTTCAACGAACTTTTTCCATTCCCCCATATTCCAGGCAACATACATCAAGATTGCAGCCAAACAAGGAAGTGGAATATTTTTTGCGAGTGGTGCTGCAAAAAGCACAATCACCAATAAAGTAAGGGCATGAACAATTCCGGCAATAGGCGTAGTGGCACCACTCTCAACGTTGGTAACGGTTCTAGCAATGGTTCCAGTAGCTGGCATACCTCCAAAAAACGGAGTCACGAAATTTGCAATACCTTGTGCCATTAATTCTTGATTGGATTCATGGCGATCATGCATCAGACCATCGGCAATGCGCGCGCACAGGAGTGACTCTATTGCACCAAGCAATGCTAACGTTAATGCCGGCATTAGCATGAACTGAATATTCCCCCAACTGATCGGCATCCACTCAAATGAGGGAAGGCCCGAAGGAATGCCACCAAAACGGCTTCCAATAGTGTCTACAGGTAAATCAAATAAGCTAGTAGTGACGGTTGCTAAAACCATGGCAACTACTGTGCCAGGTAGGTGACTTAGCGAGCCTAAGCGTTTTTGAAATAACTTCCAGATAACGATGAGAGCTAGACTAGCGAGCGCTAATCCTAAGGCTATTGGATTAAAGGTGTCGGCTGCTTGATAAAGCGTTTGCATTGCTGGAAAAAACTGAGCAGGCATTTTATCGATGGTCAAACCAAAAAAATCTTTGATTTGCGATATGCCTATCAGTAGTGCAATGCCATTGGTAAATCCAATTATGACGGCAATGGGGATGAAGCGTACAAGCGTACCAAGGCGGAAGACGCCCATGAGGAATAATAAGATTCCTGACATGGCTGTTGCGAGTAATAAGTTAGGAACGCCATAGCGCTCTACGATGCCATACACAATCACAATAAATGCGCCTGCAGGACCGCCTATTTGTACACGACTGCCACCTAATAGGGTGATGAGTCCGCCCGCAATAATCGCAGTAAAAATCCCTGCTTCAGGCTTCAAGCCACTGGCGATTGCAAAAGCCATTGCCAACGGAAGAGCTACTATTCCTACCGTCAGACCAGCCAATACATCTTTGGTAAATAAAGTGCGGTTGTACCCAGTAAATGAATCAAGGATTTTTGGATGAAAAATCATTCTCAGGGCTTCTGATCAGCCAATGAAACTTAAGAAAGTCCTCAAGAAAGCCGATTGCCTACCCAGTAGGCAAGTCCTGCACACATTGCTGTTACGAAGCTACCCCAAGCTATGTCGATAAAGGCAAGTTGAGTGGGGAAGTTTCTGATGACTGCCAAATTGGTGAGGTCGTAAGTCATATAGCAAAAAAAACCGAAGAGCGCGCCATATTGCAGTGCATACATGAAAGACTGTTTGGACAGGGCTGGGAGGATGACAAAAATACAGACACCAAGAGCGTAAATAAGATAGAAGGCTAGTCCAGCGGCTAACTTTGGCTCGCTAGCCATGAGATCACCCATTTGCTCACGATAAACATTTTTAGCGATGCCCAATAGCCACACCAAATCAATTGCGATAAGTGCAACAAGGAAGGATAGGTAGATACCAAAATATTTGAGCATTAATTTACCTTTTTCTACTTTTATAGTCTGATAATAAGCATTATGATGGAAAGACTAAGTTAGTGGTTCAATTTAAAAGGAGTTGATATGTTTAAGCATTTATTAGTGCCTGTGGATGGTTCAGATGTAAGTAAAAAATCCTTAAAGAAGGTTTCTGAACTGGCAAAGGCTGACGGTGCTGCCGTTACCTTGGTTTATGTATCCGATCCTACGCCACCGCTGGTGTATTCCGATAGTACTATGGGCTATGGTATCTCACAAAAAGAACATAAAGCAGCATGTGAGGCTTATGCAAAGGATGTCTTTAAAAAAGCTGCTACTTTGCTAGGTGCTGGTATCAAAGCAAAAACATCGCATATCGAAAACTCTAATTTGTCTGAGGGCATCTTGGATGGCGCCAAAAAAGCAAAAGCCGATGTGATAGTGATGGCATCACATAAGCGTACCGGTATCAGAGGTGTTTTATTGGGTAGCGAAACTCATGAAGTTATCGTGCATTCAAAATTGCCAGTATTAGTATTGGGTTAATTTTTAACTGCAATTACAAAAGGGTCCTAGTGGACCCTTTTTTATTTTAAGGTTAGTTCTGTTTTATTGGGCTACCTAAGAGCAGTATTTCTCTAGTAAGTTGACCGCTCTCGTTATCACGCATAGACCATAAATCCAGCTGTGTTTTCGATCCGTAAGGATCAACGTAAATCCCATTTTTTCTTAATTCAAAATGCAGGTGAGGTCCGGTAGATCTTCCAGTAGATCCGACGTAGCCGATCTCGAGGCCGCGACGTACTTCATTTCCAACCTCCAGCTCTACGTTGTAATTGCTTAAGTGCGCATAGTAGGTGTGGTAATTGCCAGGATGCTCTAAGACAATTAAATTGCCAAACGCCCCGCTGTAGCCAATGTGAGCAATCCTGCCGTTAGCTACGCTAAATATTGGTGTGCCAATTGGTGCGGAGTAGTCTATGCCCATGTGAGCGCGATAACGTTGTTTCGTGGCTGGCGCTTGAGTTTGGGCTACTGGGGCAGGAGCTTTGCTGCGCTTGCCAGAAGCTTTCACCATACCTACACCTCGGGAGATTCGGCGATAACTCAGAGGGTTGGTCCAGAAGGACCGCTCTAAAGATTCGCCGCTGCCTGTAAAAAAACCGCCCGGTATATCGGGGCGATCCAACCAGAATGCACTGGCATAGACCTCCTTGGTAGTGGGATCTAAAATTTCAGTGGCCCAAATTTGTGCCCACCTTTCTCGATCGCCAAAGTCCACGATGAGGCGCACTACGCTGTTGGTATTTTCAAGAGAATTATTTTCTTCAGGATAAATTTGCTTGATGATGGAGTTCAATTCCCAAACTAACTCTACTGGTAGCTTATCGCTTACTTTTTTAGGATCGTACAAAACATCTCTTAATGGAATGCGAATTTCAGTGAGATTTTTAGATTCGTTTTTTAAATAGTCCTGCTGGATCAGAAAGCCGCCTACTGCTGAAGGCGTGAATGTCCAGACCTCAGTTTTGCTATCTTGTATTGGCCCATTCATAATGCTGAGGGAATCAAAACGATTGCGATTGCCAAAAGCAACTGCATAAGGAATGCAATCCCCACGCATGCGATCAAAGAAGGCTTTCGTTTGGTTTTTAAAGAATTCAGAAAATTGCGGATTATTGATGCCAATACTCGATGGCAAGTTATCTTCGTTGAAATTTCTTCTTAAGCAGCCCTGAGTTACTCGATAGTCTAGGTTTGCAGCGCTATCAAGCACTAGTTCACTAGGGTCTTTTCTCTGAAATAAGGCTGGATTCAGACTTAAGCTACTAGAGCGCGACGAGCCACTAGCCGAGCTGTCTTTGAAGCCAATAGATTTGGTATTTGGGGTGATTACTTTTTTGCGGACCTGAACAGATTTTTGATTTTGATTGGTTTGAGCTTGCGCTGAGGGGCCTAGCCCAGGGGTTAATCCGAGGAAAGCCCACCCTGTCAAGGCAAGTACTCCTTTTACAAAGAAGGAGTGACGAGTTGCATTTTTATTCACCTCGTAATTATCTAATAATGTTGACGTGCATACGGATATTTATGCTGTCCTGCAGCAAATTAAGGCTTTTTTGCTTGCAGGCTATGAAGTGGCACCATCAAATCTTTGCTTTATTTAGCGCGTTCTGTGTATAACTCGTATTTGGATTGTCGATACAATATTTTTTTAAATAAGGAGTCCAGATGCCTATCATTCAATCCGTTCAGGTTGCCTCAGTAGCGGTCCCCCTGGATAAGGTCACTTCATTCTCTACACGTACGGTTTCAGAGCGTCATTATTGTTTAGTAAAAGTGCGTGCCAAAGATGGCAATGAAGGCATTGGGTTTTGTTATGTCGGCAGTGCGGGCGGCGATATTGCCAAAATTGCGGTTGAACAACTATTGGCCCCTAAGTTGCTCGGCCAAAATAGTCACCGCAGTGAAGGTTTGTGGATGGAGATGTATAACGAGTCCATCTTACAAGGCCGCACTGGATCAGTCATGCGGGGAATTTCTATTTTAGATACTGCATTGTGGGATTTAAATGCACGCTCAGTAGGTCTGCCACTTCACCAGTATTTGGGATCTGTGGTGGACGATCGAGTGCCTGCATACGCTAGTGGCGGATATTACTTGGAGGGAAAAACCCCTGCTAAGTTAGGTGAGGAAATGGAATCCTATGTAAAACAGGGTTTTAAGGCGGTCAAAATGAAAGTTGGTCGTCTATCTCCTTCTGAGGAGGAGGCTCGTGTTAAGGCTGCTCGTAAAGCAGTAGGTGATGATGTGCTACTCACTCTTGATGCCAATAATGCTTGGCGTGATTTACCTACCGCACTGGAATATGTCCGTCGGTTTGAGGCATATAACCCATACTGGATTGAGGAACCATTCTCACCAGATGCGATTGACTTACATGCTGCACTTGCGCGCCAAACCAAAATTAATGTAGCAACAGGAGAAATGGAAGCGGGTCGTTGGCGTTTTCGTGAATTGATTGATGCTGGCGGTGCTGCAATATTGCAATCAGATGCTGCAGTATGTGGCGGTATTACGGAGTGGCGACGCATATCTGCGTATGCTGATTTGAAAGGCGTAACAGTGTGCCCTCACTGGATGCATGATCTACATGCACCCTTGGTTGCCGCGACACCAAATGCACGCTTTGTTGAATTTTTCTTAGATGATCAGGTGCTGAATTTCCGTCGTTTAATCAACAAACAGCTCACTTTTAAAAATGGCGATTTGATTCTGCATCAAACTCCAGGTTTGGGTTTTGAGTTCGATGAGGCAGCCGTTGAGAAATATGCTGGCAAAGCGGCTTGGACCAAAATCTCCTAAAAATAAGTGGGAGGCTATGCTTCATCAATAAAGCCCGCTAGAAGCGGGCTTTATTAGTTACTGCATTCCTTACTTCACTTATCTATGTAGGCTTGCGATGGAGTTTGAAGTAAGTCATAGACTGGGTGATAAGTACTAAGCCAAAACCAATAAACCCAACCAAGTCCGCTTCTGTAGATGGGTAGGCTAGAGCAACACCAGAGACCACCATGATGACGCGCTCAAAGATTTTGGTTTTCTCAATAAACCATCCTTGAAGGCCACCTGCCAAGCAAATGATGCCGACTACAGCTGTGAAGGACACCCATGCAATTTGCATCCAATCAGCTTGTTCTAGAGCATTGGTTGAGCCCATGAGCAATAGACTTACTCCAGACTTATCCAATACAAACATGAAGGGCACCAAGATAGCGGGGGCGACATATTTCCAGGTTTGTAGGGTAGTCTTATACTGGTTGCCTTTACATATCGCAGCGGCAGCAAAAGGAGAGAGTGCTGTTGGAGGAGATACCTCTGACAAAACGGCGTAATAGAAGATAAACATATGTGCTGCAAACGCAGGCACACCTAAGTTAATCAGTGCGGGGGCAGCAATTACTGCGCAAATAATATAAGACGCGGTGACTGGTACTGCAAGTCCAACAACCCATACAACCAAAGCTGTAAAAATGGTGGTGAGCAAGAGTGAACCACCGGCATACTGAATCACGATGGAGCTGAACTTTAAACCTAAGCCTGTCAGGGTAACGGTGCCAACAATTAATCCTGCGCCAGCACAGGTTGCTGCAATCGCAAGCACACCTGTTGAGCCTGAGGAGAGTGCTTTAGTGAGGTTTGAGTTGTAGAGACCCGAAAAAATCGGTTCCTTACCCTTAAACCAAGACCAAGGAATGATGGCGGTATCTTCTCTTAGCATGCTTGATAAAGCGGAGACAACGGTTGCCCAAAATACTGACATCACGGGAGAGAAGCCCATGAGCATGAATACTACAATCGAGATGAGCGAGAAAAAGTGAAACCAATATTTTTTGGTCAGTTGCCAAGCAGTTTCAGCAGAAGAAAACTGAATGCTTTTCATATTGTATTTACGCACATCAATTTCCACCATGACAAATAAGCCAAGATAAAAAAGAATGGTTGGGATAGTCGCCATTAGCAACACATCTAAATACGAAATCTTTAAAAAGTCAGCAATCAGGAACGCTGCTGCACCCAGTACGGGTGGGGAGATAATGGCGCCTAAGCCGCCTGCCGCTAAAAGTCCGCCAGCGGCGTTTTTGTCGTAACCCACTTTATCTAGCATAGGGGCGGCAACTGAGCCCACAGTTACTGTTGTGGCAACACCAGATCCTGATGGACCGCCTAACAAAAAGGAGGACATCACAATAGTTCTACCAACGCCTGAAGATTTACCGCCCATTGCCGCAAAAGAAAAGTCGATAAAGAATTTACCGGCCCCAGTAAATTGCAAAAATGCGCCAAAGATGGTGAAAAGAATAATCAGGGTTGCAGAGACATCAACGGCTGTGCCGTAAATGCCTTCTAACGTCATATACATGTAACCCACTAAACGATCTAGGTCATAGCCTTTATGAGTCCATGGGGCAGGCAGGTAATTACCAAAGAGTGCGTAGAGTAAAAATAAAACAGTGACAGTCACTAAAACCATGCCATTGGTTCTTCTGACGCCTTCAAGAATCAATAGGATTAATCCAATGCCAACCATAACATCCGTGGGATTTGGCGCGGTATTACGGTCCATAAAATCATCACCACCGCTCAAAATGTAATAAGCGATAAATACGGAGCCGATGGCAAATACGACATCCCAGGGCATGAGGCGGTTTTTAAAGCGAGCAGCAATTGGAAAGCTCAGGAATACTAAAAATAGTACTAAGCCAACGTGGATCACTCGCAACTGATGTGTGGGAACAATCGAGTAAGCCGCATACAAATGAAAGAGGGACATGCCCACAGCGACCAGCGTAATAAATTTAGCTAGAAGACCCTTGTAATCATTAGAGTCGCCTTCTTCCTGCTTGATAAAGGCGTCTAATTTTTCTTGAGTTTCATTGTCAATTACATTCTGATTCATGTCTCAACCTATACATTTATTTTTATGGACAGCAATAAAACAGTAGGGGTGAGATTAACTCACCCCTTGCACCACATTAATTAACTTTGACGTTCTTTTCTTTGAAGTACTTGAGCGCACCTGGATGGAAGTCAACCGGGGTGGATTTCGCCTTTTGACCCTCTAAAGTGACATTCATGTATTCCTGATGAGTTCTGACGAGATCAAGCTTGTTATCAAAAATTGCCTTAGTAATTTTGTAGGCTTGATCATCTGGCATATTGGCATTCACAACCAGAATGTTCGCAACAGCAGCAACTTTGTTGTCTTTTGCCATGCCGCTATAAGTCGCTTTTGGAATCACTGTTGGGAAGTAGAGGTTGCCATACTTCTTGTTCATTGCAGGTACTTCTTCAGTGGTATCGACCATGACAATTTTCATGCCTGGGCTATTAGCAAGGTCGGTAACTGCAGCTGTTGGTAGTCCACCAACCCAGAAGAAGGCATCAATCTTACGGTCTTTAACTGCGTTTACAGATTCGGCAACGCTTAAGCGCTCGCGTTTCACATCTTTATCTTTATCCAGACCTGCGGCTTCTAGAAGTCTAAAGGCCATCACTTCAGTTGCGCTTCCAGGTGCGCCTGTACTTACTCGCTTACCTTTGAGGTCTTTCATACTCTTAATGCCAGTTGAATCTACAGTTACTACGTGCATTAAGTTTGGATAGAGAACCACGAGCGTGCGTAGATCCACTTTTTTGCCAGTAAATTTTCCATCACCAACTTGTGCATCCTTGGCAGCATCTGCCATTGAGAAACCAACATAAGGTTTGCCGGTGCCGATGAGGTTGAGGTTGTCAATTGATCCGCCGGTCACTTCAGCGGTTGCTGACATGCCAGGAACTTTGCTTGATAGTACAGAGGCTAGACCTCCACCCATTGGGTAATAAACACCACCTGTACCGCCAGTTGCAATAGAAATATTTTGAGCTTGCGCGCTTGCCCATAACAGGCTGAGTGAAAGCGCAATGATTTTTAATAATTTCATTGATGTCTCCTATTTATCTTTATAGTCTTATTCAATTAAAGGCCAGGCATGCTGAAGTTGATTTCTTGCAATTCACTGAGCAATTGAGCTTGTTGATCTGCACTCAATTGCATTAATGGCGGACGTACTCTGAGCCAGTCTGGATCTTTACTATAGTGAGCTACAGCGGTTTTCATACCAGCAATCATTTGATATTTAGCAAAAACCGCTCTAACTTTATCTAGGCCTGCTTGACGCTCGTCAGCATTTGACTCTCTCCAGTGTGCCGCTAGATCCGCAATCGCTTTAGGGTTTACATTCGCTGTCGCAGAGATGCAGCCTACGCCCCCAGCACGCAGAGCGCGCATCAGAAAGATTTCGCTACCAGCGTAAACGCGGAACCCAGAAGGGGCCAATAACTTAATAACTGATTCTGTATAAGCCCAGTCACCAGAACTATCCTTCATGCCTACAACAGTTTTTGGATATTCTTTTGTTAAGCGCTCAAGTAAGGAGAGACTCAGATTAATCTTTGTAACGGGCGGAATGTTGTAAATATAAATCTGCAATGCTGCGCTACCGATTTTCTGAATGACTTCAGAGAAATAAGCAAACAATCCATCATCACTAACATCTTTGTAATAGAAGGGTGGCAGCATCAGCACGCCTGCACATTTGTGATTGACTGCATGACGCGTCATATTGACTGTTGCATCAATAGAGGTAGCGCCTGTTCCAGGCATCATGTGTTCTGGATTTAAACCACCTTCAATGAGGGCGGTCAGTGTACTCATCTTTTGCGGAGCAGAAATAGAGTTTGCCTCGGAGTTGGTGCCAAAGATAGCTTGTCCAACACCATTAGCCTCTAACCATTTACATTGTTTTAGTAGCTTGGCAGCATCGGGACTACCGTCAGCTGTAAATGGCGTTAGTACTGGTGAGAGCACCGCCGGTAGCGTTGAGGGGTGAGGGGAAATCGTCATTACTGTCTCCGTTTTAGTTCTTAACTTCCGAAGGAAGTGGTTTTTGTTTAAAGAAGGCCTCTAAATTATCTACTGCCAAATTGGTCATTGCTATCCGTGTTTCCGAGGTAGCGCTTCCTATGTGTGGGGTTAACAGTACATTATCTAAGTATAAGAAGGCAGAATTTAAATTCGGCTCGTTTTCAAAGACATCTAGCGCTGCTCCCGCAATCTTTTTATGCTGCAGTGCATATAAAAGAGCGGTCTCATCCACCACATTTCCTCTGGCAATATTGATTAGATAACCTGATGCCCCTAGGGCTTCCAAAACTTTGGCATTGATCATTTTGTCTGTCACTGGTGTTGCTGGGCAAGCTAAAAACAGAACGTCACTGACTGTGGCTAAATCCTGAACATTTGAGTAATACGTATAAGGTACAGGTTTTGGATTTGGCCCGGAATAGGCGATCTCTACTTTAAATGGCTCTAGGCGTTTAGCAAGGTCTTGTCCTATGCGTCCCATGCCTGCTATTCCTATGCGCTTGCCTGCTAGGGTGGTGGTGAGCGGAAACAGACCCTTTGACCATAAGCCGTTTTTTAGAAAATCCTGAGATTCTGGAATGCGACGCAGCAGCCCAAGCATCATGCCAATGGCGAGCTCACAGACGGCATCATTTAGAACGCCAGGCGTATTGCTGGCTTTAATTCCTTGGGTCTTAAGGTAGCCTAAGGGGAGGTTATCGTAGCCAACGCCACAAGTGGCAACCATGCGAATGCTTGGGATTTGTTTGACTAGCGCCTCAGGCAATTTGGTATTTGAGCGAATCAAAATGGCTTCAAACTGACCGGCGGGAGCCGATGCTTGAGGGTCGGGATGGCGAGTAGGGGTTAAGCGTCGATCAATTTCTGCCTGCATAATTTCAGGGAAATGGCCGACCTGTAGCACCGAATTGACGGGGATCATGTCTCACTATGTTTTTTATTGAAATAATGAATCCATTGTAAGAGGATTTTTAATTAAAAGCCCCAAGCCTTTAGGAGATTTAGAAATGTTATTTACCCCAGCCGAAACTAAGGTGGTGATCGTAGGTGGTGGCACGATGGGTGCAGATGTCGCTGCAGTATGCGCACGTGGTGGATGCGCGGTCCAAGTTGTAGAGCCGACTACCGAAAGGCGAGCGCTCTTGCCAGATTATTTTGCTAATACCATGGCTGAGCTTGGCTGTGAAAGCCGCATTCATTTGCTAACGGTGTCAGGCTCACTTGAGGAAGTAGATTGGGCAGAAATTGACCTTGTGATTGAATGTATTCCTGAGCGATTAGATATTAAGCAAGAATTATTTGCCAAGCTAGAAAAATACGCTAAACCTGAGGCTGTATTAGCTAGTAATAGCACCAGCTTTCCAATTAGTGACATTTCTCGAGGGCTGAAAACGGCTGCGAGAATGATCGGATTACATTTCTTCATGCCAGCCCATTTGATTCCATGTGTTGAGGTGGTTTACGGTGAAAAAACTTCTCCGATGGTGGCCGATAGTCTTACTAGATTAATGAAAGCATGTGGCATGGTTCCAGTCACCGTCAAAAAAGATCTGCCGGGTTTCTTGGCTAATCGTTTGCAGCACGCCTTGTCACGCGAAGCTTTTGCTATGGTCGATGAGGGCATTTGTACCCCAGAAGACATTGATAAAGCGGTGCGCTTTGGTTTTGGATTTCGTTACATTGCTGCTGGTCCTGCAATGCAGCGAGATCATGCAGGACTCGAAATTCATGCTGCTGGGGGCGCTACGATTTACCCAACCCTTAATAACTCCGACAAGATTGCAAAATGCTTAAGCGAGCGGGTCGCTAGTGGCAAATTTGGTATGAAAACCGGTGAAGGATTTTATTCTTGGACTACAGAAACCATTAAAGCAGAGCGCGAGCGTTATCAAGATGCATTGCGCGCAGGGTTGAAGATTATTCAGAAAGATATTCCTGAAATTCAGTAAGTGCACATGGTTAAAAGTGCAACGATGTGTTTAGGAAATATCTTTAAGGTGGAGCTTGCCCAAATGGGGTGCGAGTCGATTGGTAATTATTACGATTGCAATTGTCGCCACCCCGCCAAACACAATCGAGGGCACTAAGCCCATTAAGCTGGCTGCGATACCAGACTCCAGAGCGCCTAATTCATTGGATGAGCCAATGAAGATTCCGTTGATTGCGCTAATTCTGCCGCGCATGTGATCGGGGGTTGTGAGCTGCATGATGCTGCTGCGAATAACAACTGATATCGAGTCGAAGCATCCTGAAATAAATAAGAAAAAAGCGCATAGCCAAAGATGACTTGAGATACCAAAGCCAATGATCGCGATCCCGAATCCCACAACAGAGAGTAAAAGATGTTTTCCAGAATCAGTGAGGATGGGGCGCCTAGCCAAATAGATGCCAGTAATTACTGCCCCAGCTGCTGGCGCAGCGCGCAAAATCCCCAATGCTTCAGGGCCAGCATTGAGGACCTCTTTCACAAAAGCCGGAAGGATGGAAACCGCGCCACCAAAGAGAACGGCAAACATATCTAGTGCCATGATGCCGAGAATAAGCTCATGTTTTCTGACAAAATGAAATCCCTCAAGAAAGCTCTTTAAGAAATTTCCAGAGAGATTGCTCGATTTTTCTCGAGGCGCATTAATAAATGTAATGCCATATAAACCAAAGACACCACAAGCGGCGGCTAATAAGTAAGTCCACTCAAGACCAGCAAACCCAATCATCAGGCCACCAAGACCGGGTCCAGCGACAACGCAAATTTGAAAGGCGGATGAGGCGTAAGCGGTAAAGCGCGGCAAATGCTCACGCGGAATGACTTGACCAAATAGTGCTTGATAGGAGGGTCTTAGTAGGGCACGCCCTATGCCAATCAGCCCAACGGCGGTGTAAATGAGTGGCTCTGCTGGTGTAAGCCAGCCCAGTGCAATAGTGGCAAGCATCAGGGCTACCGCAATATGGATTAGGCAAGCAATCGCAGCGATCAGTTTACGAGAGTGATGATCTACGGCATGCCCTGAATAGAGGGCCAATGCAAAGTAAGGAACAAGCTCTGCAAGTCCAATAAGTCCTAAGGAAACCACGCTATTGGTGATTTCATAGAGGTGCCAGCCCACCGCAACCATCGTAATTTGATAGCTTAGGGTTGCGCCTACGCGATAAAGCAGGAGAGTTCTAAAGGCTTTGCTTGCATTCATGAATATTGCTTATTTTAAGGGAGAAGCTGCTTTATCCTTTGGGTATGAAGAAAATAATCCGTGTTTGGGATCTCCCGATTCGCCTGTTTCACTGGCTCTTGGTATTTTGTATTGCGGGAAGTTTAATCAGTGTCAATCTTGGCGGTAATGCGATTCAATGGCATGCCTATTTTGGCTACAGCGTTTTGACCTTATTAATATTCCGAATCATATGGGGTTTAGTTGGATCAACGCATGCGCGATTCGCATCTTTTATACCTACTCGTGAAAGTATCCTTAACTACCTTCAAGGAAAATCACCACGCTTTCTCGGTCACAATCCCGTCGGAGCATTGTCGGTGTTTGCCTTGCTATTTGTTCTTGGCGTACAAGTTGTCACCGGATTATTTGTGGATGATGAAATTGCATTTCAGGGGCCTTTTGCCAAATACGTATCAAACGCAACCATCTCGTTTTTATCTCAAATCCACGAAAGTAATCAGGTGTTGATTTATACCTTAATCACCATTCATATTGCCGCCATAATCTATTACAGAAAATTTAAAGGAGAAGATCTCATTAAACCAATGATCAATGGGGATAAAGAAATTGACCCAAGCGAAGAGGCAAAATATTCACCTGTTGACTTGGGTCGGGCCTCCAAGGATGGAGGGCTACAGCGAGGACTAGCTCTAGCAATCTTGAGTGTGATCGCTATAGTGGTGGGTTACTTGATTACGAAGTAATTTTTACTTCTTCTTGAAATCATCGTGACAGTTTTTGCAGCTTCCATTAGCAACGCCAAAAGCCTTTTTGATACTTTCTTGATCGCCTGATTGAGCGGCTTTATTTAGATCTGCTACTGCTAGCTGCATCTTGTCGGCAGCCGCTTTGAACTTGGCGTTATCTGACCAGATATCAGATTGCGCTTTTCCGCCTTCGGTACCAGGGCCAAAAGCCTGCCACGGTAATGATGAAAGGGTCGCAACAACTGCTGCATTCTTGGCAACATCTTCTTTATTGTACGGAGTATCTCCCTTAACGAAGGCACCAATTTTCCCAAATGAGTTTGCCATGACAAAAAAGGCGCTCTGACGATATTTAATGGCATCCTCTGGTTTCTGGAATTGCGCAAAAGCTACGCTCGCGCTAATTGCCAAAATACTTGCTGTACCTACCAAAATCATTTTTTGTAATTTCATGAAAATTCTCCTTAGATCAATGTGGATTTCTTGGAATCAGAATATCCCAGAATGATATTTCTTGCCTGAGTTAAAAGATCATCCTCAGGGGGGTGGTTAGCAAAAGGATGAGCCATTCAAAGAAGCTCATTAGGGGTTGCATCCAAAAGGATCCGATGACTCCAGTAAACACCAGCGCTAAAACAATGAAAAATCCCCAGGGCTCTAGGCGTCCCAGTGCGATTGACTGGCGCGCTGGAAGTAAGCTCGAGAGAATGCGCCCACCATCTAAAGGGGGGAGCGGAAAAAGATTAAATACCAGTAACCCAAGATTCCAGGTGATACCCGCTTGAGACATGGAGATCAAAAATTTCTCATTTACGCCAAGACCTGCAAGCATTATCAACAGGATTAGCCAGATCAATGCTTGGATAAAGTTAGAGCCTGGCCCAGCTAAAGCGACCCAAATCGAGTCAATTCTGGGGTTTCTGAGCCTGCCAAAGTTCACGGGTACTGGCTTGGCATAGCCCACTAAAAACGGGGATCCCATCAGAAGGAGCGCCAGGGGAATAAGGATGGTTCCTACAGGATCGATGTGTTTAGCCGGGTTTAGGGTCACCCGTCCCTGCATATAGGCCGTGTTATCCCCGAATTGGCGGGCTGCGTAGCCGTGAGCGGCTTCATGGATAGTAATGGCGAAAATCAGGGGAATCGCATTAATTGCGACAGCTTGGATAGAATAGTCAGTAATCATGGCAATATGATATCCATAGGAGCTCAAAGTGACTGACGAAAAGAAACCCGATTCAAAAACCCCCGTAAAGGCAGCAATTGCCAAGCCTCCCGCACGTCCACCTGTCCCAAAAGGCCCATCTGGACCGGCTGGAAGGCCTCAAGCAGGCTTTGGCGGGGGAAAAGGCATGATGCGCAAGGCTGGACGCGGTCGATAGTGGATAATTACATCTACTACATGTATTGACAGAGGAATTGGCATGAACGAATGGCATAACGAATCGAAAGCAGAAATCAACAAAAAGATCATTACCTTGATCGTGATGCTGGGGGCTGCTACTAGCTTAGCTATTTTGTTTGCATTGGTTGCTGCGCATACTGGTTACGTATTCGGTTAACCAGTATTAATGACTGACCATCGCCAACCTGCAATATTCGCTGGCCATGGCAGTCCGATGTACGCTATAGAGCCAAATCGTTATACCGCAGCTTGGTCTAATCTTGGCAAAACATTAAAGCGCCCAGATGCAATCTTAGTGATCTCGGCGCATTGGGTAACCCGAGGAGTGTGGGTCACCGCAATGGCAAAACCCAAAACGATTCATGACTTCGGTGGATTCCCGCAAGCACTCTTTGATATTCAATACCCAGCTCCAGGTAGTCCTGCATTAGCTGATCGCATTCAAGAGTTGTTAAATGTCCCGGTGGTGCTCGAAGAAAATGAATGGGGGATTGATCACGGTGCTTGGTCGGTTTTAAAGTATCTTTATCCTGATGCAGACATCCCGGTAGTGCAATTAAGTCTTGATGGCTCTATGTCGGCCGGTCAGCACTATGAATTAGCCAAGCAGTTACGCCCTTTGCGAGATGAAAATATCTTGATTCTTTCCAGTGGTAATGTGGTTCATAACTTGCGGACGATTCATTGGCAAGATGGCGCAGAGCCTTATCCATGGGCCAAAGACTTTAACAACTTCTTTGTATCTGAAATGAACGCAAATCATCATCAATCTCTGATTGAATGGGAGCATTACGGTGATTCAGCGCATCTCTCTATTCCAACGCCTGAACACTACTGGCCAGCTTTGTACACACTGGCTTTGCAGCATAAGCATGAGCATGCAAAAGTCTATATTGATGGTATTGAAATGAGTTCAATTAGTATGCTGGGTTTTTCAATTCAATAGAACGTTAATTATGTGGCTACCCATTTTTTCTATTTTCGTTGGCGCTGGTCTAGGTGCTTTATTGAGATCTGCCTTTAATTTTTTAGCAGTTGGCGCTTCATCTATCATCCCGCTGGGTACACTAATTTCAAATATGGTTGGTGGCTACCTGATTGGCATAGCGATTGCATTTTTTGGCAACAATCCTAGTCTTTCTCCTGAGTGGAGATTGTTTGTTATCACTGGATTTTTAGGTGGCCTCACTACTTTCTCCAGTTTTTCCGCTGAGGTAGTTGGCTTTATACAGCGTGGCGAGTTAACTTGGGCCCTTGCTACAGCCTTGCTTCACTTGGTTGGCTCGCTGGCATTAACTTTTCTAGGCATTCTGACTTATCAAGCGCTGAAATAAATCAGGGGGCTCAAGGCCCCCTGATTTATTCTTTGCCAGATTTTTTATTCTGGCTTGATATTAGCCAGTTTCACAACGGCACTCCATTTTTGCGATTCAGACTTCACTAAAGCTGCAAAGTCAGCGGGTGTTCCACCGCCAATTTCATTGCCTTGCGAGAGCATGAGTTCACGCAACTGTGGATCTTTTAAAGCTTCATTGGCAGCAGCATTGAGTTTGTCAATGATTGCCTTAGGTGTGCCCTTAGGAGCGACTAAACCTTGCCAATTAAGTACTTCAACTTTAGGGTAGCCTACCTCAGCAAAGGTAGGAACGTTTGGCAGCAATGGCGAGCGTTTCTTGCTGGTAATAGCAATTGGTCGTAATTTATCTGCTTTGATACTTGGCATTGCCGAATACATTTGATCGAACATCATGGTGACATTTCCTGCCATCAGGTCGGTTAGACCTGCAGAGCCGCTCTTATAAGGCACGTGAATCATGTCAATGCCTGCATTCTGTTCAAAGATTTCTGCAGACAATTGATGACTTCCACCGATGCCGCCTGATGAGAAAGTTAGTTCTCCTGGTTTAGCTTTAGCTGCCGCAACAATATCTTGCACAGTCTTATAAGGTGATGTGGGGTTCACCACTAAAACCAATGGACCTTTTTCAATCAATACAATCGGCGTTAAATCTGTTTCTGGATCGTATCTTAAATTGCCGAATAAAGTTTTATTCACAGCCAATGGTGCAAAGTTACCCATGCCAATTGTGTAGCCATCAGGTGCTGCGCGAGCAATGTACTCGGTTCCAATGTTTCCACCTGCGCCAGGTTTGTTATCTACGATGATAGGTTGCTTCAGAATCACGCTCATCTTTTGCGCGATTTGACGACTGCGTGAGTCAGCACCACCACCGGCGCCATAAGGAACAATAAAGTTGATAGGTTTATTTGGGTAGTTCGCCTGAGCAAATGATGCTGATGAAAAGAGCGTACCAATCCCAACAAGGGACAGGCAAATTAGTTTTTGAATTTTCATAGTGCTTTCTCTGTCTGAATTAAATTAAACCAAGTAAACCGCAAGCTGCGCCGGCAGCAACTAAATACAAAGGATGCCATCTTGTAAAGAAGGTAATGGTTATCGTGACAATCGTCAATATATAAGCCGCCAAACTTTGATTCACTTGTAACGAAATTTGCCAAGCCGCTGCAAGTACAAGCCCTACTGCTAGAGCACCTGCAGCATATTGAATCATCTTTTGGCGTTGTTTGTTTTGAATGGCGAAAATATAGCCCTGCAAGAAGTAAATCATAATTGAGGATGGCCAAGCGATGGCAAGAGTTGCAAGTGCCGCCCCCAAAACGCCCCCCACATCCCAACCAATTAAAGTCACGGTCATCAAATTTGGGCCTGGAGCTGCTTGTGCAATTGCAAAATAGTCTGCAAACGTTTGGGGGCTAATCCAGTGTTCTTGATTTACTGACAAATCATATAAAACTGGGAGGAGGGCATTAACCCCCCCAAATGCCACCAAGGAGAAGGCTGAAATCTTGAGGAAAAGACTAATTAAAACACTCATGTTTTATTCACCTTTCTCCATGCAAAATAGAGCGCAAGTGGACTAGCTAGCAAGACTACCCAACCAAGACCAAGATGAAAATAACATGCTGCTAATAAAATGAAGATCACAACGATGAGCATGGGCGGGTAATTTAGCTCAGTGCGCATCATCTTAAATCCAGTGCTTGCAATTAAACCAACACCAACTGCAGAGATGCCCCTGAGCATTCCTTGAACAATCGGGAGGTAGCTGAAATGCTCGTACAGCATTGCTAAAATAAGCACTAAGGTAACAGGCCCAGTCAGTATTCCAAAAACACCCGCAATAGCCCCAGGTATGCCGCAAAATCGACTCCCGACACATACTGCGAGGTTAACAATATTGGGACCTGGAACGATCTGGCAGATGCCTAGCATGGAGCTAAATTCCTCGGAACTTAGCCACTTCTCTTGTTCAACAATAGTGCGCCGTGCCCAAGGTAGCACGCCCCCAAAGCCTGACATGCCAATCCTGGTAAAGCCCCAGAATAATTGGCGGGGAGTTAGCGTCTTTTGCTTGTCCAGTTCCAAGGGGCTTGCTTACTTTGGCAGGAATGGATGCGGCACAGGCTTTTGATCAAGCCATGCTTCTAAAGTCTCGATGATGCCCTTTGCAAAAGTTGCAAAGATTGGCTCGGCAATAAATCCCAGGTGAGGGGTCGCCAAGAGATTGGGAGTATTTCGCAGGGGATCTTTTTCTGGCAAAGGTTCTACATCAAATACATCAATCGCAGCTTGCCCGGGTCTACCAAGGGCGAGCGCCTTTTGTAAATCACCCATATTGACAAGGGCCGCTCTTGAAGTATTTACCAAGATTGAGTCTGAGCGCATAAGGGCTAATTGATCTGCACTAATAAGCCCTTTGGTGCCTGGACCTGCTACTAAATGCATCGTC
>Ga0007801_10000208_pt1 | contig 18544 bp, 8 predicted proteins | sample CryBogmetaGMA2M_FD_60372 | JGI IMG/M metagenome (GOLD analysis project Ga0007801, IMG submission 60372) | Freshwater microbial communities from Crystal Bog, Wisconsin, USA - MA2M | ecosystem: Environmental > Aquatic > Freshwater > Lake | place: Crystal Bog, Wisconsin, USA | collected 2009-07-06
TGGTGTACGGACTGCTCATGGCGTTGGCGTTGTGGATTTTTAAATGTGGAATCAATAAAAAAAAGCGTCTCATTTGAAGAACCCCTTGTCAGCGGCAACGGCTTCCTCGGCGAGCGATGCCAATTCGCGCCATTCATCATCGCTCAACCGAGTACGGCTGTCCTTGCATAGGTATTCGTACGCATTGATTATCCAACGAGCAAAATCCCCGGCTATCTCCTCCACCCATGCCTCGTCTTGTTCGCGTTGTTCGATAAATTTGTCGTCCAACCAGATGCGTTGAGCCAACGGTAGCACTTGATAATGTTCCTTGTTAGACCAACCGATACCGCTGGCACGGATTCTAAAAGCTTGTTGCAACACCAAATCAATGATGAATTTTAGGGTGTTGTTGATGCCTACCCGGATGTCTAAATTGTTTACGCCACTGTGAATTAAGCGATCCAAGGTCAGGAAGTTATCGCCAAATCGACGGACAGGTAGGCTGTCTCTGAAAAATGAACGGGCAGGCAAACGCACTTGGCGTTGTTCGAGTGTCGGTGGCACACTCATCAACAAATAGGCTCTTCCGGCATTTTGGCTGTTAAGTACGCTGATGTTTTGCGGTTGGGTTCCGCCATAAGCTGTGACGGTCAACCCCATAATGTCGTCATAGCCGTCGGCATGGAATTCGTCCTTTCTCCGGCATTCTCTGGCTTGTTTGCTAGCGTCAGAAAAACGCATTGAGTCGATTCGATTCTTGGCCTGGGTCATTAAGCCAGAAGGGGACAGGATTGAAAGCAGGTGATAGTTAGCGTTGACCGGGAAGTAAACTTGCTTAACGAGTGCATCCGTACTGTTCCCCCCGTTGCTTTGCTTAACGGCAAGAAAATCCGAGCGCAAGCTTTCATAATTGGATGTTGGTATGTCGAATAGGTGCTTGACCGCCAAACTGTCTTGTTCCAAATGTTGTAGAACCGTTTGGCTGTCATCCAAGGTCAAACAAAGAAATTTATAAACGTCCATCGCGGCGGCATTGCCGAACACGTCCAAATCGTAGCCAATATTGCCTGTACGCAGATAACCGTCGTTTGTTCGCTCAGCTTGGTAAATCACTGAACTGGTTTTTGCGCTCGGGTGGCTGAATTTAGCCGGATGACTGACTATCGAGAGCCAGGATGCCCGTTTTGCGGCATCCGGCAACCAAGTTGATAGCGAAAATTTGTCATCCGCTTTTTGTTGGATGGCGAGTTGTTCTTCCTCGCTGGCCGATGCTTTTAGCTTGGCTTTAAGCCAAGCCTCTTTACGCTCGCTCAAAAAAGTAGCAATTGATTGGTTCATTTGCTTTGGTCTCCGTTTGTAAGTATGAGGAAGTGTAAGCTAGAAAATAATTTATGTCCATAGTTTTCATATTTAATTAAATTGACGATGGATGTTGGCAATCATGCCAACATGACGGGTTTGGTAAATTTTGCGTTGTTTATGACGGGCGGCAAACGATGAAAGTTGACAACCCTGTGATCACTGGCAGATTAGCGCAATCTATTTTCTTGGCTAAAGCTGTTCCTACCCATGTACCAAAGGCCAGCAAATCTAATTTTGACGTAAACCAAGGGTTGGCTAGGCGCCCACACACCGAAAATCCTGGCTCTAACCCATCACTTTCCGTCCGCCATAATCCGCCGGATGGGCGGAAATGATGGGCTACGGTGAGCATCTAGTTCGGAGTATACGGCTCACTGCCATTAAGTTAACTGATGGTACGCAGATGTGTAACCCCGTAGCCCGGATGGAGCCGCTTGCGGCGAAATCCGGGGGATACGGTACAATCAGAGATACCGCCCGAACCCGGATTACGCCCGGAGGGCTCCATCCGGGCTACAACACTGGGATTCAACGGCACGATGCGTAACATCAGTAAGTTAAGATTCATTAAGCGTGAAATCAGCCCTTGGCGTTCCGAAAAACGCTTAACTTAATGGCAGTGAGTATACGGCTAGGGTCTTCCAATGCGCACCTAGCCCACCCTACAGTAATTCGCCTTTCATGCCAAAATGAGAATTGCTGACCTAAAGCTGTTTTGGAAATCGACAGCCGCTTTTTAGGGTAGAATGACCAGTCCATCGCATAGATGGCTTAGAAAATAGTCTTCATATTTAACCTTTATCTGCCGCACAGGCAGTTTGTTTACTGACTGGCTAGGTCATGGTTTGGAAAAGACCTAGCTGATCGGAGTAGTACCATGGACGGGAGTCTGTGGGCTGACCATTGCTGTCCTTGTTGTTTCGTAGAGTAATTTCTCCGTATCGTTTAGATTTTTCCTGCATGATTGGCTCAATCTCGCTGTTCTCGAAATTTTGCTCAGCTTCTGCATGTCGACGTAGAACGGTTTCGTAGTTTCTGTTTAGCCAGAGCTTGGCTTTTTCTGCATTGTTCAAAGGCTTTGCGTTTGTGATTTTGTAAATCGCTTGAAGAGAAATGAATTCACCCCTCTCATCTTTTTCGCAAAATACTTCTTTGCCGTCTTGCCAAACCCGATACAGCGTAATCTCGGGACTTCCAGCACGAAAGCGGTTGATCTGTTGCGGTACGGCGGTCAACCACCAGTTTTCACTAAACCATGCTTGCAGGGCTTGCGGGCCTTGTTGCTGGTAGCTGGTCAGGCTTTCATGGATGGCTTCGTGTTCCAAATCGGCTAAGCGTTGTGTGGGCTGCAATGGTTCGGCATGTTGAATGCGGGGAATGGCGTTGACGGCTTGGTTCAAGGCCGCTTCGTCTATCAATTCGCTGATATTGTGGGATGTCAGTTTCAGTGTCTTGGAATTTTTCTCATAACCAGGTCGGCAAAATGCAAGCCTATCTCTTTGGCGCAGGGCTTTTAGGTTGTATTGCATGACGGCAATGTTGGGGTGTTCGATGTCTGATTCGATACTTCGGTGACGTAAAACACGCCCCGCCAATTGAATGATGGATCGGAATGACGAGGGTTCGATGATGGCCCAATCAAAATCATGATCGCGCCCGACTTCTTCGACTGGCGTTGCCACTAAGATGAATAGTACATCGCTGGCTTGGGTATTGTCTAAATGGTGGCGAATAATATCGTCTTGGAAGGCTTTAGGAACCTCACCCGCTTTTTCCTTGCGTTGCAGAATTGTTTCCAAGTGCTTTTCTTGTTCACTGCGTAGTAACAACACTTGGCGGCTGTGGTAGGCCATGATTCGGGGGGCAATGCCAGCGCCCCAGTCGGCTTCCAGCAAGTATTGTGTCAAAGCGACACAGGGTGGAATATTCGCCATGCGCACCACGCCAAAAGATACCCTTTTTCCAGTTTTGGTATCAACGGTATGGTGATGAGTGTGTAACTGTATAGTCGTTTGCTTGACTTTGTCAAAGTAAGCTTGACGTTGGGTAGGTGGGTCGTTTTTGTGGGCTAATAGCTCGTCACAGCGTATTATCTGGGCTTTGCGCTTGACGATTTGTTTTTGCAGTTTGGCAACCCGCTTGCCAATAAATTGGCGGTGGGCATTTTGATAGTCTCGGCAACGGGTTGCTGAATCCGTATTTTCCAGTCTTTCAACCTGAATACCAAATTCATCAACCCAAGCACAAGCCACCATAGCATGTGCATTCATAAAATGGCAATGCAATTTCCAGCCTTCTTGGTAAGCGTTGAAAAAACCCTCTGCCAAGTTGGGGGGAATGGTGGCGGATGAAATCATGACTTTTCGTCCTAGCATACCGGCCAAATGAACCAAGCGTCCAATTGCAATCAAATCAGCACCGTCAAAATCATCCACTTCGTCAATAACCAAATCCGATGAAAGCAATCTTAAGCAGGGCAGTATATATTTCCCGCCGCGCAAGGTCTCGGTGGCGGCGATAATATGATCTATCGTACAGGCCAGCACAGGCTTGTAGAGGAATGCCTTGTGCTTTTCGGCTAATTTGGGTTGAAGCTTAGGAAACAACACATCCAGAAATTCAGTACCTGGCAGACCTTCATAAACCAAATACTCTTCCAATAATAATTCTTGAGATTCAGAACCTATTTCTTCAAAACTGGGTGGTTGGTCATTTTCTCGAATAGTTTTGTCGTACAACTCTTTGACTGCTGCCGAACCGATTAACACTGCCAACTCGTCGTTGGACAAACCAATGCGTGTGCGATATTCGTTACCCGTTTGTAATGTCAAGGTGCGTAACCCCAAGGCTAAAATATAGCGTAGACTGTTGCCGTCATTAGACAATGCTCGCATGATTTTGGCATTGGCAATGGTTTTGCCGCAACCTGTACTTGCCATATTCACGACAAACCAGCCATACCCTTGTTCTTGCAATGCCTCGTGTTGAGCTTTGAAAACCGAAATGCCTTCCACTGCTTTATCTTGCCATTGAAAACCTGACGGGCTTTTTTGCTTCAGCCCTTTGATGTCATAAGCCAAATCCATCTCAGAACTGAAACGGGATAAAGTCTGGCTGATATTCAACGCATAGCCACTAACTCTCACTAAATGCTCATCAAGTTTTTGTTTTGGTTTTTTTTGGTAATCCGTGTTGGCGATTAGTTTCAATACGGTTTTCCACTCCGGGTCGGCACTGCATGACGAATAATAATGGTCGCCCAACATTAGGCACAGTCGCGCATGGTGTAGCAATAACCGATAAGCGCCGTTGTCCAGTAAAGTTTGGATTTGATCTTGCGTTTGTAATAACTTGCCTGACCATTTTTGTAATTGTTTCAGCCAAGCCCCGGATTGGCTCATTAAACCCTCGGGGAACTCGAAACAAGCATTTAGGCGTTTGTCGTCATTTTCTGGAGTTTGATAACCCCAGTCTGACTTAAGGCTCTTGAGCATTCTCGGAAGGCTTTCACGCTTTTGATCCGATTCGTCTTCTGGTTTTTTCCGATTAGGTAAGCGATGATGGGTCATGACTAGCCAGCCTACCAATTGGGCAATCGGGGGCAATTCATGCAGTGGGTTATCGCATTTCTCCCCCACTGATTTTTTTAATGCCTGTTCATCCCATTTACCTTCACTCAAAAGCTGTAACCATGCTTTATCCGTATTGCCTGCTTGCCGAACAAGGGCATTTAATAATAGACAAGAAATCCATTCATGGCGTATTGGGTCAGGCTTTAGCGAGTTTTCTTTAAGCTTTCTTTGGAATAGGGCAGTGGCCTTGCCCCAATCATGTAATAAAGCAGAAATAGCCACTAAGGATTTAATCGCAGGTAGATAAGTCCAATTATTTTCCCATTGATTGTTTAGTACATTTTTTTTCGTAGTATTCACCGGCACAATCCCCTCGGCATTGAAACATTTGCGATTCCCCACAATCCACACTAACTCGCTACGGCTGCGCGATCTCATCCAATGGCAGGCAACGGCGGTGTTTTTGCTGGCGGTTTTGCGTAACAGGGTTTTGACGGCAATCAGGCCGTCTTCGGTGATGACGGTTTGCCAAGTGTTGTCGCCGATGCGGTTGGCAAAGGCATCGAGTACGCGGCGGGTGCGGCCTAGGGCTTTCTTTTGGCATTGGCTGACGAATAGCACCATCATGGTTGCGACTCCTGCAAAGCGGTTTGTTTGACCTGCTCGAACATGTAATCCAAGGCTTTGTGTTCGGTGAATTTTTGCAGGATTTGCTGGCGGAATTCTTGTTCGCTCATTTTCTCCTTGGCGCAGATGAACGCCCAAGGCAGCACGATGGCATCTTTGATGAGGTCTGCCACGTCAAACACTAAGGCTCCACGCCGGGTTTTGCCGTGCATGACGGCGAAGCCATGTGGTATGCCTAGCACCCAAAGCGTCGTCGCGGCGAGGCCGTAAGCCAAATAGTTGCCGTGGTTGAGGAATCCGTTGGCGAGGTCGGTGGCTTGGTGGTCACGGGTGAAGTCGCCGTACTGGGTGGTTTGCGCGGTATATCGGTAGAGTTGTTTGGTCATCAGGGCTTCGCGTTGCAACAGGTCGCCGGCTTGTTGGGCGAGACCGATGGCGGCTCGGTAGCCTTCCAAGGCTTGGGCGATTTCCGGGCCGTCGCTGTAGAGGTTTTCGGCTTTGAGTTCACGGTCTTTGGCCCAGGTTTGGCTGAGGTAATCCAACCGGGCTAGTTGAAAGCGTTTGGCGGCGGCGAGGCGTTGAGGTTCGTTAAACCAGAATTTCAGCCAGCCTTGTACATATTCGGTGGGCCGGTATTCGCTTTGGGGGGTAAGCCATTCGATTTCACAACCGCTGAACAATGGAGTCCCGCCGCCGCCGCAAAAGCCGACCAAGACCCCGGCACTGGACAACATGCGCATGGCGGCTTGGGTGATGGAGGTTCCTGTGCCGAGCAGCACAACCGTGGTGTTGGCAATGGGGATGTTCCAGTAGTGGTTTTCTTCCTTGGCTTCGGTCAGGTATAACACGCGCCCGTCTTTTTGCATGACCCGGCAATGTTCAAGATAGTAGATGTTGGCGCGTTTGGAGTGGAGGATGGCTTTTAAGTCGGTTAGTTGGTCCATTAAATTTCTCCGTTTTGTGGCGTGTGTCGGCAATAATCGGCCTGTGACAGGCCGATTTCTGTCCGAAATAAGCTGCTAAAAACTGGGCTGAGAACGGCTTCATGCTTATTTTCGCATAGCAAGCCCTTCCATCTTTTGTTCATGTTTACCCCTTTATGATCAATCAAGTCTAGCTTATGACCAGCAGCTTGCCCAGAGAGTTAATTTTTGGCATGGCATTAAAAACCTGGTTATGAAGATTCATCAGTCACCGAATCAGCAGCGATTCCCGGTCTATTGATTTATAGGGGTTTATGCACATCATTTTGGTGCGTTAAAGTATTTTATCATTACTATTCAATAGATTAAAAAAATCAGACCGGGAATCGCTGAGCCGTTGCAAATAATAGCGGCAACGATTTTTTACAGGCCGCAATGAACGTTACCGGTTCGGTGTAGAATGCTCTCAACAATCAGCAGGAACACGACGATGCCCCCCACCGCCACCCTCAGCATCCGCCAACACGACCCCGTCAACGGGCTATGCCGCATCACCCTCCGCTTGAAGCAGCCGGACCAGCCAGACATCGAAGCCGAGGCAAACATCGCCTTTGCGCTGACCGGGCAGGAACAGGAAGACCTGCGCTGGTATCTGGAGGATTATCTGATTTACCCCGAATCCTCCGAGGCTGTGCAAGTCGCCCAAATCGAGGACATGATGCGGACGCGCGGCGAAGAGCTTTACCGCAAAGTATTAGCCGCCAACCTAGGCACGCAACAAATTTGGTTCGCCATCCGCCCCCAACTCGCCACGCTGCGCATCGAAATCAGCACCGGCATTGCCGAGGCCGCCAGCATACCCTGGGAATTGATGCGCGACCCGCAATCCGACTCCGCGCTCGCGGTGCGGGTGCAAGCCTTCGTCCGCGTCCATTCCCAACCCAACATCCCCTTCGTGCCGGTTCCGCCGTCCACAGACGGGCGCATCAGGCTGTTGTATGTGGTCTGCCGCCCGAACGGCATTCAAGATGTGGCTTTACGCGCCATCGCCAACCGCTTGTTGCAAGGCTTGGGTGAGGATCGCGCCCGTTTCGACATCACTGCCTTGCGCCCACCGACTTACGAGCAATTGCAAAAAACGCTGATTGATGCCAAGGAAGCGGGGCAAGCCTTCCACATTGTCCATTTTGACGGGCATGGCATGTATACCGACTTGAGCAAAACCAACCTGTCCGGTTGGCTGGGCCAGTTGTCCAGCCTGATGCTCGGTGGCAAGTCCAACGGCAAGCACGGCTTCCTGCTGTTCGAGCATCCCACCCATGCCGAAAAAATGCGCCCCGTCCCCGGCGAGGAACTCGGCCAGTTGTTGCATGATTGCGGCGTTCCGGTGCTGGTGCTGAACGCCTGTCAATCGGCGATGCATGAAGCCATCGCCAAACCTGATATCTCGAAGAATGTGCATGATGAAGTTCGCGCCATCGGCTCCTTGGCCCAAGCGGTCGTGGACCAAGGCATCCCCGCCGTGTTGGGGATGCGCTACAGCGTGTTCGTCGTCACCGCCGCGCAATACATCGGCGAACTTTATGCCGCGCTCGCCAAGGGCCGGGGCTTCGGCCAAGCCGCCAGCGAAGCCCGCAAGCATTTGCAGCGCAACCCCGAGCGTTGGGTCAGCTTGCATGGCCGGCCGCTGCAAGACTGGTTTGTGCCGGTGATTTACGAAGCCGTGGACCGCCGCTTGCTGTCCGGCGACAAGCCCTTGTCGCTGAGCCAAGCCCCGGAACTGGACCCGGTACAACTCAATGCCAGCTTGCTGCGCTATGTGCCGGACTCCGGCTTCATCGGGCGTGATGAAACCCTGCTGATGCTGGACCGGGCATTTGATCATCATGCCATCGTTTTGCTCCATGCCTATGCCGGTCAAGGCAAGACCGCCACCGCCGTCGAGTTCGCCCGTTGGTATGCGCAAACCGGCGGTCTCACCCCCCTCTCGTCTGGCGGTGGGGGAGAGGGGTTCTCGCCGCTGGTGCTGTTCACCTCGTTTGAGATTCACACCGACTTGACCGATGCGCTGAATCACATCGGTCGTATTTTCAACCCGCTCTTGCAAGCCAACGGCGTCGAATGGCACAGCCTCAACGACAACAGCCAGCGGCGCAGCCTCGTGTTGCAACTGCTCAAGCAAATCCCGCTGCTGTGGATTTGGGACAATGTGGAGCCGGTCGCCGGTTTCCCGGCCGGTGCGGAGTCGGCGTGGACTCGGCAAGAACAAACCGATCTGGCGGATTTCCTCAAGCAAGTCAAACTCGACCAGGCCACCAAGGCCAAAATCCTGCTGACCTCAAGGCGCGACGAGCAAGCCTGGCTAGGCGGCATTCCGCAACGCATCAGTATGCCGCGCATGTCCAATCCCGACGCCGCCGCGCTGGCGCTGGAACTCGGCAAGGAACGCGGCTGGACCCGCGACGACACCGCCGAGTGGCAACCGCTGTTGAGCTATTGTAATGGTAATCCGCTGACCCTGCGCATCCTCGTCGGCCAAGCGGCAAAGCTAGGCTTGCGCGACCGCAACCGCTTGGAGCGATTTATCCAATCCATCCGCGACGGCGAGCAAGCCATCGCCGATGCCGACGAGAAGGAAGGCCGCGACAAATCCTTGGGCGCGTCTTTGGATTACGGCTTCCGCAATGCGTTTAAACCCGAGGAACTGCCGGTCATCGCGCTGCTGCATTTGTTTCAAGGCGTGGTGGATGTGGATGTGTTGGAATGGATGGGAAGGGGCGACTATGCTTTGCCGGAGTTAGTCCGTCATTCCGGCATGGACCGCCGGAATCCAGATTGCATGGACGCAAACAATCCTGACCATCCCTGGAGCCTAGGTTCCGGCGCTCCCTGCCGGAACGACGAAGAAAACCTTAATTCACCCGTTTTCGACCAAGCCCTCATCACCAACTTACTCCACCGCGCCACCGAGATTGGCTTGCTGACGCATCTAGGCGGAACCTGGTACACCATCCACCCCGCCCTGCCGTGGTTCCTGCGGCAGGTGTTCGCACGGCATTATGACGGCAAGGGCGGGCGCTCCACAGCGGAAGCCGCCCTCCGCGCCTGGGTGGATGCAATGGGTGAATTGGGCGATTACTACCATAACAAGTTTGGTGCTGGCAACCGCGAGGTGATTCAATTTCTGGCACTGGAAGAAGCCAATCTGCTGCATTGCCGCCGCGTGGCCCGTCGCCATGGCTGGTGGGGCCGGGTCATCTCCGCGATGCAGGGCTTGTATGATCTTTACGGATTCCAAGGCCGTGGCGCGGAATGGGCGAGGCTGGTAGACGACATCGTGCCGGATTATTGCACTAAAAATGACGAGCCGGTGACCGGGCGGGAAGACGGCTATAGCTTAGTCATGGACTACCGCGTTAGACTGGCCATAGACCAAGACCGCGACCTGAATCGTGCCGCCGCATTGCAAGACAAAGTAGTTGTTTGGGATCGCTTGCAAGCCGCCGACGCGCTGGCTTTGTCGGAAGCTGCGGCCTTGGATGCAATTCAGCGCAATCGCATTCGGAGCTTGGGGGTCAGCGTGTCCGCATTGGGCAAAATCTTGAGGGAACAGAACAACGGCGACTGCGTAAAGCGGTATCAGGAAGCTATCCACTATTGTCAGCGCATAGACGACACCGCCCTCGAAGCCATTGCCCACTTCAACCTCGGCCATGCCTACAAGAACATTCCCGCCATCCGCGATCTGGATAAAGCCGAAGCCGCTTACCAACGCAGCTTGGATTTGTGGCAAGCGAATGATACCCTAAGCCGTGCGATCACCATCCAACAAATCGGCATAGTGCAGTATGGACGCTTCAACGAGGCGCGTGAACGGGACGAGCCGGAAGAAGTTTTGCTGAAACATGTGCAAGCGGCGGAAGCGCATTATCTCGAAGCCCTGCAACTCTGCCCCGCCAACGCCATCACCCAACTGAGTCCGCTGCATAATCAGTTGGGTATTCTCTATAATAATATCGGCCAAACCGAGTTAGCCCGCGAACATTACGAGAAAGCTGTGCAAATTTACGAGCAAACCGGCGACCGTTATGGAGCCGGGCAGACGCGCCGCAACATGGCACTGATGTATCGGCAATCCGCTCTCGCCCAAGACAACCCAAATCGGAAGCGGGATTTGCTGCTCCGCGCCCAAGCCTATGCCGAGGCGGCGTTGCGCGACTTCAAGACCTACCAAGGCCGCGCCGCCGATTGGGAAGCCCGAGCGCAGCAACTTATCGCCGGCATCGACCAAGCACTCGCCGCTTTGTAGAAGGCCGGAACAAGCTTGTCTTGAGCGTAGTCGAAAGGCCCACTCGGGCGTTTTTAATCGTTCCCACGCTCCCGCGTCACTGCCATTTAAGATGCATTAAGCGTGAAATCAGCCTTTGACGGAACGCCAAGCTCCAGCTTGGCATCGCCTTAAGCGAAATCAAACTAACATCATCACGTTATTGAGTTAGCGTAATCAGCAGCGGCGCAGACGAAAGGGGTATCGTCCATTGACCATCGGCCACGACGGGTAGATCGGCGGGTTCGCCGCTTGTCGTTGCGCCTGACAAAATGACGGCACTGGCCGGCAGTGCGTTGATGGGTAAGGTGATCGTGCTGGTCGTGTTGTCATCCCCATCCACAGGCCGCCAAGCCACTAAATGGCTTGCCACGCCGTTTTTGTCGCCGAGCAGATAAACGTAAGCGGTGCTGTCTTCACGCAAGACATCCATAAAATGACGTGTCCCTAGGGTGTTGAGCAAGGCTTGGAAGGCGCGAAATGATTGCTTGGGCATAAAGCCGGTATTGACAGAACCAGTCACCCCGCTACGGCAATACAGCGTATCGCATTTGGCGTCATTGGCATAGAAAAACCAAGTCAAGCGATCCAGACCCAAGCGCGACAGCATCAATGCGCCGCGCAAACCATATAAGGCTTGAGCCCGCTCACTGACACATTCATTGGCATTGCAGTTTTCCCCTGCCCCGGCACTGTCCCAGCCCCATTCAGTCAGATAAACGGGCATATTCGGTAAATTGGCATCCCTAAAGCGCAGAAAATTACGCACTTGATTGATGCTTGAGGTCGGGTTTTCGGGGGGTACGCCCGTGCGCTTGCCATCGGCTGCGTAATTGTAGCTGTAGGCATGGGTATTCAGGGCATCAAGATAAACCGCTTCGGCCGGTGACAAACGTGCGCCGATGTAATTGCCGCCCGTGGCATTGGCCGCTTCCGGCTTGAAAGCCTGTAATGCACCGGGCATCACTTTCAGGGCCGGATCACCCGCCTTGGCACCCGCCGCCATGCCGCCGAGCACCGCGCGGTAAAAACTGGCCGGATAATCCCAAGGCTCGTTGCCGACTTCCAAGGCGCGCACCAAACCGTTGCCGGAGCTTGGGCCAAAATGTTGGGCAAACGCAAACCCATAAGTGTAACCGGCAAGGTTGGGGTTGTCCCAAACCGTCACCGGGAAGACACGGTTGGTGAATTGGATGCTGGTCTCAACTTCCAGCCCCGCCTTCACCCAGGCCCCGTATTCTTTGTCCCAATTAAGCCACCATTGCGCTTCGGTGCCTTTGCCTGCGGCCATGGCAGTGTAATCAGGGATATGGTCGGGGTCTTTCACATCCCAATTGAGGTTGTGGTAATTACGCGCATGGCTGGCAATCTGCCGATACAACACGGCCCCGTTAGGATTGCTATTCCCCCACCCCCAAATGCCGTTGATGCCCAGCAACTCTCCTATGCTGTGTGGATTAATTCTTGGCGCAGGGGCTGAACCATAAGGTCCATTGGCATCATAAGCAGCAATGTCCCAAACATAGACTTTCGCCCAATCACGTTCGGTGACAGCATGTCTCACCTTAATATAGCGGACGGGTTGCTCTTGGAACAGGGTGCTTTGGTAGGATAGTGAAGTGGGAATGAGTGCAGCCACTTGCGTCCACTGTTGACCATCGTTGCTAACCGATAGCGTTGTGGAGATGGCATCCGGCGACCAGTGTTTCATCTGCACCCAGCCCACATGATGGCTACTGCCCAAATCGACCGTCACCGCCTCAAAACATGGCTCTGCCAATGTGGATAGCTCGGTCAAGGTGAATTTGTCCTTGGAAGATACTCTTAAGGCAATGATCGGATCGGAGGGGGCTGCAAAGCGCCGGTATTGATAATTGTCCGCTGTGGTCAGGGTGCTAACGACCGTGCCGCCACTGGCGGTTAGGGCCTCAAACACGATGGGCTGGTTGCCAAAACCGCGCACACCGAGTTGGTACAAAGACCGTGTTTGCGGCAAAGGGACATTGATCCAAGCCGTGCCGTTACTGACCGGAACATACGCGCCGGTATAAGGGTTGTTGTCGGTGGCATCTTGCGGATTGGTGGAACCCGAACTGCTGCAACGCCCTGCCGCACAAGCCCCCAATACTTGATTCAATTCCGGTCTGGCAATATAGCCGGTCGGCAAACACGCCCCGGATTGCCAACTGGTATCGGTGTTGCCGTCCAATACCGAGTTAAGGTTGGTGCCGGGTGATGTCGCGGATAAGGTAGCGCCTTGCGTTATGGATGGGACTAGGCCGGCATCAGGGTTCCATTCGGCAAGGGCGGTGTTCAAGCCGACAATAAAAAATAGACTGGGCAAAAAAGAAAATTGCCAGCGAGAGTTAAAACAAGTGATTTGAGGTAGGTTCATTGTGATTTGGCCCGGATTGAAATGGTTAGGCAATAGTATTATTCATCAAGGAAACAAGCTCATGTTGACATTAGGCTCAGTGACCCCATCGGCTACGGTGACAGTTCTGGCAGAGGAAAAGTCGCTGCCATTGTCAAAATAAGCAGCCACATACTTGCCATTGGCATCCAGGAAATAAATGCGGTATACCCCTGCCGTCAGATTTTTGACAACGTAGTCACCTGTGGCATTGGTTTTCGCCGTGCCTGCCAGCGTCCAAGTATTGTTATAGCCCAACTGATAGGCTTCCACCAAAATATTCACCAATGGGTCCGCCCCACCCGTTGTCACTTTACCACTAAGCCCTGCGTTGGCCGGCGCAAGGATGGGGTCGCTTCCCCCCGATGGAAAACCGCTAGGCACTTGCCCGGGGATTTCCGAATAATTGGGGTAAACGGGGCTTAATGCTTTGAGGAAAGCGACTAACTGCTGCTTTTCGACACTGCTCAACCCTAACGGTAATAGTTCGACCGCTTGGTTTGCAACCGGCAATCCCATCCCTTTGCCAGCTCCAGCATTATAGAAATCGACTACCTGATCCAAGGTGGCAAACACGCCATTGTGCATGTAAGGGGCCGTGCGGGTCAGGTTGCGCAAATTGGGTACGCGGAAGGCAGCGCGATCTAGGCTGTTGCCCGTCACTGCCTCCCGTCCGATGTCGCCATCCAACTCCGTCGCCGCAACGTTGCCGGGAACGCCGATGACTTTATAAAGCGGGGTGCTGTAAACGGTGCTGCCCACTGCCGTCACTGGCGTGAGCCGGTGGCACTGGCTGCATCCCGCCTTGCCGTTAAATAGGATAAATCCAGCGTCTTCATCAGCCGTCAGCGTACCCTGCCGGTAGAGATTGGCATCATAGGCAGTGCGCAATTCCATTTGGGTACGCACATAGGCCGCCAAGGCTTCGCCAATATTCGCCGCAGTCACGCCATCCGGCCAGATGGCGTTGAAGCTTTGCTGATAAGCCGGGATGGCTGCAATTTCTCCCACCAACTCGGGAAGGGTTTGGTTCATTTCCTGGCTGCTCTGAATGGGGTGTAGCGCGACTTGTTCTAGCTTGGGTTCGCGCCCGTCCCAGAAGAAAGCCCCCTGTAGTGCCAAGTTGGCAAGGCCCGGCGTATGCCGGGCGAGAGGTTGGCCGTTCAAGCCTTGCTCTTTGACCAGGCCGTCGGCCAGACCTTTAGCCGCTTGATGGCAACTTGCACAGGCGCGGTGATTGTCGCCGGAAAGAATCGGATCAAAGAACAGTACTTGCCCTAGTTGTTCTTTGCGACGCAGGGGCGCACCGTCCACCACCGTCCAAACATTGTTCCGCACCGCCAAGTCGTCAATATAACTGGGGCCGGATTGGTAGGAGGTGTATTTGCCTTCGCCATAAGGGGTGTTGTCGCTGAATTGCACAGACAAGGGTTGCCCGACTTGGACGCGCGGTGCGACATAAGGTCCACGCAGGTAAGTTTGCTTGGAGTCTTGGATGCGCAAAGCGAATTGCGCCCCCTTCACCTCAATGGCAACACTGATCACATCCCCCAAATTCTCCAATAGGAAATCCTGCTGGCGTTGATATGGCTGCCAACACATATCGTTCCAACGCAGCGTTATATGCTGAATGCCGTCATATTCAACCTGCATCCCCCAACAGGTGTCCACTTGCACGACGGCTCCCCGACCTTTGGTCATGCGCCACTGGTAAACGGTCGGCGTGATGCCATCGTTGGGAAAAGTGGTTTTCAACCAGCCCTGCTTGTGTGGTTGGATCACCATCCAGCCTTCCGATGCGGGGTGATTCAAGGGCCGTCCGTATTCCAAAGCAAACGGGGTATTGGGTAAACTGCCCCAATGCTGACTATCACGTTCGACCAAATTCAGAGTGTCGGCTTGATCGAAGCTATCGGCAAACAGGAGATTACCGTTTGGGTCGGCATCAACAGTTAGGCCATAAGGCAACACGGAGACTTGCTGCAAAGCATCCTTCACGGTAAAAACGACCGAGTAATTACCGGGCACTGTCGGCGTACCGGTCAGAATGCCGCCTTGAGTCAACGCCAACCCCGGCGGCAGATTGCTCGCCGACCAAGTATACGGAGGCTTACCGCTGGTGGCCGTCAGAATGTCATAGTAGGGAACCTGCTGATAGCCTTTTAGCACTCGTTCCGAGACGATTCGCACTGGGTTGTAGAGTTCCGGCAACACCTGCACGTCTTCAACGATCACCTCGTCGTAAAGGCCCGCATAACCTAGGGTCAAGGTGTAATCACCTTTTTCACAAACGCCCTCCAGACGGCTATTGTGGCGTATTTCAGTCGCTTGGTTGATACCGCCTACCGTGGCGTAAGTCCGTGTATCCGCCCCTTTCAGATAGATATCAAGATTGACCACGCCTCCAGCACTGGGACTGACAGTCAGGGTATCGAGAATGGTTTGCGGGGCGTAGCCCAGATTGTTGCTGCGAATAGTGACGTTGTGATCGCCATCATAACTAGCGACAATGCCGAAGCCATTACCGCCACAATTGAGTTGTATCGTACCACCCACGCCTTGAAACACTTGTACACCGGCATGAATATAACGACTGACCGCATTACGAAACACGGTAGTGGGTGCTAGCGTCATCCATTGTTTGATACGGGCACGATTGTTTTCATAGACTCCAGAGACGGTGGTCGCGCCATAACGCCCCGTCCATTGACTACCGGACACATCATTTATCACCGCCCCCGAAGTGCCGGTGAACGACTCGTTGAAATAGATTTTGGGCGGCGTTTGGCTATTGACAACCAGCGTATAGCTGAGCTTGTCCACCCGTCCCAAGGCATCTTTAACTTGGATGTTAATAGGATAGTTGCCTGCCGTTGTGGGTATCCCATCCAATACAGCCAACCATTGAGGCGGTGAAATATTGTCCGTTGGCTGGGTGTTTTGGGTGCTAAAAGTCAATCCAGGAGGCAAAGTGCCGCTGGTAATCGTGTAACTGAGCGGCGGAGTGCCACCATCAGCCCTGATCTGCTGAAGCTGGAAAATGCCCTTGGGAATCATCCAATCCGCTTGCGGCAATATGTAATGGTTGCCAATCACACCTTCAACTAGGGATGTGGTGACCAGCACCGGACCCCTAGGTGCAGCATCCAAAGGCAGGGCATCGGTGTATTCGATCAAGACATTATCGTATTTTCCGCCATAGCCAAGAGACAAGCGGTATTTCACATCGCCGTAGATTTCTGGATTATGCCAGAGGGGTGTGGTTTGGACACCCTGATCGTCGGTAATAAAAAATTTCGTGTTTTGATCTATCAGGTAGATATCTACATGGATTTTACCGCTAGCACTGACCACGCGGAACCCTTGGCTATTAACGCCGGGGGCAAAACCCAGATTGCTAGAACGAACGTTAACACGATTAACTCCGTCAAAACTGACTGTGAGCCCATACGCGCCCCCCACATCCATCTGGTAATTCGCGCCACCGGCACCAAACAAATCCACCGCGATGTGAGTATAGGTGTCGCGTTTATTTAGAAAGGCCGTAGATGCCGTCAGAGATCGCCATATATTTATTTGGGCCTGCCCTAAATGGGCGACGGCACTCACATCAGGGGCCGCATAACGTCCTTGCCATTGGGTGCCAACCGCTTGGTCTATTGCCACGCCTTCTGCATAATCAAAGGCTTCTGAAAATAAAATTTGATTGGTTGTGGCTTGTGCCGATCCCAAAACCGCGAATGCCCAAAAAGCTATCATCATCAACCTTGTCATACCGAGTGTCGCTATCATTTGTAACCTTTCGCCTAAATTTTCTGTTACTTTACTATGGATGAAGGATCACCACAACGAAGCCAGGCCGCGCCGGCCTCGGTTTCCCAGAATTCAGATTCGGGATGCCTGTTCCTGTGCGCCAGTGCCTTCAGGTGTCGGTGGACGCTGCTTTTCGAGCGGCCAACCAGGTCAATGTTTTGCTTGCAGCAGCCTTGCGTCGATGGTGTCCGCCAAGCAACACCGCTAGAGAGGGGAAGCAAGGCTTGCCGTGCCTAACTCGGCTAGATGGCACATGGAGATTTTTGGCACTCCCCTTGCTTTAGATTTTTGTTTAAAATAGCTTTAGTTCTACTTCCCAACCTAGCCACCCAATGCTGATGAAACCATCATAATTACGGCATTATGTAGCCACCCAAAGGATGAGTAAGCGTTCACCCCCCCTAGGAGCGAGGGCTTCTCGCCCGCTGAAATAGCGGCCAAGATGGCCGCGCTCCCAGGATAAAGGCAGGGGGAGTGAACGCTTACAAGGATGATGGTCACGGATATCCCTTATGAAACCAATTATCCAGTCTAAAGGGATACCCTAGGTCCGAACCATCCATGGACAGATTCCGGCAGTCCATGCCTGAATGAGCGGGTTATAATTATAAATCAACAGGATTGGTCTTGCCCCCATTGCGCCAAGTGAATAATCAAAAACGCACCACAACAACCCTTCCAACGAGAGAACATCATGACCCAAACCCGCACCCCCGAACACGAGATCAACCCCATATTCATCGACCGCTGGTCGCCCCGCGCCTTTACCGGCGAACCCATTGACGACGAGACGCTGTTGAGCTTTTTTGAGGCCGCCCGCTGGGCACCGTCGTCTTACAATTCCCAACCATGGCGCTTCATCTATGCTAAAAATGGCACGGAACATTGGGGGCTATTTCTCGAGCTATTGCTTGAATTTAACCGTGGCTGGGCGCAAAATGCCTCGGCCTTGGTAATTTTGCTGTCCAAGACCACGTTCGTTCCACCAGGCAAGACCGAAGCCAGCCCGGCCACCACCCATGCCTTCGACACGGGCGCGGCCTGGGCCAGCTTGGCTTTACAGGCATCGTTGTCTGGCTGGCACACCCATGCCATGGGAGGCTACGATAAGGAAAAAGCCCGTTTAGCCTTGGGTGTGCCTGACGGTTACGAGCTACAAGCCGCCGTCGCCATAGGCAAGCTTGGCGACAAATCGCTGCTGCCTGCAAGCCTGCAAGAACGCGAGCAACCCAGCTTGCGCCGACCCTTGGGCGAATTGGTTGCCGAAGGAGTGTTTGCGTTTACTTAGGAGGTTTCCGAATAAGATTACGCAAATGAAAACCTTCACCACACTCAAAGGCATCGCCACCCACCAAGAGGAGGTCAAGAAATCGGTCTTCGTCGCTTATGCGGCACGGACGGAAACCCAGGAAAAAGCCTTTGAATTTTTGCGCGATGTCCTGTCCCGACACCCGGACGCTTCCCATTTGTGTTGGGCTTACCGCATCAACGGCCAGTACCGCTTCAGTGACGGAGGCGAACCGGG
>Ga0007801_10000211_pt1 | contig 18500 bp, 19 predicted proteins | sample CryBogmetaGMA2M_FD_60372 | JGI IMG/M metagenome (GOLD analysis project Ga0007801, IMG submission 60372) | Freshwater microbial communities from Crystal Bog, Wisconsin, USA - MA2M | ecosystem: Environmental > Aquatic > Freshwater > Lake | place: Crystal Bog, Wisconsin, USA | collected 2009-07-06
TAGACGGACAAATTAACTATTGGGCAAAAATTGGCAAAATTGCTGAGGAAAACCCAGATTTAAGTTTTGAGTTTATTAAGGCCGTTCTAAGTGCTAGAGAAGAAGCACTATCAGGTCTGGTTGAACCTTATATATTCGGCTAACATGGATATTGAAACACAGGCTGATGGCTCTGTAAAAAAAGAAGCTGATGCGGTATTGATTACAGGCTGCTCCTCCGGCATTGGTTTGTGCTGCGCTGAGGGTTTAAGAACACGCGGCTACCGGGTATTCGCCACGGCCCGCAAACAGGAAGACGTGGAACGGCTAAAAGAACAGGGCTATGAGGCTTTCCGGCTGGATATCGCGGATTCAGCCTCTATCCGTGACGGGTTGGATGCGGTGCTGGATGCCACCGGCGGCAAGCTTTACGGGCTGTTCAACAATGCCGGTTTCGGCCAACCGGGTGCAGTGGAAGACCTGCGGCGGGAGGTGTTACGCGAACAGTTCGAAACCAATGTGTTCGGAACCCTGGAACTGACCAATTTAGTCCTACCCGTTATGCGTGGTTTTGGCAAAGGTCGGATCATTATCAACAGTTCAATTCTGGGCTTCGCCGCCATGCCGTACCGGGGAGCCTACAACGCCAGCAAATACGCGCTAGAAGGCTTCGCCGACACACTTAGATTGGAACTAGTCGGCAGCGGGGTTTATGTTTCGCTGGTCGAACCCGGTCCGATCAAGAGCCGCTTCCGCGAAAATGCCTTTGCCCTATACCAGAAGAACATCAACCTGGAAACCAGCTTCCACCGCAATCGCTACCAAGCCATGGAAGCGCGGCTGTTGAAACAAGGTCCGGCCACGCCGTTTACCGAAGGGCCGGAAGCGGTCTTGAAGCGGGTCATCCACGCGCTGGAAGCCAAACGGCCTCAAGCGCGGTATTACGTCACATTCCCCACTTATTTGTTTGGCTACCTCAAACGCATACTGCCAACAAGCTGGCTGGATGAGTTGTTAAGGCGGGTGGAGTAGGGGCATTTAGCCTCCACCCTTCGATAAGGCTCAGGACAGGCTTTGGAAAAGGGGGATTGAGGGGGATTTGTAGAACGGGCCACGCAATCCGGTCACTTGTGCTTTTACGTTGCGTCGTTGCGCCCGTTGCGTGAGACCTTCTTTTTCCTTTCTCACAATGCGGCATGTTCGTTTAATGGGCGAAGATTTTTTGTCTCACGCAACGGCGCAACGTTAAGAGCGAATCAGAATCTACAAAGGCCAACCCTAAACTGGAACTTGCCATCCTAGCCCCAAGTAGCTTGGACGCTAGATGCATTCAGAGCATCCATATCCTACGCTACGGGTTTACTCCAGCATCGGAATTGCTCCCTAGCAACTCACGTAACATCAGTTATTTAATCCGCATACCCGGCTGTGCCCCTTGGTCGGGGAACAGTACAAACGGCCCACCGCGCTCGTCGCTGGCGGCCAATACCATGCCTTCGGACAGACCGAATTTCATTTTGCGCGGGGCGAGGTTGGCAACCATCACCGTCAGCTTGCCTTCCAATTGCACCGGGTCATAAGCCGATTTGATGCCGGCAAACACCGTGCGTGGCTGGTCTTCGCCAATATCCAGGGTCAGCTTCAATAGCTTGTCGGCCTTTTCGACCTGTTCGGCTTTGACGATACGGGCGATGCGCAAGTCGATTTTGGTAAACTCTTCAATGCCTATGGTGTCGGCAATCGGCTGGATAATGTGCTGCTGATGCTCGGCGTGGCGCTGTTCGGAATGGGATTCCGGTTGTTCTGTCGCTTGCAGATTGGGTTTGTTGGCTTCCACTAGGGCTTCGATTTGTTTGGGTTCAATGCGGGTCATTAAGTGTTGGTATGTATTGATTTGATGGGATTCGGCCAAGGTAAAATGAAGATCACCCCAAGATAGCGGTTTAATATTAAGGAATTGCTCTACCTCAACCGCTAATTTCGGCAAAATTGGCTTCAGGTAAATAGTAAGCTGGCGAAAAAGGTTTAGTGTAATGCTACAGACAATATGTAGTTGCCCAATAGCATCGGCCTTCTTAGCTAACTCCCACGGCTTTTTCTCATTTACATAAAAGTTGACTTGATCGGCCAATTCCATGATTTTACGCAGAGCCTTCCCATAATCACGAGCAGCATAAAACTCTGCAATCTCTTCTCTTGCGTTACGTAGATCATCAATTAAAGGATCAAGTCCTTCCTTCAAACCCTTTTCTCCAATCTCAACCCTCAGCAGTCTCCCTTCAAAATGTTTGTTCACAAACCCCGCCACCCTGCTGGCAATATTAATGTACTTCCCCACCAAATCACTATTCACCCTCGCAACAAAATCTTCCAGATTCAGGTCAATATCTTCCATGGTTCCATTTAGCTTGCAGGCATAGTAATATCGTAGCCACTCGGGATTTAATCCTTGTTTTAGGTAGCTTTCCGCCGTGATGAATGTGCCACGGGATTTGGACATCTTTTCACCGTTGACGGTCAAGAAACCATGGGCGAAAACCTTGGTCGGGGTGCGGAAGTCCGAATTTTCCAGCATCGCAGGCCAAAACAAAGCATGGAAATACAGGATGTCTTTGCCGATGAAATGGTAAAGTTCAGTTTTTGAGTCTTTGCTCCAGAAATCATCAAAAATTAGCCGGTCTCCCGCTGGGAGATCGGCTAATTTTTTATCACATAGGTTTTTGAAGCTGCCCATATACCCAATTGGCGCATCCAGCCAGACATAGAAATACTTGCCCGGGGCATCGGGTATCTCAAAGCCAAAATACGGGGCATCGCGGGAAATATCCCAATCCGACAAGCGGTTATCACTTTCGGAACCTAGCCACTCTTGCATTTTATTGGCGGCTTCAGGCTGTAGCGGTGGATGCTCCGTTCTTTGCCCAGTAGTCCATTCGCGAAGGAATTGCTGGCAAACTGGATCGGACAATTTGAAGAAATAATGCACCGATTCCTTGCGCACCGGGGCCGCACCGGACACCGCCGAATACGGGTTAATCAAATCCGTAGGGCTATAGGTCGTACCACAAGCTTCGCAAGAATCGCCGTACTGGTCTTGGGCGTGGCATTTGGGGCATTCGCCTTTGATGAAGCGATCCGGCAAGAACATTTCCTTAACCGGGTCGTAATATTGTTCAATGGCACGGGACTCTATCAAACCGCGATCTTTCAAGCGTTGATAAATCGTTTCGGCATAATGGCGGGTTTCTTCAGAATGGGTCGTATCGTAATTATCGAATTCGACATGGAAACCCTGGAAATCCCGGTAATGCTCGCCATGGACACGGGCGATCAATTCCTCCGGGGTTATGCCTTCCTTCTCCGCACGCAGCATGATGGGTGTGCCGTGGGTATCGTCGGCGCAGACGTAATGGCACTCATGTCCGAGCATTTTCTGAAAGCGCACCCAGATATCGGTTTGGATGTATTCGACCAAATGGCCTAAATGGATGGGACCATTGGCATAGGGCAATGCGCTGGTGACAAGTATTTTGCGTTGTTCGCTCATGGCTGTGTTTGGGGGAAAGTCTTGAATGGCGGGAATTATCCCACAAACTTGACCTGTAGGAACGGGCTTTAGCCCGCGATTGGTGGCGGCTTGAAAAATTTCCCCTACGGCTTATCTCTTAGATCAATCACATTTTTAACGGCAATCACCAACCCCAAGCCAATAAACGCACCGGGTGGCAAGATGGCGAGCAGGAAACCGCCATAGTCGTGAAAGACTTCAATGGACCAATGCTTGGCAATGTCGCCAAACATCAAATCCGCCCGGCCAAACAATGTTCCGGTGCCGATCATCTCACGCAACGCACCCAAAGCCACCAATGCCAAGGTAAACCCTAGCCCTATGAAAAATCCATCCGCCAAAGCCTTGTCCACGGTATTCTTGGAGGCAAAGGCTTCGGCGCGGCCTATGATGGCGCAATTGGTGACGATTAGCGGAATAAATATCCCAAGTTTCTTATGTAAATCATGGAAAAAGGCATTCATCAACAAATCAATGACGGTGACATTGGATGCAATCACCAGCACGAACACCGGCAAACGCACTTCATGACTGACGAAGTTGCGGATCAGCGAAACAATCGTATTGGAAAATACCAAGGCAAAGGTCGTCGCCAAGCCTAGCCCCAAGCTGTTGACCACCGAGTTGCTTACCGCCAACAAGGGACATAGGCCAAGCAATGCAACCAAGGCTTGGTTGTTTTTCCATAGACCATCGACGGCGATTTTGCGGTATGGATCAAGGTCCATTAGAAAACACCGTTTCCTGATTAGCTTTAACAAATAACAGAGTTTTCTTTACCGCCTTCACCACCGCCCTAGGCGTCACCGTCGCCCCGGTGAACTGGTCAAACGAACCGCCATCCCGCTTTACCTTCCAAAATTTTTCAGGAGGGTTGCCCAAGGAAAGACCATTGAAGGCCAAAATCCACAGGGATTTGTTATCGTCAATCAAATCGCCCAAGCCGGGTGTTTCTTTATGGGCTAAAACCCTAACTCCAGCCAGGCTACCGTCGGCCTTGACCGCGACTAATAAGCTTATCTCGCCACTATAGCCATCTAGGGCTACCGTCGAAAACACCGCAGCAACTGGCTTGCCGGACTTCCGCGCCCGATACACCGTCACCGGCTTCAACCCTGGTTCCGACAGACTGATCTCCAACACATCGGCAAGCAGGTCGTTGTCATAGTGGTCACTGGGGATCAGATTCTGCAAACTGTGCAGTAGTGTCTGACGCTGGTTCTCCTCAATGCGCGCCGCCGTACTATGATGCACCCATGTCACCAAACCCATGCCTAGCGCCGAAAACAGGCCAAGTATGGTAGCGGCGGAGACCATGGTTTTGAGGGTAGGCTTCATCGTCTATGCCCATATGCGCGTGGACGGGTGTAATGGTCTAGGGTTGGTGCGACAAAATTCATCAACAACACGGCAAAGGCCACGCCGTCTGGATAGCCTCCCCAACTTCGGATCACAAAAACCAGCATGCCAATCAACGCCCCGTAAATCAGCCTCCCGCGTGGCGTGTTCGATGCACTGACCGGGTCGGTGGCAATGAAAAACGCCCCCAGCATAGTCGCACCGCTAAACCAATGGAACAAGGGGTTCGGGTAGAAGGACGAATCATATAAAAAGAAAAACATATTAACCAGGTACAGGCCACCCAAAAAGCTCAAAGGTATTCTCCAGTCAATGGTGCCACGCCAAGACATCCACAGCCCTCCCGCCAAAAACCAAAAATTCACCCATTGCCAACCCTTGCCTGACAAGCCGCCAAATACACCTGCGGACTGGATTTCATCCAAGTGGGTTTGCAAGCCCAGTTGCGTTTTCAGTATGTCCAGCGGGGTGGCTTGGCTCAACCCATCGTATGCCAAAGAGGATTCTTGTTGAAAAATCAAAGAGGCTACATCGGTAAAGCTTAAACTGATGCCTGACAAATCCACGGGTGGCAACCAAGCGGTCATCTGGCGGGGAAAGGAAATCAGCAACACCGCATACCCGACCATGGCCGGGTTGAAGGGATTGTAACCTAGCCCTCCGTAAAGCTGTTTGCCAATTACAATCGCGAACAAGATGCCAAACACACTGATCCACCAAGGCACTAAAGGCGGCAGCGACACTGCCAGCAGCAACGCAGTCACGGCAGCACTGCCATCCATTAGCACGGGCAAAACCGGACGCTTGCGCAGTAATAACACCATCGCTTCAGCAGCCAATGCTGCAACTAAAGCGATGGCAACCTGCACCAGCAAACCCGGCCCAAATTGCCAAACCAAAGCGATGATTCCCGGAATCAGTGCCCCCATCACTGTCAACATGATCCGGCTGACATTGTTTGATGGGGCTAGATGGGGCGAGGGGGCTGTGGGGAAGCGCATAGATTCAGTCAATTGGTTTACGCTGGTTCCCAAGTTCCCGCTCTCATCGTCATACACAAGAGTTGGAGACCCGTCATTTCGGCAGGGATGCCGAAATCCAGCGTCCAGGGATGGCAACACAGGGCAACGACAAGTGTTTGTATATCCAAGGACGTGAAACCGCGGGCTGGCAAGCCATCTAAATCAGACACTTGTACAATCGGCACATTACCGTCCATGGCCTGGATTTCGGCATCCCTGCCGAAATGACGGGTTTTTTTGGCTTGGCCGGACTTGTTTATAACGATGAGAACTCCCGCTTGGGAACGAGAAAATTCTAATTTTGCACCGGCCCTGGCTTGATTGCGTCAATGCGTAGTATAAATTCTTCTACTGAAAACCACCAGTTCTCGTGTGTAGCACCCTCTGGCTTATTCGAGTTTGTTTCATAGTCGACTGTTCTCCATTTCCCGCTGCTCATATCATTTTTAGAATACTTTCCCTGCGGTTTAACGGCAGTCCGTCCCTTAACATTTCTTCTAGTGACATCATGGTTATCTACCTAATTCTTGTGTTGTGTTGTTAAGGATTGGCTTACCCAGCAACTCTTTCTTCCTTTTTGCACTCTCAGCCTTTTCCAATTGCTCCCGTTGCTTGCGCTCTTGCCTGGCTTCATAACGTAACCGGGCATGATCGGCCTTCAACCGTTCTTGTTCTTTTGCGGCGACTTTGCTTTTGGCTGACCGGAAATGCTGCACCAAAGGGATGTGGCTGGGGCAGACCACATCGCAACATCCACACTCGATGCAATCAGGCAAATGGTAAGCCATTGCCCTATCCAGGCTATCGGCGCGTGAGTGCCAGTATAATTGTTGCGGCAGTAGGTTGACCGGGCATGCCGTCGCGCAAGCACCGCAACGGATGCAAGGCATGGAATGCTTTTCGCCGACAACCTCGTCCCGTCCTGCCACGAGTATGCAATTGGCGGCTTTAGTAATGGGTATATCGTCCGTAGGCAACGCAATGCCCATCATTGGACCACCCAGAATCAAGCGCTCTGCGGAATCTGTGTACCCGCCACAGTGTTCCACCAACTCTGCAATCGGGGTGCCTATTCGCACTAGCAGATTTTGGGGTCTGCGAACTCCTTGACCCGTAACAGTGACAATACGCGAAATCAATGGCTCGCCCGTGGTGATGGCTTGGTAGACCGCCGCCGCTGTCGCAACATTCTGGCAAACCACTCCGACCTCGGCAGGAATTCCATTGGCAGGCACTTCCTTTCCTGTCAGGACTTGGATCAATTGCCGCTCCCCACCCATAGGGTAAATTACCGGCACGGGCACGATTTCAATTTGCCTATAATCGCCTTCCGATTTGGCCTTTTCCAACGCGGCTATGGCCTGCGGCATATCTTCCTCTATAGCCAACAAACAGCAGGCAACCCCGAGTATGTGCGCCAGTATCTTGGCACCCCCCAACACGGCATGCGGGTAGTGACGTGACAGGCTGTCATCACAGGTGATGTACGGCTCGCATTCCGCGCCATTTAACACCAAAGTTTCAATTTTAAGTTGCTTGGGAGGTTTCAACTTGACCATGGTAGGAAAAGCCGCACCGCCTAATCCGACGATGCCGGCCGCGTGAATCCTAGCACATAAGTCAGCCGGTTCCATCTCGGCATAATTGGGAAAACCCTGAAATTCGACGGATTCCTCCAATCCGTCCACATCAATGACGGCACAATCACCCGTCAAGCCGGAAGGATGCGGCAATGGCCGTTGTTCGATGCACCTCACCCAGCCAGAACTCGCAGCATGGACTGGAGGAAGCATAGGGTTATCAGAGACAACAATGGCTTGACCCTTTAACACCCGATTACCCGACGCAACCAGAATTTTACCGTTTCCACTTTTAAGTTGTGGCAACGGATAAATCAACGTCTTGGGCAAGGGAGGAATTATTAAAGGTGCAAAATTAGATTCCTGCTTATGGCCTTCTAGTTGAACCCCGCCGAAAAACGGCCGGGGCCTTAACATGAGGTTATTCCTGAGAAAGAAAGCCCCATCATATAGGTTCCATAACGATGCAATCCACGGGGCAGGGCGGCAAGCACAAATCGCAACCGGTGCATTCCGATTGTATGACAGTATGCATGAATTTAGGCGCTCCGAGTATGGCATCAACTGGACATGCTTGAATACATAGCGTACACCCGATGCATTTTTCTTCATCAATGACGGCTATGCGCTTGGATTTCGCTATCCCTAGTTCCGGGTTTAAGGGTTTTGCTTGAAGCCCTAATAAATCGGCGAGCAACTTCACCCCTTCCTCGCCACCCGGTGGGCACTGGTTAATATCGGCTTCTCCTTTCGCAATCGCTGCGGCATAAGGTCGGCATCCAGGATAATTACACTGCCCACACTGGCTTTGCGGCAGAAGCGCGTCAATTTTATCAACTAAAGGATCATCTACCACTCTTAAACGAATGGAGGAATAGCCAAGAATCAAGCCAAAAAAAGCGAATATTGCACATAATACAAAAAATGCTAACATCAGAAATCACATCATCCCTAGCCTAGACCCGAGAAACCCATAAATGCCAGGGAAATCAAACCGGCGGTAATCAAAGCGATAGAACTGCCTTTAAATGGTTTGGGCACATCCGCTAGGTCCACCCTTTCGCGGACGGCTGCAAAACACACCAATACCAGCGTAAAGCCTACAGCCGCACCGAATCCGTATAAAAATGATTCAATTAACCCGTGACGGGCTTGAACATTTAACAGTGCCACTCCCAACACGGCGCAATTGGTGGTGATCAGGGGAAGATAAATGCCTAATACTTGGTGGAGTAAAGGACTGGTTTTATGCACTACCAATTCGGTGAACTGCACAACCACTGCAATGACAACGATGAAGGTAATGACGCGCAGATATTCCAGTCCCAGCGGGACCAATAGGTAGGTTTCAACTAGATAACTCGACACTGCGGACAAGGTCAGCACAAAAGTTGTTGCCAAACCCATGCCCATCGCAGTTTCAAGCTTCCTCGACACACCCATGAAAGGGCATAGTCCTAAAAACTTGACCAGCACGAAATTATTGACCAGTATTGTACTGACCAATATTAGCAAGTAGTCTTTCATCAGCTACAGCGTTTTCTATATCCATAAGTTACTTACTTAATGTATATCCATGTCGGCAAAGGGTTGCCGACCTACTGCATTTAAGGGATCGTAGGGCGGCAACCCTTTGCCGCTAACTATTTCAAAACTTAAACAATGTAATTAGTGACATCAAAAACTACTTACTATAATACATTCATGGGCTTCCTTCAATGGCACGTTACAGCTTTTCCACAATTGCAAACGCGAAACGGTAGGGCTGCGCGGAGTTCGATTTTGTCGGTAGTGTTGTTAATCACTTACATGGAAAACTGAATTCCCGCCCGAATGCACCCAATTGACCGTATAATTTCAACATTCGTCGCAATATGGCCTCTTAATTGTCGGAATTTACGTCATGAACTACCCCACTATAGAATCCTTCGTCGGCAACACGCCTCTAGTCCGTTTGCAACGCTTGCCGGGCGACACCTCCAACATCATTCTCGCCAAGCTGGAAGGCAACAACCCAGCGGGTTCGGTGAAAGACCGTCCTGCATTGAGTATGATCCAACAGGCCGAGGCACGGGGCGATATCAGCCCTGGCGACTGTCTGATCGAGGCCACTAGCGGCAACACCGGCATTGCCTTGGCGATGGCTGCGGCAATCAAGGGTTATCGCATGACCCTCATCATGCCAGACAATATGAGCGAGGAGCGTCGGGCGACGATGAAGGCTTTCGGCGCAGAAATCATCCTCACTCCCGCCAAAGGCAGCATGGAATCCGCCATAGACTTGTCCCGCGAAATGGAGGCCAAAGGAGAAGGCAAGGTGCTGGACCAGTTCGCCAATCTGGACAACCCCCTCTCCCACTACCTCGGCACCGGCCCAGAAATTTGGCGCGACACACAGGGCAACGTGACCCATTTCGTCAGTTCCATGGGCACTACGGGCACTATCATGGGCGTGTCGCGCTTTTTGAAAGAGAAAAACCCCGCCGTGCAAATCGTTGGCGTACAACCCGAAGGCGAATCGAAAATCCCCGGCATTCGCCGCTGGCCGGAAGAATATCTGCCGAAAATTTACGAAGCCAGCCGAGTGGACCGCATCATGGATGTGGACCAGCAGTTGGCGGAAGAAACCACTCGCTTGTTATCGGCCAGGGAAGGTATTTTTGCCGGTGTGTCCTCCGGCGGGGCGGTCGCGGCAGCATTAAAATTGTCAAAGGAAGTTGAGAATGCGACGATTGTGGTGATTATCTGCGACCGTGGGGACCGGTATCTTTCGACGGGTGTTTTTCCGGCATAATGTGATTTACAGCGTTTTCAACATCGGATAGTTACTTGATAGGTCGTATGGTTGTGCTAGATATTTTTTTCAATCAGAGATTGTTTGAATATTTATTTTTAGGTAATTTTTAAAGATGAAAACGCTGTAACACCTCAAACTAAATACACAAATAAAGATTTAGCACCTTTAGTGTAATATCAATAAAAATGCCTATTTTGATGCAATTACACTAGACACTAATTTCCCTCCATTGCCCCGGCTCCAATCCCTCACAAGTCCATTTTCCAATGGCATGTCTAATCAAGCGCAGGGTGGGGAAGCCCACGGCGGCGGTCATGCGGCGGACTTGGCGATTACGCCCTTCGCGCAATGCCAGTTCGACCCAACTCGTCGGAATTGCGGCCCGGTAGCGAATGGGCGGGTTGCGTGGCCATAAGTCATCCGGTTCTTCAATTAGTTGCGCCTGCACAGGACGTGTGGGCCCATCGTTTAGCATCACGCCTTCGCGCAGGGTTTTCAAGGCGGCTTTGTCTGGAATGCCTTCAACCTGCGCCCAATAGACTTTTGGGGTTTTATGCCTTGGGTCGGCGATGTGGGCCTGTAGTTTTCCGTCGTCGGTGAGTAGTAATAGCCCTTCGCTGTCAAAGTCGAGTCGTCCCGCGACATAAATCCCCGGCAGTTTAATATAATCAGCCAGGGTAGGTCGGTCTTGCCCATGGTCGGTAAACTGGCTTAGCACGCCGTAAGGCTTGTTGAATAATATGAGTCGGCTCATGAATTTATCGTTTCTGACCCAAACTGAGAATACTGGTGGTTCCCGCAATAAAATTGACAATCCAACCGGTCAGGACTACTCTTACAAGTTAATCTTTTCACTCTTAGACAGGAAATCCACTGGCTCTATTCAATCCGCAAGGTAGATGATATACCAATGGATTGAATTCGGAAGCAAACACAGGCACCCCATGACCACACCCGACAAAACGAAAGCGCCTTCGCGCAAAACCTATGGCAACCCTCATCGTGACGATATCGAAGTTGCCCGGCCTTTCGAAGAACAAAACAAAACCCCGTCTGAAAATGCCGATTTTCATGAAAAATTGGCCAAGATTGCCGGTTATCAAGCGGTTTCAGCGGTGTTTCACCGCGATCCTCATCGGGTGATCCGGCTGTATTTCGATGAGAAAATGAAAAAGTCGGTGGGCAATTTTTGCACTCAAATGGCAAGGATGCAACGGCCCTACCGCCTAGTGAATGAAAGTGAGTTGCAAAAAATCTCCGGCACCGTGTTGCATGGTGGCGTGGTTGCGGCGGTAGTGCCCCGCACCGTGCCGGATTTTGACATTGAAGAGGCCAAAGACTGGGCGCAAACAGGTCAACCCTTGGTTATTTTGGACGGCATAGGCAACCCGCATAATCTCGGTGCCATCGCCCGTACCATGGCTTATTTCGGGCTGAAATATCTGTTAATTTCAGACCACCCGGCTCAGGCCGGATTGTCAGATGCAGCCCATCGCGTCGCAGAAGGCGGCTTGGAGCACCTTGAAGTTTATCGGGCGGTGGGTTGCGCTAAGGTTTGCAAGCGTCTCCACGACATTTACCGTGTAGTTGGAACGTCGTTGGGTGCAAGGGCAGTGGAGTTGGAAAAACTACCTGTCGATACACGCCCACTGGCTTTGGTGTTGGGCAACGAGGAGTTCGGCCTGCCCTATGAAACGCTTAACGTATGCGAGGCGACCGTGCTAATCCCCGGAGCGGGGCGGATTCAATCGCTTAACGTGTCCGCGACTGCCGCTATCTTGATCCATCAAATCACCGCCAAGCAAACCGCCATCAGCCCGAGGAGCCGTACCCAATCCCCGGATGACGGTGGAAAAGGCCAGCACAGGCGCAACCGCTATCCCGACGTTGGAGCGAAGCCCTAGGGCGATTTCCTTGTCAAATTAAGCTGGCAACTAGGTTTCCTAGGATTAAGGAAACCAGCAGCATCACGGGAATGCCGATTAGCACCATGAAGATTACAGCAACCACCTTGTTGTAAAAATCCAGCGAACTCCACCAGACAGTAAACTTTTCCTGTGCTTTCGCTTTGATGGTTCCATAGCATTCATTCCAGGCACTGGCATAAGTATGGCTGGCTTGTAATTTTTTTGACTGGAAGTTTCTGTATGCCTTCCTGCCCTTGAGCGACAAAAAGTATATGATTGCCAATACCAGCACGAAACCAGTATAAGCGGTGGCCATGGGTGCAAAGGCCGCACTGACCCCGACCAGCAAGAAAAAGCTATCAAGGGTCTGCTCGGTAAATTCAAACAGCGTCCCCAGCCCTGGTATCACCGTGTTGACCAGGCCATTCCAGACAATTTCGTAGTTCATCCCAAGGGCGACCAGTACACCTACTATTAGTGCGAGCCATAAAAAACCCTTTAAAAGTATCAGTGCCGGGTTACCGCGGGTCCAGTCCGACGCTTTGCCGTTGGCGGTTTGGTTGGCAAAGTTGCTGCCTTTTTGTGTGTCAGGTGATGTGCTCATAAATGATTACCTAGGATGCTTAAGTCGTGGACTGTCAACACGGGGATTATATTTGTTAGTATGACTTCGTAAGGGCTTGATAAATTCCGATCTCCCAATAAACAATGTAACACATTAAGCAATCAATTTTGCTGCATTGTGGGCGGCTCCCAGAAGCCCGGAATCTTGATTCAAGGCAATCTTAACCGACAAATTGCCCATCCATTCGGAAAATCGTCCCTTGTCTCGGAAGCTTGCCATGAAATCGCCATTGGTCATGGCTGCTAGGTTTTTCGCGGCTATTCCCCCGCCAATCAGCAAACCGCCATAGGCTAGAGTCTTTAATGCCCAATTGCCCGCCTCCGCACCGTAAACGCTGACAAAAAGACGCAGGGCTTCGTTGCATAGGGGGTCGTTTTCCTTTGCGGCAAATTGGCCAATGAGTTTGCCTGGGTCTTCACCTGATATTAAAGCGTCGCGGAATGCAGCGGATTCCGGTGCTATGCGCTTGTCCGCCAGAAATTGGTAGACGTTGTAAAGCCCGGGGCCGGAGAGGATTCTTTCATAACTCACATGGCCGTCAAATTTGGCCCTCAAAAAACGCAACAGGCCATCTTGCTCCGATGAATTGGGTGCGAAATCGGCGTGACCTCCTTCGGTGGCAATCGCATGATGAGTTTGCCCATCCCAGTAGAGCATTGCTTCCCCACAGCCAGTGCCGGCGGCGATGACGGCAATGTTTCCAATGCTGGCCTGGGCAGCAGGATTCAGTTCCACTAAGTCTTCTTGGGGTAGCCTTGCAAGTCCTAATGCCATGGCTTGCAGATCGTTAAGCAAGCGCACGACGGGTATGCCAGTGTGGATGGAGATCTCGGATTCTTCAACCACCCATGGCAGGTTGGTTGTCCGGCAGCGCCCATCGTTGACTGGCCCGGCAACCCCGAAAGAAGCCGCTGCGGGAAGGGTTTCCGACCCGGCTAGGAAATCCAAGATAATTCCCTCTAGACCATCATGGTTTGTGCTTTTATAAGTGCCATCCCGCAAAGGGATCAAACCGTTTTCACTCGATTGATACAGTGCCAATTTCGTTTTTGTTCCGCCGATATCGCCGGCTAGTAGCAAATTTCCAAGCTCCATTGACGTTACCTTATGTCAGTGATTCGAATATTCGTGAAATGAGTTGACGTTTCCCTGTTTGTCGAAGACCAGTACAGAGAAGTTGGGCTTCTGACCGCCCATCTCCATGCCGGGGGAGTTGGCTGGCATTCCCGGTGCGGTCAATCCTGCCGCTTTGGTTTTTGTGGATAATAATTTTTTTACATCGCCTGCTGGTACGTGGCCTTCCACCACATAGCCATTGACCACTGCCGTATGACAGGATTGCAAAGTTTTGGGTACGCCAAATTTCAATTTGAGCGAGTCCATTTCTTCTGATTGTATTTCATTGACCGTGAAACCATGTTTTTTAATATGCTCTATCCATTTTCCACAGCAGCCGCAGCTTGGGCTTCGATACACGGTCATTTCGACGGGGCTGACCAAGGCAGGTGTGGGTTTATCCCAAATGCTGATTTCGGCGCAGGCTGTTTGGATCAGTGCTAACAACAAAAAAATGAAGGTGGTTGTTTTCAAGTTAGTCGTATGCCTCTTACAATTCTTAAATCTGTTTTTTTAAGTTTCGCCAAAAACGGTGGCGATGACTGAACGCGATCCCCCTCGATCCCTGTGCTCGCCCAAATAAATGCCCTGCCATGTTCCTAACAACAACTTGCCCGCTCCGACGGGAATGAGTAGCCCTGAGCCCATCAGGCATGACTTGATATGGCCGGGCATGTCGTCAGGTCCTTCGTCGCGGTGGATGAAATGTGCCGCGCCGTCGGGAACTAGGCGGCGTAAATGGTTCTCCAAGTCCACACGTACATCGGGGTCGGCGTTTTCATTGATAACCAGCGATGCGGAACTGTGTTGAATGAAAAAATGCGTCAAACCAACCCGTAACTGCGAAAGTTCGGGCAATTGGGGCAGTAATTCACCCGTGACGAGATGAAAACCTCGCGGACGGGGCTTAAGAAGGATTTGATGTTGAACCCACATTTTCTGGTGCAGTTTGGCAGCAATATGTACTTACCCTACCATAAACGACCATGTTTCCCAAAATAGATTTTCATTCGCCGAATTTACCGTATTTTCACAAGAACCGGAAAATTCAGCCCCGTACCGACAAATCGTGTAAAATTTACATCTGTTAAATCATAAAATGCGGAATTTATAAAGTGGAGACTTTTCACGGCACGACGATTGTTTCAGTGCGCCGGGGCGACCAAGTGGTCATCGGCGGCGACGGTCAGGTGACTTTGGGCAATACCGTCATGAAGGGCAACGCGCGCAAGGTGCGTAGGCTTTATCATGGGCGTGTAATCGCCGGATTTGCCGGGGCGACTGCAGATGCTTTCACCCTGTTCGAGCGCTTCGAGGGGCAGTTGGAAAAACAGCGCGGCAACTTAACCAAGGCCGCAGTGGAACTGGTCAAAGACTGGCGCACCGACCGCATGTTGAGGCGGCTAGAAGCCCTTCTGGCGGTGGCTGATTCCAAGGCATCCCTCATCATATCCGGCACGGGTGATGTGATCGAGCCTGAAAATGGACTCATCGCCATCGGTTCCGGTGGCCCTTTCGCCCAGTCGGCGGCCCGCGCACTGTGGGAAAACACTGAATTGTCGGCACACGACATTGTCGAAAAATCCCTGCACATTGCTGCTGACATCTGTATTTACACCAATCACAATCTGACCATTGAAGAATTGGATACGCGAGAAGAACAAGCCCAACCATGACCCAGATGACCCCCAGAGAAATCGTCCACGAGTTGGACAAACACATCGTCGGACAAACCAACGCGAAGAGGGCTGTTGCCATCGCCTTGCGTAACCGTTGGCGGCGTTCGCAAGTGGAAGAATCCTTGCGCGATGAGATTACGCCGAAGAATATCCTGATGATAGGACCCACCGGTGTCGGCAAGACCGAGATCGCCCGCCGCTTGGCACGGCTTGCCCACGCACCGTTTATCAAGGTCGAAGCCACCAAATTCACCGAGGTAGGCTATGTCGGGCGTGATGTGGAATCCATTATTCGTGACTTGGTGGAGGCCGCTGTTAAATTGACGCGGCAGGAGGAAATGGCCAAAGTGCAGTCACGTGCGGAACTGGCTGCGGAGGAATCCGTCCTTGACGTGCTGCTGCCTTCCGCCGACAATTGGTCAAATTCAGAAGGAACAGGCGAATCCGCGACCCGGCAGAAATTTCGCCAAAAATTGCGCAACGGTGATTTGGACGACAAGGAAATCGAGATAGAGCTTGCGGCAAACCCCATCGGTGTCGAAATCATGGCGCCTCCGGGCATGGAAGAAATGAGCAGCCAGCTTCAGGGGCTGTTTCAGAATATTGGTTCAGGACGGAAAAAGACCCGCAAGCTTCGTGTCAAGGATGCCTTGAAAAACCTGCGCGAGGAAGAAGCCTCGAAGATGGTCAACGAAGAAGATGTCAGGCTGCGTGCAGTGGAGTCTGTGGAGCAGAACGGCATCGTCTTCATCGATGAGATTGATAAGATTTGCAAACGTTCCGACTATGGTGGACCGGACGTGTCACGCGAGGGTGTGCAACGCGATCTGCTGCCTTTGGTCGAAGGCTGCACGGTCAGCACCAAATACGGCATGATGAAAACCGATCATATCTTATTCATTGCCTCCGGCGCGTTCCATTTGTCCAAGCCCTCCGACTTGATACCCGAGATGCAAGGCCGCTTCCCCATCCGAGTAGAACTGGAAGCCCTCACAGCCGCCGATTTTGTGCGTATTCTGACCGAGCCCAGCGCATCGCTCACTGAGCAATATGTGGCTTTGCTTGCGACCGAGGGTGTCACGCTCGAATTCCGCGAAGATGGCATCGCCCGCCTCGCCGAGATCAGCTACGATGTCAACGAGAAGACCGAGAATATCGGTGCGCGTCGCTTGCATACGGTCTTGGAACGGCTATTGGAAAACATATCCTTCACCGCCGCCGATTTGGACAGTCAGGCTGTGGTGATTGATGCCGCCTATGTCAACCAACAATTGGGCGAACTGGCCGAGGATGAAGATTTGAGCCGGTATATCCTTTAAAAGTAATAGCTCCTTTCCAACCTTAAGAGGCCGAAGCGGTTTACATGTGCCGAATGCAGCCTAGCAGTCCTACATACCGACTCGTTTTTCAATACCGAATCGGTCTGTGGGGTTTTCGGTGCTGGGTAGCCCTTTAAGTACGGTGTCTAAGTAGGATACGTTGTGCGTACCTTACGCCCTTGATGGTACGCACAGCGTACCCTACTTGGCTTTGCTTTCATCTTCGGGGGTGTCGGCATATTGTCATGACTGTTAGCGGTTCTCAAATTCAGCGCAAAGTGTAAAACTCATGAGTACACCTGTTCCAATCGACATCAAGCTCCACCAAAAATCTGCCATCCTCGAAATCAGTTTCGACGATGGCTCCCATTTTGAGTTGCCCTGTGAATATCTGCGGGTCTACTCGCCTTCCGCCGAAGTCAGGGGCCACGGACATGGCCAGGAAGTGTTGCAACTGGACAAGGAAAACGTCACCATCACTGACATACGACCTGTCGGCAATTACGCCATCTGTCCGACATTTAGCGACGGTCATAATAGCGGAATCTACACTTGGGAGACGTTGCACGATCTAGGCATCCATCAAAAGGAATTGTGGGGGGAGTATTTGAGGCGGTTGAGGGAAGAGGGGATTGATCGGCGGCTGCAATAAAATCTCTGCTTTACTCCCGTATCACTCCAATAATGGCCTATCCATGAAATGCTCATCTTATTGATATTATATGAAAAACATGCATTGCATACTGTCTATTTTTGGAGTGATAAGGGAGTAAGGCTATACTACTACTATTATTTCGTTATGGGTTAATTATGCAAACAAATCTAGGCTCTTTGGTAATTCGTATGGTAAAGGGCTTTAGGAATATTGCGATATACCGAAAAAACAATGGCATGAGTGAGGTCAGTTGCTTGTCACCATGCGAAGTCCCAAGGAACCCAAATCTAACTGAGCAGGCAAGCGGTGCAGTATACGAACCGTTGTCGTGCGTTGATGTTAATGGACGAGGAAAGAGGGGGATACAAGTGCCGTCTCCCTGGATTGCCCGATTTGAAAGCGAGGAGGATTACACTGACGCACTTTCAGGAATGCCGGGTTTGCCAGATACCTTTGCATACATCGACGATCAATTGGTGGCGAGCCGTCATCCCCGGCGTTTTCCTGCACTTTGCGCAGTATGCTGCACTGTGCAGATTATGAGGGTTGATTGGAATCTTGCTGGCATGTCGGGCGGGGGTTCGATACACCCTGGCTGGACTGAAACTAGCGTTTGCGAAGGTTGTGGCAATAATAGTCGCATGCGTGCCGTGCTCGGCTTCCTTTTGGGGCATTCCGACTATTCACCCGAAACACGTTGCTATTTAGCTGAGCGTTTGACTTCTTCCCATGCTGCTTTTGTCCGGCGATTCGCAAATCTACAGACCAGCGAGTACTTGGGGCCGGATCGGACACCCGGCGAGATGGTTTTTTTCCCCGAACATGCGGTCGAGGTGCGCCATGAGGATCTGACCCGGCTATCATTTGAAGATGCCAGTTTTGATTGGGTAGTAA
>Ga0007801_10000212_pt1 | contig 18497 bp, 13 predicted proteins | sample CryBogmetaGMA2M_FD_60372 | JGI IMG/M metagenome (GOLD analysis project Ga0007801, IMG submission 60372) | Freshwater microbial communities from Crystal Bog, Wisconsin, USA - MA2M | ecosystem: Environmental > Aquatic > Freshwater > Lake | place: Crystal Bog, Wisconsin, USA | collected 2009-07-06
GCCATATGTGCCAGTACGTAGTCAGAAATCTCAGGTAACAGAGTGCCGGTTAGGATGTGATCGACATTGCGTGCGCCACTATCCACCTCCGTGCAACGTGCAAGTACCGATTCGACCAATTGTCCGTCGTAGTGGAATTCTGCTCGGTGATTAAGTCCTATGCGTTTGGCGATCTTGCCCAGCTTAAGTTCGATGATCTTCCGTAATACCTCGTCCTGTACTGGATAATACGGGATTGTCTGGAGGCGACCAAGGAATGCGGGTTTGAAATGTCGCTGCAAATCTGGCTTCAACAGGTCTATCAGTTCGCTTGGATTAGGTAGGCTGGTTGTGTCTGCGCATTTCCGCATGATGTTTTCAGTGCCGACATTCGAAGTCAGGATAATGACGGTATTTTTGAAATCGATCTCCCTCCCCTCGGCATCATCAAGAACGCCCTTGTCGAAGACTTGGAAAAACAGCTCCAGAACATCAGGGTGAGCCTTTTCGATTTCGTCCAGCAAGACCACGCTATAAGGTTTTCGCCTGACCGCTTCGGTCAATACTCCGCCCTCGCCATAGCCGACATAACCGGGCGGAGAGCCTTTCAGTCCCGAGACCGTATGTGCTTCCTGGTATTCGGACATATTGATGGTAATCAAATTGCGTTCTCCACCATATAATATATCGGCTAGAGCCACTGCGGTTTCGGTCTTGCCGACACCGCTAGGCCCCAATAGCAAAAACACGCCGATGGGCTTGCCCGGGTCTTCCAAATTGGCCCGAGCCGTGCGGATACGCTGGGCAATCGCATCCAAGGCGTGGGATTGGCCGATGACACGTTGTTCCAACAATGCTTTGATGGAGCGAACCGTATTGATTTCATCCTTCAGCATTTTACCAGCGGGAATCCCCGTCCAAGCCGAAATGACTTCGCCGACCGTGTCACCATCGACACAAAACGGCACCAAAGCCCTCCCTGCCTGCAATTCGGCAAGGGCAAGCTTGGCAGCGGCGAGTTCTGTCTTTAGGCTATGGGCCTGGCCTGCCGACTGGCCATCTCCAGCATGGGCAGACGCAAACTGCCCGTCCAATTCTCGATGCAGTGCGTCAATCTTCCCGGCCCAGTCCAATTCAGTTCGCCATCGCGCTTCCAACCCCTCTAACTCAGAGGCGATGCTACCACGTTCTTCCTCTAGCCGCGCCAAACGCTCGGCATGGTCGGCACCCTGGGCATTTTCGCGCCCAAGCACCAGCATCTCGGTTGCCAAAGTTTCAAGCCTCCGCCTGAAGTCTTCAATCTCCGATGGTACGGCCTGACGCATGATTGCCACGCGTGCGCAGGCCGTGTCGAGGACACTAACCGCCTTGTCTGGAAGTTGCCGACCCGATAGATAGCGATGGGAAAGCCTTACCGATTCGATTACTGCTTGATCGAGAATGCGCACTTGGTGGTGCCTTTCCATCGCTTCGACAAGCCCCCGCAACATGATGGTGGCGTTCTCCTCAGATGGCTCATCCACTTTGACCACTTGGAACCGTCGGGTCAGGGCAGCGTCTTTCTCGAAGTATTTCTTGTATTCGGCCCAGGTCGTGGCTGCAATGGTGCGCAATTCTCCTCGCGCCAACGCGGGTTTCAACAGGTTGGCTGCGTCACTCTGTCCGGATGAACCACCGGCCCCAATTAGCGTGTGGGCCTCGTCGATAAACAGGATGATCGGGTGCGGACTGGCCTTCACTTCCTCAATGACTGACTTTATGCGGTTTTCAAACTCGCCTTTGACGCTGGCCCCGGCTTGTAACAGACCCAAATCCAAAATGTGCAAAGCAACCCCTTTCAGGGTTGCCGGCACATCCCCCAATGCGATGCGCAAGGCGAAGCCCTCCACGATGGCGGTCTTGCCGACTCCCGCTTCCCCCGTCAGGATGGGGTTGTTCTGTCGGCGACGCATAAGAATATCCACCATTTGCCGTATCTCGCGATCCCGCCCCAAGACCGGATCAATCTTGCCTTGTTTAGCTTTATCCGTCAGATTGACGGTATATTGGTCTAGGGCCGGGGTTCTCGTGACCGTGCGCCCCAACAGCGGGCCAGCGTCCCGGTTGGATGTCGTGGCAGAACCCATCGTGGCATTTCCTCCAAGGTCTTCAGCCGTGCCGACAACCAATTCCGCAAGTTTTTTCTTCAGGTCGTCCGTCGAAATCTTGCCCAGTTCCTTGGATGCCGTGTTGATGAGTGCCGACAATTCGTTATCGCCCAGCACGGCCAATAACAAATGCCCACTCCTAATCTGGCTTTGGTTAAAATCCACCGAGGCCAGCAACCATGCTTGCTCCAAAAGTTTTGGCAACCTCGGCGACAACACCGGAGTCCTCATGTTTCCGGTTTTAAATGAATCCATGGACGCGTCAAACTCACTTTTCAGCCGCTCTAGGTTGATATCATAGTGCCTTAAAATCCTCAGCAAATCCGTGTCGTCTGCCTCCAGCAGTTTCGCTAACACATGTTCCAAATCCACCTCATAATGGGTGCGCGCTTGGCAAAGGCCCGCTGCCGCTTCCATGGTGGTTCGGCAAACTTTGTTTAACTTAGAAAATAGCGATTTTAAATCCGAGGTCATCTTGGTAAGTCCTTAGTCTGGAAGATTGCATCACTGACATTTCTAATCAGCGATTGATTGCCGCCAATTAGCCAAAGCGACTCTCCTAATCGGCAACTGCCGGATTCTGCTCTTGTCCCGAGCCGATGTCCGGCCACCTCCTTGCCGCGAAGAACCAGTTGGATGTCAAATTCCAGGGACATGCCAACAAAAAAGCGCACAAATTTAACCACTGCGGCATGGGCAGGGCCATCCGGCAAAAAAGAGACGAACTGCTGTTTGTTCAACGGCCCTATGACGATTCTAAACTTGGTTTGACGATCCCAAGCCATACTGCCTAAAACCAGGGTTTTGCCCAAGGTGTGATTGGTCTGGCCGAGCCGGGTCAGATTGGCGGCATTCAATGGTAGCCAGCGGCCTATGAATTGTTGAATGCCTACATCAACTTGGAAATAATCCCGCAGAATCGATTCCAGTGCACAGGCTGAATGCGGACGCTGGGCCAGTAATCCTGCATAGGATGCCAGCCTGTCATCCTGCACACCTTTGCCATCTTCGTTTAAACGGTTGTGCAAACCTGGGGTGTTCAAGCCGACAAAACTCAGCAAATAGCGGCTGGCATTTCTATCGTCCCCGCGTTCGTAGGGAATCCAAATCCGATATTTTTCCCAAGCTTGATAGAGCAGGCAAATAAGGCGATGATTGAAAATATCGAAAAAGCTTTTGGCGGCGGGTTCATCGACCCCGGGGTTTGAGCATTGCTCCATCAGCCACTGGGTGTAATGCCTAGGCAACACACCCGAAGGTCCGGTCAAACCCAGCAGGGAAACCGTCATTGCGGGTAATTCTTCGCCATCCTGCCGTTCAAGTTTATGGATATCGCTTGGTGGGAAGGCCAATGACAGGTGAGAACGAAAACGCACCACTGCGTCTGGAGAATCAGGAGGTGTATCCGGGTGGCGACGGGCATAATCATTCAGCAGCAAGCGCACGGCTTGGAAAAAATCGAACCGCCGCACACCGGGAGGGTCTCCTTCGAAAAATAGGGCATCGATTACAGCAAGATCGCTTGGCCGCATTTCGGAACCCATTGTGCCAATACCTCTTTCCTTTGTTTTGTTCTTGCCGTTACCTTGACGAAGCTGTTCACCGAGCTATATAGCGCCAAGAAATTCTCCAAGATACTGGCAAACAGATAGACTCCGCCACTGCCAATGCCGTCCTCGTCAAACGTAATCGTGATATCCAAGCCACGGGCATAGGTGATTCGAGGGGGGATGCCGAGAGGGGCTATATCTGGTTTGCTATGAATTTCGGCAATGCCCTGGCGAATTATTTTGTTGATTTCCAGCGAGTCGCTAAAATTATAAAGGGTCAGGATTTCACGCAAGGCATCCACGCCATTCTCGACAATCGACAAATGATTCAGGGAAAGGTGGGAGATCAAGCGCCATAGCGCCTCACGGCTTTGGGGTGGTCTAAGAGTGTCCGTTGGCTTTAGCAAACATTCGACGCTGGCCACGTCGCAGCCATCTTCTACTTGGAGAGTCCAACTCTCCAGGTATTTTGGCAAATCTCCGTTCGTGCAGGTGGTTTGTATACTTAAGCTGGGTATATTAGGAACGGCAGGGTCGAAATTCCTGTCCACCAATGTCAAATAAACCCTAGTGGCCATACTCTGTTTTCCACCTGACGTTTCACGCCGGGCATACCAGAATGGTTGGCCTGAATCCTGTGTACCGTGTCGATGGCTATAAAACGGTTGAAACTCCACCCGATCTTCCCTCTGTTGGTTTTTGGGGATATAGCTCACCGCGTCGATTGAATAAATCTCGTAAGCATCTGGACGCCGGATATTCGGAATCACTGGGTACTCTGTAGTTTCGTGGCGCACACTGACTGGTTCCGCCGACTGCTTAAACAGATTGACCACCGGGGTGCATCCTAAGCGGAAGATTCCGCCATTGACTTGTTGCTTCAGCACATGCAAACGTTCTGTGCGCTCGAACGTGCGAAAAGGAATAGTCAAAGTCAACTGTTTTAGCATAAAATCTGGGCGGGAACCCTCCGCTGGGCTTTTAGCCGCGATAATGGCGGGTTTAAGGCCGTCGATATCAATAAACAGGAATTTTTCCGGAAACACAAAATATTCGTGAAGAATCCGATAACCGGGAAACGAACGGTCGCCATAACCCAATATTCCCTCGTCTCTGGCAAAACCCACTGGCCTAATCATCGTGGCGGGCAATTCTGTTGTTGTCCGTCCATTGTCCAAGCCCACGCGTACACACTGTGCGTTGTTTAGCAGCAATTCGTAAAGCGTATGGGCGACTAAGCTTTCACCGTGCAAAAAAAAACGCAGGCGGGGCAGATCCAGCCTGTCAAACGAAGCGTCCCCCAAGCATTCAAGGCGGATGCTGAGCACCGCCATTACGTCCTTCCGGCTACCGCCTAGGGCAACCCTTTCTGGACTCTCGACCCGCGCTTCAACGACGCGGATAGGCCACAATTCCACAGGGTAGCAGGTGCGGAAGCGGCAGAGTTCACCTCCGACCCTTTTTGAAAGCAGTAAAGTGCCTTTTTTAATGGTCTGGAGTTCAGAAAATGTGGCATCTTCTTCCAACTTGAATTGTGCGATGGTCAATGAGGGCACAGGATTTAGGTAGTGCGGATAAAGCAAACCCAACAATGACTCGGTTATCTCCGGGAGATCGGCATTAAGTTTACGATGGATGCGTGCTGCGATGAATGCGAAGGATTCGATTAATCGCTCCACATGAGGATCGGTGCACTCAGTCTCTGTTAACGACAAGCGCTCCGCCACATCCGGGTAGTGCTCTGCAAACTCCGCACCGAGTTTGCGGATGGCGCGGATTTCCTGGTCAAAATAGGGTTTAAGTTCTTTGATCAAGTCAATCTGCGCCTCTAGTCATGGTAACGGCGAATTGGTGACTGGTGGAATCTAGGTGGCTGTCCAGAATCACTGGCCTAGGCGAGGGCTGGATGCGAATTTGTGCTTTGATGCGAAAGTGTAGTCTCCCGTTGTCTTGCTTGGACGGTTCCACTTGTACATTGAGCAATCTAGGCTCCCAACTTTCAAGAGCATGGCGGATATGCTCGCCGATAGTTTGGCGATGTTCTTTTTTGCTCAGAGTGTAAGCGCTCAGATCGGGGAGCCCGTAATCCCATGGATATGGCCCGTATTCTTCCCCATCATCAGCACCTGCTGTCTTCGATGCCTCCGCACGGGTATTGAGTAAGCACTCCACATCTCGCGTGACACTTTCCAAAAACCCGTCAAGCGTCTGATAAGCCGACGCAACTTTGCCAATCGTCAAGCGATCCAATAAGGAACCCACCAGACGGGTCGAAGGTGCGCCTACTTGCATGGTTTACCTGCCGGACGCTGCGCGGTGGATCAGGCCTTTATATTTTTCTGCAAATCCCATCCGCCCGACACATTGCCGCCTCCCGTGCCATCGGTGCGCTTTTGTTGGGTGTAAGCGATTTCGATCTTACCGAAATTGATCGTCACTTCTTCGACTGGCAGGTTTTCCTGTCCTTTTGCGGTTCCGCCGGAATGGACGGAGGAAATGATCGAGTTCGTCAGCTTATATTCCATGTATTTGAGTTTGTCTCCGCCAGACCGGCACAACTCGATGACGATGTTGGGGATATGCTTGCCCGTGCAACATTGCTCAAATAGCTTCGGACTCGCCTTGTCCAAGGCTTTGACGATGTGAAAGTCGTGTACATCGACACGCTCGGCCGTGACGCCGCCTGCCGTGCTGGCACTGGCGGAGGCCGGCTGGTCGGCACCGATATGGAACGATAGAATCTCGATCCAATCCTTGTGTTTGTCATCGGTGCATTCCCCAGGAATTCCGTCAATTTTTATAAATGCATCAAAAGCCATTGTCACCACCCTTTAAATTAATGAACATGAAAAATAAACATTAAAAAAACGCCTACCCCTTCGATTCGGGCAAGTCTGCCACCAGCCTCAGGCTAATGGTAAGTTCTTCGAGTTGGTAATGTGGGCGCAGGAAAGCCACCGCTTTGTATGCACCCGGCTTGCCGGGTATGGAAACCACCTCAATTTTAGCCTCGCGAAATGGGAACTTGCGTTTTACCTCATCGCCAGCGGTATCATCAAGAGATACATACTGCTCAATCCATCGGTTCAGGTAATCCTCCACATCCTGGCGCGACGCAAACTTGCCGATATGATCCCGCATCATGCATTTGAGGTAATGCGCGACGCGGGATACCACCATGATATATTGCAAGCGCGCCGACAGCGCGGCATTGGCATTGGCAGCGTCAGTGTCGTATTTTTTCGGCTTTTGCGCCGTTTGCGCACTGAAAAAAGCGGCATGGTCGGTGCCCTTGCAATGCAACAGGGGTATCAGCCCCAGATTGGCCAGTTCATATTCCCGGCGGTCTGAAATGGCAATTTCTGTGGGGCATTTGAGTGCGGACTCCCCTTCATCCGTGTTAAAAACATGGGCCGGCAAATCTTCCACCTTGCCACCGCCTTCGGGTCCGCGGATCGCCGCGCACCAACCATGCCGCGCAAAGGCATCGGTCAGCCGGGCACCCATGGCATAGGCGGCATTGGTCCACAGATAGTGTTCGTGGGAACTGCTGTCCTCGGTAAAATTGAACGCTTTCACTGGCACGGTTTCCTTCCCGTAAGGCAAGCGGCCCAAGACTCGCGGCAGGGTCAGACCGACATAGCGGGAATCCTCGGTTTCCCGGAAAGAATTCCATTTGACATAGTCCCCGTCTTTAGGGTCAAGCGCACAGGACAAGTCGCGTACGCTACTAAAAACTTCGGAAAAATTGTCCTTTTTGAATAGTCCGGGGGAGGCTGCGGCGATAAATGGTGCATGGGCGGCGCCGGCTACATGGGAAATATGCCCAAGCAGGGACATGTCTTGGGGGCCGTAATCGAAATCATAATCACCGACCAAGGCGGCAAAAGGTGCGCCGCCGTAAGTTCCATATTCTTCCTCATAGACCTTCTTGAAGAGTGCCGATTGGTCAAATTCGGACGCACTCTCAAAGTCGCTCAACAGGTCCGCCTTGTCTGCATTTAAAACCTTGATTTTGAGGCTAGGGCTGGTTTCGCTTTCACGCACCAGATAGTGCAATCCCCGCCATGAAGCTTCCAGAGTTTGAAATTCTGATTCATGCATGACGGCATTTAATTGCTCGGATAGCAGCTCGTCAAGTTTGGCAATGCGCTGGTCGATGTCTTTAATCAGGTCTTTTTTGACCGTCACTGTACCGGCCATGACCTCCTTGACCAATTCGCCGATGATATCCCGTGCATGTTTGCGCTCTTCTTTGGCTTGCTCGGTTTTCTTATCCTTTGCACGAACTAGCTTACTCTGGTCAATGATGCTATCCAGCAAACTGGGCGTTTCTGTCTGCGGTGAGGCTTGGCTAGTGCTTTCCTCCGCTGCTTGCGGTGCGGACTCACTGTTCATGCCGTTTCACCGCCACTGTTGGTTGAGCCAGTATCCTTGCTGCCGACCTCCCTGCCCAATGAATGTAATTTTTCAGTGTTTGTTAATACTTCCAGCAGCAATTCCTCTAGCTTTGCGTTGTTTCCCACGGTATTCTTCAGCTCCGCCAAGCGTTCGCGCAAATCCAGCAATTCTTTAAGAGGCGGCACTTGTTTGGCGACGTTATCCGGTTTGAAATCTTCAATGCTATTGAAAGTTATATCGATGGGTATCTGTGTGCCGTTCTTCTCAAGCAGATTATCAACCCGATAAGCGGCACGGGGTTTCATGCCAGCCAACACCTTGTCGAAGTTATCGCGGTCAATGTCAATGAACTTTCTTTTTTCATGCTTCAACTTCGGCAAGGGCTGCTCAGGCTTGCCGGAGAAGTTGCCCAATACACCCACAACAAAAGGCAGTTCCTTTTGTTCGGTGGCTCCGTTTGTCTCCACCTCGTAGGTGATTTGGACACGCGGCGGGCGGACACGACCGAGTGTTTGCTGTGTACTTTCACTTTTTGCCATGGTTGGTTTCCTTCAGCATTATCGTCAAAGAATGTTTAAAACATCTTTTTGAAAAAATATCTACGCTTTTTAAATCAATGCCATATTAAAGATAAATGTAATCGTGTCAAGCCCTTATTGAAATTTTAAGCTTGTTTAATACCCAGCGTTTCGCGCAAAGAACCTAACACGTTTTCGTCTTTGATCACTTCCACTAGCCATTCTTCCAGCGGCATGCGCCCCCATTTTGCGGCGCGATCCACTAAGTACGCCACCGGACTGTGCGGCTCTGTTCTGCGGAAAAAATCAGCAATTTCATTCAATTGGCGCAATGCCTCTTCACGTTGTCCGGGTTCAGCGGCGGACGTGGACAATGTCCGGCTGATAGGCAGTGCAACGCTGGCTGTGGTGGGCGGTTCTTCCTGTGAATCATTTAACACCGGTTGGCTCGGCGGGGCATCCTCGACTATCCCCTTGATTTTCCGGATTTCCTGTATTGCCTTGATAAGTTCGGAGAGTGTGGCATCGAGTTCCCGATAACGTGGCGCCTGGTTGCCGAAGTATTGGGGATTTGCCAGGGTCTCAAGCAGCACTTGGAGCGCGGACTCACTATTGCTAAACGCTGCGGAAAAATTTTGATAGAACGAGGCCTTGGTGTTCGTAATCGCGGTCTTGAATAATTCAGAGCTAACCTCGCCGTCGTTGATTCTCCCATTCAAGATCGATTGAGACTTCTCATCTGTCTTGATGGCTAGGTTTGCCAAGTTCTTCGATTGCTGCCAATGAATGAGCGTGTATCCCTTGGCCTCGTGCTCAGTTAATGGAACCGCTTTTAAGCCCTCAATCAGAATTTTTTCCAAAAACTTCAATTTCTCCAGGCGGTCATCCAAGTCACCTTCTACGATCAGAGGATACAATCCTTCCCAATAGCGTGCAATCAATCGGTCAAACAATCGCAGGCCATGTTCCAAGCCGACAGCACCATAGCGGCGGCACCAAGCTTCAGCCAACCAGCAGGCCACTTGTAAATCCTTGCTGTGATGTTGCAATACATCTATAGAGAGCGACTCAACTCTTGGCCAGTTGGAAACCTTCTGTTCTGTCACCCAGTCGCCTAGCGGCAGGTTTGGATCGTCAAACCGCCGTGATTCCTTAATATCGTCATATTTGTCCGTGGCTTTCCGTCCGGTGGGATTGTCGCCCGGTATGGGTTGCAAAAGTTCTTCCAAGTCAGGTAATTCGATGGCACTCATAAATTGTTTAATTGTGTTGTTGATCCAGCCGCTTGTACTTCCATTCTCAGTGCATGCCATTGTAATAAGAATTGATCTCCACAATCTGCTTGGGAATAGCCAATGGCTTCGGACCTTGCAAATGATTTCTCATTTCCTCTGACTGGTCAAATTTTACTGATACAGTCACCGTTTTTATGCTTGGAAGCTTTTCCCATTCGTCCGGGGCAGAACAAGTGAGATCCGTCAGTTCGAATGTCTTTTGGCCCGATTTGAAATCGTTGATGAATTCAATCAGGTCGGCATAAGTCTTGGTAAACCCGATTTCCACCATCGGCGCAGGAGCAGGCGCGGGGGGGATTGCACCCTCATCCCCGGTTGTTGCGGTCGGCGGAAGTGGCTCGGGATGTGCCGACAGGCTGATTTTGATAGTCACATCCGTACAGGATTCCGGGGACCATAACAAAGTGCCTCGGTTTTTTTCCCTGCTATTCACGGTTTGTGGTTGTGGTTGGCCGGCGCAGGAGAATTTGAACTCCGTACCCTTCGCTGCACCCGGCAAGCCGCTAAACCGCGATGGGGCGGTGAAAACCAATGTGCCTGCCCGGAACAGTTCTTTCCCGGAGGTTGGTTTGAATTCGTCCCTGCGCCCTAAAAACTCTGTAAACTCTGGCTTGAATCGCACCTGCTCCCCTAGCGCCAACTTCGGATTTTGCCCGTTTTCGCTAAGAAATGGCTGCAGCCAGTCTTGTCTAAATGCATCCACTTTGCCATGTTCGCCGAATAAAAACTCTTGCTGTTCCATGGTCGGGAGCTTTTGTGCCGGATCGTAAACCACATCGCGCCAGTGGGCCTGTATCCAACTGCCTGCACGGTAAACCAACAAACCCAACCACAGCCGACGCGGCCCTTGCATGACCGACCAGGCCTCGTAGTCTTCCGGTTTCAGTGCTTGCGGGGGATTTTCGGCGGCATTCCAAATAGTCCAAAACTCCTTGATTTCCGAAGAAGCCCTTTCGCCCCCTTTCGGGCTGAAGATTTCAGCCAGCAAAATATAACTCTTTTCGGCATTTTGATCTTTGCTCAAGCCATAGAGGTCTTTTTTATAAAGCTTTTGAATTGGCGACCAATCTTTGTCAAGACTAAGCTTCAGCGCAGTTAGCCATGGCGCAGACGATAGGGTCTTGTCTCTAGCAAAATTGTCGGCCACATCCTTCCAAATGAGGTCATAAGGGTTTTGATCACCAGATAACAGTGTGGCAAGCCCCGTCGAATTGCCAGACCAGTATGACGAGCCTAGCGTAAAGCCTCTGAGAAAATCCCGCCATGCCAGTGCATAGTGCTGATCATAGTCGGCATAGAACGACTGGACGGCATCCACGTTTTCTGGCATAAAATGTCCGCTGCGGTTTTTGAACGGATCCATTATTTCGTCTTTGAATTTCCGTGTATACGCCGCCGACAATGCCGCTGCGTCTGTCTTGGTGGCCTTGGGCAAATCTGGACGGCCCTGCCAGTAAGCCTGTAACTCCACTTTAGGGTAATGGGAGTCAGCCCAGCGAACCAGTTCGTCGGTTGTAGGCATCCGTACCTTAAACATCTGGCGTAAACGCTTTGTTTCAGCGTTCATTTCAGCACTTAGTGCCTCGACAGGCATCCACTTCAAATAGGCTCCATAAAGCTTGCTCAGGCTTCGCTGGTCATTGTTGAGGGCGGTGCGACTATCCTCCAATTCCTCTTTATGAACCAAAAAAAAACTTCAGGTGAAAACATGCCGGCAATGTTGGCCGGGGCTTGATCGCATTTGTCTCGCTGGTGTTGGCAATCTTCCAACCAGGCAAGGCGCTCCGTCCCCGCCAAAAATTGTGCGAACGTGAGACTCTTGCCCTTAGTTGCTTGCTCAAAGCCGCTATCATAAGGCACTAGGGCAAGACGACGGAAATCCTCGGTAAATTTCTGCTTGAGTAGATTGATTCGCTCGCCGGTTTGGTTCATGCCGAGTTTCAAATCACGCTTTTCATTAATGGACTCAAGTTCTGTGATCTGGTCTAGGCATTGAGTGGCTTCCTGAACCGAGAGTTTGTCGGACGGGTTTTGGCAGGTTTTCTCGGCCAAGCTCAGCAAAGCTTGGTCATCCACGTGAGACTTCCTCACTTGAATACTAAGGTAGGCAGAAAAGCCTAGCGCGATGGCGAAAAAAACTATACTCCGCAGCCAGCCAAACCATTGGGCTTTGGGTGTCTTTTTGGCTAAGGGCTGGTCGGGGGCTAGGATGCGGGGAAACATATCCTCAACGAACGTGGATTTCGCCGTATCGGTTGCGGTGAAATAAATTCCACGAAAAGAGGGTGTATAGTTTTGGGTTTTATATTTTTCAAACACTACACCGAAAAACGTTTTCAACGGTGCATCAAGCGTGGCAAAATCCTCAACGAAATTGAAAATTCCCTCTCTGGCTAACGGATCCTTGCTTTCCTTCAACAAGCTCAGGCGTATTGTATGCAAACGTTGGCTGAGATTCTCAAACACTCCTTGAACACAAGTCTGCGGATTAAAAACTTGGGGCGGATAGTCTTGGCGATACCCGAGTGCTTGGGTTTTCACCAGGTCCCTGACTTCATCGGGCAAACTGCCGATAAAGTCCGCAAAGCCTTGCAGTCCCTCACATTCCGTCACGATGACATAAATCGGCACATCGACCATGAAAAACCGGTTGATTTCCGTTAATAGCCGAAGCAAGCGCCTCCCCTGTTCGCGGATGCTTTCCTCCGTGGATGCCTTGAGCTTTGTAGCCGATAAGCAGATCAATACACCGTTGACTGGCATTGCGTACCGTTGTTCGCTTAGCAATTGCAATGCCCGATACCAGATGCCGCGTGACACCCTATCATCCGGCTCACAAACAAAGCAAGGGTCGGTCTCCACCGCGACAGCGTCCTTATAAATCCACCATTGCCAATATTGTCCGGTTTTGGAGACTGGTGTCTTGGGCAAGGCGACGGGAGATGCCTTGCTGCCGGCAATGCTCAATAGTTCAAATTGCTTGGATTCCTTTTCCCCTAACAACAGAAACCAGGGAATCCGGTATAGTGGGCATTCCTCGGTTCTTTGTTTAGAATCCTGCAAGATGTCCATGGCGGAAGCTAAGGCTTTAGCCATGGCTTTGCGGGGTTCCGCTTCGTCTTGCGGATTCCCCGGTGCCAGACCGCCCACTTGTTGCCTAAGGAAACGGTTGCGCTGATACCAGGGTATCAGCCAAAACACCAATAGCACCAGCCCACCGACTGCGGCAGATGCCAAGAGCAGGTATTTGGCATCTTCCGTCAAATGCGGCGGTAGCCAAATCCATAACCATATCGCCAAGGCGAGGGCGCAAGATGCCAACAACACAAGCAACAACACGCGAGCCAGTTTTGACCGTTGGGAATACCATGCGCCAATTCTGCTATTCCAGATAGCATTCATGTTTATTCCTCCGTTGTTATAAACAGGTAATCGGCTGCCACATTTTTTCCTGACGGAAGATTCTTTAAAGCTTTCCGCAGGGCTTCTATATAGGAATGGACATCTTCCACACTTTCTCTAAGTTCATCGAATAACGGGTGTTCGCTCGCTAGGATGACGATCATTTCATCGCCACAAGGACAGGAGATTTCCCATCCATCGGCTCCCAACTGGGGCGGGGTACCCAGCGAGGAAAGTTTTTTACCGCGTGGTTGTAGTGTGTTTTCTGCTTTTTCGGCAGGGTAGATATGGCCAACTTGACCGTTTTGCCCATAATAGTCTACATAAATGTATGAATTGAATTTTGCGGAGTGGGCATCCAGTTTCAAATAGACTGGCTCGTCCTTGCTTTTGCCCCTGTGATAGAGTGGGTTACCAGAGTCGGGGGATACGTCGGAATGGCCCAAAGATATGAGTTTGACCCCGTAACCCTTGTTGTCATTCGACAACTTGTATGGCGTGACCAGCGTCAATACCTCGCAATAAGGTCGTATGCGCACAGCCAAGTGTTTAAGGTCAGGTTCAATGCCAGACAGTTTCTTGGTTTCGTCTTCCAATCTGTCTTTGTCTTTTTCCTCGGAAACATAGCCTTGCCACGCAATTGTCTTGTCGTGGATGGAATACTCCAGTTGCGCACATTGAAATTGTTTGACCAAGTCGTCAAGTTGGGCATTGGGGACATGGGCATCTTCAGGTTTCCATTTTAACAGCACAATTAGAATAGGTACCAGCAAGGCAAGGATTATCACTAAGGGCAAGGGACTGCGACCGCACCAGCGTGGCACGACAGCCGGACCTGGCGCTTTGCTGCTATCATAAGGCTGGAACGTTATTCGCTCTTCGTGCAATTTGTGGATATTGGCTGGACTTTGCGGAAGCTTACCAGCCAGGCTTTCCCTGTAATTAGTTGGCTCGATGGAATCTGGATCAACACAATACTTACCAATGAATCCTAGGCAAAGCACCAAGAAATAGATTTCCAGCACTTCTTTTTTTAGTAGGTTGGCAGGATCATCCAAAAATGAGAAAAACTCGTTGCCCGCGTTGTGGGTGTTGAATAATTCAACCTGCAATGTTTTGCCATTGTGCCAACCCAATCGCTTTGCCATAAATTCGTCAACCCAGGCAATAAATGCAAATTTGGCATCCTTGATATTCTGCGGGCTTATTCCGCATCCCTTCGCAGCGGACTCGGCTTGCTTCAGTCTATCCTTCACCATTTTCTGCGCCTCGTCGCAGGACAGCATGGGGGGGGCTTTGTCGCGCAGTATATTTTCCAAGGACAAGCCATAGGAAAACGCCTGACCAAAACACTCAAGCAAAGTAGTCATTCTGCCCTCATTTCTCTAATCCTCACGAACCCAAAGCAACTCGATAGTAGTGTCGTTTGGATCCAATCCGCAAAACACAACGATATTACAGTTTTTCCTTATTCCATCCCATAGTTTGGATTTCGTATCTATCTGAAAATAAGTATATAGACCACCCCGATTCAGACCTGTCGGTGGTGAATTCAGATATTGGATTTCCAATCCCATTGTGGCAAATGGACGTATAGTTGCCATATCTTCATCAGCACTGATTTTTCCCGTCCGGTTTAAGCGATTCCACAATTCGATGCCACTGACCTTACTGTCGATTAGCAGGTAATAACGGGTGCGTTCGCCTTCGAATAAAGACGGCGGCAATTTGGCATGAAAATACTCCTTGCCGTCATAGGTCAGCCGTATCGATTCCTCAGGACCCCAAGCTATCTGATCGACAAGTTTTAGGGCGATGCGGATGGCCTGGTCAAAAATACCCCACAAGTCGTTGTGATCATAACGGGGAAGTGGTGACAGGGTATCATCCAATGGTGCGCCCAATGGCGTAACTTGCTCGGAAAACACCGACAAATCACCGACCATTTGGCGCAGCAACCCATAGGCTTGTTCCGGCGCTATTATGCCAAGTTCGAGGTGGTGATGCCAAATCGGGAGGTAACGCGCGAGGGTCTGAAACATAGTCAACCGCAGCAGGTCTTGCAATCCTGCTACAGAGGCACGCACACCGCGTTGACGCTTAAGTTGCGCAAGTGTTTCACTTTTGGCGGTCAACACATCGCGAAAATTCTTAAGCAGATTCCACAATACCGGTGACGAAGCAATGGTAAGGCTAGGCGGTACGAAGCGCTCCGATAGCCTGGCTGATAATTGTTCACTCGATTTGGATTGAGCTTGAACCAATTCCGCAATCTTGTACAGTTCGCCGGTTTTTTTGAGGCTTCTAAAAGCATCGTCAAACTCGAATACGATGACAAGATTGTATTCCACAAAAAAGACTTCGACATCTGCTTGGTCCTTGTCAAATAAATCCTTACATTCGCGCGCCCTCGACCGATAACGGGTGGCCCTTCCCGGTAACGCATCATCATTACCAGAACATATATTGTTTTCGGCTGGATTATGCTCAGGTAGCCACAAATAAACGGGAATCTTAGTGGAACCCGGTGGCATGACGAAGTTCCTCGGCGCAATGTGGACATTGGCATCCCCGCCGGAACCAGCGTTTAAAACCAAGCCTTCCCGGGTTACAATCCGGCATCGCCGGATTTCAAATCGGTTGGCGGCAAGGCCAGCCTCATCAATTTCCAAGGCATCAACCCCCCATCCAAAGGGTACGCTTAATTTCCAGAATAACTGGCTTTGTCCTTGGTGGAACAAGTCCATTTGCTGAAGATGTTGCGGGGTTAGGAATTGCCCTTGCCCCCAGAATAGTTGCTGATAATTATGCACTGTCATTACAGACCGTTGGACGGGATTTTAATCGGATTGTATACAGGCTCAGTCCCACTGCTATTAAGTTAATCCGTCATTCCGGCTGATGGATCGCCGGAATCCAGATTGCAGGGATGCTAGAATCTATGCAATCCATGGAAACCTAGGTTCCGGCGATCCCATGCCGGGACGACGATATTTTTTGTTAATTTAATGGTATTGAGGCTTTGCCCATAGACTCTATGGAAGTATAAATACCATTCTTTTGGTCAAGCGTAAATCGAATTTTTTGCCTGACATGAACGAACTGTTTGATCTAAGCCGTTTCCACCGCCAAACCATGGTACCCATGAATCCGCAATTGGCTACCCTGTTCGGCGACAGCCTTGCCCTAATCGACCCATGGTTTAGACTAGGTTACTCCTCTGCAAGTCTGCACCGCTATTTTTCCATCAATACCGCCGAGCGGCAAACATTGGCCGTTCTAGCAGGGGAAACTCCGGCAGCCTGTCTCACAGTGCGTCCCGACTGGCTCCGTGGCCCCCTGCTGGAATTGTTGGCGGTACTGCCACAGTTTCAAGGTAAAAGTCTTGGCAAGGAGATCATCCTGTGGCTTGCCGAGGAGACAAAACGGCAAGGGCAGGCTAATCTTTGGACTATCAGTTCTGAATTCAATGCGTCGGCTCGTGCCTTTTACAGGCTGCAAGGATTCGAGGAAGTTGGTGAGTTGCCCGGATTGATTAGCCCCAACGAAACAGAAGTACTGCTTAGGTTGAGGCTAGGCTGTCGAAATTCTCCAATTCTGGACACATTTTAGTTGAAGAACCCGAACAAACGGATGAGGGCAACCAAGAAAAAGCAGACACGGGCGGTCAGGAATTGCCAAAAATCGTGAAACCACCATATATTCTCTACAGAGGTAAAAGCGATGCTTTGCTGGGGTTCTTACGGCCCTGCCCCCTGTTCTCAATACCTGATATTCTGTGTTATTTATAACTTATACACTTATAGGCATAACTCTATAATAAATTTGTACAAGACAATCTACATTGTCTATCCTTACCATGTTTCACCTATTACCCATTGTGCCCGCCGAACTTTAAAGCCCCATCGCCCCGCGCCCTAGGCTTCCGCCCCCTTTGCCTGATTGTAGGCGTGTAGGCATCACGGCTTGGTTGCGACAGTGACGGCCTGCGCCACTGCCTGGTTCAATCGCCTGGTTGCAGCCCTTGACTCGGCGAGCAAGCGGCCCCAGTCATCGGGCGGATGGCCGCTTTCAAGCATGCGCCGGAACACGCGGTAGGCATCGTCGCCGCCCTCGTAGGCCCGCTTGCTGCCCTCGTCGTTGACCCAGCCGTAGACGATGACTTTGCTGGCCTTGTGGTAACGGAAGAACAGGCGGTATTGTTGGAAAAACTTGGCGCGGAACCAGTGCTTGTACCCGTCACCCAGTGTCGCGCCCTGTCGGTAATCGGGCCGCTCCGGGTCTTGCGGGATCACCTCGAAGGCCAGTTTGGCGATTGCCGCGAGGCGTTTGGCGGCGTTTTTTTGGGCGTATCCCTCCGGGTCTTTTTGGCGCAGCGCATCCACTTGCGCCAGCAGGGCCTCAAGCTGGTCGAGAAACAGCGCATGGGCATAGAGCGTCCATCCGTTCACCGCCAACGGGGCTGGCGACGGGGTGTTCATTCGCCGTCAGTCGGAAGCGGGGCATCAAGGTCAACCTCGACCGGGCCGGTCAGCGATTGAACCCGCGCCAGCAGGCCGGCATCCAAGGCTTGCACACGCACGGGATGTGACGCCATGTCACGGGCCAGGAAGCCGAGAAACTGCCCAAGCACCGGGTCGTCCTCGCCAGCGGCACCGGCCCGCGTAATCAGCACACGGCCATCGGCTTGGATCGAGTAATGGATTTTGTCCCGCTTGCCCAGTTTTAACGCGCGGCGGACGGTCTCCGGCACCGTGGTTTGGTAGCGGTCGGTCAAGGTGGATTCAAGTTCAAGGGGCGATGGCATGCCTGCCTCCAAGGGTGTCGGTTAATATGGCCTTAAGGTAATGCAAATGCATTGTCCCGTCAAGAATTTGAACATCAACTGATGTGTTCAAGGTAATCAACGATTGATTCGCAATGAATCGCTCTTCATAGTTTACCCTTGTCTGGCTTTATAGGTTTGAAGGCTTGGCGGGGTTTCCCACGAAAATGCAAAGCCCCACAACGGTAAGAACGCCGGGGGAACGCCGCCGCTCACGCATGCGCATCGCGGCTGCCGGCCCCTGCTTTTTCGTCCGGGCCAGGGGCCATGGGCGCCAGCCCGGCAATGAGGACGGGCGGCCGGCCGGGGAACTCCGCCACCAGGCGTAGTTCGCCGCCCATCGCCCGCACATAGCCGCGCAGCGTCGAAAGCAGCAAGTC
>Ga0007801_10000213_pt1 | contig 18382 bp, 14 predicted proteins | sample CryBogmetaGMA2M_FD_60372 | JGI IMG/M metagenome (GOLD analysis project Ga0007801, IMG submission 60372) | Freshwater microbial communities from Crystal Bog, Wisconsin, USA - MA2M | ecosystem: Environmental > Aquatic > Freshwater > Lake | place: Crystal Bog, Wisconsin, USA | collected 2009-07-06
GTTTATATTTTCATAGTAATCGAACAAATGAAGTGAGCAATTAGGAAAACGTTCACATACGTTTCTTGCGGTATCGGCCCTATAAAAACCAAACTCAGCATAAGAAAAATGTCTTTGTCTGTGAAAAACTTTTTCCATAAAATTATAAGTGTCAGGAGTACCTTGTGGTCCCACAAGAACTTTTTCTGGATACCAAGCAGAGTTCATTACAGATTTCTTTCTATAAGTAATATTAATTATTACGCAACATTAATACTATACCAATACATATATAAGGTATAAATGCAGCATATCGTAAACATATAAATGAATCAGTTTTAGAGAATTAATTATTAAATCGATCCAAGCTTGATAGCATTATTTATCAATTCCTCCTCACATATAACCTCAGACTTTTCTGATATCACAGTGCAAGGCATATTTTCACCAGAAATGTTTGAACTTAAAAAGTGATTTGAAAAAATATTCATTACATGACCTACTCCTATTGATGTTACCTGCCTTAAGTCATCCTCAAAATACCTGCCTTCATTTGCAGGGCAAGTAATAATTTCATAGGAGGGAAAGTAGATAACATTCTCAAATTCTTTTGCAACAATATCTGCAGCAATAAGGAGAGCTGCTTTACTTAAAGCGGTAGATGAAAGAACATGACGATTCTCGTAAGTTGCAGCTAAAGGGACTGGTGACACGGTTAATAAAATCTTTAAATTCTTATTTATGCTTCGACATTTATTTATAAATATTCTCAAATCATCTAAAACATCAAAAACTGAAAAATTAATGAACTCATGCTCTAATTCATTAAATTCTCCACCAAAAACTCCAGGAGCAATGGGATAAATTGCACCATCCACCTTTGACCTCCAGGCCTCTGTAAGCCCTAAGGTAAAAATAATCCAATCACTATTTATAAAAACATCTCTGACGCATTTGAGATGAATATTTCGATCTTGGAGTAAATCCTCCTTGGATGCAAATCCTAGCGGCTCAATTCTAGGTCTGAACGAATCGACATAGGATGATCCCAGAGACCAGATATTTTCATTGAATTTATCAATATCAAACGCCCGGTCAAATAGTTGAATGGCCTGTTTTATAGTGTAGATATTTCCATATCTAGCCGAAAACACACCAAAACTCCTCTTCACCATCTCTGCTTCAGAATAATTAGCCCCTCCTGATTCCGCTACATAATAATTGAAACCAACTTCTTGAATACTTCTTGATAAATGCTGCGCGAAACAACTACCCATAGTTGAAATTTTTTCGAATTTATTTATAGGCAATGAAGTTATAACGGGATCAATAGCACCTGAAACCTTGTATGTGACAGCCTTTAACCAAAAATGATAGTCTGAAAGATCTTTATAGGGATGTGTCATGATTTAATGTAGCTCTCCAAAACTTCATTAAAAAAATCGGGGAGAGTGGGCTCTGGCTCAAGGTATGCAGGATTTATTTTCTGATCTTTATAATCATTAAAGGTATAGGTTAAAAAATCATGCACTCCATGAATTGAAATTCCATTTATTTTCCAAATATAACTTCCCGCTACTCCAAGTTGCTCTGCAATTTCAGGATAGATCGGCCAAATAGTTTGAATAAGAGTATCGGGTATTGAAATTGGACGGTTAACGATATCAATCGAGTCATCTAACTTCCTCGCAATTATCCTTCCCAATTCAATTAATGCTAAGGGCATAGGATGATTGATAGTATGCATAAAATTACCACCCCTTTTAACGGAAAGATAAAATCCAAGGAAATCACTTTGACTCATCCCTGCTTCATGTAAAAATCTTTTTTTTAAATAGTCGACGCTGTTGTCCCAAAAATCAAAATAGCCCAGAGACTGATAAATATTTTTTGTATATAGAAGAGCAGCATCATTGACGGTTAAGCCTCTTTTATAAGCCCATAAAGCTATCTTTGAGTTGTAGTGAAAAAGAGTTTTGGATCGGTTTGGATTTCTTCTTGCATAAGTTATATCAGGATGAAAACCAAAAAAAGTGATCCTAGGGGTCAAAATAATCTGCGTACTATCTTTCACTAAAAAATCATAAGTATTTGTTGTGATCCACGCATCAGCATCCTCTAGTTCAGAATGCAATTGAGCTACCCTCGTAAAATCTTTAATATCTGGAGCAGCAAAAGGTAGAATTTGATCGCCTGGGAATATGTACTTCAAAACTGCAGCTAATCCCCCCGTCTGACAATTTGAACTAACAAGAATTTTTTTCATATATATGTAAAATAAAATTTCAATAGAAAATATTTAAACTAAAATTAAATACATAAGTGGCTAAATTTTAGAACCATTATCTTTTGGGTAACATCAACTTAGAATTAACTTGGTTAAAGTATTTTTTTCTTAAATCAATTTCCATTTGAGAAATAAGCGTCAATGATCGCCACCTGTTAAAAATAAAAGAGTTAAAACTTAGTTTTGGCAATTCCGACATTGAATTAAAAATATTGGCTACTTTTGCCCAATGCTGGTCTAGCTTATTAAAGATCTTATTTCTCACCTGCTCAGACATGACCCACGTCAAATTTGATGAATCAGAGGCTGCAATCCATGATGAAGCAATTGCGCTTCTAGGGAATTCCAACATATTTAATAAGCCTACAAATTTTTCCAGAGGGTTTGTATTTAAGATCAATAGACTAGGAACCCCATAAGATAAGCTTGTTATAAAACCATGCATTGATGAACCAAAATAAGCTCTAGAGTTAGAAATCTGACTAGCAAACCCCCTTAAAGACAAATCAGCAACCAATTGATGGCGCGATTTAATCTTATTTGCAATTGCTTGCATATAGTCAATATCACCATGACAGGGGCCAATAGGTAAAAATCTCACTTCTGCATCATCCAGATTTCTGGATATGTTATCGATAGACTTAGCGACATCGCTTACGCTTCCACCATAACGCTTATTTACGTGAACAGTAATATAGTTGGAGGATTGAACATTACTTATATTCAGAATCTCCCTAGGCCACATTCTACTTATATCGAATGCAGTATCTGGAATAAGTGATGTTAAATCTGGGCGTATTTTCGAGCCAGTCTCTAAACTAAAATCATCTCTAAATGATGAATACGAGGAAGATAACAAAATCTTTTTTATGAGAAATTTTTCTAAAGATCCGAAATCAAATTTTCGAATACTTGGGCCATTAAGTAAAAATGGAACTCTTTTTTTTGCAGCTAAATTTGCCGCCCCAATAATGATAGACGGGATTGCCAAACGTTCAATATCTGAGTACTCATTAATTGGACAATCCCTTAAATGGAAAATATTACCGCCACCAATAATGACCCCATCAAAATTTTGATACTTCAATGCATCTGGCGTGTAACTCTTTAATGCATCAGAAAATTTTGGAATATTCCTAGATGGGCTTATATGAATCCATTCAACCGAGGGCATGCGCCACTCAACAATATGGGGGAATAACAAATCCCCATAGTTATCAACATCAAAGGTTCCAAAATGTGCAATTTTCATTCTTTACCAGTTACACCAAAAAATCATGGTCCATCCCCCTGCTTAGATAAAAAAGGTTTTTGATAGCCATATATGGAGTGCCCAGATACCCCATCCCAGGCCGTCCTGGGAATACAGGCTCTTTCCAGTTCCTCTGGAGTGAAGTAGTGAATCGGTCGCAAAGGGAGGCCGTCATAATTCGCGCAGAAAGACTGCAGCAAGCTCCTCATACTCTTCCAGCCAAATATCCTCACGTGATCATGCTGGCCAAAGTTTTTTTGTCGATAAGAGTCATCAATATCTTTTGACAGGTTTTCTCGGGTCCACTCTCCGCTAATAGGAATGGAAAAAAAATGCATGCCCCCAGGCTTAAGAATTCGATTTAATTCCACAAAAATTAATCCGATGTCATGTGGAACATGCTCTAAGACATGATTATGGATAATTAAATCGAAGTAATTATCTTCGAATTGGATAAGACTTTTGGAGAGATCAATAAACTGGGTTTGATAAAAACGACTTTTATATTTTTCAGGCTCTAGATCACATGGATAATAAAGGTCGCCGCTTAAATCATGGAATTTTTTTGCCAAACCAAATTCTGGCGCAAAGTGAAGTACTGTTTGATCATTTTTATAAAGCTCGAATTTATTAAGAAACATGCTCAATAATCTATTACGCTCCATGCACAGACATTTTTTACATCTAGCATTTTTTCGCCCATTAAAATCGAGAAAGATGTCATTTCCACAAACTGGGCAGAGTGAGGCTACCTGATTTCTGGATTGAGAAACATCACTTAAAGATTCATCAAATTTAGACCCATAGGGTATCTTTTGAGTAAAGAATGTAGCATTTTCATGGCAATTACCAACCATTGAGCGACGAACTATCTTTGTAATGGAATGGCCATGATCAATGGCTTTAGGTAAATCAGAGCCGAAATCAGTATACATAAGACAGTCCGATCCATTGCCACTATTGTGATGGCGGGGGGGCTTTAAATGAACCTCCCCATCATCAGTTTTAATAGTTCGTTTCTCAGTGATAGGAGGCATAGGAAAGTCTGTCGGCAATGAAAAAATATGAGAACCGCCAACCTTAAGAACTCTCAATATTTCAGAAAAAGCTCTCTCATAATCTGGGATATGCTCCAAGACATCACTTGTAATAACTAAATTAAAAGTGTTGTCCTTAAAAGTAAGCTTCGTCAAGTCCTCACAGAGGACTCCATTCTCGTAGGCCCTACCTAATTCACAATCATCCCATAGATAACTTCTAACATATCCAGGCAAGGCCTCAAAATATACGGCAAATGGGCTTCGCAAAGCCACTTCATATATAGCCAAATTATTGAGTCTGCCTGACTCTACGAGCCCCTTTAAGCTACTAGCCTCGCCACTGGAAAATTGATCAATAATTATCGCTGCCTGATCCCTATATCTCAAAGATGAATGACAGCTCTTGCAATGAAATGATTCCCTAATGGATTCAAGCTCGCCCCTGATAAATTCACCATAAAACCCACAAATACTGCACTCTCCAGAATAGGAAAATGTTGGGTCATTAGGCGGGAGTAGAGTCATGGATTTCTTTAAAATTTTGGTTAATCAATTCAAAAATTTTGGATAATCGTGCACCCCAAGAGTGTGCAGCAATATCCTCATTACTCATATACAACTTACCCTCATTTAATTTTCTAGCAAGAGCTTTATCGATAGCGTCAACAAAAAGATCGGGGGTTGTTACTGTTACACCAGCATCCATGATGTCAAGGTTTGGGATGTCAGTAGAAACAACATCCAATCCCAAGCCTCGATATACGTAAAGCTTTAATGGATTCATACTTTGCGAAAGTTTGTCGTTGACATGAGGAATAATTCCAACATCAAAAAAATTAATGTATTGAAGTGCTAGTGAGGCAGGCATAGCACCAAGAAAATAAATATTCGGATAACAGATCAAATCTTTATATATGGATTGATTAGGTAGCTCTCCAATTAAAACCAGATTCCAGCCTGGGCGCATTGAAGCTAAGGACTTAATTAGACCCCAATCAAATCTATCGCGCATATTTCCAGCATAACCAATAATAGGCCCCACCATTTTCTTTAATAAGTCAGGCTTAACATATTGAATCTTATTTATATTAATTGATAATGCATTGGTAATTAAATAAGGCTTAGCTCCTTTTTCACTAATTAATTGAAAATTATGCTGGCAATTGGTGATGACAACATTGGCTAATTTAAAAATACTCTCATAAGATTTATTGATTTTTCTTAAAGTACTAACCTTTTGTACATAGTGACGTTGATCATCAATAAGGTCAGCCAAAATATAGCTGAATCCAACTCGCCTTTGAATACTCTCAAATTCAGGCGCCACAGGACAAACCCAAGCCATTAGATTATCAGTCATTCCAGCTTTTTTAATCCACTGTTCAACATAGTTAGGATACTCCCGACGTAAAGGTAGCTCTTGACCAAGTAAATGGGTCTCATCCCCCCTGTAAACAAAGGTACGCCTAATTATCTTCTCACCGTCCAATGCCGTTAGATATCTCTGCATGATTTTTTCTGAGACGATAGAATTTTCAGAATTATCAAAGGGATTGATGGACAACCCTTCCATAACCTCGTCAATGCATATAGGTGCATCTATCTGTAGGATTTTGTTAACTGCTGGATTTTCAGACAATTCTTTTATCAGCATGTCGTGACGACGATCATAAATTCCAGAATCATTTTGCTTCCAAAAGAAAACTATGTTTAAACCTGAATTTGGACTGGTCATTTCTTTAGCAACTGGTCTCGCAGAAATATAGTTTCCAAATTTTTCACGCCAAGAGTCAGAAAGTAGCCCAGGCATTCTTTGGTCAATAAATTTAAATAACTTTCTAAATATAATCTCTAACTCAGCCGAGTCAGTAGTTTTAACTTCATTTAAATATTGCTCCAGAACTAACGCATTAGCATCAATAGAAAATTCATTTTTGAATATTTTAGAAAAATTCGTCTTAATACTAGATATCTGCTCTTCAGAGCTTTTATATAAACTTTTAATACTTTGGGAAACCGAATATGAATCAGGCTGTGTTTCCAAAATAATACCCCGTTCAATCAACTCGGAAATCCCCAGGGTAGAAGTAGCAATAATGGGAACACCAAACATCAAAGCATCAGAAATTTTTGCTGGAGTTTGCCAGTTGGCAGAGATTGAATTGGGGTCTTGTATCAGGCAAATACAATTTGCAATGCTATACAAAATAGCCATGTCCTGGAATGGCCAAAGAGGATAGAAAATAATTCTAATTTCCTTAAATTCCTCAAGAGAAAGTTTAAGATCATTATCAAGATGACCAGCAATAACTAAGACAATTTTAGGATTTTCTGCTAATTTAATTGCCTCTGCGAGAGTTTTAAGACCCTTATATTGACGAGCCGTTCCCAAAAAGAGAATAATCCAATCATCTTCCTTGAATCCCAAGTTGATTCGCGACTCTTTTATAGATGAATTTTTATGCTCAATGACCAAACTACTATCTCGAGCATGCCTAATAATCACGCCACCTAATTTCTGGTGAAAAGCTGCATTACATGTAGTAATTCCATCAAAATAAGTTATCAAAGAATTTGCAAATTGCGTCCATCCTTTTCCGTAAGACTTTTCCCAAAAAATTGATTCATAAGAATTAATAAATTCATCGATATTTAATTCTTTTTCAGCATCTACAAAGCTCAATTCATCATCATCGATATCAAGAATTAATTTTGAACCATGAATGAGTTTATATAGAATACCGATAAGCATAGATGGAAATCTTGCTTTAGAGACAATTACAACATCAAATTTATTTCTCAATACAAGCTCAATCGCTCCATTCATAAGCCCTGAAAAATCTCTTGGGCAAAAAGATGTAATGTCAAAACCCCTAGGAGCACTACACAATGGTCCCCATAAATCTTGTCCAAAGCTTTCATTCGCAGGGCCTAGCAAACAAACCTCACCAAATGAGCTTGCAATCTCACATAATGCCCATGCTCGCCCCACCGGATTGTGGGCAATATCCCAAGCAATTACAGCAATTTTGGGAGAAGAAGGCTTTTTATACTCCCCAAGGCTATTTTTAGGTGATGTAAAAATCTCAGGGGTAATTTCAGTTGCATCCCTAATTAGATCATTAAGATTTTTCAATCTTTCTCTTACGAAATCATATCCAGTAAAATTTTTTTCTACAAAAATTAAGCAGTCTTTCGCTTCGGCAAGCCTTCCAATCTCCTCGTATACCTCTGCTTTACAAATATAGCCCCAAGGAAATTTAGGATCGATGGATATCGCTGAATCCAAGATTTTAATAGCTAAATAAAAATTTGATTTCTTGCAATAAAGATCTCCAAGTTTGCAGAGCAAGGCAGCATCTCGACCACAACTCTCAATTAATAGGGAGTTATAAATATTTTCAGCTTCAGCATATAACTTTGAGCCCAAAAGCTGATTAGCTTCTTCAAATTTTTGTTTATATATTATGGCTGCATTGTCGGAAAGATGATGAGGCATAATTTTCGTGAAAGTGTATAGCTATCTTTTAAATTAATCTATTAAGGTAATCAATCAGAGTATTGCTTGCCATCATTAGATTTACTGCCGAATGGTCATCCAAATCCTCGAGCTGTGTGATGCAAACATTATTGAGACCCGATAAACGTTCTGCTTGAATTTTATCCTGTGGATGCTTCTCGCCATAGAATTGATGGAAAGTTGTATTAGTTGAGTCAGTAATCAGATGCACTAAATCACCCTTAGAGTATTCAGCCCTCTTGGTCTTAAGCTGAATAAAATACAAATAATTCCAAATAGAGGGAGGTGTATCTTCGTAGTAAGTCTGAAGATTATTTGGCCCTGCAAATGAAAGCACGTGTGCTGATTTAAGTAATGCGCCATATTTGATTGCTGCATATCCACAAAAAGAAGCGCCCATTGTAATTATTTTATTTACTCCCATTTCCTCCAAAATCTCACGTAATTTTGCAATGGTCTCATCCTCTGATTTACCAAGAGAATTGACGCCGCCAAGAAATGCCTTACGCTTAAAATCGCGAAGATAAATAATATTACAATTCAAATCCTCTAGCACTGCATCTATCATTTCAAGTGGCCAATCATTTATTGAGTTCATGGCAAAAATAATAATTGCTGTTTTACTAGGTTTTAATGGTTTAACCAACTGAAAATCACTACATCGATCATCTTTAAATCTACTATTTTTAAATATCGGGTGTGAAAATTTTTCTTTATTTAAACCCTCAAGTAAATTTCTAGCCATAAAACCACAAGTTGAATCATTGAGCACATCTAACAAAATATTTTTAGACTTTTGAATTTCGCCTGCCTGCATGCAAGTAATTGCGTACTCATAAGCTAACTTTCCATACTTTTTTGGGATTTCATCCCAATGCGCAGATAATTTTTTATATATCCTCTGGAATATTTCTGCAGGCAATGGACTTCTATTCAGCCTAAAAATTAAAATCCAATCTTCAGGCCATTTTTCTAGACAGAACTCAAGCAACTCTCCCGCCTCCCTAAACTGCATTTCCACTTGTTTCAATGTAATTAGCAGCCGGAAACAATGCGCGTCCAAAAGTTCTTTGTAATTACCTCGCTCCAATAATTGGATTGCTTTTAAAAAATCACCTTTATTGCTTAATAAATTTGCATGGAGCAACAATGAAATTGGAGTGCCTGGCTCCTTAAGGTGAATGCATTCTAGATAGTCCAACGCCAAATCTAATTGTCCGGAATCAAAAAGGCTAACGGCATATCGACATTTAAATGCATAGCTATCGGTTGCGCTTATAATTGATTTAAGGATAGAGACCCTATCTTCCTTACGGCTAGCCTTGTATATACCCGCAAATAATTGATCTAAATATTTTTTTTCAATCTCCAAATTTTTTACACGATCAATTAGATTCAATAACATTTCACCATCAAGATCCTTCGAGCCAGAAAGTCCTTTAGAAAGTCTAGCAATGGCCCATAATTCCAAGCCCCTCGATTCTAAGAGAGTCATAAAGTAAGTCACTGCTTCAGCAGCAGACGATGCTGCAAAAAGAACATCGATGTTGATAAGTCTTAACTTACCATCTTCAGGCCATTTCTGTAGTGAGCTATCCAATAGCACCCGAGCTTTTGCTGGAAGATTTTTATTCAAAAGAACTGCTACGGCGTCATAAGCTGCCATAGAATTTGTCACATCAGACCCGTAAATTGAATTTGTTGTCTCTCGAGAAATATCTGCTTTCAAAATTTGCGCCTTCTTAAAAAAATTATTTTGCAAAAAATGGGTCTTTTTAAATTTGACAATTTACCTACGGCTTAGGGGAGATTGGCTCATTTTTAGTAAACCCATTAGGCGGCACGAGTATCCAACTTTGTTTACGGTTTTCTACAGTAAACCCATGTTCAAGTGCAAATTGCTTGACATGCTCTTGCATTACAAATACACCATTTTCATCCGGCCACAACCAATCATCACCACAAAGAATTGCATTGGGAAATATTCTGTAAGCCTCATCAAGATCAATGCGCTTCTTGTCGGCATCTATATATATTAACTGGGGCTCGATATCTCTAGAGTGGAGATACTGAAAAACCTCAGGCGCTGTTCTGCGAATTGGGATGAACCTCTCCTTATACAGCCTCACATTATTGAGAGCAATTGCATAATTTCCAAATCGACGAAGATTGGCGACAATTTTCTTGATCTGATCTTCGTTTAAGTGCCAAACAGATCTAGATCTAATTGGGTCAATTGCCATCATCTCTATATAAGCAGCCCAATTACCCTCCCATCTGTCTACACCAATTAATGTCAGCTTGTCTGATGTCTTTAGCCACCGAATAGAGGAGCCACATAAAAAACAGCCAATCTCAAGCATGGTTTCTATGTTGTATTTAGTGATCAAATCGGTAATTATCTCCCTGCCACCAGTTCCATTACCATCCAAGGCGAGATAAAAAGGCTCAATTTCTCCATAACCAAATTCTGGCCAGGGATTATCCCTACGTAAAAATTTCACCCCTTTTAAAATGACTGATTCTGGTTTCATTAATGACCTCTTTACCTCATGTTTTCAAAATTTATCTTTCAAAAAAATAAACAGTGAAAGTTAATCGTCTTTGTCCACTTTTGGCCTAGAGGCCGAAGAATACAGTCCTAATATTGAATTAATTATTGCAACTATATAACGCGAGAAATCAGGATAAAAGTCGCGCCACATTCTCCCAGTGCCCATCTAAGCTATCATACACTTTTTGAGGAATTGCAATTTTCTCCGTGCAAGTAAGATATTTATCGGATAGGAAAAAAGCCTGGTTCCAATTTTCTACTAAGTCGCCCTTTCTTCCAAGATGCGAAACGATTCCAGAAAATTTCTTATAAGCTGGTTTGCCTATAAGCACTCCAGGAACGCCATATGATGAAGCGCTAATATATCCATGCATTGATGCCCCCATATATAATTGAGAAAACGCGATAGATGCCGTAATTTCATGAAGTGAAATTGGATCATCCAAAAGCAAATGCTTTATAGGTAATTTATTTGATATTAATTTAGCCTCAATATGATCATTATGACTTTCGCCCAATCCATTTAAGATTGGTATCAGCTTAAATTTTATTGCTAAATCTTCAATCTTTTTAGCTAATTCGTAATGGGGAATTCCACCGAGGGATCGATTACGAACATGGATGTGTACAAAATTATTGCCTTGAATATTTTTTCTCAGGAGAAGATTTTTAAATGCCTCAATTAAGGAAGATTTTGGCCACATTCTTGAGATATCTAAGGCGGTATCAGGAATTATTTTAGGTTTTAAACCGGAAATCTTATTTAATATAATAGCGCTACCCTCATCACGTACATTGAGATATTTTGCAGCTTGCAGAGTATTTTGAATCAGTTGACTTTGAGAGCTATGTATAAAAAAGGGGGCACCTGGCGCATTCCATAATATTGGTATTCCCATATTTTTTGCAAGCTTACTTACACCAATCCACAAATCAGCTGCTGCGGTTTTGGCAACTGATTTCCCAGCATATTCATGAAATTCCCCTGGAAGCTCTAAGTTTTTAGTATGAATAATATAACCACCTCCAATAAGCACTCCAGCAATGTCTAATGGCGAGACTAAGAAGTCATCAACAGAAATTGGGGATAGGACATCAACAAACCTTGGTTTGATACTTGTTGGTGCGACGGGAATAATGCTATATTTATCCGATGAAAGCCTATATTGCGCTATTAATGGAAATAAAAGATCACCGTAGTTATGCATATCAAACATTCCAGTGATATAGACATTTTTATTCATAAGCTGTGGGTAATTAATATGCGCAGATTAAAATTATGATCCAGAACACTCACAACGCCCATGCTCCCACACTTACTTTGCACGAAAAATTTTTAAAGGAAGGATACATTTCCTCCTTAGATGTGTTAAATCAAGAAGAGTTATCAGAGCTTATCCAGACATACAATCATCTTGAGTCTAAATTTTCTGGAAAAATTCCATCTTTTTATAACTCTAAGATTCATTTACTGGTCCCTGTACTTTGGGAGTTGTTAAAAAATAAATCGATTCTTGATCCGATAACTGAAATTCTAGGTGTAAATGTACTCTGCTTGGGGACTAGCTTTATATCGAAATCCGGATTTGATACAAAAAAATATGTTGCATGGCATCAAGATACCACATACTGGCAATTATCTGAGCCGAAAGCAGTAACCGCATGGCTTGCTCTGACTCCAAGTAAAAAAGAAAATGGATGTGTTGTTGTTATACCGAAAACACACAAAAATCCCATGCCCCATGTAATTGATGATGACGATACAAATAATATGCTGGGGCGGCGAGAAAAGCTTGCAACTCCGATCATTGAAACAAATTTAGTCCATTTAGAGCTAAATCCAGGTCAAATGTCCCTTCATGATGGGCAAATTATTCACGGGTCACTTGCAAACAATTCAGATATTCCCAGAATAGGATTTGCAATGCGCTTTATAGCAAGTCACATCTCTCCGCTCAAGAATACTGTTAATTCAGCAACACTCGTATCAGGGAAAAATAATGGGGCCTTTAAACTAGAGTCTGGGCCAAAATCTTTTTTTGATCTAAACGCACAAAAAACACATAAAGAGTCGTTTCGAGACGGCATGCGTGCGATTTTTTCACATCAAAAAAATTAGAAAGAAATGACAAACATTCTGACTGAAACCCAAATTGAGAAATACAGGCAAGATGGCTACCACTTTCCAATAGATATTTTTACAGAGGGTGAAGCAGCCCTACTTCTGAAAAAACTTGAAAAAATTGAAGGCAATTTTCCTGCAGGAAGAATCCCACCGGTTTTAAATCTAAAATCCCATTTACTCAACCCTTGGCTTTGGGATGTGGTTCATAATGAACGCATATTAAATGCCGTAGCAAGCATTCTGGGCCCCAATTTATTATGCTGGGCTTCTGGTTTTTTTGTAAAAGAGTCGGGCAAGCCAACCTATGCAGCTTGGCATCAAGACATTTCATACTGGGGTCTTTCGGAACCCAAAGCCATTACAGTTTGGCTAGCATTCACGAAAAGCACCCCCGAGAATGGATGTATGAAATTCTTAAGAAACGGATTAAAACATTCATTAAGACATGAAGATGCTAACGACTTTAATAACATGCTGGCAGGCGGAGAAAAGATCTCATTGAATATAGACCCTCAAATCGGTATTGAGGCAATTTTATCGCCAGGGCAAGCATCCCTTCATGATGGCCACACCATTCATGGATCCAATCAAAATTTATCGCAAAGTAGACGCGTTGGTTATGTTATTCGATACATTGCAGCAAACATACAGCAAATTGGAGGTAAAAAGGGGTCTGCTACCCTAGTTAAGGGTAGGGATTTTGGGTTTTTTGAATTAGAAAAAAAACCGAATGGAGAATTTCTAACGGAGGATATCGAATATCACAATAAGATTTATAAAGATTGGGGTCGCATGATCGGTGAAAATTCTAAAATTTTTCAAGAAAAATTTAACTAAGTCAAAGAATTTCACTTCAACAATGAATTCGAAAAGCATTCTCTCCCATACAAATATAACTTCGATTCTTGATAATCATTATCTTGAAATCCCCAAAAAAATAGCAATTTCTTGGCTTGCAAATGGTGATGATGTAAGCGAAGAAATAACGTATGAAGATCTAATCTATAGTTCAAAGTCTATTGCTGCAAATTTAATGCTTCTTGGATGCAAAAATCAAATAGTAGCTTTGTCTATTAAGGACACCCCTTCATTTATCAAATGTTTTTTGGGATGTCTTTATGCAGGCGCAACCGCCTTACCTTTGCCGCCGGGCTTTGGAGAAAAAGGCAGAATGCATGTTCAGCAGATTATTAAAAGCGCCAATTCAAAATGGATAATCTCTGACTGCATCAAAGAAATTAAAGAACTAAAGGTGGCTTTAATTGCTTCGCAAGTGATTGAATTTAAAGAGCTAACATCACATACCCCATACAACGCTCCTACTATAGCTAGTGATACTACTGCACTAGTGCAATACACATCAGGCTCAAGCGCTTTCCCCAAAGGGGTAATTATTACGCACAAGAATCTGATTGCAACACAAGAAATGATTAGGAGCTCCTTCGATCATAAAGAGGGCTTAATAGTTGCCAGCTGGCTTCCCTTTCACCATGATATGGGCTTGATAGGGGGATTACTTCAGCCTTTGGTGCTGGGTGGTCATGCAGTTCTAATGCCGCCCTTTTCTTTTATAAAAAAGCCTTTGCGTTGGCTTACTATAATTGATAAGTATAAGGTTGAAACATCTGGCGCACCCAATTTTGCATATGATTTATGCAATAAATCGATTGGACCATCTGATATTAAGGGCTTAAATTTATCCTCTTGGAAAATTGCCTTTTGTGGTTCTGAACCCGTGAGAAAAGATACTTTAAATAAATTTTCCGAAAATTTGAGTTCAGCCAGCTTTAATCCTTTATCGCTAATGATCTGTTACGGTCTTGCGGAGGCTACTCTTTTAGTCGCAGCCACAAAGCCCGGTCAGAAAATTGATACTGCAAAAAATCTTTCCAGAATCAAAGCCGGATTAACTATATATCCGGAGTCTTGTGAGTATATTGATTGCGGTTTTCCGGCCCATGGATGTGAGGTCAGTATATTAAATTCAGAGACTGGACAGTTGGCTGAGGAAAATCAAATCGGGGAGATCTTAATCGCCGGACCTAATGTAGCCTCCGGCTATTTACTAAATGAGAAGCGAATAGATTTAGAACAAAAAGAAATTTCCGATATTACATGGTGCGCAACAGGTGACCTTGGTTTTATTAATCTAGGTCGTCTCTTTATTACCGGCAGAAAGAAGAATTTGATAAAGGTATATGGGCAAAATTTACATGCTGAAGATATTGAGCGCAAGGTAAGCAGTCTATTGCCCCTTATTAACAATAATGCCGTCTTTCCATACATTGATGGTGGAAAGGAATCCATGGTTCTTACTCTTGAGCTTCCTGATGCCAATTACAAATCAGGGCTGGCAAAAATCAATCTCGTTAACCTCTCAAGGCAAATAGGTATTTTCTTTGGAATCATCCCCTTCGACATCATTATTGTCCCAAAATGGGGCATCCCTCGAACTACTAGCGGCAAAATACAACGAGAAAAATTACAACAACTTTATGCAAACAGTAAGATTAAGTATCTTGATAAATTGCGGCAATAAACAATTTTTAAAGATGGCAAATTATGTTATTTGAACTAGAAAGCAAGCCGGAAGAATATCTAAGGCCTTTTTTTGACAGTAAAAATGGTGTCTGGAAAATTTGCGGGTTTAACGATGTTTATTCTATTTTGCACAATCCCGAAGCGCTAGTTTCTGATGCCCCAAAAAACTTAACACTCTTGCAAAGTAGATCTAATCTAGACTTTCTTTCCCTTATTCAAATGTTTAATGGGACCTTAATATTTAGGAATCACATTGATCATGAAAGGGGGAGAAATTTTCTAAAAAATGGTCTTCTGATTAATTCAGCACTTGTCTCCCGAGCCACAATACAGGGTCAAGTAAGAAAAATTCTAAGCTCAGTTCCTCTTAATAAAGAGATTGATGCAATCTCTTTAATTTCCAACAAAATTCCTTCAAGTGTTATGGGAAATCTGCTTGGACTGGAGATGGAAACTTGCGATGAAATTTCGCTTTTAAATAGTTCTTTAGTTAGATTATGGGAACCACTGCAACCAATTTCAAATTACATGCAAGGCAACTTGATCGCCAAAAAAGCTATAGAACTCATAAGTCAAGGTATCTCACTTAAAAAAAATCATGTATTAAATTCATGGTTCTCTATGGGGCAGAGCAATTATCAACTCTCCAAGTCAGAAATTAGCTCTCTACTTTTATTTCTTTTTATAGTGGGGATAGAGGAAACATCCGCATTTTTAGGTAATGCGTTATTAATCCTTTTAACTGAAACCCAATTAAATCAGCCCAACAATTTCAAAGATGCTAACGTACAGCCCTATGTTTATGAGATGCTTAGGTTTTGTGGCCCGATTCGTTCAGTAAGTCATAGAACTTTTTCTAATCCAATAATTCTTAGCGGCACAGAAATTCCGCCTAACTCAGCAATAGAATGTAATGTTGAGCTTGCCCATTTTGACCCGAACATATTTGAAAATCCTGGTATTTTTGATCCTAACAGAGGGGGGGCTAAGCCCATAGTGTTTGGGGGAGGGATTCATAGTTGCATTGGAAGAAGACTTGCGCTCGTTCAAGCAACCTCACTACTTCAAGAACTCTCTCTAAACTATAAACTAGCCCAAGAGAATGTGAATCCACAATGGGATAATCATTACCAGCCCTTAAGGAGACAAAAGGAATTGCTTTTAACCTTATCGCATCAATAGGAGAGTATTTTGATAAACCCATCCAAATCAATCTCATCATCGTCTGTACGCACATGGATGGTTGACTACCTTTCAACAAGCCTTGATCTTCCAAGTGATTTCTCAACGTCGATGAGATTCGATAGCTATGGAATAGATTCAGTAGAGGCTGTCATTATGGCCGGGGTAATGGAGCTTGAATTTGGGATACAAATGGAGCCTCGATATTTTTTTAACGACCCATCTATTGAGGGCGTTATTGCGGAGCTCTTGAAACATGAATTAATAGTCAAAGAATGAAGCACTTTGCTAATATTAGCTTAGTTATAGCTTGCTTCAATATGAATCGTGAAATTCATAAAACCTTATATTCACTTTCAAAGAGTTATCAAAATTTTGAAGGTGAAATTGAAATCATAGTTGTGGATACAGGATCAGACGTCGCTCCCAGATTAGAAGAATTGAGCTACCTGGGTGAAAATATTTCGGTCATCAACTTTCCATCTAAGTATCCATCCCCAGTTGACGCGTTAAACCATGCAATTTTTAGAGCAAAGAATAATTTGATTGGCGTATTTATTGATGGCGCAAGATTGGCCTCCCCAGGAATGTTAAATGCGTCCAGCCAGGCATCCCTTCTCTATGAAAATGGAATTTTTACTACGAGAAACTATCAATTGGGCCCTGATTTACAATACAAAAGCTTAGATAGTGGATACACAAAAAAGATCGAGGATGAGCTTCTGGAAAGCATTGATTGGAAAGTCAATGGCTACAGACTTTTTGAAATTTCAACCCCAGAACAACTGAGCAGTATCGGTGAACCCCTATTAGAAAGTAATGCGATTTTTATGGGAAAACATCTTTGGGAAAAATTGGGTGGATATGACCCGCTATTTATAAGCACAGGTGGGGGAGCGGCAAATCCAGACCTACTAAAGCGAGCCTGTGAACTGCCGGGTACAACTTTAGTTAGACTTGATGGCGAAGCCACGTTTCATCAGGTCCATTACGGCGTAACCACATCGTCTGTCGCTACGGCTTTTGCCAACCTAAAGCAAGCGAGTATCGAATATATTAAGGTCAGGGGCGTCCCATTGCGTCCCATTGATTTGAAGGGCGTTATTTTCAAACATGGAAATGACGTCTAAAATAGTATCTTCACCATTAAATAATAAAGAGATTTAATCAATTAATGGCTGTCAAAAATCAATAACCATTTAAAATAATTCGAATTTTATTATTATGACCTAGAAGAAAATCCGATAATATAGTTTTGAATCTGATCTGCTTGAACCTCACTTCCAAAAGCTAAATTTACATCAATAAAATTCTTGGGGTGTTCGATCTTAACAAAATCAACCTTTGTAGGGCCGAGAGGAAAGTAACCCATCCTTCTGTAGTAAGAAAATCTATCTCGCATAGAAACAACTACAGACTGATCATTAAAAGTTAAGATGCTTTGGTTTGTATCGGGTCCATATAAAAAGAATATCCCACAAATTGTAGTTTTTTCTAAAAACTCAACCTCTAAATTCTCCCCCGCAAAAACTCTTCTGGAGTTAATTTTCACCCCTACTCCATTATTAAATACAAAATTTCTTTCAGCGTCTAAATTGATTGGTATTAAGTTAAATTGTTCGGTATTTTCGAGCTTTAGGGCTTGGTTGTCTTTGCCCTCAATATTTTGAACTATCAATTTACAAACATGTTTACTAATATGATGAATGGCGTCAATCGTTGGATGTATCCCATCTTTCGTACCATTAAAGTAGCCTAATAAATGCTTGCTTCTATAGTGGGCCTTAAAATCAATAATAGGAAATAGATTACTTGAAATTGCATTTATAGCCTGCACAACCAGATCATTATCATCAATATCTAAACGAAATAAATTAAGAAAGATTATCTTTATTTCAAGAC
>Ga0007801_10000215_pt1 | contig 18359 bp, 19 predicted proteins | sample CryBogmetaGMA2M_FD_60372 | JGI IMG/M metagenome (GOLD analysis project Ga0007801, IMG submission 60372) | Freshwater microbial communities from Crystal Bog, Wisconsin, USA - MA2M | ecosystem: Environmental > Aquatic > Freshwater > Lake | place: Crystal Bog, Wisconsin, USA | collected 2009-07-06
GGGCTGGCGGGCGCTGGCGGTGCTGGGGCTGGTATTGGTGGGCGCCGGGTCCAAGGCCGGCCTCGCGCCGCTGCATGCGTGGCTGCCGCCGGCGCATGCGGCGGCACCTGGGCATGTGTCCGCGCTGATGTCCGGCGCGATGACCAAGATTGCGCTCTACGTGCTGATCCGGGTGCTGTTCGATTTGTGCGGGCCGGCGCAGCCGATGGGATGGGGCGCGCCGTTGGTGCTGCTGGGGGCGCTCGGGGCCGTTCTCGGCGGGCTGCGCGCCAACATGGAAGGCGATATCAAAACGGTGCTGGCGAGTTCCACCGTGGAGCATATCGGGCTGATCGCCATCGGGCTGGGCTTTGCGCTGGCGGCACGGGCGGCGGATCTGCCAGGGCTGGCGACGTTGGCGTTTGGTGGCGCGCTGCTGCACGCGCTGGCGCATGGGTTGTTCAAGTCGCTGCTGTTCCTCGCCGCTGGCGCCACTCAGCACGCCGCGGGCACGCGCCGGCTGGAGCGGCTGGGGGGGCTGATCCACGGCATGCCGAAAGTGACCGCCTTGGTGCTGGTGGGGGCCGCCGGGCTGGCGGCACTGCCGCCCTCGGGCGGGTTCGCCGGGGAGTGGACGTTGTTTCAGGCGGTGCTAGCCGCGCCGCGTTTGGGTGGGTTGGGCTGGCAGGTGTTGGCCTGCATTGCCGCAGCGCTGATGGCGCTGGCTGCCGCTTTGGCCGCCTCGGCGGCGGTGCGCCTGATCGGGGTGGCGTTTTTGGGCCGGCCGCGCACACCGCGCGCCGCGGCGGCGAGTGAGCCGGGACGGCCCATGCTGGCCGCCTTGGCGGGACTTGCCGGGGCGAGCGTGCTGGTGGGGTTGTTTCCCGGGGCCGTTCTGCGCCTGCTCGGGCCGGCGGTGCAGCAAGCGGTGGGCGCCGGGGTTGCCGGGCATGTGGGTTGGCTGACGATCAGCCCGCAGGCGGATAGCGCCGGCTATACCGCGCCGGCCATCGCGGTGCTGCTGAGCCTGGCGGGTGGATTGGTGTATCTGGCGGTGCGGCGCTGGACGGTGGCGGGGGAGCGACGCGGCCCGGCTTGGGATTGCGGCTTTGGCGATCCGCCGAACTGGCTGCCGTTTGGTGATCCGGTAACGCAATACGGCGGCGCCAGTTTCGCCCAGCCGCTGCGCCGGGCGCTGGCGACCAGCCTGATGGATGCGCGGGAGACGGTGGATATGCCGCTGCCCGGCGAAACGCGGCCAGCGCACATGAAGGTGCGGTTGCGCGATCCGGCGGATAGCCACCTGTTTGCGGTGCTTGGCCACTGGCGGTCGCGCGTGTCGCATTTCGCCGATTTCATGCAGTTCCTGACCATCCGCAGCACGCTGGCGGTGATGTTCTGCGCGCTACTGATCCTCATGGCCGCCGTCGCGGCGCTGGAGCAGCTATGAGCATGCTCGTCGCTCTGCTGGCGCAGCTGTTGCACATCGGGTTGATGCTGGCGGTGGCGCCGCTGGCGGTAGGGCTGATCCGCAAAGTGAAGGCGCGACTGCTCGGGCGGATCGGGCCGCCGATCCTGCAACCGTGGCGCGATCTGGCCAGACTGGCGCGCAAGCAGCCGGTGCTGGCGGAAAACGCCTCCTGGGTATTTTCCGGCGCGCCGGCGGTAACGTTCGCCGCCACCCTGGCCGCCGCCGCGCTGGTGCCATCCTTCGCGCTCGGCATGACCGCGGCGCCGCTGGCGGATCTGCTGGTGATCGCCGGGCTGTTGGGCGTCGCCCGCTGTGCGCTCGGGCTGGCGGGCATGGATGTCGGCACCGCGTTTGGCGGCATCGGGTCGAGCCGGGAGATGATGTTCGCGGTGTTCGCCGAGCCAGCCTTGCTCCTGGTGATCTTCACCCTGTCACTGCTTGCCGGATCGACCAATCTGGACGCTGTCGCCGGGGCGCTGCATGACGGCGCGCTGGGGCTGCGGGTGTCGCTTGGGTTGAGCCTGATTGCCATGCTGGCGATCGCCATTGCCGAAAACGGGCGCATTCCGGTGGATAATCCCGCCACGCATCTGGAACTGACGATGGTGCATGAGGCGATGGTGCTGGAGTATTCCGGCCGACATCTGGCGTTGATCGAAGCGGCGGCGATGCTGAAGTTACTGGTCTGGCTCGGACTGATCGGCACGATTTTCGTGCCCTTCGCCATTGCCCCGGCCGGCGCGCCGACCACCGCCTGGGGGCTGGGGCTGCTGGGTTGGGCCGCTAAGATGCTGGCGCTGCTGTTGGCGCTGGCGGCGTTTGAAACCTCGATCGCCAAGATGCGGGTGTTCCGGGTTCCGGAATTCCTCGGCATCGCGGTACTGTTCGCGCTGCTGGCGGTGGTGTTCCTGTTTGTCAGCCAGGGGTTTGCATGATGGGCGGGCATCTGGCTTTCGGCACCTTTTCGTACGATGCGGCGCATTTGCTGGGCGGCGGGGTGCTGGTGCTGTCTTTCGTGCTGCTCTACCAGCGCCGGTTGACGGCGGTGATCAACACCTACGCGCTGCAATCGGTGGTGCTGGCGGCCGCGGCGGCCTGGCAGGCCTGGGTGCAAGATGCGCCGCATTTGTATCTCACCGCCGGGATCACCCTGGCGGCCAAAGGCATCGCCATTCCGCTGGGCATGCACCGCATTGTGCGGCAGTTGCAGGTGAACCGCTCGCTGGAATCGGCATTGGGGATTTTCCCCTCCATGGCGATGGGGGTGGGGCTGGTGACGCTGTCGATCCTGGTGGTGCTGCCGGTAACGCCGCAAGCGCAAACGCTGACGCGGGAGGAACTGGCGCTGGCGCTGTCGGTGGTGCTGATGGGGCTGTTGATGATGATCACCCGGCGCACGGCGATGACCCAGGTGCTGGGGTTCATGTCGTTGGAGAACGGGTTGATCCTGGCGGCCGTCAGCGTGGCCGGAATGCCGTTGGTGGTGGAACTGTCTGTCGCGGTGCTGGTGTTGCTGGCGTTCGCGGTTTTTGGGGTGTTTTTCTTCCGCATCCGCGACCGCTTCGACAGCTTGCATCTGGATAATCTCGACCGCGTTGGCGGCATCCACCGATGATCGGCGAACTGCTCACCCCGTCCGGACTGGTTGCGGTGGTGCCACTGCTGGCCGCCCTCGGGCTCGGCTTTGTGCGCAGCCGGGCGGTTGGCGCGGCGATCAACATCGCCGCCGCCGGGGTGGCGTTTCTGCTGGCCTGCTGGCTGCCTTGGCATCTCGGCGTGGGGCCGTTGCTGCTGGTAGACCGGCTGGCGACACATCTGGCCATTCTGACCAGCTTTGTCGGCCTGACCAGCGCCTGGTTCAGCCGGCGCTATATCCAGATCGAGGCCGATGCCGGCCGGATGCTGCCGCTCGGTGTGCGGCAATACCATGTGCTGTTTCAGGCTTTTCTCGGCTTCATGCTGCTGGCGCTGCTGTCCAATAATCTCGGCGTGACCTGGGTGGCGATGGAGGCGGCGACGATCGCCGCCGTGCTGGTGGTGGGGCTGCCGCGCACGGATGAGGCGGTGGAAGCCTCGTGGAAGATGTTCGTGCTGTGCGGCGTGGGCATCGCCTTGGCGCTGTTCGGCACCATCGTGCTCTACCTCGCCGCCTTGCCGGCGATGGGGTCTGGCTGGGCGGCGATGAGCTGGTCCGAACTGGCGCCGAAGGCAGCGGGCTTCAAGGCGCCGCTGCTGAACCTGGCGTTTGTGTTTCTGCTGGTGGGTTACGGCACCAAGGCCGCGCTGGCCCCGCTGCATGCCTGGATGCCGGACGCGCATGCCGAGGGGCCGACGCCGGTTTCGGCGGTGCTATCGGGCTCGATCCTCAATGTTGCGCTCGCGGTGCTGTTGCGGGTGCGCGGGTTGATGGCGGGCAATGCGGAGGCGCTGTCGCCGGGGTTGCCGATGATGGGGTTGGGCCTGCTGTCGTTGTTGCTGGCCGCGTTCAGCCTATGGCCGCGCCGGGACGTGAAGCGGTTTTTCGCCTTTTCCAGCGTGGAACAATCCGGGCTGGCCGCCTTTGCCTTTGGCATTGGCGGGCCGGCGGCGATGTTTGCCGGCATGTTGCATCTGACCCTGCATACCCTGACCAAGGCGGCGATTTTCCAGTGCGTCGGCCGCGCCAGCCAGATGAAGGGCGGGCAGAAATTCCTCAACATCACCGGGTTGATCGGCAGCCATCGCGCGCTGGGGCTGACGCTGGCCGCGGGAATTATCGCCGTTTCTGGCCTGCCGCCGTTCGGGCTGTTCAGTTCGGAATTCCTGATTGTGCTGGCGACCATCCGGCAGGTGCCATGGCTGGCGATCCCGCTGGGGCTGGGCTTGGTGGTCAGCGCCTGGGCGTTGATGCGGCGGTTGATCACGCTGTGCCTCGGGGCGCCAACGGCGAGCCCGGGACCGGCGCCGACGGTGTGGGATCTGCTGCCGGCATGGCTGCATCTGGCGCTGGTGCTGATCCTCGGCCTGGCCATGCCCAGCTTTGTGCTCGGCTGGTTCCATGCCTTGGCGGGAGGGTTGTAGGGTGACCGCGTCCGACATTCTGCGCAACGCGCCGACCGCCCCGTGCACCCCCTGGCCGCGCCATGTGCTAACGCCTGCGGCGTGGGCGGAGCTGGTGGCCGCCTTGCGGAGCGAGCCAAGCCTGGAGTTGCTGGCGATGTGGGCCGATACGCAGCAGGTGCACACGCTGTTTCATGACAGCACCGGCGGCGGCTTTATCCCGGCATCGGTGCAGGTTGAGGGCGCGCTCTACCCGGCTCTGTCCCCTGCCCGACCGGCGGCGGCCTGGTTTGAGCGGATGATCGCCGATTTATGGGGGCATCAGGCCGAGGGCGGCACCGATAGCCGGCCGTGGCTCGATCACGGCAAATGGGACCAGCACGCACCGCTATCCCCGCAAGCGACGCCGAGCCTGACGGCGCCGGAGTTGCCGGAATTTCTGCCCTTTGAGGGCGAGGACCTGCACCAGATCCCGGTGGGCCCGGTGCATGCCGGCATTATCGAGCCCGGGCATTTTCGCTTTACCGCGCAGGGGGAAACCGTGGCGCGGCTGGAAATCCGCCTCGGCTATGTCCACAAGGGCACGCTGGGGCTGATGCGCGGGAAATCGCCGCGCATCGCCGCCCGCTTCGCCGCCCGACTGTCCGGCGACAGCACGGTGGCGCATTCCATTGCCTTCGCGCGCGCCACCGAGGCGGCCAGTGCGGCTGAAGCGCCGCCGCGCGCGGTGCATCTGCGGGCGGTGATGGCGGAGCTTGAGCGGATCGCCAACCATCTCGGCGATTGCGGCGCGATCGCCAATGACGCCGCCTTTCCCTTGTTGCTGGCACGGATGACCTTTCATCGCGAACGCCTGCTGCAAGCGGCCGGCGCGGCCTTCGGGCATCGGCTGATGATGGATTGCGTCATCCCCGGCGGGGTTGCCGGGGACATCGCGGCCGGCACGATCCCGATACTGCTGCAAGCACTGGCGGCGATCGAGGCGGAGTTACCCGAGTTGCTGCGGGTGTACGATGACGTTTCCAGCCTGGTGGACCGGATGGTTGGCACCGGGATCGTGCGGCGCGATCTGGTGGACGCCTTTGCCCCGGGCGGGTTTGTTGGCCGGGCGGCCGGCCGGAGCTTCGACCTGCGGCAGATGCCGGGCTATGCGCCGTATCACAACGTTGTGGTGCCGGTGCTGACGACCGCCGATGTGGATGGGCGGTTCCGCATTCGGGCCAGCGAGATCAGCGAAAGCATTCGCCTGCTGCGGGAACTGCTGGACAGCCTGCCGGAGGGGCCGGTGAGCGTTTCGCTGACCTTGGCCAGTGGCGAGGGGATTGGCTGGGCGGAGGGGTTTCGCGGTGATATCTGGCATTGGTTGCGGCTGGAGGCCGGGCAGATTTCCGCTGTGTTCATGCGCGATCCGTCCTGGCTGCAATGGCCGCTGTTGCAGGCGGCGATCTACGGCAACATCGTGGCGGATTTTCCGTTGTGCAATAAGTCGTTCAATTGTTCGTATTCGGGGGTAGATCTGTGAGCCGGCTGGGACGCAAGGGCTCCTGTGTTGAGAAAAAGGCGCAAAAAACTTTGCCGACTTTGACGCCTCACGCACGCACCGCCGCGGCGAGACACGGCGACGCCCAGGAACGGAAAACGTTTTTTCTGTTCACCGCAAGAACGGCTTCCACGCTTCATGAGGCTTCGTAATGGTCTGGCGCAGCATCGCCCGCAACCTAAGGCGCGGCCCGCTCACCGTCCCGGCTGAAACGGTCAGCGAGCACGCCACGCAGGAACTCGCCGCGCGGCTGGCGGCCAGCGCGCATCAGCGGTTGGGACGTAGCCTGGCGATACGCATGGTGGATGCCGGCAGTTGCAATGGCTGCGAGCTGGAAATCCAGATGTTGAACAGCATTGTGTATGATCTGGAGCGGTTCGGCCTGCACTTTGTCGCCAGCCCGCGCCATGCCGATGTGCTGCTGGTGACGGGGCCGATTACCCGCAACATGCAGGACGCGCTGCGCCGGACCTGGAACGCCACGCCGGACCCGAAATTTGTGGTGGCGGTGGGCGATTGCGCTGTGGATGGCGGCGTGTTCAAGGGCAGCTACGCCATCCATGGCGGGGTGGACAGCACGGTGCCGGTGGATCTGGTGATCCGTGGCTGCCCGCCAACGCCGGCGCAGATGCTGGAAGGGTTGTGTTTGTTGCTAGAGGCCAATGCCGGCTAGGCCGAACCGCTCGCGCCAAGTGGGCAGTGCGTCGGGCTGTGGCAGGCGGGTGGCTTCATAGACGCCGCGGGCGATGGCGCGCGCCATCACCAGCGTTGCCACATGGCCGATTTCGGTGAGTTCGCTGATATCGGCCAGCGGCCGCCGACAGGTTGCGGCGGCGAACACGCAATCGCCATCGCTGGGGGCATGGGCGGGCAGCAGCGCGCGGGCCAGGCCGTCATTGGCCATGATCGCCATGCGCTTGGCCTGGGCTTTGGTCAGCGTGGCATCGGTGGCGACGAGGCCGATGGTGGTGGCGGTGCCGGAGGGCGGGGCGCCTTTGAGCCGCGGGCGCAGATCATCCGCCGAGAGATGCGGTTGCATACCGAGGCCGCCGAATTCACCACCGACCTCATACGGCGCCGCCCAGAAATGCGGCCCGTCGCCCACCAAAGGCGAGCCGACGGCGTTGACCGCGACCAGGGCGGCGACGGTGTGGCCGTGGCGCGTGACGGCGCTGGCGGAGCCGAGGCCGCCCTTGAGGCCAGGCACTGTGGCCCCGGTGCCCGCGCCGACGGTGCCGAGGGCGAACATGCCCGGGGTGGCGGCCTGGGCCGCGGCATAGCCGAGATCACGATAAGGCGAAAACACCCCCCAATCCTTGTTGCCGCCATTGAGCAGGTCGAACAGGATCGCCTGGCTGACCACCGGGATGACCGCATCGCGCAGTTGCCAGCCGCGCCTTTGCCCCCGCAGCCATGCCTGCACCCCGCCGGCGGCATCGAGGCCAAAGGCAGAGCCGCCGGACAGCACGAAGGCGTTGACCCCTGGCACCGTCGCCTCCGGTTCCAGCAGGCGGGTGTCACGGGTGCCGGGCGCACCACCGAGGATGATGCCGGAGGCGACCGCCATGTCGTCGAAAATGATCGCGGTGGCACCGGAGGCGAGGTGCAGATCCGTGGCGTGGCCGACGGCAATGCCGGCCACGTCGGTCAGCAGATTATGCATCAGCTGTTGCTCGCCGGCTGGTAGGTGCCGATGGAATTGCCGCCATCAACGGCGATGGCGGTGCCGGTGATGTAGGCGGCGGCGGCGGAACAGAGGAACATGACCGCGCCGGGCGTATCATCCGGGCCGCTGTTGCGCGCCAGCGGGATGCGCGCCGTCATCCGGTCTACATACTCGGCCGGCAGGTGGGAGAAATCGCTGCCGGGCGCGAAGCCTGGCTCCACCACGTTGACGCGGATTTTATGCGGCGCCAGTTCCAGCGCCTGCCCTTTGGACAGCCGCTCCAGCGCGGTTTTGGACATGCAGTAGGTGACCGAGCCGGTGGGCATCTGCCGGGCGGCGCCGGAGCCGATATTGACGAATACGCCCGGGGCTTTTTGCGCGATCATCAACCGTGCCATCGCCTGCACCACGAGAAACGGCGCCCGCACGTTGACCGACATGATGCGGTCGAACTCAGCTTCCGCGAGGTAAAGCAATTCGCCGGTGCGCGGGTAGACCCCGGCGTTGTTAATGACGATATCCGGGGCGCCCCATTCGGCGGCGACCAAGGCGGCCAGCTCGCGGATCGAGTCCGACTGGGTGAGTTCGGTGCCGTGCAGCAGGGTGGTCACCGGGTCCAGGCCCAGCCGCGCCACCACGCCATCGAGCAGATCGCGGCGAAAATCCGACAGGCACAGCGTGGCGCCCGCTTTGGCGAACGCGGCCGCGATCCAGCCGCCGTAAATCCCCGCCGCGCCGGTGATCACGACCCGTTTGCCAACAAACTCATCCCCAAACCGCATCGCCGCCTCCTCAAAATCGCGTCCCATGATAGCGCCAGCCGACGCAGGTTGTCGCCTGCCCGGCGGGGCGGCATGCTGGTGGGCAATGGAGGCGATCAATGCAGACAACCAACTACCGCGCCCAACTGGCATCCCTCAGCGATGGCATTTTTGCCGTGGCGATGACGTTGCTGGCGGCGGACATCAACCTGCCGCCGCGGGAGATCTCGGTTTCCGCCGCGTTGGTGGCGTTGTGGCCGGAGTTGGAAGGCTTGGGGCTGAGTTTCGCGGTGGCCGCGCTTTACTGGATGAACCATCACCGCCGCCTTGGGCGGACGACGCAGATCGGGCCGGGATTGCTGCGGGTGAACCTGCTGTTTCTGCTGGCCGTGGTGCTGCTGCCGATCGCGACCAGGCTGGTGGGGCATTTGCCGGGCGGCACCGGAGTGGTGCTGTATGGCATGACGCTGACATTGCTGGCGGGGCTGAACCTGGGGCTGTGGCTGCTGGCGCGGCAGGCCGCCGATGATGCGGAGCACATGCCGGTCGTGTCCGCTGCCTGGGCGAGCCTGGCATTTGTGGTTGGCACCGTGGTGGCGCTGTGGTCCCCGGGTTTGGCCAGCGTGATCTGGTATGGCGCTGTGCTGGGCGCGCTCCTGGATCGCAAGCTGGCCCGCCGGAGGTAGGCCCCTTTGTTGCGCTGCACGCGGTGGTGAAACGGCGGCGAAGCGCTTAGGCTTTGGCTGTCCGAGGGGGTCCCCTCGCAGCGAAAGGACAGACTATGTCAGTGACCAGATTTACCGTTGCCGCCCTTGCAATCGGTCTGCTCAGCGCCCCGGCGATGGCCGCCGATGCGGAAGCCGGCGCCAAGGTATTCAAGACCCAATGCGCGGTTTGCCACAGCCCGGTCGCCGGGAAAAACATGGTGGGGCCGAGCCTGTTCGGCGTTGTTGGCCGCGTCGCCGGCAGTGCGCCTGGCTTTAAATACTCGGCCGCCAACAAAGGGTCTGGCGTGACGTGGGATGAAGCCAATCTGGACAAATATCTGCCCAACCCGCGTGCCTTCATCGCCGGCACCACGATGACGTATGCCGGGCTGAAAAACGATGCCCAGCGGGCGGACCTGATCGCTTATCTCGCGACGCTGAAATAATCCCGTGGCCCTGCCCGCCGCAACGGTGCGGCGGGCAGGGCTTCAGACTACGTTACGGCTTGGCGCGATAGGTTTTGTGGCAGGCGCCGCACGCGGCCCCGGTGGCGGCGAAGGCGGTGGTGGCGGCGGATTTGTCGTTGGCCTTCAGCGCCGCGGTCAGCTTGGTTGCTTCCGTGGCGAGATTGCCGGCCAATTTGTCGAAATCGGCTTTGTTGGCCCAGATTTCTGGCAGAGCGGCGGTTTTCACCCCGGCTTCCGGACCGCTGCCGACCGGGAACATGGTGGGGATTTTGTGGCCCCAATCGGCGACACCCTGGGCATTGCTGGCAACGGTGGTGAGGTCGGCCCCGGCATCGAGCGCCTTTTTGACCGCGCCGACATTGGCGAGGGTGGCTTTGTAGCCGGCCTGGCGGGCGGCAATCACATCAGCGGCCCCGGTTTGCGCCTGGGCCACGGTAAATCCGGCAACGGTCATTCCAATAAGCAGCAGGCTTCCGGCGATCGATTTAAGACGCAGCATCTAAATGCCCCCATTTCTATGGCTTTAAACGACGTGTCGGCACGGCAGCCGGAGTGTTGTCGCTGTTGATGGCCAAAATTGGCCCAACGGCAGCGGATCCGGCATTATTCCGTTTATCCGCAGTTTATTTTTTCGTGCAAGGAACATCGATGTCGAAACTCAATTCTGTTGCCGTGTTTTGCGGATCTGCCGCTGGTAACGACCCGGCTTATGGCGCGGCGGCGACGGCACTCGGCGCAGGGCTGGCTGCGGATGGCATCGGACTGGTGTATGGCGGCGGCGGAATAGGGCTGATGGGCATGGTGGCGCACGCCGCACACCAGGGCGGTGGCCGGGTGGTGGGCGTGATGCCGGAGTTCCTCAAGCAACGGGAATTGCCGCAGCTGGATGGTGGCGAATTGATCATCACCGATAGCATGCATAGCCGGAAAAACCGCATGTTCGCCCTCTCGGACGCATTCGTGATCATGCCCGGCGGTTTAGGCACGCTGGATGAGATGTTCGAGATCCTGACCTGGCGGCAACTCGGGCTGCACAGCAAGCCCATCCTGATTTGCGACATTCTGGGTTCTGCGCGGGCCTGGGTTGCAACGATAGAGGCGGCGGTGGCGGCGGGCTTCGCCAAGCCGGAAATCCGCGGATATTACGAGGTTTTGTCTGGCGTTCCGGCGGTTCTCGCGCGGCTGCGACAGTTACCGGCCTCGCCAGAGGCGGGAACAACGCGGCTGTAATCGGCGTTTCCGGGGTTGCCCTTCCGGCCGGCGCCGGCTATATGCCGCGCCTCGGTCGGAGTGTAGCTCAGCCTGGTAGAGCACTGTGTTCGGGACGCAGGGGCCGGAGGTTCGAATCCTCTCACTCCGACCAAGTCCCTTTTTCCCTTCCCGCAGGGGCAGCCCATAACGGGCTTATCCTAATCGCAAGCCGGTGTCCGCGTCGAAAACGTGCAGCGTTGCGGCGTTAAACGCGATCATGACCTGATCGGTCGTCGGGCCGCGTCCGGGCACTTTCACCGATAGCAACTCGCCATCCGGCAGCCGGCCGATGAGGACGGTTTCTGAGCCGAGCGGCTCGACGAGGTCGATCTGCATCGGCACACCGGTATGGTCCAACACAACATGTTCCGGCCGGATGCCGATGGTGAGTTTACGGCCATCGGCGCCATCGCGTTTGCCATCGGCGAACGGGATGGTAAGGCCGTTGCCGAGGGTGACAGCGGTGCCGGCGTGGCTGAGGGTGCCGGGCAGCAGGTTCATCGCCGGGGCGCCGATAAAGCCGGCGACATAGGTGTTGGCCGGACGCTCGAACACCTCCATCGGGGTGGCCAGTTGCACCGCGACGCCCTGGTGCAGCACCAACAGGCGGTCCCCGAGGGTCATGGCCTCCACCTGATCATGCGTGACATACAGGCTGGTGACGCCCATGCGGCGCTGCAACCGCTTGATCTCGGCGCGCATGGTGACGCGCAATTTGGCATCGAGGTTGGAGAGCGGCTCATCGAACAGAAACAGCTTGGGGTGGCGCACAATGGCGCGGCCCATGGCCACGCGCTGGCGCTGGCCGCCGGAGAGCTGGCGTGGCTTGCGGGCCAGCAGCGGGCCGAGGCCAAGCATGTCAGCGGCCTCCTGCACCCGCGCCTTGATGTCGTCCTTGGACAGGCCACGGATTTTCAGGCCGTAGGCCATGTTGTCGAACACGCTCATATGCGGATAGAGCGCGTAATTCTGGAACACCATGGCGATGTCGCGCTCGGCCGGGTCGCGGCGGGCGACGTCCTGGCCATCGAGCACGATGCGGCCGCTGGTTGGCACCTCCAACCCGGCGACCAGCCGCAGCAGGGTGGATTTACCGCAGCCGGACGCGCCGACGATCACCAGCATTTCGCCATCGCGCAAAGCGAGGTCGATACCGTGCAGCACCGGGGTGGTGCCGAAGCTTTTGCGTAGATCTTGCAGTTCCAGGGTGGCCATTATTTCTCGCCTTCGGTCAGGCCCTTAACGAACCAACGTTGCATCAGCAGCACCACGGCCACCGGCGGCAACAATGCCAGCACGGCGGTGGCCATCACCCGGTTCCAGTCAGTGACCGAATCCTGGCCGATCATCTTCACGATGCCGATCACGATCGTATCCAGCGACGGATCGGTGGCGACCAGCAGCGGCCAGAGATACTGGTTCCAGCCATAGACGAACACGATCACAAACAACGCCGCCATATTGGCCGCCGAGACCGGCAGCAGAATGTCCCGCAGGAAGCGCAACGGCCCAGCGCCATCCATGCGAGCGGCTTCCACCAATTCATCTGGCACGGCCAGGAACACCTGGCGGAACAGCAACGTGGCAGTGGCGCTGGCGATCAGCGGCATGGCCAGGCCGGTGAAGCTGTTGATTAGCCCGAAATCCGCCATCACCGCATAGGTGGGCACAATCCGCACCTCCACCGGCAGCATCAGGGTGATGAAGATGGTCCAGAAGCACAGCATGCGGAATGGGAAGCGGAAGAAGGTGACGGCGTAGGCGGAGAGGAGGGAAATAACGATCTTGCCGGCGGCGATGGCCAGCGCCATGGCGGCGGAGACCAGCAACATGTGCCAGACCGGCGCGCCGCCGGGGGCGCGATCGTTCAAAACCGACCAGAACACGCCGAGATTGCGCAGATCTGGCAGCAGAGACAAGTCGCCGCGCGAAATCGCCCCCGCGTCTTGCGTCGCCCCCGCCACCAGCAGCCATAGCGGCAGCACGAACAGCAGCACACCGCAGCACAGCACGAGATGCGCCACCCAATCGACCCGGCCGTTCATTCCGCGTTCCTCCGGCCGATGAAGCGGAATTGCAGTGCCGTCAGCACCACGATGCCCACCATCAGCACCACCGATTGCGCCGAGGAGGAGCCGAGATCGAGGTTGATCAAGCCGTCGCGATAGACCTTCAGCATCAATGTTTCCGTCGCCTTGCCGGGCCCGCCTTGGGTGAGCGCCTGGATGGTGGCGAAGGTATCGAAGGCGGCATAGACGATGTTGACGACGATGAGGAAGAACATCGTCGGCGCCAGCAGCGGCAAGGTGATGGTGCGAAAGCGTCGCCAGCCGCGCGCGCCATCCATCCGCGCGGCTTCGATCACCGCTTTGGGGATGGATTGCAGGCCGGCGAGGAAGAAAATGAAATTGTAGCTGACCTGCTTCCAGGCCGAGGCCAGGATGACCACCGTCATCGCCTGGGCATCGTTCAGCTTATAGTCCCACAAAATACCGATGGCTTTCAGCCCGTGCGCCACCAGGCCGATCTGCGGGTGCAACAGCAGCACCCACAGCACGGCGGCAATGGCCGGGGCGATGGCGTAAGGCCAGATCAGTAAGGTGCGGTAGATCGCCCGACCGCGGATTTCCCGATCCGCAAATACGGCGAGCAGTAATGCCATCCCCATCGCCAGCACGGCAACGGCGGCGCAAAACCCGACCGTGCGCACAGCACTGTCGAGATAGAGCGGGTCAGCGAATAGGTCAGCGAAATTGTCCAACCCGACAAACTCGGTGCGAATACCGAACGCGTCCTGGCGCTCCAGGCTGGTCCACATGGCGCGCGCGGCCGGCCAGAGGAAGAAGAAGACCGTGAGCAGGAGCTGCGGCGCGACCAGCAGAACCGGCAGTACCCAGCCGGCGAAGATTGTGCGACGTTCCAAGCTGGGGCCTTTTGCGGAAGGGTGTGCTTTTTGTAGACGATGAGAACCAAAAAACGTCATCAATTCCTAGCCTATGGCGTACTCTCACCGGCGAGAGTGCGCCATAGGCATCGTGGGCCGAAAAGTTTTGGCTCCTTTTTTCAAAAAAGAAGCACTTAAACCCCTACCCCTTCGCCGACTTCTCAAACTCCCGCAGCACCTTATTCCCCCGCGCCACCGCGCTGTCCAACGCCGCCTGCGCGCCTTGCTGGCCTTGCAGCGCCTTTTCCATTTCTTCCTGGATGATGTTGCGCAGTTCGATCATGCGGCCGAGGCGGAAGCCTTTGGAATTGGCGGTCAGCTTGCCGCGTGAAAGCTGCATGATCGGGATATCGGTGCCGGGGTTGCGGTCGTAGAAGCCTTGCTTTTTCGACAGTTCCCAGCCGCCGAAGGTGACGGGCACGTAGCCGGACACCTGGTGCCAATGCGCGTCTTGTTCCGGCTGGCCGATGAATTTCAAGAAGGTAGCAGCCCCCTTATATTCCGCCGGCGTGCGCTTGGGCGTGGTCATCGTCCACAGGCTGGCGCCACCGATAACGGAGTTGATCGGGTTCGGGTTCACCTCCGGGTCCGTCGGCAGCAAAGCGGCGCCGGCGTTGAACTTACCGTCGCGCTTGATGGCAGCGCGGGCGGCGGAGGAGTCAAAAATAATAGCGGCTTCGCCGGACACGAAGAGCGGGCCGGGGGCGGCATCGCGCCCGCCATATTTGAACAGACCTTCCTTCGACATTTCCAGCAACCGGTTGAGGTGCTTGACGAAAGGCGGGGTGTTGATTTTCAGCTCGGTGTCCAGCCCATCGAAGCCGTTGCCTTTGGTGGCGACCGGCAGGTCGTGCATGGCGCCGTATTCTTCGATATGCACCCAGGTCGGCCACGAGGTGGTCATCGGGATCGGGGTGGCGGATTTGGCCTTGAGCGCCCGGCAAGCGGCAATAACTTCGTTCCAGGTGGCGGGCGCCTTGTTCGGGTCCAGGCCGGCCTTCTCGAACGCGTCTTTATTGTACCACATGATGGCTGTGGAGGAGTTGAACGGCATGGAGGCCAGCCGGCCATCGGACAGGCTGTAATAGCCGCGCACGCCGCCGATATAAGCTTCCGGGTCCAGCTTGATGCCGGTTTCCTGGCTGAGTTGCCACACCTGCTTCACCGCCGGGCCGGCGGCAAGCATGGAACCGGTGCCGACTTCGAACATCTGCACCAGATGCGGCGCCTGGCCGGCACGCCAGGCGGCGATCGCGGCGGTCAGGGTTTCCGGGTAGGTGCCTTTGAAGATCGGCTCGACCTCATACTCAGCCTGGGACGCATTGAAGGCTTTGCAGATATTGCCGATTTCGTCCCCGAGCGGGCCGCTCATCGCGTGCCAGAACACGATTTTGGTTTTGGCGCCCTGAGCGGAGGCGACGCCGCTAAGCGATGCTGCGGTGAGCGCTGCGGTTCCGGTCAGCAGGGTACGGCGATGCACGGAATGGGACATAGGGCCTTCCTCTCATTGAACACGGCGCTTTGGGTAGGCCGCGATTGTTACCGGCACGTGGCAGAATGAAGACGGTTTGATGAAGCGGTGCGTCGCGCTGCCGTTATCGGCGCGCTGCCCACAGCATCAGATAATGTGCCGGCAGCGCCCATAGCACACCAGCCAGCAGAAAATAGGCCACTTGCACCGTCCAGTGCAATGTGAGGACATGATCTGCCAGGGCGACCACCACGCCGAGGTAGGCGCAGAACCCGATCAGGCCGATGAGGATAGCGATTGGCACACGTGACATGGGAGCACAGCTAGCGCCATGCTTGCGGTCTCGCAACTCCGGGCTATACACCGCCGCTTGATCGGTGCTGGAGCAAGCGACCTATGGACCTGAAGGATCACATCCGCGGCATTCCGGATTTTCCGAAGCCCGGCATTTTGTTCTACGATATTTCCACCCTGCTGCGGCACCCGGATGCCTGGCAAGTGGCGATGGGCCGGATCGCCAATGTGGTGCGGGCGTATAATCCGGACGTGATTGCCGGCATCGAATCGCGCGGCTTTCTGCTCGCAGCCCCCTTGGCGCTGAAGCTAGGCTGCGGCTTTATTATGCTGCGCAAGCGCGGCAAGCTGCCGGGTGAGGTTATTGCGCTGGATTATGCGCTGGAATACGGCACCGACCGGATTGAAATTCAGGCCGACGCCATTCAGCCCGGCCAGCGCGTGGTGGTGGTGGACGATCTGCTCGCCACCGGTGGCACGCTGGCGGCCGGCATTAAGCTGTTGCGCCAGGTGGGCGCGACCGTGCCGGCGGCGGCGACCTTGATTGAGTTGAGCTTTTTGAACGGGCGGCAGAAGCTTGATGTGCCGGTGGAGACGCTGGTGAGTTACGACGCATAAGCATCGTCTCTGTTTTTGAGACAAATTAGGGCTTTGTTAAGGATTCGACGCTAGCCTGCTGTCCGAACGGCGAAAATCGCCGTCCGGCAACAGACTGATGGGATTGTCGGTCCCATCGCGGAAACGTGTCATGCCCTCAGACCTTAGCGTTCGCCCGGTCAGCCAAATCGTTGACGTGCGACCCCCAGCTAACGCCGCCACGCCGGCCGCGAGCAACAGCCAGAGCGCGGCGAAATCCTCCACCCCGATGTATCCCAACCCCAGCTACCGGCTTGATCCGGCGCTGGGCATGGTGGTGATTGAGTTTATGTCCGCCGGCGGGGTGGTGCGCAGCAGCCTGCCGACGCAGCAGCAATTGGATGCCTATCACCGCGACCTAGATACCGGCAGCAAGCTCGATTTGGGCGGCGCGGACGCATCCGGCGCGGGCGTTAAGACCGCCTGAAGATTTCGCTGCCATCCTGACGCTCAGACCACCGTGTTGGTGGCATGCGAAGGATGGACGATGACCCACGCCATGGAGGCGAAAACCGCCTCAACCGAACCTGTGATCCAGCCGCCGAGGCTGGAGCGGGCGATGCTTGCTGCTGGGCATGGCGAGTGGGCGCAGGCGCGCGGGTTACTCGAACAGGCGGTGCACAGCGCCGAGGAATGCCAGCAGGCGCGGTTTCTGCTCTGGGAAGTTTGCCAGGTTTTGGGCGACCGTGATGCGGCGGTGGCGCATTTGCGCGCCGCGGTCGCAGTGGCGCCGTTGGTGCTGCGCCCGTCCGCCACGCCGCAACGCCGCGTGCTGGCGCTAACGGTGCCGGGGGATTTTCAGGCCAATTTGCCGGTGGCGATGCTGCTGACGGACAGCAGTACCGATCTCTATACTTACTGGTTGCACGATCCGGCGCAGGTGCTGGCTCATCCGCTGACGGCGGCCACCGCCATCCCGGCCGAGATCGACTGCGTTTTTATCGCCATTGCCGAAGATCGCCAGCACGCCCAGGCCCTACTGGCCGCTGAGGCGTTGGCGGCCGCATTGGGCAAGCCAGTGATCAACCCGGCGGCGCGCATTGCGCAGGCCGCACGCGATACCGCAGCGGCGCTGTTGCAGGGCGTGCCGGGGGCCATCGTGCCAACGCAGCGCTTGCTTACGCGGGATGCGTTGATGGCCGAGGGGCTGCCCTTCCCGATTATCATTCGCCCGCGACACTCCCATGCCGGCAATGGCCTGAGCCAGGTCGCGGATGGCGCGGGGTTGGCGGCCTATCTCGCTGAGCACACCGACACGGCGTTTTATGTCGCGCCGTTCATCGACTATCGCAACGCCGACGGGCAGTGGCGGAAATATCGGGTGATATTTGTCGATGGCGTGCCGTGGCCGTTTCATATGGCAGTGCATGATAACTGGGCGGTTTGGTACTACAACGCCGGCATGGATCGCGATACGGCCAAGCAGGCGGAGGAGCGGCGGTTTTTAAATGACTTCGCCAGCGTGTTTCCGCCGCCGGCGATGGCGGCGCTGCGGGAAATCGCCGCGCGGGTTGGATTGGATTATTTCGGCCTCGATTGCGGCTTGCTCGATGACGGGCAGGTGGTGGTGTTTGAGGTTGAGACCGGCATGATTGTGCATGATCGCGACGAGGGGCCGGTTTACGCCTACAAAACCGCGCCGGCGCGGCGGATATTGCGCGCGGCGGAGGCGATGGTGGACCGACGGATTGCAGCCGGTTGAGGCCATAAAAAAGGCTGAACAGACAATATCTGCTCAGCCTTTTTTGAATCGATTTGGTTGGTAGCTCAGGCGCTGAAAGCTTGCAGACCTTGCTGCGGCATCCGCATCGGTGGCAGAACGACCGGGGCCGCCGGCTGTTGGGCGCGCAGACCATCGGCCACGTTACGGTTGACGTCGATCAGCGGTTGCAGCGCGAGATCTGACGACATTGCGGCTACAGAATATTGCATTGCCCACATGCCGAGACCGATCAGATCGGAGCGCAATTGAGCGGGCAATTGGTTGTTGTTACTGCTCAGATCACGGAACAGGATCGACCAGAGTTCGTGGGTTTTGTGCAGTGCGGCGACGCGTTCCCCTGAGGTGGTCGCGCGGGCCCGCGCGACCACCTCAGGGGAACGCGTCGCCGCACTGCACAAAACCCACGAACT
>Ga0007801_10000219_pt1 | contig 18236 bp, 16 predicted proteins | sample CryBogmetaGMA2M_FD_60372 | JGI IMG/M metagenome (GOLD analysis project Ga0007801, IMG submission 60372) | Freshwater microbial communities from Crystal Bog, Wisconsin, USA - MA2M | ecosystem: Environmental > Aquatic > Freshwater > Lake | place: Crystal Bog, Wisconsin, USA | collected 2009-07-06
GAAGCCACCGCCGTTGGGCGACCCGTTGCTGACAACGCCGGCAGGCGCGGGGTTTCGAACGGTGAAACAGCGCTATTGGCGACTTGATTGCGACGCGTCAACGGTGTCGCGATCAGCGAAGCTATCGACGCATCATCACCAGTCCCGGGGTCAGCTGAAAATGCCGGGTACTCTGCCTCTGCTGCCTGGAGCGGCTGTTGTTTGAGGGTATCAGCGCGTTGCGCGGACAAACTCCGCACCCGGCTGAGGCCTTCGTTTGTCGCGCGCGCCGTCGCGGTTACAGTCGCGGATGCCGCTCGCCACTCACGCCGCGATAGCCCGAGTGTCATGATGCACAGCAATCCGGCCAATGCGCACAATAGTGACAGCATGACGGTTGCACCAATTGGCCCAAATGAAATCCGCCCGCTCGTTATTGCCGTGGCCGCGATGCCTGAGCCAATGGCTCCGCCAATCCCGGCCGGTGTTGGCCATGTCCGACCCATGCTGAGTAAGCTCGCAAAACCTGAGATTGCCGCAGCGGTTACGGGCAAAGATATGGTGAGTAGGGACACGCGCATTAACATGCCGCCCCGCCCAATTTGACCACTCACGGCCAAACCCCACGCCCAGGCGAGAAGCGCGATTACTGGCAATATGCCAACAGCCCCGAAACCTTGCAGTAGAAGGTCGGCCACGGTGGCGCCAGCATAGCCAAGTAGATTGTGTACAGGATGAATGTTAGCTGAATTAAGCGAAGGGTCGAACGGGTCGTAGCTGACCAGGGTAACACCAAGCAAAATCGCCGCACCCAGGCAAACAACGCCCACCAGCCAAGATAGCCGTCGGCCGATCAAATGTCGGATCTCAGGGGATGCCAGACGTGTTGGCTGGGCGGCGACTGCCATTGCGTTGTTCTCGCTTGCTAGCCATCAAGATATTGTCGCGCTCACCGGGGCTCATGCGATCTGTTAGCAATACTCGATACAGCAATGGCAGACAAAACGATTCTTGCAACTCGGCCGAGGTGATTGAACGGCTAGGCGGTGTATCGTAAATTAACTTCGCCTAGCCCAGAGAAAGTCACTCGTACCTCGGCGTCGGCAGCGACGCACTGTTTTCCAGTCCAGGACCCACAGGTTACAAACTGGCCAGCCTTCAGGCCACCGGCCCAAGTCGAACCCACATTAGCTAGCCAGTCCATCATTTCCAGGATCTCACCAAACGGATAGCCAAGCGCTTCCTTTTGTAGCATCCCACCGACAAATTGCTCACATTTGACAGTGGTTAAGTCGATGCCATGCCAATGGAGAGTGCCTGGTCCGAAAATGAACCCGCCATGGCTTTGCGTGTCCGCAAGGTTAGTCAACAAGTCAAATTTATCCGGATCGAGGAACCGTGATTCCAACACCTCAATGGCAGGATGCATAGTGCCAATCGCCGCAACAACTTCGGTGCGGGTATACGGTAACGTCCGCGCGGGCAGATCGGCTGCCATTCGGAACGCGACTTCGGCTTCTATGCCTCGATACGGATTTTGCGCCGCTGGCAACCGTGCGGGGCTCGGATGGAGGCCAGCCAGCGGCAGCGGCCCACAAACGCGCCCCCCCCCTGGCGCACCAACTTTCCAACCACCAATCGTGCCCAACTGAACGGCTATGTGATATTGCACCGCATATGCTGCTGCCTCATCGGTCGGGATCAGACGCCCTGGTATGTCGGTCAGCCGCTTGCTGGTATCTGCCCGGGCGGCGAGCAAAAGGTCAGCAAACTCTTGAACGACATCTGACATCGCAGGATCCTCTATTAGACTGACGCCAACATCGCACCCCATTTCGCGTTTGTCTAACATGCAGCTAAAGACTGGACGCGCCGCTCCCACCGTCGGAAAAGACAGTGGCACGATGACAGGGACGATCATGCAAGACGGGTATTGCTTCGAGGACTTGGCCATAGGTATGCAAGCGTGCAGCGGCAAGACAATCACGGAAGCTGATATTTTGCTGTTTGCAGCTGTTTCGACCGACATGAACCCGGTGCACTTGAACGAGGAACTAGCGTCAAAGTCGCGTTTTAGAACGCGAATTGCCCATGGCATGCTATCTGCCGGACTGATCAGCGCCGTGCTTGGAACGCGTTTACCCGGTGCCGGCACAATTTATCTGGCGCAAACATTGAATTTCCGGCGTCCCGTCAAAATAGGGGATACGGTAACTGCGACCGTCGAGGTGATTGCGCTGGATGAGGCGCAGAAGCGTGTCACTTTACGTACGGTTTGCACTGTTGCTGGCAAGACTGTGATCGAAGGTGAGGCAACGGTGATCCCACGCCTACGTGCAGCCACGATGGACATCTAATATGCAGGTGTATTCGGATTGGCGCGCCGTGCCGGCCGAAGCCCGCGGGGCATGCATAGCGCTCGGAAATTTTGATGGGGTGCATCGTGGGCATCGCCATTTGATCTCGTCGGGACACGCTGCGCGGCCGGATCTGCCGCTTGCCGTCCTAACGTTTGAGCCGCACCCTCGCGAACTGTTTCGTCCGGACGATCCGCCGTTTCATCTTACGCTACCAGCGGCCCGCGCCCGGCTTTTGGCCGAAAACAGGGTTTCTTTGCTCTACCAGCTCGATTTCGACGCTGCCTTTAGCGGCATGGCTGCCGATGATTTTATCGATCAGGTGCTGGCCAGCAGCCTAGGCGCGCGCCATTTAATTTGCGGGCCTGACTACGCGTTCGGCCGTCGTCGTGGTGGTACAGCGGCGCTCTTATCGCGGCGAGCGGAAGAGCTCGGCATCGGCGTGACGATCGTGGCGCCGTTGGAGGATGCGTCAGGGCCAATTTCGTCTTCACGGATTCGGAGATCCTTACAGGATGGGTATCCTGAGCGCGCGAGCGAGTTGCTCGGCCGTCCGTGGCTGATTGAAGGCGAAGTTGCAAATGGTGATAAGCGTGGGCGCACTATCGGCTTTCCAACCGCCAATATAGCGCTCGGGCGGCATCTCGAACCAGCTCGTGGGGTCTATGCCGTCGTCGTTGAACTTCCTGATGGGAGCACTTTTGGTGGGGCAGCAAACATCGGGCGCCGGCCAACGGTGAGTACCGGTCCTGAATCGCGGCTCGAGGTGCATCTGTTCGATTTCACCGGCGACCTCTATGGTATGGTGCTGCGTGTAAGCCTGCATGCGTTCTTGCGGGCGGAACGAAAGTTCTCCGGGCTTGAGGAGTTGCGGGCTCAAATTGACTTGGATTGCCTAGAGGCGCGGCGAATTCTTGACGTATTGCCTTGTCGCTCCGCATAGTAGTCGGCATGAACGGGGCCTTCATGCTGCGAATTATTCGCCCGGCCTCTTGCTAGAGAGCCGGGTCATCCTTCCTCGCGCCCTCCTGACGCGGCAAATCGCCGCAAGAGATGTTCATGTCCGAGACCACCGCACGCGACTATCGCGATACCGTTTTTCTGCCGACCACTGAATTTCCAATGCGCGGCGATCTGCCGAAGCGGGAGCCTGCTATCCTGGCGCGCTGGAGCGCCCAGGATATTTGGGGCAAGTTGCGGGCAGCTAGTGCCGGGCGAGACAAGTTCATCCTGCATGATGGCCCTCCCTACGCCAACGGCCACCTGCATATTGGCACCGCGCTGAACAAAATCCTCAAAGACGTCGTCAACCGTGCGGCGCAAAAAGCTGGTTTTGACGCGTTGTATATTCCTGGTTGGGACTGCCATGGCCTGCCGATCGAATGGAAGATCGAGGAAGAATATCGTGCGCGGGGCGAGGACAAGGACGCAGTGCCGATCCTTAAATTCCGTGATGAATGCCGCCAATATGCGGCCCGCTGGATGGGTGTACAAGAAGGCGAGTTCCGCCGGCTTGGCGTAGCTGGTGCCTGGGGGCAGCGCTACGCCACTATGGACCATCCGTCTGAGGGGGCGATCGTCAACGAGATCTGTAAGTTCTTGATGAATGGCGCGCTTTACCGGGGGTTGCGCCCGGTCATGTGGTCGCCAGTCGAGAAGACCGCGCTGGCAGAAGCCGAGATCGAATATTACGATCATACCTCGCACACCGTGTTCGTCCGATTCCCAGTGCGTCAGAGCCAAGTACCTGGGCTGGACGGTACGACGATCGTCATCTGGACGACAACTCCTTGGACGATGCCGGGTAATCGGGCGATCGCATGCGGCGCCGAGTTCGAGTACGCACTGGTACGCGTAGACAGCACAAAAGACGGATCGCTGGCCCGGGAGGGCGAGGTCATGTTGGTGGCTCTCGCTTTGCTGCCGCAGATTTGTGCTGAAGTGGGGGTTGAGACGCATCACGTATTGCGTCTGATCACTGGTGCGGATCTCGCCGGGACCATTTGTGCCCACCCGCTCAGCGGGCAGGGCTACGAGCACGATGTTCCCGTCTTCTGTGCGGACTATGTCACCACCGAAGCCGGCACTGGTTTTGTGCATATTGCGCCAGGACATGGCGAGGAGGATTTCGCCCTTGGGCGCGCGCATGGTTTGGAAGTGCCAGAAACGGTTGGTGAGGATGGCACTTTTAACCCCTGGGTTCCACTGTTTGCCGGCATGCATGTCTATAAGGCTGCAGATGCGGTTGTCGCGGCGTTAATTGGTGTCGGTAACTTGCTCGCCCGCGGCAAGATCGTCCATTCGTACCCGCATTCCTGGCGCTCCAAAGCGCCGTTGATTTTTCGCGCTACCCCTCAATGGTTTATCCGCATGGACGGACCAGAGGATATCCGGGGGCAAGCTATGCAGGCCATCGCCGATACCGTGTTCGTGCCCGACCAGGGCCGCAACCGTATTGGCGGTATGGTTGCGACGCGTCCGGATTGGTGCATCAGTCGCCAGCGCGCATGGGGCGTGCCAATCGCGGTATTCGTGGAGAAGGCCACTGGTACCCCGCTGCGCGACCCTGATGTTGTTGCACGGATTGTCGCTGCGTTCCGGGCGGAGGGCGCGGACTGTTGGTATTCTTCGCCTGCATCCAGATTTCTTGGTCCTGATCGCGACCCGGATGACTATGAGCAAGTCAAAGATATCGTCGATGTGTGGTTCGAAAGCGGTTCTACCCACGCTTTTGTGCTGGAAGATCGCGGACTTCCCTGGCCGGCCGACCTTTATTTAGAGGGATCTGACCAGCATCGTGGGTGGTTCCATTCGTCATTGCTGGAGTCGGTTGGTACACGCGGGCGGGCACCTTTTAAGGCGGTGCTCACCCACGGCTTCGTGATGGACGAGCAGGGCCGCAAAATGTCCAAGTCCCTCGGCAACGTCACCGCGCCGCAGGAAGTAAACGATAAGTTTGGCGCTGATATCCTGCGGCTGTGGGTGATGTCGTCTGATACCAGCGAAGACATGCGCATAGGTCCGGAAATTCTGAAGCAGCAAGCGGAATTATATCGGCGGCTGCGCAATACCCTACGCTGGCTGCTAGGGGCGCTGAATGGGTTCAGCGAGGCTGAAATCGTCGATTACACTGAGTTACCTGAGTTGGAGCGTTATGTGCTGCACCGGGCGACGGAGATCGACGCCGCGCTTCGTGGTGCCGTTAAGTCGCATCAGTGGACCGGGGTTTATCCGGCAATCCATAATTTCTGCGCGTCTGACCTTTCGGCATTCTATTTCGACATCCGCAAGGACGCGCTTTATTGTGATCGTCCTGACAGTTTGCGCCGACGATCCGCTCGGACTGTGCTGGACGTTTTGCATCGCTGCCTTACCAACTGGCTGGCGCCAGTGTTGGTGTTCACCGCCGAGGAGGCTTGGTGCGCCCGTTTCGGCGATGACAGCAGCGTGCACTTACAGGATTTCCCGGCGCTGCCTGCCGCCTGGAATGACGCGTCTTTGGGTGCGCGTTGGACCCAACTCCGTGAGCATCGACGGCTGGCGACCTTGGCCTTGGAGGAGATGCGTCGGGATGGCAAAATTGGCTCGTCATTGCAGGCGGTGGTAACCCTGGGTTCGGACGTCGCCGCTGAGGTTGGGCTGTCACCTGAGGCCTGGGCTGAGATTTTAATTGTGCCTAGTGTGAATTTTGCGGATGAGGGGAGCATCGTGACTGCCGCTCTTGCCCCCGGCGAGAAATGTGCCAGGTGCTGGAAGGTTCTGCCTGAAGTCGGCTCGCACCCTCGTCATCCCACTCTCTGTTTGCGGTGCGACGACGTGGTAGACTCTGGGTTGGTTACACGCTTACCGACCGTATGACGCATCAGTTGCGGATCTTTGCGGGTGCATTAGCCGCGACCGTGGTTTTGCTGGCTGACCAGGCCAGCAAATACTGGGTTTTGTACGTGCTTGATCTGGAGCGGTTGCACAGTGTGGCGGTGATGCCGTTGCTGAACTTCACCATGGTTTGGAACCATGGGATCACCTTTGGCTTGAACGACCACGAAGGTGCTAGCGCGTTGGTCCCCGTCGTGGCGGCGCTGGCTGTTATCGCCGGCCTGCTCGTCTGGCTCTATCGGGCGGACAGAGCGATGGTAACGATCGCGCTAGGCTCAGTTTCCGGCGGCGCAGTCGGCAATGTTATCGACCGATTGCGCTTCGGTGCAGTGGTGGATTTTATCCATGCCCACGCGTTTGGGTGGTCATGGTATGTCTTTAATGTCGCTGACGCGGCGATTGTTGGCGGCGTTGTGATATTAATTCTCGACTCGCTCCGATCGTCACGGCTTGCTGACATTCCCCCCAACGGCTAATCAGAGCGCATCATGCAACACATTCTTGCCCGTACCTGGCTATCCCCGATGCTCCTTCTCGGCGCATTGACGTTGTTGTCAGGCTGTTCTGGGACGGATGTTACCCGGACGTTCGGGCTGGTGCGCGAAGCGCCTGACGAGTTCATGGTTACGACCCGGGCCCCGTTGTCGATGCCGCCGGACTACGCTTTGCGTGCGCCGAGACCTGGCGCTTCCCGCCCGCAGGAGTTGTCGAGCCGCAGTGCTGCCGAGGCGACGCTTGCCCCCGGTGCTGCCCTCGTATCCAACACCGGACAGATGACCCCGGGCCAACAGGCTTTGTTGCAAGCCAGCGGCGGGCCGGCGGCGGCTGGGATTCGTGCCAAGGTTGATGCTGAGGCGTCAACCGAGCGGACTGATCGCAGCTTGACCGATCGCTTATTATTTTGGCGTGCCCGCCCGAGCGCTGGGATTGTGGTCGATCCTGCACAGGAAACCCAGCGGCTACGCAGTAATGCGGCTCTTGGCCAGGATCCGCTTGATGGCGACACGCCTATCATCCAGCCGAAGAAGAAATCTATTTTCGATTGGCTGTTTTAGACGGCGCCTTTCCGCCTAAGCGCATACGGGTTTAACTGCTATTGAATTTTGACGCTCGGACCTCGGCGCGGCCCCTGGCGCCGCTATATTGATAAAGTGTCAGGCTTCGGGCCGATTATGATATAGCCCGTTCAGGGAGGATATCGGGTGTCGTCCATGGGTGATTTGCAAGCGGCCTGGGTACGTTTGGAAGCGCTGGGAAAATTGGCGCAGCAACGCGGTAGCCGACAGCTTTTTGCTGAGGATCCCGAGCGAGCTCATCATTTTTCGGCGCAATTTGACGATCTCACCTTAGATTTTTCAAAGACTGCGATTGGCGCCGAGGCGATGGACGCTTTGCTAGGTTTAGCCCAGATGGCAGACGTGGCCGGGTGGCGTGATCGCATGTTCGCTGGTGAGATGATCAATGCAACTGAGCAGCGTGCTGCTCTGCATGTGGCCCTGCGCGCACCCGAAAATTCGACCTTCCATGCCAACACGCCGGGAGGCGTCGAGGATGCTAGCGCGTTCATAGATGTTGAGCGTCGTCGGATGCGTGATTTTGTCGAAGGCGTGCACGGTGGTCGCCTCGTTGGAGCCACAGGGTTGGCCTTCGATACCGTGCTCAATATCGGGATTGGTGGCTCCGACCTCGGCCCGAGCATGGCTGCCGAGGCACTCACGATGGTCAACGGCGGTCGTATGCGAACCCGTTTCCTGTCAAATGTGGATGGGCACGCCTTCGCGGCACTGATGCGTGAGTTGGACCCGGCCCGGACTTTAGTGCTGGTGGCATCCAAGACTTTCACCACAATCGAGACGGCGACCAACGCAGCGGCTGTCCGCAGTTGGATGATCGCAGCGCTTGGCGACTCAGCGGTAAATTCGCATTTCGTCGCCTTGTCGACTAACAAAGCGGCAACCGCCGCCTTCGGCATCGCGCCGGACCGTGTTTTCGGCTTTCGCGACTGGGTTGGGGGGAGGTATTCGGTTTGGTCGCCGATTGGCCTGTCAGTCGCCCTTGCGGCGGGATGGGCAGCATTTCAATCCATGCTGGACGGCGCTTTTGCAATGGATCAGCATTTTCGCAGTGCGCCGCTGGCGCAAAATCTGCCGGTTTTGCTGGCGCTGGTCGGAGTTTGGCATGTAAACGCGATGGGTTATGGCACCCAATGCGTGTTGACCTATGACGCGAGGCTTCGAAGATTCCCGGCCTATCTCCAGCAACTTGAGATGGAAAGTAATGGCAAGTCGACAACGTTGGACGGGCAGCCGACGCAGCGAGCCACCTGCCCGGTGATTTTTGGTGAGCCGGGTACCGATGCGCAACACAGTTTCATCCAACTCGTTCACCAGGGTACGCAAGTGGTTCCCGTTGATTTCATCGTGGCAGCCATCCCGGATCATGATCGCCCAGACGCCCATCGCATTCTGGTGGCGAATGCCCTCGCCCAAGCAGAGGCGCTGCTGAGCGGGAAGGACTTGGCCACCGTGCAGCACGAAATGCGTCAAACGGGTATGCCGTCAGCCGTCGTCGACGCGGTGGCACCGCATCGTGTTTTCAGCGGCGACCGCCCGAGTAACACGATTATGTTTCGCCAGTTGGATGCTTTTAGCCTTGGCCGCCTTATTGCCTTGTATGAACATAAAGCCGCTGTACAAGGATGGCTGTGGCGCATTGATAGTTTCGATCAATGGGGCGTGGAGCTAGGCAAGGTTTTGGCGGCGCATGTTTTGCCGTCCTTGGTTGGGAAGACCGCTGCGCATGTCCATGATGGGTCGACGACCGCGTTAGTTGCTCGCTTCCGGGCCTTGCGCGACGAGGCCTAATGGCAGGCCAAACCACATCCTCGGTGCTCGGAGGCGACTCGAAGCCTCCGCTTCAGGTTGGCGTGTTGCGGCTTCTGCCAGATATCACCGTCAATCGGATCGCGGCCGGCGAAGTCATCGAACGGCCGGCAGCCGCAGCGCGTGAACTCGTCGAGAACGCGCTTGACGCTGGTGCGCGACGCCTCTCGGTGATGATTAACGGCGGTGGGATAGAGCGCATAGAAGTCGTCGACGACGGTCGCGGCATGACGCCAGATGAACTCACCCTGGCAATCTTGCGCCATGCAACGTCCAAACTCGCAGACGACGACCTGCTGCGCATTAGCACGCTAGGATTTCGTGGTGAAGCGCTACCCAGCATCGGGGCGGCGGCTCGTCTGGAAATAACATCGCGCCCACGAGGTGCGGATAGCGCCGCATGCATAAGCGTTGAAGGCGGCGAGGTGCGGCCGGTTGCGCCCTGTGCCGGCGCACCAGGAACGCGGGTTGTGGTGCGGGACCTGTTTTTTGCCACCCCGGCACGCCGAAAATTCCTCAAATCACCCCGTGCTGAGGCCGATGCCACCGAAACAGCCGTTCGCCGACTGGCCTTCGCCGCCCCAGATGTCGCTTTTCGCCTGGAAAGTGACGGTCGCGTGCTGTTCGACCTGCCTGCGCAAGACAGTCGGGGGCGCATTGCAGCTTTACTTGGCGCCGATCCTGCAGCGGCGTTGCTGCCGTTGGATGTTCAACGCGAGCAGATGCGTTTGTCCGGCTATATCTGTGCCCCTACGATCACTCGATCGACCGCGGCGAGCCAGACGCTTGTAGTTAATGGCCGACCGGTGAGTGATCCGGTGCTGCGAACAGCCGTTAGGGTGGCCTATCGAGACGTGATTACCTTTGGCCGCCATCCGGTCGTAGCGCTTTTTCTTGACCTCCCGCCTGATGAAGTCGATGTGAACGTGCATCCGGCTAAAGCCGAAGTTCGGTTTCGTAATCCAGAAATTGTGCGCGGTCTTGTGATCTCGGCACTCACCCGCGCGCTATCTGCAGGCGCCGGGCTTGCAGCACCGCCCGCTCATATTCGCCCTGCCACCGTGCCCTCGCCGGCGCCGCAAACCTTGCGGCAGCAATGGTATACGCCCCAACCGATGCCAGTCGAACGTGGCTTTGCCGACATGCAACTCAGCCTGGCTGGCGGACCTGTTGCGCGGGACCTTTCACCGATACGTCAGCCGGCTACGGCAGATAATTTTCCGCTTGGGGCACCCGTTGCTCAGGTTCTCGATACCTACATCATTGCCGTCACGGGTGACGGCAATCTGGTCCTAGTTGATCAACATGCCGCACATGAACGACTGACGCACGAGGCGTTACGGCTGCAGTTGTTATCAGAAGGTATCCGAACCCAGCCGTTGCTGCTGCCGGCTGTGGTGGAATTACCTTCGGCTGATGTGGCGCGGTTGATTGATCGTGTCGACGATTTGGCGCGGTTGGGTTTGCACTTGGAAACGTTCGGGGACGGAGCCATTCTTGTGCGCGCGCTGCCGGCTGCATTGGGGGCGCCGGATCCGGCACCTTTGCTGCGTGACCTAGCCGATGAGTTGGCGGAGATGGATGAAACGACATCACTTGATGCCAGGTTGGATGCGATGATCGCCCGACTGGCTTGCCATGGTAGCATTCGCGCAGGCCGCCGCCTGGGGCGTGAGGAAATGGCAGCCTTGCTTCGTCAGATGGAAGCAACGCCGCGAGCGGCTACGTGTAGTCATGGACGTCCGACATTTCTAAAGCTATCGAAAGCCGAGATTGAACGATTATTCGGCCGGCGTTAACGCCAAAAACTGAGCCGCGCGGCGCCGTGTGGCCGTTCAGCCAGCAAAATCCCGAGCTCTGGAAGAATTTCCTCCCGTCCGGTTTCCACAATTAACACCGCGTCCATCGCGATCCATCCCGCCGTCCTTAGGGCACCAACCGCGTTAGGGACAAGATTGTGTCCATAGGGCGGATCCAGAAAGACGAGATTGCATGCCCTCCCGGCTGGCGGGTGCAAGGTATTGCGAGCCTGGATATGGCTTTGGGCTTCCGCCCGGCACGCCTGCACATTGGCCTTCAATGCCGCGAGTGCGTTCCTGTCCTGCTCGAAAAAAACGCAACTCGACGCCCCTCTTGAGAGAGCCTCTAAACCGAGCGCCCCAGTGCCAGCAAACGCATCAAGCACCTGCGCACCCTCAACCGCGTCACGTCCTCCCCAGGGGGCATGCAGAAGCATGTCAAATAGCGCCTGGCGGACGCGATCGGCCGTCGGACGCGTATGGATACCTATCGGCGCTATTAAATTGCGACCACGCCATTGGCCGGCAACAATTCGCATCTCGGTGCGCTAAGCGATATGGGGAAGTTGTTCGCGCAGTACTTTGCCGGGAACCTCCTCGACCGCGCCGCGCTCAAGCAAGCCGAGTTGGAACGGCCCATACGCGATGCGGATCAAGCGTGAGACACGGTATCCAAGATGCTGCAGCACACGACGAATTTCTCGGTTTCGGCCTTCACGTAGGCTCATTGTCAACCAGCAATTATCGCCTTTCCGGCTGTCCAATGCCGCCTCGATCCCACCATATCGCACACCATCGATGGTGATGCCGTTAGCTAGTGCCGCAAGAGTTGCAGGATCAACCGCGCCAAACACCCGCACGCGATAGCGTCTGAGCCAGCCGTTGGACGGCAGTTCCAGTCGCCGAGCCAAGGTACCATCGTTTGTGAGCAACAATAGCCCTTCGCTATTCAGATCAAGACGGCCTACACTGACCACGCGTGGCAGATGTGCTGGCAACTTCTGAAAGACCGTCGGTCGATCTTCAGGGTCCCGATGCGTCGTCACCAGCCCATCCGGCTTGTGGTAGCGCCAAAGTCGCGTGCGCTCCGGTTGATCCACCAACTTACCGTTGACGGTTACAAGGTCTTTGCTATCCACAAAGGTAGCGGGGTGAACGACAACGACGTTGTTCACGCGCACGCGCCCTTCGGTGATCAGTTTTTCGGCATCGCGACGACTGGCAACGCCAGCGCGGGCCAAAAACTTAGCGATCCGTTCCCCGTGGCGCGCAGATTCAGGCTGGGCTTCGGCGTTGATATCGGTCTCGGTCATTCTTGGCATGCCGCGATGAAGGCGTTGAAGATTTTGATGTCGCCTGGGTCGATCAGGAATTCCGGGTGCCACTGCACGCCCAGACAGAAGCGGTAGCGGGCATCTTCTATTCCTTCAATGACCCCATCCGGCGCAGTTGCATTGATCATCGCATGCGGCCCAGCGTCGCGCACGGCCTGATGATGCGACGAATTCACACCCATTTCAGTGGCGCCGACAATCTTGTGCAGCAAGCTGCCTGGCCGCACGTTCAGATTGTGGCCCACCTGGTCCCGCGGGTTAGGTTGCTCATGAGCAAGCGCATCTGTGATGCTATCAGGAATATGCTGAATCAAGCTGCCTCCAAGCGCGACGGCCAGCAACTGTTCTCCGCCGCAAATGCCCAAAACCGGCAAGTTGCGGTTCAACGCGCCGCGCAGTAGCGCAAGTTCGGCTGCGGTTCGGCCTTCTTTAAGGGTCACTTTTCCATGGCGATCCGCGTCGCCATACATCGCCGGATCAACATCGAATGCACCGCCGGTGATCACCAATCCATCGATCTGGTCCAGCAGAGCGTCAGCCAAATCGGCCAAATGCGGCAACGCCACCGGCAGGCCGCCTGCCTGAGCGATCGCGCTCATGTAGTTTTGCCTCACGGCATACCATGGGAATTTTGAGTAGCCACCCGGGGCTTCGCTGTCCAGGGTGACGCCGATGAGCGGGCGTTTGCTGTCTGTCATAGCGTTGAGTAGCCTCCGTGTGGTCTGATAGGCAAGAAGTGTTGATAGAACCGATGGAAATCGCCCTGCAACAGGCTCGGCTGGCCGCCAGTCATGGCGAGGTTCCGGTCGGCGCAGTGGTGCTTGGGCCGGATGGGCAAGTGCTAGCGATGGCAGGCAATCGGGTGGAGCGTGACCGCGATGCCAGTGCCCATGCCGAGTTGCTGGCTCTGCGGGCTGCGGCGCAGGCGCGCGGCACCGCCCGTTTGGCCGATTGCGATCTTTTCGTCACTCTGGAGCCATGCCCGATGTGCGCCGGCGCCGTAAGCCATTTTCGGCTCCGGCGTGTGGTGTTCGGCGCTTATGATCCCAAGGGTGGGGGCGTGGAGCATGGCCCGCGGGTATTCGCTGCTTCGAACTGCTTGCACAGGCCAGAGGTCGTGGGCGGTGTGCGCGAACAAATTTCGACGGAGATGCTGCGCGCGTTCTTCCAGGCACTACGTTGATGGCCACCGTGCCAGAGTATTCGCCAGGATGGAGGCCAATTGCGGATCGATGCCAAATGCTTGCACGTTGATGTCTAACCTGACACCGTCAGCCGGGTTGCGCTGCGCCGCCGCCATCCAGTCGCAAAGCATCTCGATAACATCAAATAAATCCATCCCTGCCACGCCGGCGTTGCCATAGTACTGAGGGTGGTGGGAGTTACGACTGTAGTGAATGTCCAGCGCTGGCTGCACCCGCGCGACCACGGCGTTATAGTCCGGCGAGCCGTAGGCCAGGCCATTGATGGCGGGAATAGCATCGTCATACGCCGGTTTTTCCTCCGTCGTGAACTTGCTTGCATCATGCACCCGTCCACGCCGCAGCAATTCCACCACGACAATATCCAATCTCTCCCGCACTGCGGCGATGTGGCGCAACGTATCTGCGGTGCTGTCATACGGCTGTTTCATCATCGCCCTCATCGACATGCGTTATTCCAAGTTCAGGTTGCCCAGCTCCGGTTCGATGGGCCAGAGTGAGGCCGATGTTATCCTCATCTTCGGAAATTGTGATGCTGTCGGGCGGCGCTACGGAGGTTCATTGGCGACGCAATGACCGTGCGCGCCAAGTCTCGTTGCGAATCGATCCGCGCGTTGGACGCGTGGTCATTACCCTACCATCCCGGGCATCACGCCAGTCGGGCCTCCAGTTACTGATCGCGCATGCCGAATGGGTGCAAGGTCGGCTGGCGGCTCTGCCGCGCCCGGTGCTGTTCGTTGACGGCGCGCTGGTGCCGCTCAATGGGGTAGAGCATCGCATTGTGCATGCGACGGGTGGGCGAGGCGTGCAGATCGCCAACGGTATTATCCATGTTGCTGGTGGGATCCAGTTCCTCCCAAGGCGTGTGAAGGATTTTTTTCGCGCCGAAGCCCGCCGGCAGTTTGCCGCTCTCGCGGTTGCGAAGGCCGGTCCTCTCGGCGTTGCTCCCAGGCGGGTTAGCGTCAAAGACACCAGCAGCCGGTGGGGGAGTTGCACGTCGCAGCGAGACTTGGCGTTCAGTTGGCGACTGCTGATGGCGCCTGAGTTTGTGCAGGACTACGTTGTTGCGCATGAGGTCGCCCATCTCCGCCACATGAACCACAGTGCGCCCTTCTGGGACTTGGTGGATGTGCTGACCGAGCATCGCGAAACGGCGATTGGCTGGCTGCGCCGCGAAGGTGCGCATCTGATGCGGATCGGCTGACGGAGGACGATTTGAATAATACGTTGCCCGACCAGATGACCACATCAATGGTCGCGATGCGTGATGGCATCCGGCTGGCCACTGACATCTATCGTCCCAATCAATCCGGCCCGTTCCCCGTTGTGCTGGAGCGCACCCCTTATGGTCGTGACCAGACCAGCCGCAGCGAGTTAACTGCGGTGGATATCAAGCCTATGGGGCGTGCGGCATTGGCCACGCTCTTCACGGATCATGGCTATGCTGTGGTGTTCCAGGATACGCGCGGTCGTCATGGCAGCGAAGGACGGTTCATCAAATATCTCAGCGATGGTGACGATGGTTTCGACACCTGTACATGGCTTCGGTCGCAACCCTGGTGCGATGGCCGGATTGTCACCATGGGGCTGTCGTATGCAGCGCATACCCAAGCGGCTTTGGGTTGCCTCGATCCACCCGGCCTGCTCGCGCAAGTGCTGGATAGCGGCGGCTTCGCCAATGCATGGGAAGGCGGCATCCGCCAGTTTGGCGCCCTAGAACTCAAACAGGCGACCTGGGCGCATAGACAGGCCATCCTGTCGCCGGAAGCGGCCGCGGACCCAATTATGCGCGCGGCTCTGCAAGCCGAGGATATTGGGGAATGGTTCCGCCGGATGCCATGGCGCCTTGGCTACTCGCCATTGAGACATCACCCTGATTACGAAGCCTATCTGTTCGAACAATGGCGTCATGGTTCGTTTGGGCCATATTGGCAGCAACTGGGTATCTGGGCGGCTGGCTATTATCACCAATATAGCATGGCGAATTGCGTCCATATGTCGTCTTGGTTTGATCCATATGCGTTAACCGCAAGCAACAACTACATCGGTCTAAAGGCCGCCAAACGGGGGGTGCAGCGGCTCATCCTGGGGCCATGGACGCATGGTGACCGTAGCATCACCAGCTTCGGCGACGTAGAATTTGGCTCCGATGCTGCCATCGACAGTTGGGCCGGGGACTGGCCGCATTACCGGCTCCGCCATTTCAACTCCGTGCTGCACGATACGCCCAATTTGGAGCCCGCTGCGCGCATATTCGTGATGGGTGGCGGTAGCGGCCGTCGTGATGCTGCCGGGCGCCTGCAGCATGGTGGGCGTTGGATCAGCCTTTCGGACTGGCCGCCGCCGGCTGCGACATCAACTCCCTTCTACCTTCGGCCAGACGGCCGCCTGACCCTGATGTCGCCAAACGAGGGCTATGCGGGCCTGGCATATGATTTTGACCCGGCGCATCCGGTGCCGACCATCGGCGGCAATCTGACAAGCCTGGAGCCGGTGGCGCGCGGCGGAGCCTGGAACCAAGTTGAAGCCCCGGAATTCTTCGGTTGCACCCCACCGTTCCTGCCGCTTGCCTCGCGGCCTGACGTGCTGGCGTTTCAAACCGCCCCATTGGTCGATGACGTCCAGGTCGTGGGTCCAATCGAGGCCGTATTGTGGGTTTCCACCGATGCTCCGGACACCGACTTCACCGCCAAGCTGCTCGACATTTACCCTGCATCGTCAGATTATCCGCAAGGCTACGCGATGCTCTTAACGGATAGCATCTTACGCCTGCGCTACGCTGAGGACCCGACGGCACCTCGCCTGCGCCAGCCCGGCGATGTTGTGAAAATCCGCCTCGTGCTGCCCCCAACCGCCAATCTCTTCCGCATGGGCCATCGCATAAGGCTGGATATCTCGTCATCCAACTTCCCAAAGTTCGACGTCAACCCAAATACCGGTGAACCAGAAGGGCTTGCCCGACGACGCCGTGTTGCGGTCAATACGATACATATGGCTGCTGATCGTCCCAGCCATGTCGTGCTTCCTATCCTAGCGATCAGTTGAAAGGTCTCTCGCCCTATGCCGCAACCCGACCATATCTCGCTGCTCGGCGTGCCTGATCCAGCAGGACTGGATGCCGATCTGCAGGCGATTTGGGCAAAATGCGTGGAGAAGCTCGGCTTCGTGCCGAATGTCTATTCCACCTATAGCTTAAAGCCGCAGCGGCTGCGCAATTTCATGGCGATGTATAACGAGATCATGCTCGCGAAATCCGGCCTCTCGAAGCTGGAACGGGAAATGGTCGCCGTCGTCGTATCTTCGGCCAACCGTTGCTATTACTGCCTGGTCGCACACGGGGCGGCCGTCCGCATGTTGTCGGGCGACCCGGAACTTGGCGAGATGATGGCGTTGAATTATCGTGTCGCTCGGCTGGACCCACGCCAGCGGGCCATGCTGGATTTCGCTTGGAAGCTCACCACCACCCCGAACCTTGTTGACGACGCCGACCGGGATGGTCTGCGGGTGCATGGGCTGACCAGCGAGGATATTTTCGACCTCGCGGAAACCACCGCGTTTTTCAACCTGTCCAACCGCATGGCCTCGGCGACCGAGATGATGCCGAACCGTGAATATCATGCCGCGCAGCGGCCGTAAGGAGAGCGACGATGCTCAACCAGGTCAACGCCCTGAACCTCAAGGATCCCGGCCTGTTCCGACAGGCCAATTACATCGATGGCAAATGGGTGCAGGCGGATGACGGCGCCGTCCTGACCGTCCGCAACCCGTCGACTGGCGCCATTGTCGGCACGGTCCCGGCGCTTGGTGCCGCCGAAACCCGCCGCGCGATTGAAGCCGCGCATCAGGCATTTGCCGGCTGGCGGACGATGTTGGCGAAAGAACGCGCTGCCATCCTGCGTAAATTGTTCGACCTGATGATCGCAAACACCGACGATCTCGCCATCATCATGACGGCCGAACAGGGTAAGCCGTTGGCGGAAAGCCGTGGTGAAATTGCCTATGCTGCCAGTTTCATCGAGTGGTTTGCGGAGGAGGGCAAGCGGGTCTACGGCGACACGATCCCGCAAAACGCGCGTGGCCGCCGCATCGTCGTCACCAAGGAACCGTTAGGGGTATTTGCCGCCATCACCCCCTGGAACTTTCCGGCTGCGATGATTACCCGCAAAACTGGCCCGGGCTGGGCGGCCGGCTGCACCGGGGTGATCCGTCCGGCCAGCCAAACCCCATTTTCCGCCCTGGCCATCGCCGTGCTGGCCGAACGCGCCGGCATGCCGGCCGGTGTTTGCAACGTGATCACCGGCCCCTCCGGCCCGACCGGTGGCGAACTGACCTCTCATCCACTGGTTCGCAAGCTGACATTCACCGGCAGCACCGAAGTTGGCGCCAAGCTGCTGGCGCAATGTGCGCCGACGATCAAGAAAACCAGCATGGAGCTCGGTGGCAACGCCCCGTTCATCGTGTTCGACGACGCCGATCTCGATGCGGCTGTTATCGGGGCCATGGCGAGCAAATACCGCAACACCGGGCAAACCTGCGTCTGTGCCAACCGCCTGTTGGTGCAGGAAGGCGTCTACGACGCCTTCACCGCCAAACTACAAGCGGCTGTTGAGGCGCTGAAGGTTGGCGACGGCATGGAAGCCGACGTCACTCAAGGGCCGCTGATTAACGCCGAGGCGGTCGCCAAGGTCGAGGAGCACATTGCCGACGCCGTCCAGCGCGGCGCGCGAATCGTAACCGGTGGTGCACGCCATGCCCGCGGCGGCAACTTCTTTCAGCCCACGATGCTGGCAGATGTGCCGCATGATGC
>Ga0007801_10000221_pt1 | contig 18176 bp, 18 predicted proteins | sample CryBogmetaGMA2M_FD_60372 | JGI IMG/M metagenome (GOLD analysis project Ga0007801, IMG submission 60372) | Freshwater microbial communities from Crystal Bog, Wisconsin, USA - MA2M | ecosystem: Environmental > Aquatic > Freshwater > Lake | place: Crystal Bog, Wisconsin, USA | collected 2009-07-06
ATTTCACGATAAAGGACGCAATTTCCAGCCTGTGCTCACCCTGGGTGGACCCGATTATGAAGCCCATCGCCACAAAGCAAGCCTTGAAAAACTGGCGGAAAAGTTACGCTTATTGTATGTTGCCCTAACCCGCGCCAAGCATCGCTGCCATGTCGTTTGGGGGCAGGTTTCCGGCATGGAATCCTCCGCGCTGGCTTGGCTACTGCATGGTCCGTCCGCAACTGTCGATGATCCGCTGGAGGCTATGGCAGGACTTTGCAAGGCACTGGATCAAACCGACATCGAAAAGACTTTGCAGGATTTCGCGGAACAAGCCCCAGGCACTGTCTCCGTGGTGGATTTGCAGATTGATGACACCGCTTATGCACCCATCGCAACAGATACCCCTGATTTACAAGTGTGCAATTTTTCACGTCCCTATTTGCGTCCGGCTTGGCGCATGACTAGCTTTTCTGCCTTGACGCGTGGCAGGCATAACGAAGGACAAGATTTCGACTCGGCGGACCATGATTCTAGGGACCAGCCTCAAGACCACACGTTCTTTGCGTTTCCCCGTGGTGCGGAAGCTGGCCGTTGTTTGCATTCCGTGTTTGAAGAATGGGAATTCACCTCAACCGACCGAATCGCTTTGGAAGGGCTGGTCCGCCGCAAACTCAAGGCCCACGCCATTGATGCAAACTGGGCAGATATTGTGGCTGACAGTGTTCAAAACATCCTCACCACCGACTTGAATGGCAACGGTCTGAAACTGGTGGATATCGGATCCGAAAACCGATTTGCCGAATTGGAATTTACCTATCCGGTGAATAATTTGGCAGTGCAGGGGCTAAAAAGATTGCTTGGCGAAAAGTCATTAGGATTGCCAACGGAATTTATAAGTGCCGCCGAATACTTGGCGTTTGAAATGGTCAACGGTTTTATGAAAGGTTTCATTGACCTTATCTTTGAAGCTGATGGCCGATATTATATTATCGACTACAAATCCAATTGGCTGGGGCCGATGCCGCAAGACTATGCCGCGTCTCATTTACTCCATGCCATGGCCCGCGAGCATTATTACCTGCAATATTTGATTTACACTCTGGCATTGCATCGCTACTTGAATCTGCGTTTGCCGGATTACACTTATGAGGTCCATTTTGGCGGCGTGTTCTACCTGTTCCTGCGCGGCATGGGCTATAAAGATGCGCCAAACTGCGGAATATTTTGGGACCGTCCTAGCAAGGAGTTGATTTCGGCTTTGGACGGGTTGCTGGGTTGAAGAAATTCCCCAACGGGCGCACAATTCCACCACTTGTTTGTAAGCGTTCACCCCCCTGGGAGAGCGGGTGTCTCGCCCGCTTAAATGGCGGCCAAGATGGCCTCGCTCCCAGGAAAAGGCGGGGGGAGTGAACGCTTACACTTGTTTTAGCTCTCGATTTTCAGGACACTCCACAATGATCAAGAAAAAAGTGATAGATCGGATTCGCGTAACACCAGGCAAAAAAGTTAATTTGAAAGACTTTGACACGGGTTGGGCGGCGACACCTGAGTTGAAGGATGCCGGCAAGGAGGTAGTCAAGGCAAAGGCAGCCGAATTGCTTGAAGCAAATCGTGTGGAATTGGCCAAAGCCCAAGAACTGCTTTGGGCCAACGACATCTACTCGGTACTGGTGATACTGCAAGCCATGGATGCAGCCGGCAAGGATGGCATCATCAAGCATGTGATGTCAGGCTTGAATCCCCAAGGGTGCGAGGTGTACAGCTTTAAAAAGCCAACGGATCAAGATTTAGACCATAACTTTCTGTGGCGCTACATGCGCTGCCTGCCCGAGCGGGGCCGCATCGGTATTTTCAACAGGTCTTATTATGAAGATGTGCTGGTGGTCAAAGTACACCCGGAACTGTTGGAGAAGCAAAAGCTACCTCCCGGCAAGCATGGCGGCGGCTTCTGGGAAAAGCGCTACGATGACATCAACGCCCTTGAACATCACCTTGTCCGCAATGGAACACTGGTTCTCAAGTTTTTCCTGAACATTTCCAAAGACGAGCAGAAAAAGCGCTTTTTAGAACGGCTGGACAACCCCGACAAGCACTGGAAATTTTCCGAGGCAGATTTGACCGAAAGGGCGTTTTGGGATGATTACACCAAGGCATTCGAAGAGGCACTGAGTGCGACCAGCACGAAATGGGCACCTTGGTATGTGATCCCCGCCGACCACAAATGGGTTTCGAGGACGGTGATTGCTGATATTCTCGTGACCAGCATCAATTCCCTCAAACTGGAATTCCCGAAAGTCAGCGAAGAAAAAACGGCCGCGTTGGCTGAAGCGAGAAGCCAATTAGAGCAAGAGGAAAGTTAATTTATGACAATATTGAAAATGATTTTACTGTCATTGGCAGTGTTGGCCTTGGGAATTGTCACGGGAGGCTGTACCCGTCAAAATCCCTATACCGGACAGCAAGAAGTCGATGTCGGCGCAACCGCAGGAGTGGCCGGTCTTGCTTTGGGGGCAGCAGCGTTGGGCGTGGCGGCCAGTAATCGCAACGACTACTATCGCAGGGATGTCGTTGTCGTCAACAGGCCGCCAGTTTACCGTCCTTACCGTGGCGGATACTACAGTGGAGGGCGCAGAAATGGTTTTTACCGGCGCTGAACCAGCCAAACAACAGGAGCAACTATGCGTTTAGATAAATTCGTCGTGACCATTGGGCTACTTGCCTTATTGGCATCCTTTTCTTCATGGGCAGCGGTAAAGAACAAGCCGAGTTCTCAAATCTGGGATAAGCTGACCCCCGCCTGGGACGCGGTCAGCGAAAAGCTGATCGGTTTCGTCGGCCCGAAGAAACAGAAGTTATTGGCCGACCTCGCCTTTGCCGCCGCTGCCGCCGAACAGTGCGACGGGCTGAATTTGGATGATGACAAGTTTAAAGCCGCGTTCGATTCCCTGAACGATGCCGATTACCAAGCCCTTGCAGCCCCTGACAAAGCACTATACGGACCTAAGCTGATGAATTATTTTGGGATTTATGTAGGTTTGATGACGGCTGAGGCGTTGTTGGAACAACAGCCATTTTGCACCTATGCAACTAATCAACAGATCATTGGCACGGGTCCGTATTGGATGGATACGAATAGAGGCGGGGCTAAAAAATAACCTAAAAGCAGGAGTGTCCTAGTATCCGGGTTGCTCGTTCCCACGCTCCCGCTCTCGCCGTTGTGCACAAGTCCGTCCGAGTCGAAATATTCCGTGGAGTACGGGTTATACCTTCGTTACTGGAAAAAGAAGTCTCACGCAAAGCTCGCAAAGGCGCAAAGAAGAGCGATTTTTTTCTGAGTTACGCAAGGGAAGAAATGACGCAGGCTGAGAGGCTTGCCGAAATGTTGCAGCAGCAGGGTTGGTCGGTGTTTTGGGATTTGACCATTCCTCCGGGCAAGACTTGGCATCAAGTGATTGACAGCGAATTGACCCTAGCCCACTGTGTGGTCGTCGCTTGGTCGAAGGCATCCATCCAGTCAAGCTGGGTTTTGGAAGAGGCCGACGAAGGGAAGCAACGCGGGATACTGATCCCGGTGTTGTTTGAACCCGTCAGACCGCCGCTGGGCTTCCGTTCGATACAAGCCGTCAACCTCGCCGATTGGAATGGCGAAACACAGGCAGCGGTTTTTCAAGGTCTAGTCAAAGCCATCGCTGGTTTGGTTGGCAAATCGGATGCTGCCACCCAGGCATTCCAAGCCACTGCCCCAGCCAGTATTACCACCCAAAACGGCGGCGTGGAACTGGTCCTGATCCCTGGGGGGCGTTTCATGATGGGTTCACCCCAAGGCGATGGGTTTGACAATGAACACCCTCAACACGAGGTCGATATCCGGTCTTTTTATTTGGGTCGTTACCCAGTCACCAACTCAGAATATGCACGATTCCTGCGAGCCAACCCCCAGGAAAAACAACCCGAATATTGGACTAACCAGCGTTTCAACCAACCCCGCCAACCAGTCGTCAGCGTGGATTGGGAAGAAGCCTGCCGGTTTGCGCAATGGGCGGGTGGGCGCACCGAGCGATGGTTCCGCTTGGGAGGTCGACGCGGATGGCGGTGGCGTGTTAAGGAGCGGCTCGTGGCTCTACAGCTACCCGAACGTCGCCAGATCCGCATACCGGTACATGTCCGACCCAGACGACTTGCACTATCTCCGCATTGGCTTCCGTCTCGCTAGGACATTGTAGCCTTTTGCTCTTTGCTCTTTGCGCTTTTACGTTGCGTCGTTGCGCCGTTGCGTGAAATATTCTTTGTTCTTCCCTCGCGTTTGACATCCTTCAATTCCATGTATATAGTCGCTGTATATGGCATTATTAGAGGACTGTATGACAACCAGCACCGTTTTTACCAATAACCGGACTCAAGCGGTTCGCCTGCCGGCTGAAATGCGGTTTCCTGATTCAGTCAAAAAGGTGGATGTGCGCGTGATTGGCTTGGAGCGCATCATTGCGCCTGTCGAGTCAACTTGGGACAGCTTTTTTCTCTCTGGCGAGTCAGCGACTGATGATTTTATGGACGAACGGGGCAGCCAGCATCAGGCCGAGCGAGAGAGTTTTTAAAGCGGTCCCACCATGCTGCGATATTTGCTCGACACCAACATTGCCATCTATGTGATCAAACGCCGCCCCTTGCCAGTCCTTGAGGTGTTTAACCTGCATCATGGCAGGATGGCTCTGTCTTCCATTACGCTGGCCGAATTGTGGTCCATGGCGCTGAAAAAGTAGCTTTCCATCCAAAAATCACTCCGTAATAGAGGATTTTTGTAGCCGTCTGACTATCCTGCCCTATGATGAGCGGGCGGCTTATAACTATGACGGCATAAGCCCCGTGAAAATTGTTGACTACACCACCCCACCCGGCTCGACATCCTGCAGCCGGACGGGATTTGTAATCCCGTCCGTAACGTTTCGTGGTTAGACAGGCATGGTTGAAGGCACAAAACGTAAGCGGCGGGGTTGCAAACCCCGCCGCGCTTAGTGCGGGGTTGCGAACCCCGCCGCGCTTCGTTATGCCATCCCACCCGGCTCGGTGCTTTGTGGCGTATCCGGCCTACAACCCACTCGGCTCGACATCCTCCATCCGCATGACAAACTGGCCTGTTTCCCGGTCGGCGAAGTAATAGGCAAGAGAACGCCGGACGGTTTCAAAGGCCAGTTCGTCCCAAGGGATTTCTTGTTGCTGAAACAAACGGGTTTCCAGGCTTTCATAACCGGGGAAAAAGCTCTCGTTGACCATGTTGGCGCGGAAAAATACGTAAACTTGAGAGATATGCGGCAGGCTGAACAGGTTGTAGAGCGAGCCGATTTCCACTTCAACGTTGGCCTCTTCCATCGCTTCGCGGCTTGCCGCAGCTTGCAAGTTCTCCCCCATTTCCATGAATCCCGCCGGCAAGGTCCAAAAACCTAAACGTGGTTCAATGGCACGTCGGCATAATAAAACCTTGTCCCCCCAAACAGGAATGCAGCCAACGATGACTTTCGGGTTGTGGTAATGGACCACCCCGCAGGCATCGCAAATATGGCGCGAACGTTCATCGCCTTCGGGAACCCCAATTCTCACTTGTGATCCGCATTGGCAGCAATATTTCATCTCAGCACCTTACAGGGCATCATTCTGTCATCCCTTCAATCAGGCGGTCTTCCAATTCGTCTCTTAGCGCCAATGCATCACCAAGAATCAACAATTCATCAGGCAATGCCAAGTCCAAGGACTCAGAAGGAGTCGCCACAATCTTGTCATTAAAATCCAATACAGTGTCCGTGGTTTCAATCATTTGCGGGAATATTTCCTCAGCTAGTGCAAGGATTTCCGAGCGATTCTCATGTCCATTGAGCAAATGATGGAAAATTCCAAAATGCTCCAGCGAGATATAATCAATCAACTCCTGGCAAAAATGTCGGACCAAAGGCTCCAAGCGTTGTTCCGGCCTGTAGGGTTGAAGGCTGACAAGTTGCTCGCGCAAGTCCCGGACATGTTCCCGTTTTAGAAACAATTCCCTCGCCAGCTTGTGGGTATGAAGCCTGCGCTCGCAAAAATTTTGGTTGTTCATGTAATCAGTGGTTTTTCTTGTTGAACATTTTAGGCATACTTTAGGCTATACCGCTTGGCAGGACAATCGCCTTGCGTCAGGTTTTTTTATCGGTGAATTGCACCGTTCCTTTTTTACTCATGACAATAAGGTGTCTAACGGATGAATGTACTCATCGTCGGCGGCGGTGGCCGCGAGCATGCCATCGCCTGGAAAGTGGCGCAATCGCCATTGGTACGCAAAGTTTTCGTCGCTCCCGGTAACGCCGGCACTGATCTTGAACCTGGCATCGAAAACGTGCCTATCGAAGCAGATGATGTGGTGGCTTTGCGCTATTTTGCTTTGGAACATGGTGTTGCACTCACCATTGTAGGCCCGGAAGCCCCTTTGGTGGATGGGATCGTCGATGAATTTCGCGCTGCGGGATTGAAGTGTTTTGGCCCCAGTCGGGCCGCAGCACAATTAGAGGGCTCCAAAACTTTTTGCAAGGACTTCCTGTCCCGTCATGGCATACCCACGGCAACTTATGCGACTTTCAACGAAGTCGCACCGGCTGCGGATTACATTGCCAAAATGGGTGTACCCATTGTCGTCAAAGCCGACGGTTTGGCGGCGGGAAAAGGGGTAGTCATTGCCCAAACCCAAGCGGAGGCTTTGGCTGCCGTAAAAGATATGCTAATCGGCAACGCCTTCGGCGGAGCCGGTGCGCGTGTGGTAATTGAAGAATTCCTCGAAGGAGAGGAGGCCAGTTTCATCGTCATGGCCGACGGCATCCATGCCTTGGCTTTGGCCACCTCCCAAGACCACAAGGCCCGCGACGAGGGTGATACTGGACCCAACACGGGTGGCATGGGTGCGTATTCACCCGCGCCAGTAGTGACATCGGAAATCCATGCACAGGTCATGCGCGAAGTCATCATGCCGACACTAACCGGCATGGCAAAGGATGGGATACCCTACACGGGTTTCTTATATGCCGGCCTGATGATAGGCAAGGATAATGTCCCTAAAGTTTTAGAATATAACTGCCGATTTGGCGACCCGGAGACACAGCCAATCATCATGCGTTTGAACAGCGATTTGGTGGGGCTTTGCTTGGCGGCGATTGACGGCACTTTGGACCAAGCGCAGGCAGAATGGGACCCTCAGCCCGCACTCGGCGTGGTGATGGCCGCCGACGGGTATCCAGGCCAATACCGCAAAGGCGATGCCATTTCCGGGCTACCCGAAAATGAGACGGTGAATGCCAAGGTTTTCCATGCAGGAACCCGCTATCACGATGGACAGATAGTCACCTCAGGGGGGCGAGTCCTTTGTGCCTGCGCACTGGGTGGGACGGTCGCCGAGGCCCAGCGCAAGGCTTATGAGATAGCCGACAAAATCCATTGGGACGGAGTTTATTACCGTCGCGACATCGGACACAAAGCCATTGAGAGAGGCTAAACCATGCTGGAAAATCTATTGACCGGAGTCGGTTTAATGAAACCCGGCAATGCACTGCCTGACAAGGCTAAATCGCTGCCGGGCCGTGAGGAAAAAATGCCTGTCCCGGAAAAACATTACGTCAACAGACATCCCATGGCCCCGCCTTTTCCTGAGGGTATGGAAACCACCTTGTTCGCCATGGGTTGTTTCTGGGGCGCGGAGCGGCGTTTTTGGCAACAGAATGGTGTCTACCTGACCGCTGTGGGTTACGCTGGTGGTTTCACGCCCAATCCAACCTACAATGAAGTTTGCACCGGGCTAACTGGCCACACCGAAGCAGTGTTGTTGGTTTTCGACCCGGCCAGTATAAATTATGGCGAATTGCTGCGGTTGTTTTGGGAGTCGCATGATCCGACCCAAGGCATGCGGCAAGGTAATGACTGTGGAACCCAGTATCGTTCGGCAATTGGCGTTTTTTCGGCACGGCAAAAAGTCTTGGCGCTTGCATCAATGCAGGCATACGAAGAAAGGCTTAAACTGGCGGGGTTCGGCGCCATCACAACGGAAATACTCGAAAACCCCGAGTTTTTTTACGCAGAGGGCTACCATCAGCAATATTTGGCGAAAAACCCAAGCGGATACTGCGGGCTAGGAGGAACGGGAATTGCCTGTTCGCTTTAGCCATGTAGGTCTGGAGCGTTTCTTTGCGTTGCGCCCGACGTTGGAATGCCGGGCAACGGTGAAGCTGTTGCCTGACCTTACCGCACCCACTCCTTTAACTTACAAAATCCCGATATGCATGAAGAACCGCTAATCAGCATTCCCGAACCGGTGACATCCGACAACTCCGCTTGGATGAATTTGAGGTGGTTTTTTGTCCTGCGCAACCTTCTCATTTGTGTGGAGGCATTGAGCGTACTCATCAGCGTTTACGGACTTGACGTTCCCCTGCATCAAACCGCGCTAACCGCCATAATCACTTTGCAAGTCGCCCTAAATTGGTATACTTGGATTCGGCTTGACCGTGATCATCCCGTCACGGCTGCGGAACTCTGCATTCAACTGTGTTGTGACATTCTCGCCATAACCGGCATACTTTATTTTACCGGTGGCGCGACCAACCCACTCACATGGTTTTTTCTGCTTCCCCTGATCATTGCGGCGATTGTACTGCCGCAGACGTTCACTTGGTACCTAGTGATATTCGCATCTTCGTGCTATACGATTTTGATGCTCTATTACGAACCGTTGCCTCTGATTGTGCCGATGACTTTGGCCGATGTCCCCGAGCAGCACAACCATCATGTGATGATGGACCATGACGATATAAGGGTTCATGTTTTCGGCATGTGGTTCGGGTTTGTATTCAGTGCTGTGTTGGTGGCCTATTTTGTTGTCGGCATGGCTGATTCCCTGCGCAAACTCGACCGTAAACTTGCCAATGTGCGCGAACAGGCTCTCCGCAATGAACGGGTCGTCGCCCTCGGCACATTGGCGGCGGGCGCAGCGCATGAAATGGGGACACCCTTGGGTACCATGGCTATTCTGATTCATGACATGGAAAAGGAATACAAGCATTCATCTTCCCAAGAGTTGTATCAGAAGATGAAAATCCTCCGCGAGCAAGTGAACCGCTGTAAAGCGGCACTTTCAGTGATGTCGGCCTCGGCTGGGGCTATTCGGGCGGATTCTGGGCGTATCATGCCTATTTCCCGGTATTTGGACGAAGTGGTCGCCAGTTGGCGGGAGCAAGGGTTGCCAACCGAACTCGTGTATCGGAAGACAGGGTTTGAACCTTCCCCCAGCATCTTGGCCGAGCGTACACTGACCCATGCTTTAGTCAACATTCTGAACAACTCTTCCGATGCCTCTCCCCAATACATTAGGCTGCAGGCGCGTTGGACCCTTGAATATGCGATACTTGAGATTCTTGACGAAGGGCCGGGTATTCCCCCCGCCATTTCAGCCACACTGGGGAAAAACCCTGTGTCAAGCAAGGAGCATGGCTTAGGAGTCGGGCTTTTCCTAGCCTTCGCGGCAATTGAACGCCTGGGTGGGAAAATCGAAATGCAGGGGCGCACCGATAGGCCGGGCACGTTGACCCGCATAAACCTTCCATTGACTGGAGAGACAGGAGAACCCTAACATGGCGATAAAGTTGCCGGATACCTCCGAACAACCCAGAGTGTTGCTGGTTGATGACGACCCTACCTTCTGTATGGTCCTTAAAATGGCCATGGAGAAACGCGGATTTGAAGTGTTAGTAGCACACGACTTGGCAAGCGGCATCGAATTGGCAGACAAAGCCGAACCCGAATATGCCGTGATCGACTTGCGCATAGGCTATGAATCTGGGCTGTCCCTAGTCAAACGTCTAGTTGAGTTGGACGACCACACTCGGATTGTCATGCTGACCGGTTTCGCCAGCATAGCGACAGCAGTGGAGGCCATCAAACTTGGTGCTACCCACTACCTGACCAAACCGGCGGATGCGGATGAAATCGTTGCCGCCCTGCATAAAAATGAAGGCGACGAGAGTGTCGAAATCAAGGATAAGCCTCTTTCGGTCAAACGCCTTGAATGGGAACACCTGCAGAAAATTTTAGTCGAGCACGAAAATAACATTTCCGCCGCCGCCCGCGCCCTCGGAATGCACAGGCGCACGTTACAGCGGAAACTGGAGAAAAGGCCGGTGAAAGATTGAACCTTGAAATGAGTGGCTTGGACAGGGAAATCCATGTCTATAGGCTAAATGTGGCACACTTCCTCTATGATTATTCCCGGTGCTTTTGGTCCTTGCTAGCCGATGATGAACGTGAGCGTGCATCGCGGATAAAACACCAAGAAACCCAACAGTGTTTCGTTTTGGTCCGTTCTTGCTTGCGTTCCTTGCTAGGGCACTATCTGTGCTGCGATGCACGTTCCATTCGATTTGCCTTAGGTGAAAAAGGCAAGCCCCGTCTGGCTGGGCTGGAACCCGACAGGGGGCTAGTGTTCAATGTCTCCCATACTGGCAATTGCGGATTAATAGCATTCGCGTCCGACACCGCCTTGGGAGTGGATGTAGAAAGGCGACGGGCCATGACGGATATGGAAGGCATCGCCGAACGGTGTTTCTCCGCTGGCGAACTGGCCCATTGGAGGGCTTTGCCACCTGATCGATGTCTTCAAGCATTCTTTGATTACTGGTGCTTCAAGGAAGCCTTTGTCAAAGCCACGGGGCAGGGTATCACGCTGGGGTTGGAATCTTGCGTTGTGGATCTGTCCCGCCAACCCCGTATGGATTTGATTCCAGACAGTTACGGTAACCCTGACGAGTGGCAGGTGGTAGAAATTGATGCCTTTGCAGACCACAGCGCGGGAATTTGCTATCGCGGTGCCGAACGAAAACTACGCCACTTCGACGAAGAGGTGTTGGTGAACATGTTATTTACTGATGTTACGCACCGTAGGCCGGAATAAGCCCGTTTACGGGCGTTTCCGCCAAGAGCATCACTCGGGACAAGGCGGCTTACTTCGCCGGAAACGCTTGCCGGGGTGGGCTTATTCCGGCCTACGTCTGGCATCATGCGTAACATCAGTTATTTAATCTCCCACTTTAGGTCTGGGGTGCGATTAAAAGTCATGCGAACGAACTCGTCAAAGCGTGATATTACCCTGTGAGAGCAAGGTTTGCCTTGCCTGCACACCCCTTCGCAAGGCAAGCCTTGCGCCCCCGCATCACTTTTAATCGCCCCCATACGTTTGAAAAACATTGAAATAGCAAGCCCTCTTCTGTATGCTAGAGAGGCTGTATGTCAACTTAGCGGATATAACTGAATAGTTTCAGTTCACCTTTTAAATTCCGATTTGAAGAACAGTTTGAAAACCGTCGTTGCACGAAAATGGCGGATTGGTACCGGCTCGCATGAGCGTTATATTTAAGCAGTGAGATTTTGTAGTATGTCAGAAGAGCAAAGAGGAACCGTAAAGTGGTTCAATGAAACGAAAGGATACGGTTTTATCCATCGCGAAGAGGGAGCCGATCTATTTGTCCATTTCCGGTCTATCGTCGGCAGCGGATTCAAGACCCTTAAGGAGGGTCAAGCCGTAAGTTTTATCGAGGTCAAGGGTCAGAAAGGCCCACAGGCGGATAACGTTACCGTCCTCTAATGTACTTTTCCCAGTGCATATGATAGGCAGGCCGACTATGCGGCCTGCTTTTATCTACTTCTCGCAGGGAACGTGCTTCCTTGCGATATCTGGGCCCAATGTTGATTTACCGACTTCTTTTTCGGTAACCATCGGCGACAGGGCCCTTCGATTTTCCCCTAATTCGAGTTCCCTATCCTGATGCAATCCACCGAGACTATTTTATCTTTTTCCGATCTGGCTCTTTCGGCCCCCCTTCTCCAAGCCATCCGCGAAATTGGCTACGAAACTCCCTCGCCTATCCAAGCTGCCAGCATTCCTCCACTTCTCGAAGGCCACGACCTTGTAGGTCAGGCGCAGACCGGAACCGGCAAAACGGCTGCTTTTGCCTTGCCGATTCTCAACAACATCGATACTTCGCGCCGTGAACCCCAAGCACTGGTGTTGACGCCGACCAGAGAACTGGCCTTGCAAGTGGCCGAGGCTTTTCAAAGCTATGCCCGCCATCTGCCTGACTTCCACATTCTGCCGATTTATGGCGGACAAGGCATGGATACCCAGCTACGCCAACTGCGACGGGGTGTCCATGTGATCGTTGGCACCCCGGGCCGGGTAATGGACCACATGCGCCGCCATACCTTGTCTTTGGACGGGCTGACCACCCTAGTGTTGGACGAAGCCGACGAAATGTTGAAAATGGGTTTCATTGACGATGTCGAATGGATATTGGAGCAATCGCCACCGGGCCGGCAAATCGCCCTGTTTTCCGCCACCATGCCAGAAGCCATCCGCAAAGTAGCCAAGAACTATCTGCGCGACCCCAAGGAAGCAAAGATCGAGAATAAAACGGTCACCGTCGAGGCGATTTCCCAGCGTTACTGGCCGGTCACGGGGACGAATAAACTGGATGCCTTGACCCGCATATTGGAGGTCGAGGATTTTGATGCCATGCTCATTTTCGTGCGCACAAAAATAGCTACCGAGGAATTGGCCGAAAAGTTGGAAGCGCGAGGCTATTCGGCAGGGGCGTTAAACGGCGACATGAGCCAGGCACTGCGCGAAAAAAACGTGGAGCGGCTCAAGAAAAAGACCTTGGATATCATTGTTGCCACCGACGTGGCAGCGCGCGGCTTGGATGTGGATCGCATTAGCCATGTGATTAACTACGACATTCCTTACGACACTGAAGCCTACATCCACCGCATTGGCCGCACTGGCCGGGCGGGCCGCACCGGGAACGCCATCCTTTTCGTGGCACCACGCGAACGCCGCATGTTGGTTGCCATCGAAAGGGCAACACGCCATCGCATCCGGGAAATGCATTTGCCTACCCGCGAGGACATCGCCGAACGCAGGGTGGAGCAATTCAAGGAACTGGTGATGAATACGCTGGAATCGGAAGAATTGAGCTTTTACCGCGAATTCGTCCAACATCTCGGCAAGGAAAAAAATCTCGCCCCGCTGGACATCGCCTCGGCACTGACCTTCCTGGCACAGAAAGACCGCCCCTTGCTTCCGGCAGAAAGATCGTCACACACAGAGCATTTTGATGACGGGCGTGATGCACGCAAACGTGCCGACCGTAGCGAACGACCCGATAGGGGCGGGGAAAAACGCGAACGGCCCCAGCGGGATTTCGACGATTCAGGCACACTTTACCGCATTGAGGTGGGCCGGAACGACGGTGTCGCCCCCAAAGACATTGTCGGTGCAATCGCCAATGAGGCAGGCATCCCTGGCAAGTCCATAGGCCACATTAAGATTTACGACGAGTTCTGTACAGTGAGTCTGCCCGCCGATATGCCGTTACAAACCTTGAAGCGGATGGAACGAATCTTCATTATGGGCAAGCCCATTAACATCACCCCTTGGACCGGTGGACCACCCCCTGCTTCCTTCCCAAGGAAGCGGACTTATCCACCAAAGAGAGGCGAATAAGCCCAGTGTTGTAGCCCGGATGGAGCCGCTTGCGGCGTAATCCGGGTATTGTGGACACGGTTCTCCCGGATTGCGCCGCAAGCGGCTCCATCCGGGCTACAGCCTACGCCAATTGTTTGGCCTTGAAGTCAAAGTTAAAAGCCTCTTCGGACTCCAACAGTCTAAACTGGACATTCCGCTGGGCATCCAGCGTTCTAATGAGATTGCGAGCGTAGCCATGGTAGACGCGGGCTTTTACTGCCGCGGCGAGTTGCTGGCCTATGGGCGTGAATTTTCGGTAGCCGAAGCCGATATCAAGTCCGTTTATTCTAGTTGCCGCGTCTTCCTGTTCGACTAGTTCGTATTCTTTCGAAAAATAACCAATTTTCATCCCTCGTGAAATACTAGGTTGCATATTGTTAAGTTCGGGCGACAGCATGCCGATATTGATGAAATGTTGGGTGTAGTCTTGGCCTTGCACATACCCCCACATTTCACGACGGGTTATCGCTTCCTCGAAAACGAAATGCCATCCGCTTTCCAGCGTAAACGCAAACGAACAGTACTCTATGAAAGCTTTGACCTCCCATGTATCAAAGCCGTGCAAAGCAATCAGGCTGCGTTTGAACACCCCATCAGGGTTGGCGATGTAAAGGGCCAAAAGCCTTGCCCAGAGTCGCTGGGATGTGTCGTCGGAAATGTCTTGGGCGTACTCGAAGAAACGGCTTAACCAATCGCGGGTGGCTGGATTTTCGGTGATTCCCTCTGGCGTTTCAGCGGTGGCCAGTTCGACAATGCGCTCGATGTTCTGTTGGCGTTCCAATTCGCGCTGGCCTAGGCGTAGCCTTGCTCGATCCTCCAGAAAAGGCCGCTCGGATGTTTCGTTGCATAGGGACTCGGCACCAATAATAGGTTTTAGGGTGGCAGCAAGTTTTTGTTGGTAGTTAGTCATTTGTGTACTTGGTTAAAAAATGCATTATGCCGTTCCGTTGTTTCAATTCAAACGCCATAACATAACATGAAGGGGTGCTATTTTTTTATTTGAGATTGCTTTGCTTGTGAAATCTATTATTTCTTTTTTATCCAATATTTGGGTGAAATGGGCGTAGGTACTCGCCCCCTAGTTAACATGATTTTTCTATGAAGCGTCCAAATAGCGGCTCCATGCCCTAGCAGCACGGTTGCTCCAACTCCCTTGGTGATAAGCATAGCTGGCAATCATGGGTATGACAGTGCTGGCCTCGGCATAAACCATTTGCTCATGGATGGTGTCCACCTTGCCCCAGGATGCTGCTTCCTTCAACGTGGAACTCGAACAAGCCCCGTCCCGCACATCGGCGACAGTGATTTGCACGGCATATTGGTGCATGGGAACTTCATGGCCAAGCATTTCCGCGCAGATGACGGTGTCTTGGGCAAAGTTTTTCGGAACGCCTCCCCCGATCATCAATAGGCCCGTCCGGCCTGCTGCGATCTTGATTTTTGTCAGTTCCAGAAAATCTTTGATTGAATCCAAGCTTATGTGCTGTCCGGGGTTGTCCACTTGATGTTTGACTAGTCCGAACCCCGCGCTGCTATCCGTGAAGGCAGGGCAAAAAATCGGCACCTCCCGTTCGAAAGCGGTTTGCACCAACGAGTTTTTCTTGACGGAATGGGTTGTCAAATAGCGTCCCATTTCGCGGATGAATTCGCGCGATGAATAGGGCTTTGGCGGCAAGCCGTCTGCGATCAGTTTCACCGTGATATCGCATTCCTGCAACTCTTCCTCGTCGATATACACATCGTAAATCCGGTCGATGTAGCATTCCCTTAGCATTTTGTCGTCCACGTTGGGGCTGCCTTTGTAATGCCTAAAGCCCAAGGCTTCGAAAAAGTCCATATCGACGATGGAAGCGCCTGTGGCCACGATGGCATCGACCATGCCAAATTTGACCATATCGACATACACCTGCATGCATCCCCCCGCGCTGGTGCTCCCGGCTAGTGTCAAAATATTGGTGCAACCGTCATCTTGTATCATGCGCAGGAATATATCCGCCGCCGCCGCCGTGTCCCTTGAGGAAAAGGCCATGTTGCGCATGGCGTTGATGATCGGCGTCGAATCAAACGAGGTTATGTCAATGTGTTCTATGGTATCTTGCAATAAGGGCTTTTTATCCATGGTTTTTACGATTTATTTGTGTTTTATAGTTGCCGGCAAGGCGTAAGCTTCGACCAGACCAAAATTTAGCTAGCGATTCTATCACAGCAGGAACTCTTCAAAGTTACGGCCCACCATTGGCATCGAGGAATTCTTATTCCGGCATGGCTTTTTTTGCCTCCATAAACTAACATCAATTTTGTTAAGATTAAATCGTATTATCATTGAATTAATAATTGATGGGCCACAGTTGATGAATACAGAAACACCGAACATGAATTCAGAGTTGGATGAGAAAACCATCGTCCACCCCCGCACTGAGGTTGTGACGGAAAGTAAGCTATGTCCGTTTTGTGAAACGCCTAACACGTTGGACCAATTGCCTAGGCGTGACTATCGTTGTAGCAAATGCAATCTGGAGATGGCCCACTTGGATTATGGGCCCAACGGAGCCATTCGCGGTATTTTCAGGTGGCTGCTGCCAGTGGGCGAAATTTTCATGGGCCGCTACCAAGTCAAACAAGTGTTAGGCAAAGGTGGCTTTGGTGCGACCTATCTAGTGGACGATTTGCGGGTTGGGGGCAGGCATCGCGCACTGAAGGAGGTGCCCGAAACCCTTTACGACGAATACGAAACCTCGTTGTTAGCCAATCTAGACCATCCTGCAATTCCTGACATCACCGACCGTATGGCCGCCAATGGAATGCAATATCTGATCTTGAAATTCGGTGGCAGCCGTACCTTGGGCAGTGAGCGCAAGGCATCTTTGGACCGGCGCATCCCCTTGTCCAAGCTATTGCCGTGGATGCGGCAACTGTGTGATGTGTTAATTTATCTGCACAGTCTAAACCCGCCGGTCATCCATCGCGACCTGAAACCGGAAAATATCCTGTTGAACGAGGATGAGCGCATCATGCTGATCGACTTCGGGATTGCCAAGGAGGTCTCCGCCGACCGCACCCGTGCATTGGCATCTGCATTCAGCGAGAGCTTCAGTTCGCCGGAGCAGATCGCTGGGACTGGCACTGACGAGCGTGCCGATATTTACTCGTTGGGGGCGACCTTTTACGCCCTGCTGACCGGAAAAAATCCGCCAAGTGCGGGCATACGCGCAGCAGGGGAGGATTTGATCCCGCCATCCCAAATCGTCGAAGGCGTGCCTTTCGAGGTTGAGGCTGCGATTCTGCAGGCGCTTGCCCTCAGAAAGGCGGACCGGCAGCAATCGGTCAGGGAGTTCGCCCTCGCATTGGGCATGGGCGATTCAGGAAATACCCGTTTGCTGGATGGTGATCAAACCATTAGGATGACTCCTATGCCGGGCAACCTCTCTGCACACACATCCCCTACTGCAAAGATCACCGGTCGGGGGCTGCTAAGCGAACCCGGCAAGCAGGATTTAATTGGAGGGGGCAAGCCCGTCTTGTTGTGGGTAGGCATTGCCGCAGCCCTCCTCGTCGGCGCCGGGATAAGCTATGGTATTTTTAAGTCCCCGGAGGTCACTAAAACGCAAGCCGTTGCAGTTGAAGCGAAAAAACCTCCCCCTCCTGGAGAGGTTAGGATGAGGGCAACAGAGCCTCCGCCCACCCCTACAGTTAAAACAAGCAACCCTCCCGCCTCGGGAGAGGGTGGGCCTAAACCAACAGCGTCGACTGAAGCGACAAACACGCCGCAAACAGCCGAGCAGCAATTAGTCGAGTTGGTGCCGCAGTTAAAAAATGGCGATGCCAACCCCATCGGCTATGCCTCTACTTTAGTGCAACTGATGGACCAATTCATGCCTCCGGTCAAAAGCCTTCCGCTATCCCTTACGCAAGAAGGCATCTACCGGGAAAATGATTCGATGAAATTTACACTGGATTTGCCGTCTGCTGGTTTCTTGCATGCTTTCATCTTAGAGCCGAACGGCAAAGCCACTTTGATATTCCCCAGCCAATACGCCAAGAATAATCGCGTTGGACCGGGAATAGTCAATTTACCCAACGGCAAACCCCCCATCATAGCCGGCCCTCCTTTTGGCAAGTCATGGTTAATCGCATTCACCGTGCGGGATGGCAGCAACCTATACCAAGAATATGCAAGAGACAAGACACACGTAAAAGACGGCTTGCTTGAACTTAGGGCATGGGAAGTTCTAGGGTTTTTGCAGGCTAGGCTGGCCGACCCGCAAACCAAGGCTGCTGGGGCGTCGATCCATTTTTGCGCCAAAACCGGTCCTTGCCCATAAGTGATGTGAAAAAATAAGGTTATAAAGGCTTTTTCTGTCGTTGTCGCGAGGGAATTGGTTTGGTATAATCAAAGTCGAGTTATATTGTGTTCGCCTTGAGCCTACCAACTGACCAGCCATTCTCACAAGGCCAAAACTCCGTCATTCCGGCGGGGATTGCCGGACAAATCGGCAGGACAGCCGAATTGCAAGGCTTGCCTTGCGAGGTTTCCAAATACCTGTAAATCCAAGCAAGGCAAGCCTTGCACTACCGGCGTTGGCTAATCGCAACCCTTAACTTAATGGCAGTGACG